>Ga0210403_10005755_pt1 | contig 10473 bp, 14 predicted proteins | sample IncBWC19MmetaG_FD_150863 | JGI IMG/M metagenome (GOLD analysis project Ga0210403, IMG submission 150863) | Forest soil microbial communities from Barre Woods Harvard Forest LTER site, Petersham, Massachusetts, United States - Inc-BW-C-19-M | ecosystem: Environmental > Terrestrial > Soil >... | reverse complement strand
ACTAACTGGAGTGTGACTGTCATTTATTGTGGGCACTGTACACAATTGAACAGTTATTTAGACTGTCGCTAGGTATCTTGTCTGAAGTTGAAACTCGTGACGCGGTCATGGGTTAGTGGCGAAGCACCCGCCGTTCGACCCTCGCGACCGCTTCACTTTACCGTTGTGTCGATGTATCTTTCGGGCTGGACCACCGGGTTCGGCCCTTTTTTGCTACCTAGGTCGTGAATGAGGGTTTGTTTGAGAATCGAAGCGTAAATATGTCCGGCACACCAGAGTTGAAATATGCGATGTCAGCAAGCAGTGTTTCCGGTTTTCCCCATCCCATCGGTATCCTAATGTCCGCCGCAGGTCGCTTTGTGGTGTGCATCGATTGCCATCTCAGCGTCGAATTTCCTGCCGGGGCGCATTACAAGATCATTGCGAGACAGTTCGCCGCACACGTGTGCCCCTCCCAACGCTCGTCGAAAGATGATGCTCTTTCAACGAAAGCATCTACCGCCGACGCCGCGACTTCAGAAGCCTTGAATCGCTTTGACTTTGATCGTAATGCGACTCCCATGTGGGTCTTCGACATCCGCACCCTCGCCTTTTCTGCGGTCAACGATGCGGCAGTGAATCATTACGGCTACTCGCGAAACGAATTCCTGTCAATGACCATTCTGGACATTCGACCTAGCGAGGACGTTGCTTCCTTATTAAAGGAAATATTGCAGAAAAGAGTACTGAACTCAGCCAAGGAACTCCGGAAACACAAGAGAAAGGACGGCAGCTTGATCGACGTGGAGGTTACGCGCCGTGAATTGCTCTTCAACGGATGCGTCGCCGACATCGTGACCGCCGTCGATGTAACTGGACACCCTCCTATTCCAGGTTCCATCATGGGACAAAGCACGCATGATGCGGCCTGATTTCTAAATTTGAACGGGAGAATTTGCGCTCATTTATTTTGGGAGCGGCGTAAAACTTCGCCTTTCAGGGCGGAGAGGTTCAATTGGAAAGGCATATTGCAAGTAATTCCGGTGCGGTTCTGCACCGCTCCCCGACCGCACGCGAGTCAAGTCCAAGTGGCTAAACGAAGACGCGACCGTCACTTTCTGGCGCGCCGGTGTCACAGCCACGTTAGCCGTCGCCGGCCACCCTCCGGAAGCAACGGGCCAAAACGCTGTGGCCAGTGTCCGGCCCTGTCCTTGCCCTATCCGATGCTTATGATGATTGCTTCACGCTCGTCTCCTTGGCCGCCTGGCTTGGCCTTCGTGAGCACTCGGTTTGCTATGGGTGGCTCTGTCGGCAGGACGGAAGGAAAGTTCTAGCTCAGTTTTCTCTCCTCCAGACAAGCCGCTTGGGTCATGAGGTAATTCTGTTCCGGGAGACTTGTCGTCCGGCTGGCGGCAATGCGGTAGTGCTTGATGGCGATTTCATAGTCGCCAACCATTTCGAGCAAATGGGCGCGAACCGCGTCAAGACGATAGTGGCCAGCAAGCCGAGGGTCGCTATCGAGCGTCGTTAACAATTCGAGACCTTTCGAAGGGCCGTGTACCATGGCGGCCGCAATGGCATGATTGAGTGTGACCATAGGGCTGGGAGACACACGTTTCAGCAGTTCGTACAATGCCAGGATCTGCGGCCAATCTGTGTCTTGCGCTCGCGCCGCTTCGTCATGTACTGCAGCGATAGCCGCCTGTAACTGATACAGACCGACGGATCGTTTCGATAGTGCTTCGGTCAACAGCCCGATGCCTTCGGAGATCTCGGCCCGGTCCCACAGGGTTCGATCTTGCTTGTCTAAGGGAATCAATTCCTCATCAGGTCCGGTTCGTGCCGCACGGCGAGCGTCGGTTAGCAACATGAGCGCCAAAAGGCCTGCCACTTCTCCATCCTCGGGTATCAGCGCTTTTGCATCGCGAGTTAACCGAATCGCCTCACGTGCCAGATCGAGCCGTTGTAGGCGAGCTCCGATGCTGCTGGCGTAGCCTTCATTGAAGATCAGGTAGAGCACATGAAGAGCTGCAGGCAGCCGGACAGCACGCTCCTGCGGGGAAGGCAGGCGGAATGGCACACCGGAGGCCTTGATGCTTTGCTTCGCGCGGCTGATCCGCTGCGCCATGGTCGCCTCGGGAACCAGGAATGCGTTAGCAATTTCCGCGGTAGTCAAACCGCCGACGGCGCGCAGAGTCAGAGCAATTGCCGAGGACGAAGTGAGGGCGGGGTGGCAGCACATCAACAACAAGATGAGCGTGTCGTCTGGATCCATGTCAGACTCGATTTCGTCGACGTGCGCCGTGGCCTCCGCATCACTCGCGACCGCGGTTTCCCTCTGACGACGGGCAATTTCGCTGCGCACCTGGTCGGCCACACGGCGGGATGCGACCTGGATCAACCAGCCGCGTGGATTCTCGGGAACACCCTCCTGCGGCCACTGCGTAAAGGCCGCTATCATGGCCTCCTGCACAGCGTCCTCGGCGGAGGAGAAGTCTCGAAAACGGCGTGCGACCGAGCCAAGCACCTGTGGTGCAAGTTCGCGCAACAGATGCTCGGAAGTCGCGTCCCATGGCTTTGTCATCGCAGCTCTCGTTACAGCATTTCCGACGGAGGCCCGCTCATAATTGGACGCACTTCAATCGGCATGTTCAACGGCGCCCCACCGGGACCTGGAGCCCCCGACGCTTTCGCCGCGATGGCATAGGCTCGCTCCGGAGAGTCGACGTCAACAATCCAGTATCCCGCGAGAAATTCCTTGCTCTCAGGGAATACGCCGTCTGTGATCGGTACGCCATCCTTACCAGCGCGCACCAGCTTAGCCTGATCGGGAAAAGACAGACCTTCGGCTGAGACCAACTCGCCGCATTGGCGAAGCTCTTTGTTGAGACCGATCATAAATGCGATGTGTGCCTGGAGGTCTTTCTGGGCCCACGGGGGGACTCCCCGGCCGGCTCGCATCGTGTTCATCATCAAGATGTATTTCATTTTTCCTGTTCTCCTTTGATTTTGTCCGGCGCTGCTTTCCGCGCCTTCGCAGGTTTGCCGGAATGCGCGCCATTCTCGGCATTCCCTGATTGGGACTTAGATTGCTCATAAGCCGCGAACCGCCGGACTTCAATCGGCATGTTCGCAGGTGCCCCTCCGCGACCCGGCACTGCCGAAATCCGGCCCGCTATGGCATAAGCTCGCTCCGGAGTGGCCACGTCAACGATCCAGTAGCCCAGCAGAAACTCTTTCGACTCGGGAAAAATACCGTCTGTGATCGGCATGCCATTTTTCTCACCGCGCACAACCTTCGCTTCAGCGGGTTCGGCTAAGCCCTGCGTGGCCACAAACTCTCCCGATCCGCTCAGATCGTTGGTGATGCTGCGGAGGAAAGCCATGCCCGTTTCAATATCCTTTTGTGACCAGGCGTGATAGCTGTCAACGCCTGCCTTGGTGCCGGACATCAGCAAAATGTATTTCATATCCATCGCTCCTATGTCGTTTTTGTTCGGCTTAATACTCTTCGCCTTAAGACTTCTTGTCGGTTTGAAACATCCAGCGGACACCGAATTTGTCGTTGAGTGCTCCGTAGGTGCCGAAAAACTGCTCTTTCAGAGGGTCGATCACTTCTGCGCCGTCCGAAAATCTTTCAAAAAGGGTTTTCAATTCCTCCAATGTTCCTCCACTGAGATAGAGGCAAACCGTGTTGCCACGGATTGGAGTTCGGTCAGGCCGTAGCCAGTCCGAGGCTGAAATCTCCGTATGGCCGTTTCTGAGCCGGGCATTGACGATTTTCTCCTGCTGAACTGCCGGCATGAAATCCTTGGCTGGAGAATCCTTAACCTTAGTCGAGGTCAGTTCTCCGCCAAAACAGGATTTGTAGAACTCCATGGCCTGCTGGCATTTGCCATCGAACAACAGGTATGGGGTCAAGGTGATCATTTCATTCCCTCCCATTTTCTGCATATTAGAGTCTGCCATCGAACGAGCAGGTAAAGCCGCCACCGCCGCAGCGGAGAGCGCCGAAGCGACGAAACCTCGACGAGACACTTCGGTTGACTTTGCCAATGGTCATTCTCCTTTGTGAAGTACTTGCCAGACCCTAGTCTGCGCTTTCATCGGGTAGTCGGAGCCGTTGCGGCGTTCTCTACATCCCTCGAAAAGATTATTTTTAACCAAAAAATCAGGTCCAGCCTGTCGATTTTTCTCACCCAGAACCGACATACGAGTGGAGGGTGGAAAATGACGACGGACGATGTGGTAGTTGACGTTAGCCAGGACTGGGTACTGGCCTGCGATGTGCAGCGGCGCTTTATGCAGGGTCTGGGCCGGACCAGCGATTCGGTGGACTACGGCGCGCGCTGTCGCCAGGTTCGAGCCCTCGGCGGCGATTGCTATGATTTCATGCCCCTTGCAAATGACCGCCTGGCGCTGGTGGTTGGCGATGCCTCCGGCAAAGGCGTCGCCGCGGCCCTCATGATCGCCAGTGTGCAGTCCTCACTTCGGACAGCGGCGTTATTCACGGGAAACGACCTCGCTACACTACTCAAGATAGTAAACCTCCAGGCATATGCTTCCTCGCTCGCGGACCGTTATGCGACCGTGTTCTACGGCGTCTTCGACCGGGCGACGCGCACGCTACGGTACGTGAATGCCGGACACACTCCGCCGATCGTTCGTCGGCGAAACGGTTCGATCGATACGCTCGAGACGGGCGGCGCACCGGTTGGTATGTTTCCTGATTCGAGCTATGAGGAGGGAGCGGTGCAGCTTGATCCCGGCGATGTGGTCATCACCTGCACCGACGGAGTCATTGAAACGGCAAACCAATCTGGCGAGGAGTGGGGAGTTCAGCGCCTGTTGAAAGCGACAGCCGCCTGGGCCCGACTCGGGACTGAGAATGCTGAACATCTCGTCCAGTCGATCTTCAACTCCATGGACGACTTCTCCGGAGGGTGCCAGATGGATGATGCGACATTAGCGGTTTTGCGGGTGCTCTAAACCCGCCCATGTGAAGAACTGCTCGTGATAACTCCCAGAAAGAAGAAAGGTTCAAAAATGAAGTTAGACAGGAAGTTCTCAGCCAAATTACAAAAGAGTTCCCAAAAGGGTGGTTGGACCTATGTCGTCTGGCCTAGTTCAGTCAAGTTCTTTGGAACTCGGGGCTTGGTAAAGGTCAGGGGCAAAATCGATGGGCACCCCTTTCGGAGTTCGTTCATGGCTCTGGGTGATGGCACACATAAACTGCCTGTACGGGCAGACATTCGCCAAGCGATCGGGAAGACGGAGGGTGACGCAGTGACCATATCCCTGGAAGAACGGATCGAATAATTCCTCCAACATAAGGGTTTGCTCGGCTGACGATTCCTCGTAGAGGCAATCAGTCGTTCCCAGCGGCCCAGACTTCTGGATGCGTCGCCGGAAAGAATCGTACTGGAAGGCGACCGCTTCCCTGCCGGGGACTCCACCTGCGCCGTCCGAGTTTCGAAGTCGCAGGTATAGCTCCTGCCACTGGCATCGGTCAGCGGGTTGCCGTTGCTGTCTAATGCTGATCGGGACACGGTTTTCCCACTAGACTTTTGCATCCTCAATGCAGTTCTGCGTTTAGCCCGGTCGTTGTCCTGAAAACTTGGCAGCTTTTTTTCTCCGAAACCCCGGAACCGAGTTTTGGAGAACGTCTCGGTTTTCCCCTGGTCGTGAGTTCCCGGCAAACCAACACCAGCAGCTAAGGAAAAAACTCCCTCAGCGCGGATCGCCACCTGCGAATAGAGTTCCTTGCTGCTCAGGTCGGCGTGCCGGACGCTGGGCCGCTCTCTCCGCGGCTATATTCAACAAGTTACCCTGCAAGAACCTCAAACCCCAGTAGAAAGGGCATCTGGCAGGATTGTTCCTTGTTTCACCGGCTTGCGGCTCGGCAACCCAAGGTTGCTCTAGGCAGCAACCCACCAGGGCTGACGTGCCCCCTACCCCCTTAGTGCTCTGGAGTGTTCTGGCTGATCTCCGCTGTTGCGACCCATGCGTTGGTTATACTTAGTTATACAATCAGAGTTATACAATCAGAGTCGCTGTCAATCTTGAGGGGGTTTATGGCAAATCTAACCAATGCGCTTCAGCAGCTTCGTGCGGAGCAACGAGAAGCGCAGTTGCACGTAGAGAAGTTAGACCAAGCGATTTCCGTGATCGAGTCGCTAAATCGTTCCGGAACGTCTCGGAACGGAAAACAAGCAACCCGAATTGTCTCGGCAGCTTCACGACGGAAAATGGCGAGGGCGCAAAAGGCGAGATGGGCGAAGGTTCGGAAGGGACCCCAGCCTGTAGCGAGAACAACTGGCCCGGCTCCTGCAAGGCGCACCATTTCGTTAGCAGGACGCAGGAGGATCGCAGCGGCGCAAAAAGCGCGGTGGGCGAAGCTGAAGGCGGGGCAGAAGAAAGCGGCGTAAATACGCATAAAGCCCGCTGCTTCGGTGGCGGGCTTTCTCTTTGATGAGGAAGCACAACGACTTGCCAGATGGGCTAGGCAATACCTGCGACCGGGCTCGGTTGCACTGTCACACCGGTAGCTTGCTGCGCAAACTCGCAGCGCCATGCCTCACAAACGCACTGAAAACCTCCCGCCAAGCTTTTGCACCAACAGTGAATTTCGACGCACGCAACTGCGATGCAGGGACTTCAGTGTGCCGTATTCTACGCCACAACAAAACACCGCGTCTGTCTTCAATCGGACGAGTCGTAGGAAACCGCGGAACAGAAATCGAAATATAGAAATATAGAAATAGAAATGAAGATAGCGTGAATGAGATGACTCTGAGGGAGCAGAAATCTTCCCGCCGACAGTGCAACCCTCACGACACCTCCCCAGAGATCGTTACATAGCTTCCGAAATGGCGGACTGGACGAAAGTCTTCCGCTTTGGCCACAGCATCTGGGTGCCAACCACGGTGAACGATTCGAAAGCCATGCTGTTCGGACTCGACACCGGTGCCTTCAGTAATCGCAGGTCAGAGCGTGCCGGGTGGCAGGTCAGCAAGATTAATTCCGCAGACCGCTTGCGGATTCATGGTGTAAACGGCGCGGCCGCAGCACTGAATCGTGCTGAGTAGCCGATTTCTGGATCGGGAAACGGGTCCTCAGGTTCCAACAACTGCTGCACGAACTGCGCGCAATCGGTTCCCAGAAGCCTGAAACGCACCAAAACCACTCGCCAGCGCTTATATCTCATAACAACATAGGCAAGGGTTGGGTCATTTCGTAATCGCAGGTCAGCCGGTTCAAGTCCGCTCATCGCTCCGGTTACCACTCTTTGTTGCGCTCCTTACTCCATACTCCATACTCCAAACTCCCGGAACCACTTTCTGAACTGCCACCTCTTGTCTGGCCGCCCGAAGGAGCATAACGTTAATCGGGTGATCTTTCCTCGGTCGAGTGGAATCCTTCTTCACGTAGCATCTTTGCCCGGTGGCCACGGAATCGGCGATTTGGGAAATTCTGCCCATGAATTTGTGGAGTTTCTGGCCGAGTCGGGACAGAAAATCTGGCAAGTATTGCCCGTGAGTCCCACCGGATACGGCGATTCCCCCTATCAGTGCTTTTCGGCATTCGCCGGCAACCCCCTATTCGTCGATTTGAGTGCTCTTCGGGAGCAGGGTGTGCTGTCTGGGCAGGACTTAGCCAATGCACCGAATTTCCCCGATGAGCATGTCGAGTACGAGCGCGTGATCGATTTCAAACAGGGTCTGCTTCGCAAAGCCGCAGGTGCGTTTCTGGCGGACAGTGCGCACCTTGATCGTCGCGCTTTCGACACTTTTTGCCAAAGCAACCGCGCCTGGCTGGACGATTACGCGCTCTTTATGGCGTGCAAGAGAATCCACAAGGACGTGGCTTGGGTCCACTGGGACGCAGGATTACGACAACGGGACTCCGCGGTGTTAGAAAAATGGCGGAACCAATTGTCTTCCGAGACCGAGGTCCACAAATTTGCGCAGTTCGAATTTTTTCGACAATGGCAGAAACTCAGAGCTCATTGCAGCCGCCACGGTATAAGGATTATGGGTGACATCCCGATCTACGTCGCTCACGACAGCGCTGATGTGTGGGCTCGTCCTGAGTTGTTTCGTTTGGATGAACACGGCAGACCCACTGCCGTTTCAGGCGTTCCCCCGGACTATTTCAGCGCCACGGGTCAACTCTGGGGAAACCCTCTCTATCGCTGGGACGTGTCTGCTGTTTCTGGTCACCGGTGGTGGATTGACCGCGTCCGCGGGTCGCTCAAACTGTTCGACCTGGTGCGACTGGATCATTTTCGCGGTTTCGAGGCTTACTGGGAGATCCCGGGTGGCGCCTTGACGGCTTCGGGAGGCAAGTGGGTAAAGGGACCGGGTCGGGAGCTTTTCGAGACCTTACAAAATGAATTGAAAGAACTGCCATTCGTTGCCGAAAATCTCGGAGTGATTACACCTGAGGTCGAAGCTCTTCGCGAGGAGTTTGGGTTCCCCGGCATGAGCCTGCTGCAGTTTGCCTTCGGAAACGATCCCCAAGGGCCGAGCTTCCGCCCTCACAATTATTCTCGCGAACTGGTGGCCTACACCGGCGGACACGACAATGACACCACGGTTGGTTGGTGGACGAGTCCGGGGATCGGGGAAAGCACTCGAACCGCCGAGGATATCCGCAAAGAACGGGATTTCACCCGGGCATACCTTGGGTTTCAAAATCAGCCGGTCCATTGGGTATTCATTCGCGCCGTTTTGGCGTCGGTGGCGAACATCGCCATTGTCCCCTTGCAGGATGTGTTGGGTCTGGGCAGCGAAGCCCGAATGAATCTACCGGGAACAGTAAGCGGAAACTGGAAATGGCGTTACAAATCAGGCGCCTTGATGCGGGAGATCAGCGAGCAGTTGAGAACGCTGACAGATCTCTACGATCGTTGACCGTTCGTCGAGTCTTTATCTTTTCAGTCTTTATCTTTTCATCTTAAGTCTGGGCCACAGTGGGGCTATAGCGGCGACAATTCGTCTTCGTTCTCTTCCTTCTTCCCGCGAACAAACTTCTCCTCCAGAAAACGTTGCGCCAAGTTTCGGCCTCCAATGCCGAACGCGATTGCCAGTCCGAACATAAGAGCGCCGAAACCAATTCCGAAGGCAACCAGCATGGTCTGCTCCGCCAGACCCAGTTCCTCAAAAACGATAGAAAATACGAAAACAATAATGATGCTGCGGACGGCAAGACTGACAATTCGAGCCGAAGGCATATTCGCATTGACCGCTGCCAACAAAGCGGCGCGAGAAAAGAAGCTGGCTGCCAGCAATCCAAAAAAGAGGATGAACATCGCCACGAATAGACGCGGCAAGAAGAGAAAAACTTTTGAGATTTGCTCCTGCAGGCCCAGGATCCCAAGCACACTCACGCCCAGCATGATGAAGCCGAGCCAGGTTACCCAGAAGACGAACCGGCTCACCATTTCCGTGGCCGTAGGCAGAGCGGCCTTGGAGAGCAGTTGAGAGGCGCCGGTGTTTTCTGAGAGTTTGTCGAACTTGATGAGTTGCAGAATGCTGCGCAGAATCACCTTTACAGCGTATGCGATGACCCAGCCAACAAATGCCAGGATCAGCAGTGCGATCAGACGAGGAAGGTAGTGCGCGAAACCTCTGGCCAGTTCGTGCACCGCCTGAACCAGTTCGCTTACAATCATTTCCCGCATAGTTGCCTCACTCTCTCGATTTCCACAGGTCTAGCAGATACGGTTTCAATCGCTCGAACTCGAGACATAAGCCTTCGATGTCGTTCTCGACGTCGTTCGCAGAGCCGGTGCGGTTCTCACTCAGGAACGTGAACACTCTCCCGCGAAACAGTGGCGCCAGCGCCTGGATGATGTGGTCCCGGCTGATCACCGATTTCTGATACGACGCGGCAAACTCGTAAACCGTCCTGACCCACAATTCCGCCGGGTAACGAAACTCCTCGTCCCCTAGCCGGGCGATTCGTTGCAGTTCTGCCAGGGTAGAGGGGGAAAGAATCGCTTGGAAGACCGACTGCAATTGGGCCACTCCGGTCGAGAACATCTCGCGCAATCGTTTCCGATTTACCCGAGTTGGCTCCAGCAGAAGCTCCTGTTCGCTGCCTGTCGTGGGTACCGGCTTCGAACCGGCCACGGTGCTCCATAGGGAAAAGTCTGACTCCATGGCGGAGAACAAGGCGCCCACGGTTTGTCGGAGTGCCGGCACCAGATCCGCGCCGCGGCGCTCGGTGTGATCCTTTTCTCCCAGGAAGGACTGACAGATGCCGTAACCCCCCGTAATCGCGGCCAGGGTGAAGCGAAGTTCGACACCAGCGCCCGAGTTTCCGTCATTCCAGCCATTTTGGCCCAGGAATTGGCTTCCCAGACGGCCGGAGAATCCGAACTCAGGCATGTAGGGCTCACGGATTCTCAGTCCGTAGAGAGCCCGGACCATCGGGTACAGCAAATTCGTCATCACCAGACCATCGAGCTTGTGCCGGCGATAGGTGGGG
>Ga0210403_10005753_pt1 | contig 10478 bp, 9 predicted proteins | sample IncBWC19MmetaG_FD_150863 | JGI IMG/M metagenome (GOLD analysis project Ga0210403, IMG submission 150863) | Forest soil microbial communities from Barre Woods Harvard Forest LTER site, Petersham, Massachusetts, United States - Inc-BW-C-19-M | ecosystem: Environmental > Terrestrial > Soil >... | reverse complement strand
GCCGCCACGGCGGCAAGGTGCCGGCTCCGGCGTTTCGAGAGGATACCATGACCGAACCGGTCGGCCTGGCCCGCGGCCTCACCAATTACGGCGACCCCGATTTTGCGCTCTACCTGCGGCGCTCTTTTGCGCGCTCGATGGGGTATTCGACCGATTTTCTGGCGCGGCCGGTGATCGGCATCGCCGACACCTTTTCCGGCTTCAACAATTGCCACCGGCACTTCCCCGAACTGATCGAGGCGGTCAAGCGCGGCGTGCTGGCGATGGGCGGGTTGCCGCTGACCTTTCCGACGATCTCGCTCGGCGAGGTGTTTCTCAGCCCGACCAGCCTGATGTTCCGCAACCTGATGGCGATCGACACCGAGGAGATGATCCGCGCCCAGCCTATGGATGCGGTCGTGCTGGTCGGCGGCTGCGACAAGACCGTGCCGGCTCAGCTGATGGGCGCGATCTCGGCCAACCGCCCGGCAATCGGGCTCGTGGCCGGGCCGATGCTGACCGCGCGCTGGCACGGCGAGCGGCTCGGCGCCTGCACCGATTGCCGCCGCTTTTGGGCGCGCTACCGCGCTGGGGAGATCGATCGTGACGAAATCGGCGAGATCGAAGGCAATCTCGCGACGACCGCCGGAACCTGCGCGGTTATGGGAACCGCGAGCACCATGGCGTCTATCGCCGAGGCGCTCGGCATGATCCTGCCGGGCAGCGCCGCGATCCCGGCGGTCCATGCCGACCGGCTGCGCGCCGCCGAAGCGACCGGCCGCGCCGCGATGCAACTCGCCGGTTCCAGGCTGACGCCCGATCGGATCGTGACGCCTGATGCGGTCGAGAATGCGCTGCGGGTGCTGATGGCGATCGGCGGCTCGACCAATGCGGTATTGCATCTGACCGCGATCGCGGGACGCGCCGGCGTCGACCTCGACCTCAGCCGGCTCAACGAGATCAGCGAGACGACGCCGGTTCTGGTCGATCTGAAACCGACCGGCCCGCATTACATGGAGGATCTGTTCGCCGCCGGAGGGATCGGCGCGGTATTGCGCGAGCTGAAACCGCTGCTGCACCTGGATTGCGTGACGGTTGCCGGCGAAACCCTGGCGGAACGGCTTGCCGTGCCGGAGGGGCCTGTCGATCGCAGCGTCATCAAACCCCTGAATGACCCGCTGCAGCCAAAGGGCGGGCTCGTCGCGCTGTTCGGCTCATTGGCGCCGAAAGGTGCGATCTTCAAGCGCTCGGCGGCCGACCCGAGACTGTTCGAGAAGGACGGGCGCGCCGTCGTCTTCACCTCGCTCGAGGATCTTTCGGCTCGCATCGACGATCCCGCGCTCGATGTGACGCCGGATGACTTCCTGGTGTTGCAGAACGCCGGGCCCTTGAGCGCCTCGGGCATGCCCGAGGCCGGCTATCTGCCGATCCCCGGCAAATTGGCGCGCGCCGGAATCAAGGACATGGTGCGCATCTCCGATGCGCGGATGAGCGGCACGGCCTACGGCTCGATCGTCTTGCATGTCACCCCGGACGCTGCGAGCGGCGGCCCGCTCGCCAAGGTCAGGAGCGGCGACCGGATCCGCCTCTCGGTCGCCGAGCGCCGCCTCGACCTCCTGGTTGCGCCGGAGGAGCTGGTGCGCCGCCCGGTCGCCCCGACGCCGGTTCCCGAGCGCGGCTACGCCCTCCTCTACCGCCGCGAAATCCTGCAGGCCGACCGCGGCTGCGACTTCAACTTTTTGCGCAAACACCCGCTTCATGGAAATGAACAAGAGTCGCCTTAAGGCCGTACTCACCCGCCTCGGCTCTCAGCGTGTACCAACGCCTACGTGGCCTATGCTGCTGTTTCCTTGATCGAGGCCGCTTCAGTTCCGAAGTGATTATTCTGGCGATTGGTTTCGCTTCTGCGGATGGCGTTGCAATACTTCTTTGCGAGTTCGATCCCAATACGTCGCATATCCTGCTCAAGTAGGGTAATTTTTCCCTGCCAAGGTCTTCTTCGATCTTTTTCCGCACACTTGAAATGAAATCCGGCGAGCAGGTGCTGGGACTTACTGGGTACATTAAATGGTGAAACGATTCGCGCATCACCGTGTGCAGTGGCGTCGCGTAAATTGATCAGAAAACGATCGACTGAATGCGCTTCGAAGTTCACAGGCGCGGGAACTTTGACGGTGTGTGAACCGATGCGCTCGATGCGCGGCATGGGCGCCACGTGGATGTGCCATGGATCATTTGCGATAGCGGCTTGAGAAAGGGTCTGAAGGAGCTTGTGCGCGCTCTGGTCGGCTAAGGTTTTGATCTCTTTGTCAGGAATTCGGATGTGCTGCGTTACCCAACAGATGATCGTCGTAAATAACGCATAGGTCTGGGTTACGTTAAATAGTTGATGCGGAGGCTCCTCCAACATGCGGCGTAAACGACCGACTACAGCCCATTCCAAATGATCAGCCGTGATTTGCGTCATGGCACTGCATCCGTTTTGCGATCTCACCCAGCCCCGACATGCCGAACGTGCGGACCCAGATCGCGCCGCTCACGATTTGGCGGCAGGAGTTCGCGAACAGAGGCGTTAATTTGTACTACAATATTTGCGGTTTCCTTAACGCGATCTTCCTCCCGAGAGCGATGGCTTGAGGTCAGGACTTCAATTTCTTGCGCAATTAATTGCTTGTTGTGGATGCTCGCTGAAGCAGCCCTCGAGGTGCTGCCGCAACTCCTGCCGATCGAGGTCGCGGGCCGATTAGCACCAGCCGGTTCTTCTCGATCAACCCATTGGCCCTCGTCCAGAGTGAATTGTTGGCCGACCAGGTGAAAGATCTGCCGGTAGTGACTCAGTTTGAAATCTCGCTCGATCAGTCAGGTAGATTACCCCAGGCATCTCTAAATCCCATCCCAACGATGACCCCATAATTGATGCCGGGTGAGAATGAAACGTAAGGCTTACCACGCCTTTCTTCCGCCTCCGCCCGCCCATTGTGTCTGATAGCGCCGATTCATGGCATTGATCCGAGTGTCGTATTCCTAGCGTCGCCGCGGCTCAGCCTATATGCTTAGCGGCACGCATCGTCGAGGGCGAACATGCCAAAGGGACCGCAAGGCCAGAAAAGACCCGCCGATACCGTCGCCAACGCGATTCACGTCGCGAAAATCCTCACCGGCGAGGTCGAGGAAGACGCGGGCGAAGTAGCCAAAGATCCTGCTGCAAGAGCCTTGGGAACGAAGGGCGGGAAAGCGCGAGCTGCCAAGATGACTCCCGAGGAACGGGCGGAAACCGCGCGGCATGCGGCACGTGCCCGCTGGCAGAGATCACGAAACAACCCGTAACTGCGGCCTCCCGTTTGGTGGGTTTGGTCTGAGACCATAAAGCAATGTCAATTCTTCCTCGCGTATGAAAAGCATTGAGGCCAACTCACTGATGGAGTAGCCGAGTTCCTCAAGATGCAACGAAAGCAACTTTGGCAATAAAGTCGGTTTTTCTGACGGGAAGTCTAGCTCTGGTGGTTCGCGCATTCTGATTTTGTGTGCAGTGAACTGCTGCCAGAGATACCGAGTTTGATTGTCGTTGACGAACTCAAGTTGCTTTGCCCGATAGAGCAGAGCCGCCATTGCCATTCGCCATTCCGGTTTGAGATTGGCGAGCAAGGCGAGGTCAATGCGTCTGCGAGAGAAATACGGCCCTATGTCCGCAGCGGGGGCCAAGAAGGCGCCGGAAAAGGCATTCGCCTCCCGTTCCATCTGTAAGGTCGGGACCCGATGCATCACCAAATGAGCTAACTCATGCGCAAGTGAGAACCGCATCCGGTCGGCGGGAGCGTCCTGATTGAGGAAGATACAAGGCGGCGTATCCGGCGCGCGCAATGTCACTCCGTCCATAGCGGAATCTGGCAGAGCAGCATGGATCACAAAGCAACCAGCCCGTTCAATCCACGACGTAAGATCATCGATAGGCCCAGAAGGCATCAGCCACGTCCGACGCACCATAGTAGCAACCATTTCGACATCGCCTCGGTAACTCTCGATGTCGAGTTCAGGCAAAGGCAACACGGGCTCGTAATCAACGGCGCGGATCAACCGCCGAAGATGCATCATCCTGATGTTGAGGCCGGCGAGCGCTTGATCGATTCCGCGCTGCGAGACCGCGGCTTTCTTCCGCCACATCGACGGATGAACGCTCAGCGGCAATCCGTAGACCCGATCAGGTTGTTCGAAAAACTGTTGCGGAAAACCGAGAATATCGGCCGCTTCTGGAGCGAGCAGTAGACCCGGTTCGATCACACCGTTCTCTACTCTTGATACGGTCGAAGGCTCAACCTTGAGGTCGCGCGCAAGATCGCGCTGGGTGAATCCCCTATATTGCCGCGCCAAACGGAGCAGCTCGCCATTGAAAGCCATGTCAGATCAGTCCTTCTTGTTGTCGCTCTCCTTCTTTTTACGATCAGCCGGAAGCCGGACAACGTTGCCGGCAGGCGAGGGGGACCTGGGCTGAATCGCGGGCGGGGGGAAGCCAGCCGCCGCAGTGGGCGGATAGATCGGGTAACACCAGGAAACCCGATCGCCATTCCTCGCAACAACGAGGATTTGCAAGATCAGCGTTTCTAGGTGGTTCAGAACGTAGACGATATCAACGCGCCCTACATCGGGCAAACCTGGCAGAGTCCCTTGCGGATCAACAAACGCAAGAGACGTTTGCGTGTCGATATTGCTGCTGAGTCCGCGCTCGTCTCCCATCTTCATACGAAAGACGAGTTTCTGATCGACTACGAAGTACGTTGTCTCCTGGTCGGGAACGGCATGAATACCGCGATCGCTCGCGAACACGATCGGCGCTTCGAGCATCATGTAATTGTGGACCAACCCCGCTCGACAACGACGGTACAGAATCGATCGTTCAGGGTTGCGCCACCATCGGCCCCAAGCGTTCAGAAACACGGTGTTGATCGCAGGCTCGCGAGGGGAGAGCAGAACCTGAACGTCAGTCTTTTTCGGGGGAGTGGGCATTCAGGTCCCTCGTGTTCACTATGCCAACGATTCTGCCTGATAGGTTTTGCATTTTCAACAAACAAATTGCACGATCTGTTGCGTGACGCTTGACAAATACGAAGCGATACGCATAATGTTCAGTATGAATAAGCTCCCGATCGCCAAACGTGTCCAGATCCTTTCAATGCTCTGCGAAGGCAGTTCGATGCGGTCGATCAGCCGCGTTGCGGACGTGAGCATCAACACGGTCTACAAGATGCTGCTCGATGCGGCTGAGGCGTGCTTCGCCTATCAAGACCAAACTCTCTGCAACCTACCCTGCAAGCGGCTCCAACTCGATGAGGCTTGGAGTTTCGTCTATACAAAACAGCGCAACGTCATGCTCGCCAAGAAAGCTCCCGAGAGCGCTGGCGACGTTTGGACGTGGGTTGCGATCTGCGCGGACACGAAAATCATTCCATCGTGGCGCGTCGGCGACCGCAGTGGTGCGACCGCTATCGAATTCGTCTGTGATCTATCGAAGCGACTAGCCAATCGCGTGCAGATCACCAGCGACGGGCATCGAGCATATCTGGAAGCGATAGAGGCTGGCTTCGGTGCCGATGTCGATTACGCCCAGCTCGTGAAGCTCTACGGCGAGGTTCCGCACCCAGCCGGCCGCTACAGCCCTGCGCAAATCCAAGGGACGAAAACGTGTTGCTGCACGGGCGATCCCGACCCGAAGCACATCTCCACGAGTTACGTTGAGCGTCACAGTCTCACGATGCGAATGAGCATGCGGCGGTTCACTCGGCTGACGAATGCGTTCTCGAAAAAAGTCGAGAACCACTGCCATGCGCTGGCGCTGTACTTCGTGTTCTATAATTTCGTTCGCATCCACAAGACGCTCAGAGTGACCCCAGCAATGGCGGCGGGCGTCTCCGATCGGCTATGGTCCATGGAGGATCTCGTTGCGCTTATCGATGCGACCGAGGGCGAACCGAAGAAGCGCGGCCCATATAAACCGCGGCAGGCGGCTCCAATTTCAAACTGAGTCACTACCGATCTGCCGTTTTTCGCTCTCGCGAGTCAAAATAACCCTTTCGCGCGAAAGCAGGACTTCTGGGAAGACAGGGCGGCGGCTGCCCTGGCCCCCTCGCGAAGACCGCACTTCGACCCACTTGCTACCACCGGCACAGCAACGCTAAAATTGCCACATTCGCATTGTACCTTGCGCCTCAAATCGGCGCTCGAGTGGGCGCCATCACCGCGAGGAAAATGTCGATGCCTGTAGATTCCATGCAAGAACAGGTGGGTCGTGACGCTGACGGCCGGTTCCGCAAGGGCCAGTCGGGCAATCCCAAGGGGCGGCCCATGGGGGCGCGCAACAAGGCGACGGAAGCCGCCGAGCTGTTGCTCGACGGCGAAGCCGAGGCGCTGACCAGGAAGGCGGTCGAGCTCGCGCTGGAAGGCGAGGGATCGGCGCTGCGGCTTTGTCTCGAACGCATCATTCCGCCGCGCCGCGAGCGGCCGGTCAAACTCGGGCTGGCCTCGGTTCGCGGCACCGCCGATCTCGCCGGCACGATGGCGGCGATCACAACGGCGGCGACGCAGGGTACGATCACGCCTGGTCAGGCCGCGGAACTGGCCCGGGTTGTCGAGATCTTCGTCCGGGCGGTCGAGACCAGCGATTTCGAAAGGCGGCTACGGGAATTGGAAGAAGCACATGCGGCGCGTGTTTGACGGCCGGCTGGCCCGCCTGGCGGCAGAAAGGACGCGCTTCGATTCGACCACAGGGCTCGATCGTTGCAGGCTGAGGGCTTGGAACACGGTTTGCGATCTGGTTCGCGACGGCTTAATACGAGCGGGCATCGACCCGGAAAACGCAACTGCCCTGCAGCTCGGTGGGATGACCGACATCGCTGGCACGCCAGCATTGCAGTGCTTCGAGGAGGAATCGGCGATCGGTGACCATGATGGTCTGGCAGGCATTTTCGCGGTGAAAATTCGAGATATCGCGCGGCGTTTTGAGGACGGGCACAAGCCTGATTTCACCTCTGCCTCGCTCGCGGAGCTATTCGCCTGGTGTGTGGCACGGAGAGACTCTTGCGATGGATGAGCATCTCGGGCAAACCGCCTTCGCCCCCCGATCGAGGGGATGGCGGAGACGGCGAGGGCTGGAATGATCGATTGGATTTTGCGCGGCGGCGAGGTGATCGACGGCAGTGGACGGCCGCGCCGGCGCGCCGACGTGGCGATCGCCGGTGACCGCGTAGCCGCCATCGGGTCGGTCGGCAGGGTCGAGGGCGCGCGCGAGGTAGACGTCAGCGGCAAGATCGTCGCGCCCGGTTTTATCGACGTGCACACCCATGACGATCGTGCGCTCTTTGCGACCCCGGAAATGGCGGCCAAGGCGAGCCAGGGCGTCACCACAGTGGTGACCGGCAATTGCGGGATCAGCCTCGCGCCGCTGCTGCTCGATGCGGCGCCGCCGCCGCCTCTAGATCTGGTCGGCGACAGCGCTCATTATCGTTACGGCCGTTTCGCCGAGTATTTCGCCGCTCTCGACGAGGCGCCGCCGGCGCTCAACGCGGCTTGCCTCGTCGGCCATTCGACTTTGCGGGTCGGAGCAATGAGTTCGCTCGACCGGCCGGCCGAGGACGCCGAGCTGGCGCAGATGTGCGAGCGGCTGCAGGAAGCGCTCGATGCCGGCGCGGTCGGCATGTCGAGCGGCCTCGCCTACGCGCCGGCCGCAGGCGCGCCGCCCGCCGAAATCGAGGCCCTAGCACAGCTGCTGCACCCCGCCGGAGCGCTGTACACGACGCATATGCGCAACGAGGGCGGCGGCGTCGTGGACAGCCTCGAAGAGAGCTTTGCCGCCGGGCGTGCCGCCGGCGTGCCGGTGGTCATCTCGCATCACAAGACGATCGGGCGCGAAAATTTCGGACGCACCGCCGAGACCTTGCCGGTCATCGCCGCGGCGATTGCTCATCAGGAAGTCGGGCTCGACGCTTATCCCTATATTGCCTCCTCGACCGTGCTCAGCGCGGCGCAAGCCGAGAGGGCGCTGAACGTGCTCGTTACCTGGTCGAAGAGCGCGCCCGAGCAGGCCGGCCGCGAGCTTTCGGCGATTGCCGCCGATTGGGGTGTCAGCGAGAAGGAGGCGGTCGATCGGCTGCAACCGGCGGGGGCGGTGTATTGGACGATGGACGAGGCCGATGTGCAGCGAGTGCTGCGCTTCGAGCACACGATGATCGGCTCCGACGGGTTGCCGCACGATTCCCACCCGCACCCGCGGTTGTGGGGCGCCTTCCCGCGCGTCCTCGGCCATTACAGCCGCGATCTGGGGCTTTTCGGGCTCGAGGAAGCCGTGCGCCGGATGACCGGTCTTTCTGCGGCCCGGTTCGGCCTCGCGGGTCGCGGCATCCTAGCCGCCGGAGTTTACGCCGACATCACCGTCTTCGACCCGGCGAGGATTGCGGATCGCGCGACCTTCGAAGCGCCGATGACGCCCGCCGCCGGCATCGAGCACGTCTTCGTTAACGGGCGTCCGGTGTGGAGCGAGGGCAAGCCCACCGGCGAGCGCCCGGGCCGCGCGCTGCGTCGGCAGCAGATGCAGGCGGAAGCCCGCCGATCACCCGCCTAGTAGGCAGAGGTTTAGGAACCGGTTCTCACCATCTCGGCGAGGACGTTCCGCGCAACCTCCCGCAACAGCCGGCTGTCTTCCTCGGGGGTGGGCGCGGGGGAAATGCCCGGCACCACCCGGTCATGGGCATAGGTTGCGATGGCCGCACCATTCACCACGCCGGGATGCGCCGGGTCGGCGCCGTCCTGCACTGACCGGATCCCCCGCCGGATCATGTTTCGCATCATGATTACGCCGCGGTCGGTGGAAGCGAGGTGCTCGAGACCGTGCCGGGCGATGCCGCCATGGATGCCGACCTGTGCGTCGTAGTCGCCGGGGACCCGCTGGCGGTCTTCGTAGGTCCGGCTCGCATCCTGGCCGAACCCCGCGCTGCGCCGCACCTCTTCGCCCTCCGGCGCGCGGTAATAGCCGATCTGCATCGTGTGCGTGTGGTCGAGCGGCACCGCCCAGGTCGTTGCGGCCGGACGGTTGATCACCGTCCGTTTGGCCATCGGGTCGGCGTTCGGTGGGAACTGGTGGATGTTCGGCGGAATGAAGTCGGCGACCCGCACCCAGACCCGGTCGCCTTGCCGGCGGGTGTCGATATAGACCATGCCGCCCGGGGTCTCCATCCAATCCCATTCGCCGAGCGCTCCGAGATCCTCGGTAAACCCCTGGCTGCCTGGAAGCGTGTGGAGGAAGGCGAGATGCGCCGGGTCCATGCTGTTTTCCTTGACCTGCAACCAGTTGCACTCCCACAGGGTGGGTGCACGTGCGACCATCCGGTAGCCGGGCAGGTCATAGGTGTCGAAGATCGGGAATTCGGGCACCTTCTCCGGCGGTCCCATATAGGCGAAGACGAGACCCTGGTGTTCGCGCACCGGATAGGCACCATGGAAGAGCCGGTCCTTCAACGTGCTGTCGGCCGGCTCGCCGGGGGTTTCAAGGATCGTGCCGTCGACGTCGAACAGCCAGCCGTGATAGCAGCAGCGGATCCCCTTGTCGGAAATCAGGCCGAATTCGAGCGAGGTGCCGCGATGCGGGCAATGGAGCTCGAGGAGGCCGGCGGCGCCGCTGCGGTCGCGAAACGCGACGAGATCCTCGCCCATGATGCGCAGGCGGCGCGGCAGGTCGCGCAGCTCGTCGGACAGGATGACCGGCTGCCAGAACCGCCGCAGATACTCCCCGCAAGGCGTGCCCGGTCCGACCCGGGTGAGCTCTTCGTCATCCGCCGGCCACTCACGATGGTGGTAAGCGCCATAGGCTGTGCTCAGAAACGGTGCTCTCTCCGCCATGGCATCCCTCCTTTGGCCCTCAGACCGCCGCAGTTTTATCAGCGAGGGATGCACTAGAGCAACGCGCGGCGCCGTCCAATCTGTAATTCAGCGGGCAAGGTCGCTGGCCAGCGAGAAGGCCGACTCGCGGCCTACCTGGCCGCGGTAAATCTGCAGGTTTTCGAGGACGCGCTGAACGTAGTTCCGCGTCTCGTTGATCGGGATCATTTCGATCCAATCCACCATGTCGATGTTGCCACCCCGGGGATCGCCGTAATCGTGAATCCACTGCCGCACCCGGCTCGGGCCGGCATTATAGGAGGCGATCGCCAACGCATACGAGCCGCCAAAATCTTCGATCAAGGTTTCGAGATAAGCGCGCCCGATCAGCACGTTGTAAATTCCGTCCGCGGTCAACCGGTCGGCCGAGAACGGCAGCTGCATCTTGTTGGCGATAAAGCTAGCGGTTGCCGGCATCAGTTGCATCAATCCGCGCGCCCCCACTCGACTGACCGCGTCGCGCTCGAATGCGCTTTCCTGCCGCATGATCGCGAAGAGCAGCGAATGCTCGGCCGTGCCGCCATCCGGTATCGTCGTGACCGGGTAACCGTGGATCATCAGCGGGGTTCCGGCTTCGA
>Ga0210403_10005752_pt1 | contig 10478 bp, 7 predicted proteins | sample IncBWC19MmetaG_FD_150863 | JGI IMG/M metagenome (GOLD analysis project Ga0210403, IMG submission 150863) | Forest soil microbial communities from Barre Woods Harvard Forest LTER site, Petersham, Massachusetts, United States - Inc-BW-C-19-M | ecosystem: Environmental > Terrestrial > Soil >... | reverse complement strand
CAGCCTTCAAGGCCGGTAAGTCGGATGATGCCATTGAGGATTTCAAGCGCGCCACCGAACTCGATCCAACCTTGACGACCGCGCACCTCTATCTGGCCACGGCCTATGCCAGTCTGTACATCCCCGGCGCGCCTTCGCCTGAAAATAAAGCGCGTGGCGAGCAGGCCATTAAAGTCTTTAAGGATATTCTCGATGGCGACCAGAACAATCTAAGCGCGATCGATGGTATCGGTTCCTTGCTCTTTCAGATGGCGGGGCAGCCCTACGATGAAAAAGGCTTCCAGGAATCCAAGACCTATCACCAGCGGCACATTCAGATTAAACCTGACGATCCAGAGACGTACTATTGGATCGGAGTGATCGATTGGACGCTGGCGTTCCGCGCCAACGGCGAAATGCGGCGAGACTACAACCAGAATAACGTCCGCAAACAGGTGAAGGACGACCAGCCGCTGCCTCCTGCCGTCCGCACGGATTACGTGAGCAAGTACGGTTCGCTTGTGGATGAGGGTATAGCTGACCTGCAAAAGGCAATCACACTGAAGCCGGACTACGACGACGCCATGGCTTACCTGGGCTTGCTCTATCGCCGCAAGGCGGACATGGTGGATAGCATGGACGAGCGCGCTTCTCTGCAAAAGCAAGCCGACGACCTGCTCGACAAAATTAAGGAGATCAAGCAGAAGCGCCTGGACCAGCAGCAGCAAATTTCCTAAGTGCTCCTGAGTGGACGCGCTAAATCAGCTTTAGTAAATCGATTTTCTAATTTTCTAATAGAGGGACGCCTGCCAAGGCGTCCTTTCCATTTCGGAGCAGGCGCACCTGCTGCGCCGTCAGTAGCGGATCAATTCCGGTTAGGCGACTACACAAGCAAGTGGACTGAGAAGTCGCGATTTCGGACAATGGGCCTTCTGATTCTGATTACTTCCGGATTGCCCGTGATCCGGGCACAATCGCCAGGTGGCGAAGCGGCCCCACCTCGTCCTTACGAGGCTTCTGTAATTCAATGTAAGGAACCCAATTCTTATGAGCGCGAACGCGCGGCACGCATCACTTCAAAAAACCCTAACGGTCCCAGAAGGCAGCTCGCGGTCACGACTCCACCCATCAATGCGCCCATGACGCCGAGCAAAGCCGCGTCGGTGCCCGTCAGATATAGGTTCTCGATGGGCGTGCGCGGGCCGAGCCATGCCGTCGAGTATTTTTCAGGAGTGCCCGGATAGCCGTAGATCGTCCCCGAGGGCGCAGCCGTGAAGTGTTCAAATGTCAGGGGTGTGCCAAGCTCTGAGTACTCCACGAGATTTCCAAATCCCGGGTGGTGGCGCTCGACCAGATCCAGCAACGCGTCCGTTATCCGGTTCTTGGCAGACTCGTAGTCGGGGCTGCGTCTGTGCCAGGGTTCATCACGATGTGCTTCCAGGGAGCCATAGGAGAGTGGGGCAACAATCTCCGCGGTGTGCCGTTGGGCGCGAGGATCTTTGAGAGACGGGAACGAGAGATAAGCCATCGCCGCTCTACCGTTGAGCAAATCGTTCCGGCGGGCATAAATCTCATCATGGTCGAAGGACTCAAAAATCCAGTAGTTCTCCCCTTGAAAGCCCATCTCGCGGGGATCGCGCCGCAAGCCAAGAAAGAGTTCAACGACCTCGAAACCTTCTGGCGGCGATTTGAGCTGGTCACGGAACGGTAGAACAGAAGAAGGCAGCATGCGCGTAAACGTGTTCCACGCCCCGGCGTCGGATACCACGAAAGGCGCTCGAAATTCTGCACCAGTCCCTTGTTTGCCTTTGCGGATGTTGACTTCCACGCCGACGGCGCGGCCGTCTTCGAGAAGAATTCGGCTGACCTCATGGTTGGGAAGTAATTCGCCGCCCGCCGCGCGGATTACCTTGCCCGTGGCAGTGGCGATCTCACCTGCGCCGCCTGCCGGATACCATGCCCCGTTCAAGTAATGAGACGCGATCACCGCATGGGTGGCGAACGCGCTCCGGCCGGGGGGCACGCCATAGTCAGCCCACTGCGATGTGACTACCGCGCGAAGCTGCGGATCCCGGAAGCGCCTTTCCAGAAAGTGCTGTGTGATCTCTTGCGAGGGATCGGCCATCAAACGATTCCCCGCGCGAACCAGCCAGCCCAGCAGAGCAGGCGCTGCCTTCGCCATGAAGTACCGGTTTGTCCAGCCGATCGCGGACCTCAGGTCGCGGAAATACTGCTCGATACTCGAGCGCTCGCTCGGAAAGGCGTCAATCAAGGCGCGCCGGAAATTTGCCTCACCTTTACACACTCTCACTTGCAGATTCGGGTAAACAAAGACGTCATAGACATCGGGCAGCGGGTTCCACTTCACACGCCCTTCGGTGATGAAATCAAACAGTCGGCGCCCCCGCATGCCTTCGCCCATCCCGCCTACGTAATGAAGACCGACATCCCAGGACCAGCCGCCTGGCCGAGTGAATGTGTGCGTGAAACCCCCAATCTTAAAGTGGCGCTCCAGCACGAGGACGCGCCACTTACGCAGCTTCGCCATGATGCTCGCAAATGCAAGGCCGCCCATGCCGGAACCGATAACAATCGCGTCATATCCAGGTTGTGACGACATCCGGTTGGCCTCAGTTCTTCACTGAAGTGCATATATCGTAGGACAATCTTGGCCTTTTGGCGTGAATGTTCTGCTTTGAGGCCGGCCATTCGGCTGACCTGCTCGCGAATTGGGTCTGAGAAACACGCTCCACACTGAAGGCATTTCGCGTCGGTCACATTGCGGGCCTATCGTCGGCTACACGGAAGTTATCCTGCAACCGCGTTCGAGAAGTAATCGAAGCGAACCGTCGCGGCACTTGACGATTAACGCGCTTACCGGAAACTGACGCACTACCCGGCGTCGGCCTTGCTCGCGCCGCGCACCGTTCTGGCTTATACTTGAATATGCCGTCTCCCAGTAATGTCCCGTTGAGTTTCCAGCGCGACCGCGCTCTGCGGCAGCTGGAATCCCGGTTCGAAGAGCTCCTCGAAAAACTCCGCAAAAACCGTCCTTCGGAAGATCCGTGGGTTGTCCGCCGCGCCTATGAAATAGCCTCCGAACGCCACCGCGACCAGTTTCGAAGCTCCGGCGATCCTTACATCTCCCACCTTCTCGAGGTCGCGCACATCCTCGCTGACATGCGTATGGATGCGACCACGCTCACCGCGGCGCTGCTGCACGATGCCATCGAGGACACGGAGTACCCAGTCGCGCGCATCGAAGAGCGTTTCGGTCCGGATGTCGCGCACCTCGTCGAGGGCGTCACGAAAATCAGCCGGCTTAACATGACGGCGCCCGAAACGCGTCAGGCGGAAAATGTCAGGAAAATGTTGCTGGCCATGGTCAACGACGTTCGCGTCGTCATGGTCAAACTGGCTGACCGCCTGCACAACATGCGCACGCTCGAATATCTTTCGAGTGAAAAGCAGCAACGCATCGCGCGGGAAACGCTGGATATTTACGCGCCGATCGCGCATCGCCTCGGCATGGGGGTCATCCGCGGTGAACTCGAAGACCTGTCCTTCCGCTTTCTCGAGCCGGATGCGTTTCTCTCCTTGCAAAAAGAGGTCACGGAAAAAACTCCCGTGTACCAGAGATTCCTGGAGGAAGTCCAGAGCACCATCCGCACCAAACTTGTGGAGAGCGGCATCCCCGCCGAACTGGAAGCGCGCGTCAAAGGCCTCTACTCGCTACACGGAAAAATTCAGCGCCAGCAGAGCACTCTGGAACAGGTGTATGACCTGCTCGCCGTCCGCGTCATCACGGACACGGAACGAAACTGTTATGCGGCGCTCGGCGTAATGCACCACATCTGGCGCCCGGTTCCGGGCCGCTTCAAAGATTACATCGCCATGCCGCGGCCGAATCTCTACCAATCGCTCCACACCACGGTTCTGCATGGCGGTCAGCCTTTTGAGGTGCAGATCCGCACGCAGGATATGCACCGCATCGCCGAAGAAGGCGTCGCTGCCCACTGGAAATACAAGGGTGGCAAACCAGCCTCGGGCGACGACGACCAGCGCATCGCGTGGATGCGTCAGCTCATCGAGTGGTCGCAAGAGCTGCAGGAGCCCAGCGAATTTCTGTCCACGTTGAAGGTGGATTTGGCGCCCGTCGAAGTCTACGCCTTCACACCGAAGGGCCGCGTCCTCGAAATGCCGCGCGGCGCAACGCCGGTTGACTTCGCCTATTCCGTGCACACCGAGGTCGGGCATCAATGCGTGGGCGCAAAAGTAAACGGGCAAATGGTTTCGTTGCGCCATGAGATCGTCAGTGGCGACGTGGTGGAAATTCTGACCAACAAGGGCCACACGCCCAGCCGCGATTGGCTCAGCTTCGTCAAGTCCTCGCATGCGCGCAGCAAGATCCGCCAGTGGATCAACCTGCACGAGCGCGAAGAAGCCACCGAAATGGGGAAGAGGCTTCTCGAGAAAGAGTCCCGGCACTTCGGCCGCGGTCTGAAAAAAATCCCCGAGGCCGAATGGGACAAGCTGCTCGCCGACTACGGCCTTTCGAAGCAGGAAGATGTCTACGCCGCTGTTGGATTTGGCAAGTATTCGGCGCGGCAAGTTCTCTCGCGCCTGCTGGGTGAGCCGGAGAAGCCCGGGGAGACGGAAGCCGAAGATTCGAAGCCGACGCTGGTCAAGACCGTCAAGCGCATGCTGGGTTTCGGCGAAGCGCCGCTGATCGTCAAGGGCCACGACGACCTGCTGGTGTACCGCGCAAAGTGCTGCAATCCGATCCCCGGGGATGACATCGTGGGCTACATCACGCGCGGCCGCGGAGTTGCCGTGCACACGCGCGCTTGTCCAAATGTTCAAAACCTCATGTACCAGACGGAGCGGCGCATCGCCGTCGAATGGGGAGGAGAGAGCGCGGCCACGTTCCCGGTACAGCTTTCCATCCGTGCCAAGGACCGCGCCGGCCTGCTGGCGGAAATCACGACTGTTATCAGCGGCGCGGGCTCCAACATTCGCAATCTCGAGAGCCGCCCCGACAAGCAAAACGCCCGCATTGAAGCGAGCCTCGAAATTGTCGACCGCCGCCAGCTCGAAACCATTCTCGCCAACATCCGGAAAGTTTCCGGCGTGTTCGGGGTCGAACGCGTTTACCAGGTCTGATTTCGCAATTTTCGCACCTGTCCTTTCAGCCGGGTATCACCCAAGCACACGCCGCCGTTTCCCGCTTCCCACCGCCTACAATGTAGATATGCGGCATCCACGATTGCTTCTCGGTGCGTTCGTCCTCGCGGCAGCAGGCTGCCATCAGCATCCTCTGACGGATTATCGTCCGCTGGATCAAGCGGGCATGTGGTCCAGCGATATCGAGCAGCTAAAGGGCTTGAATGTCTCGGACCCGGAAATCGCCCAGGTCGTCAAACTGAAGCACGCGGGCATCAGCGACGACACTTGCGTCGAGCTGGTCAGCAACGCGCATGTACGCAAACATCTCTTCACCAGCGGTGACTCCGCTTCCAACCTGGCTGGCGCGGGATTCACGGAGCCTCAAATTATCGAGATTGCGCGCGCCGATCAGCTTGACACCATCAGCATTGACGCCGTCACCCTGAAGCTCATCGGTCTTTCGGATTCAACGGTGCAACTCGTGCTGCACCGCCATCTGGCCGGCCAGCCGGTCATGGCCAGCGCCGAAATTTCGCGTTTGAAGAATACAGGCCTCACGGAACGCCAAATCCTCGAGCGCATCAACGGCGGAATGACCGACGCGCAGGCGGAAAAAGAGATCCGCGCCCGCGAAAGCGCCCGCAATCACAAGGACACCTCCTTTGTCCGCGTGCGTGGCCGCACGCCGCACTAATTCAGGCCTGCCTCGCCGCATCGGAACCGCGCTCATCCTTTTTTGCTTCTTCCGATTTCACCCGCTACAATCGAGTCGCTTTGCTGCCACGCTCGCATTCCCGCCTGCTTTTTTGTCTCTTTCTCGCCGTAGTTGGCTTTTGGGTCTCCTCGTGCGCTGTCGCTCTCGGGCCGGGCTATTCCATAGAGAGCCAGGAAATCCGTGTCCAATTTTCGCCGGGGCCGGAACCAAGGATTCACGTCGACTCCGAATACCAGCTGCGCAACACGGGAATTCGACCGCTTGCCGCTATCGAGTTGCGCCTCCCCAGCCGCCGGAGCTTTCACGTCGCAGCCAAGCAGATCACGTGGGATGGCAACGCACTCGCCGAGCAAAATTCGCCTTTGTCTCCGCGCAATACCGTCGTAACGCTTCCTCAACCATGGAAGGTTTCCGAACGCCACACGCTTCATCTTTCTGCCGAATTCCAGACACCTGCTTCCGGCCAGCCTGGTTTCAGTTTTTCGCCCGACGCTTTTTTTCTGCCCTCGGAAGGCTGGGCGCCGGAACTTCTCCCGTCGGAAGGCATGTTCGCCACCGGAGGGGTTCCTCCCGTGAAGTGGCGCCTCCAGGTACGCGTGCCCGACGGCTTTCTTGTTCACACCAGTGGCGCCTCTGCGAAGACCGCTCGCGGTGGCCGCGAAATCGTCGTGCAATCCGTGCAACATCCTGAGGATCGCTATCCGTTCGTCGTCGCGGGGCTCTACAAAGAAACGCGCCTGGACAGCGGCTCTGGCGGCAGCGTTTTTCTTTGGACTCGCGCCCAACAAGATTCCGCGCGCTTGCGTGATTCGGCGGACGCCGTGGTCCGCACTATCCAGGCGAACGATGCGGCCTTCGGTCCGCGCAACCAAAAATCGCACCCGTTTTGGCTCGTGGAATGCCCCGTGGTCGCCGGCTGCTTTAGCGCAGCAGAATCCTCTTACGCCAGTCTCTTGAACGCCGAGCCTAACTCCGTCTCCTCGCAGCTCGCTTCGCTCGACACCTTGCTCCTTGATTTCAACGGCGGAGCGCCCAAGCTCGCCGCCGCCGCTCCGGCGCTTGCTGCAAGCTGGCTTGGTTACGGCCAGAACCCCGGTTTCTATGAACAGCAGCCGCCTCTTTCGGCGCTCCCTGCTTTCGCCTCCGCTTTAGGCCAGGAGGCCATCGACGGCCCGTCCGCTCGTACAGAGACAATCCGCCGCGCTTTGCGTATGATTCCCAGGAGCGCCGTCGCCCGCAGCCCGGAAGACGAAACCGTTCTGCGCGCAAAGAGCTTTCTCTTTTTCTACGCGATTCAGGAGCGTTTCGGCCGGGAGTCGTTCCGTCGGGCCATCAATCACATGCTTTCGGCTCGACAGGGACGCGGCTTCAATCTAAATGATTTCATCGCGGCGTTCGAAGAGGAAACGCACCAAAATGTAGCCGAATTTATCCGGCTGTGGATGAAACGCCCCGGCGTTCCGGACGACTTTCGCGCGCGCTACGAAAATGCTTCCGCTTCTATCGTTATAAATTCCAAGGAGACCATGCCATGAGAGATATTGTTCTGACGGATCGCGGCCCAAAACCTATCGGGCCTTATTCACAAGCGATCAAAGTGAATGGACTGCTGTTCGTCTCGGGACAAGTTTCTATCGATCCGAAGACCAATGAGTTTGTCGCAGGAGGTATTGCCCAGCAGACGGAGCGCACACTGGAAAATGTGAAAGGGATCGTTGAAGCCGGCGGCAGCAAACTCAGCCATGTCATCAAGACGACTGTGTTCCTGAAAAATATGAGCGACTTTGCGGCGATGAACGAAGTATATGCGCGTTATTTTTCCGCGGCTCCGCCCGCACGATCGACCGTGGAGGTCGCGCGCTTGCCCAAGGATGCTTTGATTGAAATGGAAGTTATTGCGACGGTTTGAACAGCACAGGGGTAAAAATTACGGGCGGTCGGGACTTTCCAACGCTTCCTGAACCGCAAGGATGGTCACAATGGCCACTGCCCCAACCGCATACCACACGAACTTGCTTTTCGCTGCCATGATAGGCGGCCGGCCGGATCCTTTCGTGCCTGCTCCCTGCGGCGGTGGCTGATCTTGCGCTGCTTCACTCTCGGCCGGATCGAGCACTATGCGGTAGGCACTGCCCTCCGCGATCACCCGCGAATCATCTCCCACGGTTACCGTCAGTTCGCCGCGTGTGCACTTCACCAGCAATTGTTTCGCACCCAAGATCGTTACTTGCCCGATCGTAGGTTCGTCGGACTTTGGCCGAATCACCGCCGTGGCGGCGTTCAACAAAAAGGCATTAGAGTTCGCCGTTGAAAACGTCGCTGATCCCCGCAGCAGTTTCGCTCCCGGGACCCCGCCATCTTCATTCACGGTGGCCGCCGAAGATGCTCCAAGCATCAGCCGCGCGCCTTTTGTTCGCAATTGCACGCTACCCGCGTCCGCCGTGCTTAGATTGTCGCCCGCAAAAACCGTCGTGCCCACCGGGGCCACTGTTCCGCTCACACTTGCGCCGCTCGAAGACACAACGGTTCCCAACGCGTCCGCGGAGGCTCCCCACGCCGGACTCATCAACAGACAAGATATCAAGATTGCAGCAACAATTTCGCGGGACCGCGCCATTGAAGCCTCCAAAGAGGGCTATCGGAAGAATACTCACAGCCTTTCCCGCCGTCAATAAAGAATCCTCCCTGTGCGCAAATAATCTTTTGCCTCGAACTTGCCTCCTCCTCTGGCTGTAGCGGCATTCCACTGCTACAATGCATCCCAACACATGGCTGACTGGAAACAGATCACCGCCCGGATTCGTCGGGCCCGCACCGGCAAGGACCCCGTCGGACAACTTTCGAATTTGTACGAAAAAACCCGCGATGCCATGGTCGCGTTTGAGTTGGCTCGTTATTTCGAAACGTCAGGCCAGAATCCCGAAGCCGCCAAATGGTATCTAGCCGCCGCCGAACGTTTTCGCCGCGCCGATTGGAAGACCAAGGCGCAGGAAGCCGCCGTCCGGCTTGGCGCCGAAGTTTCTGCCGTGGATCCCGTTCATGCCTCAGGCGATTTCATGTTGACGCCGCCTTTGGCCGAGTCGGAGGCCGCTCCTTCGAAGGAAGAAGTTTCCGCCGCGTCTCCCGCTCACGACACCTCGGACGCGCCCGAAACGGAATCCGCCGACGTCTCCGCGGCAGCCGCTGATTCCGCCGACACTCCTGACAAAAAGCGCCGCCGCCGCGGCCGGCGAGGCGGACGCAACCGCCGCAAGGGCGAAGCCCCGAAAGGCCCCGCAACGGCCACCACTTCCCGCGCCACAGAATCAGTAGCTCCAACAAAGGGCTTGCCCTCGAGAGTTTTTGACGAACCCGCCGCGCCCACGCGCTCGCGAACCGTCGAGAGCCGCGCTATTCCCTCGCTTCCCGTCGAACCGATGGGCGAGCTTGGTGGGCCAAGCGTTCGCGGCCGTTCTGGCGACCCCGGCCTTTCCTCGCGATTGTCTCTACTCGAAATGCAGCTTCGCCGCTTGCTCACTTGTGCTCCCGTGAAACTCAGCGAAGCGGATCACGCTCCCGTCGGCCCCGGTGTTTTCGTTCTTACCGACTCTGACCTCACCAGCTATTACTACGTCGAAGCCTGCCAAACTCTGCGCATCGCTATCGGCAATCTTTTGCGTGGAGGCGCCAGCCGGCGCGGCGCGGATTCCCTCAAACCTCAGCTCGCCGAACATCTGGGCATCCCCGAATCGCGCGTTACAAAATATCTCGCCGATCACTGCGTTGTTCGCTGGCTCCAGCTCGATGAAGGCGCATCGCACTTCGCCCATTTTGTGACCGCCGTCATACGTCCCACTTTGAACGAGTAGATTAGAAAGCAAGCAGAAATCTTTTCGCAAGAGCTATTCCTCTGCCCGAAATGTGCAAACTTATAGCCCATTCGTACTAAAAGTAACTCCCTCCTGACCCCCTCCCGGTTGCCGTTCGCTGCTCCTAATAGCCGTTCAACCCCCATTTTTGACCGTTCACCGCTTCCTGCTGGCTTCCGCCTCTCTCTACCCTCAAACTATAGGCGTACAAAGACTTAGTGGACGTACCTGTTGGAAATGGTACGGTTAGAAGAGCCCGGGGGGCAGTTTGGGGCTCGATTTCATCCATATCCGTAAGCAGTTGGGCCGCATCTTTTGAAAGTGGAGGGTAGAGTTTTATGCCGAATCGTGTGGGGACGCAGATTCTGAGAACTTTTGACTGGGCGCTTTGCAAAGCTGCCGCTGCGACATTCAACAGCATTCAGTATTTCAACAAGCGCAATCCGAATCCTTCCGTCACGCCGCAGTGGTCGGATAAGCCGCTGCTCAAATCCTGGGAAAAGACCAAGCCCACGCTTGGCTTCCCGCGGCAGACCGACTCGCTCTGCCCTGCGTGCGTCAAAGAGGCGCGTGAATCGATCATCGCCGGTAAAAAAGACTGGCGCGATCTGATGCACGAGAAAGTCGGCGAAATCAAAGCACAGATTATCGAGCGCGACGGCCAGATCTGGATGGTCAAGGATTGTCCCATCCACGGCCACTATGAAGACATGATGGCCATCGATGCCAAGTTCCTCGACTGGATCGAAAAGCAGTTCCCCGGCCGCGAT
>Ga0210403_10005751_pt1 | contig 10480 bp, 6 predicted proteins | sample IncBWC19MmetaG_FD_150863 | JGI IMG/M metagenome (GOLD analysis project Ga0210403, IMG submission 150863) | Forest soil microbial communities from Barre Woods Harvard Forest LTER site, Petersham, Massachusetts, United States - Inc-BW-C-19-M | ecosystem: Environmental > Terrestrial > Soil >... | reverse complement strand
CCACCGGGTATCGTATCGAGTACGCAGGGAAGGTCGTGGCCTACATCACCGATACCGAACATCACCCCGGCGGGCGCGACCCCAACGTCCTCGCACTGATCAGGGGTGCCGAGGTGATGATCTACGACGCGTCCTATACCGACGCCGAATTTCCCACCCACAAGGATTGGGGACACTCGACCTGGCAAGAGGGTGTGCGTCTGGCCGATGCGGCGGATGTGAAGACCCTTGTGATTTTTCACCACGATCCCAGTCACGACGACGACTTCATGGATCAGGTCGCCGCCGAGGCGGCGGCGGCCCGGCCGGGCACCGTCGTGGCGCAGGAGGGTCTCGTACTGCGGCCGTGACAAGCTGCCGGCGGGTCTAGCGGCTCGGGAATGCCTGATCGATTTCACGTCGAAGTTGCGCCTTCACAACACGTCACGGCCATGAACTATCCCGCCGCGACGGGGAACCGCGCGGGTGTGACGTTGATCCTCGGACACGGAGCAGGAGCCCACCAAACGAGCGGCTTCATGGTCGCCTTCGCGAACGCGCTGGCGGAACGCGGGATCGATATCGTCACGTTCAACTTTCTTTACGCCGAGCTTCGCCGTCGCATTCCCGATCCGAACGTCAGATTGGAGAGCTGCTGGCGCGCCGTTATCGCAATCGTGCGAAGCCGGATTACCTCGCACGCCGACAGTCTGGCGATCGGTGGCAAATCGATGGGCGGACGTATCGCATCGCAGGTCGCCGCGGGCGAGGGCCGGGGTTTGGCTGGGCTCGTGTTTCTCGGCTATCCCTTGCATCCGCCCGGAAGGCCCGACCGGATGCGCGCAGCCCACCTGGGAGATGTGAAGGCTCCCATGCTGTTTGTGCAAGGTACTCGCGATCCCTTCGGCACCCCCGCCGAGCTGCAGCCGATCATCAGCCAGCTCGATCCCGTCGTGGATCTGTTCGTTGTCGAAGGCGGCGACCATTCGTTCAAGGTCCCGAGGAGCGCCGGGGTCAAGAAATCGGACGTACATCGCGGCATTCAGGATCGGATCGAAACCTGGCTGCGGATGATTGCGTCCGGCTGAGAGTCAAAAGCGCTGCGCGGCCCACCTTCGGGTGCGGACGCGCTCCCCACGGCCCCGGCAGGAAGCAATTTCGTTCATCACCACCCGCGCCGCCGCAGCGCTGTCGGAAATCTGTACGTTATCGCCGAGAATGAGAACCCAGGAGACGCATTTTTGACGGCAATCGGGACGCCACGAGCGTCCGTGTCAGGACAGCGGAACCAGCGAAAGCGGGACCGCGCCACGCAACAGGGTCTTGCGAGCCTCCCATTGAGCGGCGGGGTCGAGGGTTTCGAGAAACTGCACCTCGCCGCCGGCGTACAGTGCGACCGGCAGGCCGTCGCGATAGAGCAGCCGGTTGCCGGTTAGAGCGGCGAGCTTTGGCCCTGGCGTCAGAACGCCGGCGAGGTTCAGCGGATCGGCCCCGGACAGCGAGACCCAGCTGCCCGAAGCCGGCTTTCGGCGGATCTCGCGCAGCATTCCGATCGCGTCGGGCAACGCGAATTGCTCGCCGGAAAAGCCGGCGACGAATCGGCCGCCGCGGATCTCGCCGCGCGCCTCCAGCCGGCGATAGACGCGCAGCAGGTCGCGCCACGGTGGCAGCCACGGCGCCTCGCGTTCGAGCAAGCGCCAAAACACGACCCCGTAGCGCAGCAACAATATCCGGGCGAGGTGCTCGACTGCCCCCGGTCCGGCTTCTCGCCGGGGCTGGCCGCGGCGGGCCAGCGCCCAACGGCCGGCACTCTCCATGCCGAACATCATCGCGCGCTGTCGCCGCCGGCCGCTCGCCGGTTTCCGGAGCAATGCGCGCAACCCGCCAAAGCTGTCGGAAGTGACGATGCCGAGCGCCACCAGTTCGCCGAGCGCCTCTTCGACCTGCGGGCGCAACAGGCCGGTGCCTTCGACCAGCTCGTCGAAGAACGATGCGCCGTATTGCCGAATGAATTCGACGACGGCCTGCGCACGGGAACTCGGGCGGGTCGTTTCTTCGATCGGAGACAGCGATGCCCAAAGCCCTGCATGGCGGCGCGCCAGTAAGGTGATCGGGGTCGTCCGCACCGGCGTCGCGCCACGCTCGCCGCCGTTGCGCGGGCGCAGACGGGCCCACGCGATCCGTCCCGCAAGACACTGATCGTCCAGCCAGGACGGCTCGTATGAATCGAGCCGCGCCGGCAGGATTTCGGTTTCCCAGGCCCCGGCCGCCGCCTCGAAACCTTCGAGCTGTCGGACCAATGCTTCGAGGGCGTCGGGCCCTTCCATCCGGGTCTCCGGCGTGACCCGTTGCCAGCCGAGCAGAAAACGCAGGAAATCGCGGGCAGCGACCGGCTGGATCTCGGCACGCAGGCGACCCGTCGTATAGCGGTGAATGCGCGCGAGCAGCCGGCGCTCGCACCATTCCTCGGTTTCTGCGCCGGGCGTGAAACGCCCGCGCATCGCAAAGCCCTCGGTTTCGAGCGCGATGAGCGCCGCCGAGATTTCCGCTGGCTCGATGCCGAGCGGTGCGCAGAGAGCGGCCTCGGTGACCGGCCCCAGCCCCTCGAGTCTCCCGCGGAGGATTTCGATCAGCGCCTCCTCGCGCGACCATTCGCGCTCGGCGTAAACCTCGGGTGCAGAGATCGGAGGATCGATTTCAGCTTTGGGCCACAGCGCCTGAAACTGCGGCAACCGTTCGGCCGCGATCCATAAAGCTCCCTCTCCGTCCCCGGGGGTGGAGAGGGCGATCTTAGCAACGCGGTTTTCCCGGGAGAGCTCGAGGAACCAGTTGCGCCAGGCCGGCTGCGCCTCATCGACGCTAAGAAAACCGAGCCAAACTAGCGCGTCGTGCAGCTCATCGGCGTTTGCCGGGTCGGGCCACGCCTCGTTGCGCACCCGCGCGATGGCTTCGGAGTCGAGCCGGCCGATGTCGCTCGCCGCCTCGGGTGCCAGCCAGCGCCGGCTCATCACCGCTTGGGTGCGGCGCTCTTCGAGTGGCGCGTCGTCGAGATAGGCGTAGGGCCGCGCCGACAGGACTTCGAGCGCCAATGGGGAAGGCTCGGTCAAGTCGCAAGTAACAACGCGAATTTCGCCGGCTTCGAGCCTCTTCAGCAGCCTTTCGAGGCCAGCGATGTCCATCGCCTCGCCGAGGCAATCGGCGATCGTCTGGCGGATCAAAGGGTGGTTCGGAATCTCGCGCTCGCCGACCAGATTCTCGGCGCAGGCGACCTGATCAGGAAAAATCGCCGAAATCAGGTCCTCGGCAGCCATACGGGCGAGCTGCGGCGGCACTTTCTTGCCGCCGCGGAAGCGTGGCAGCGCCAGCGAGACCCCGGCCACCCAGCGCCAGCGCGTAATGAACATCGGCGCGTCGAGCAACGCCTCGATCAGCAGGTGCCTGATGCTGGCCGAATGGAGGTAACGCGGGACGTCGGCAAGATCGAAGCTGTGCGCTCGGGTCAGCGACAGCACGATGTTGTCTTCGGTCGCCGCTGCCTGAAGCTCGAAATTGAATTTGCGGCAAAACCGCTTACGCAGCGCCAGCCCCCAAGCGCGGTTGATGCGGCTGCCATAAGGCGAGTGGATGACCAGCTGCATGCCGCCGACTTCGTCGAAAAAGCGCTCGATGACTAGCGTGTCGTGGGTCGGCAGAACTCCCAGAGCGGCGTGACCGGCGGCCAGATATTCGATCAGCTGCTCGGCGGCGGATCGGGCGATGCCGACCTCCTCGACGAGCCAATGCAGGGTGCTCTCGTCGGCCGGAAAGCGGGCGGCGAGCTCTGCCCGCAAGCGGGAGACGGACTGTGACAGCTCGTCGGTCCGGCCGGGCGCTTCGCCGAGCCAGAACGGAATGTTCGGCGCCATGCCCTGCGCATCTTCGACCCGCACGGTGCCGCGCTCGACGCGCAGGATGCGATAGGCGGTGTTGCCGAGCTGGAAGATGTCGCCGGCCATGCTCTCGACGGCGAAATCCTCGTTCACGCTCCCAATAATCTGGTTCTCCGGCTCGAGCAGCACCTGATAATCCGCATTGTCCGGGATCGTGCCGCCCGAAGTCAGCGCGGTCAGCCGAGCGCCGCGCCGGCCGCGCAGCTTTTGGTTCACCGCATCGTAATGAATGAGGGCCCCGCGCCGGCCGCGACGGGTGCTGAACCCGTCAGCCAGCATCACCAGCACCGCGGTGAAGTCCTCGCGTGGCAGCGTTCGGTAGGGCCAAGCGCGGCGGATCAGCGCGTAGAGCTCGTCCTCGTTCCACTCCTGAGCGGCAACCTCGGCGACGATCTGCTGCGCCAACACATCGAGCGGCTGCTCGGGGAGGATCAGCCGGTCGAGTTCGCCGCGGCGCACACTGTCGATGAGCGCTGCGCACTCGACGAGCTCGTCGCGCGACAGCGGGAAGAGGCGGCCCTTCGGAGTGCCGGCGACCGCATGCCCCGAGCGCCCGACGCGCTGCAGCAAGCTCGCGATCGAGCGCGGCGAGCCAAGCTGGCACACCAAGTCAACATCGCCGATATCGATGCCGAGCTCGAGCGATGCGGTCGCGACCAGCGCTTTGAGCGCACCGGCTTTCAGCCGCTGTTCAGCGTCGAAACGCTGCTCCTTGGCGAGGCTGCCGTGATGCGCGGTCACCCGCTCGGCGCCGAGCCGTTCCGACAATTGCCGCGTCACCCGCTCGGCAAGGCGGCGGGTATTGACGAAGACAAGGGTCGTGCGATGCGCTTCGATCAGCTCGGCCAGGCGGTCGTAAACCTGCTGCCAGACTTCGCCGGACATCACGGCTTCGAGCGGCGAGGAGGGAATTTCGAGGGCGAGATCGCGCGCCCGGCGATGGCCGCTGTCGATGATCCGGCACTCGGCATCGGGCCCAACGAGAAATCGGGCCACCGCCTCGATCGGCTTCTGCGTCGCCGAGAGGCCGATGCGCAGCAAACGGCCGCCGCACAGCGCGGCCAATCGCTCGAGCGAGATTGCCAGATGCGAGCCGCGCTTGTTCGGCGCCAACGCGTGGATCTCGTCGACGATGACCGTCCGCGTCGTCGTCAGCATTTTGCGGCCGGATTCGGAGCCGAGCAGGATGTAGAGCGACTCCGGCGTGGTCACGACGATGTGCGGCGGAAACCGGCGCATGCGCTCCCGCTCTCCGGGCGCCGTGTCGCCAGTGCGCACCCAGGTGCGGATTTCCAGGTCCGGCAGCCCTCGCCTCTTCAGGGCCTCGCGGATGCCGGCGAGCGGGACTTCGAGATTGCGCTGAATGTCGTTGGACAGCGCCTTCAGCGGCGAGACGTAGACGATCTGCGTCTCGTCCGCGAGGCCGCCGTTCACGCCCTGGCGAACCAGGGCGTCGATCGCCGCGAGAAAGGCGGCGAGCGTCTTTCCGGACCCGGTAGGTGCGGCGATCAGGGTATGCCGGCCGGCTTGGATCGCTGGCCACGCCTCGGCCTGCGCAGCGGTCGGCGTCGCAAAGCTGCAGTCGAACCACTCGGCGACTGCGGGATGGAAAAGATGGGTCGGGTTCACGCCAGCAGCGCTTATCTGGTCAAATCAGGGTCCTGTTGGCCCGCCCAATTATCTCCAATCAGGCCAAACTTTTCATAAATATGGTGAGCCCGTCGGGATTCGAACCCGAGACCTACTGATTAAAAGTCGAGTGCCGCGACCCCCGCTAAGTGCTTGATCGGACACGGATGAGTGCCGGCGCGTCAGAATTAGTGAGGAAATCTGCGGAATATCGGGGGAGGCCCACCGACATTTGTTGCAATTCGCGGACATCCGATATATACCCATGGTCGTACACCAATCGGACAACCGCCATGGCCAATCTCACCGACTCACTCCTCAAGAAACTGCCCGTGCCGACCGTCCACAAGACGCTCACGCGCGACGGCCTGGTGTCGCGCTTCATGGCGCAGGTCACGCGCGACGGCTGCCGGAGCTTCGTGATCCGCTACTCGGTCAATCGCCGGGAGCGGCTCTACACGATCGGCCGATTTCCCGACTGGTCGACCCAGGCGGCCCGGGAGGAGGCCAGGCGGCTTCTGCAGCTGGTCGACCGGGGAATCGACCCGAAGGAGCGGCGCGATAGCGAGCGCGACGCGCCGACGGTCGGGGACCTGGCAAAGCGGTTCCTCGAGGACCACGCGCCGAAGCGCCGACCGTCTTACCTCGTCAACAACGCGGCCATGCTCGCCAAGTGGATCTTGCCGGCGCTCGGCGGCCTCAAGGTCGACGGCGTCGCGCAGCGGCACATCGGTGAGCTGCACCGAAAGATCACCAGGGCCGGGTCGCCGATCACCGCGAACCGCGCCGTGTCGACCCTGTCGAAGATGTTCGCACTGGCGATCCGGTGGGGATATCGGGGTGACAATCCGTGCAAGCACGCCGTCGATCGCAACAACGAGCTTCGGCGGCAAGTATATCTGAAGCCCGGCGAGATCCTCCACGTCGCTGCGGCGATGACGGACTGCATCAGCGACAACTGCATCCGCCTCGTCATGTTGACGGGTTGCCGGCGGGGCGAGGCCATGGCCGCGCGGTGGGACCAGTTTGACGATGATTTTCGCAGCTGGTCGAAACCGGCATCGTCGACGAAGCAGGACAAGCCGCATCAGGTGCCGCTGTCAGCCCCAGCGCGCAAATTGCTGGTCCAGCTGAAGGAACACGCAAACGGGCCATACGTGTTCCCCGGGCGCGACGGAACTGGGCACATCACCGACGTCAAGACGCGCTGGGCGGCCATACGCAAGGCAGCCGGCGTCGACGGTGTTCGGCTGCACGACCTGCGCCACTCCTTCGCCTCCATAGCCGTCTCCCGCGGCGCCACCCTGCCGCTGATCGGCGCACTCCTGGGACACTCGAATCCGCAGACGACCCAGCGATACGCGCACCTGTTCGACGACCCGCAGCGGGCGGTCGCCGAGGGCGTCGGCACCGTGATCACCGGTGGCGAGGACGAGGCGGCCGACGTGGTGTCGATCGGGCGGGGGCGCGGCCAGTGACGGACTTGGGGACCTACTTCGTGCGCCAGCTCGCGTGGGCGGAGTTGCGCTCGCAGCTAGAAAGAATGCTGCCGCCCGATCGGTTTTTTCGCCTGCTGCGGGAACTGCGCGAACCGCTGGACGAGGCGCTCCTGGGGATAATGCTACCCCCGCCGACGATGGCATTCGACGGCAAGCTGGGTCGGCGAACCGTCGACGAGATCCTGCAAATCTCAGCCGAATGGTGCCAAATCGCACTGGGAGATTTCCCTCCTTCGGCCAAAGCGCAGATAGAAGTGTCAGTGCGGAAGATACGCGAGGAGACGGAGTTGCTCAGCCGGACTGTGTTTGGCGCCGACAACCCCGACACGACCGACTATTCGAACCCGGCAACCGACCGCAAGGTGCGCCGCTGGATGAGGTACCGCGTGGAGCACTGGCCCAGCGACAAGCCGGCACCGACGCAGGAGTGTGATCTTGCCGAGGCACAGAAGGCGTTTCCGGGCCTGAGCCGTGACGAGTTGCGCCTCGTGCGCGAGAGTGAGGCTCCTCCAGAATGGCGGCGCCAAGGGCCCCGGCGCCTGTGGGGAGAGGTCCGGAAGTAAATCTGCGAATCCGCGAAAGAATTAAATAGCCGGCAGTTTCGTCGGCGATAGCCTTCGAGGACGTTTAGAGTCTTCGAGGCAATAATGACCGACAATGCGGCCAGCTCGACGCTAAGGCACAGCCTTTTCGACGCTCAAAACCCGATGGACGGCTGCGTCCAATCCGTCACCGCCGGGTGGCAGACGATCCCCCAGTTTGCGCGCGCCATCGACCGCGACCCGAGAACGGTAAATCGCTGGATCAATCGGGGCCTGAGCTGCGCGGTGATCTACCTAGGCCGTACGCCATACATCGACCCCGTTAAGGCTCGGGTCTGGTTCGAATCCGGAATGCCGTCACCAAAGTCGCCCCCGCGCTCGGCAATCCGTCGCCGGGCCTAGCGCCATGCGAGACGAAGAACCGCGCCCGCTAGCGACGGGCGCGGCGATCTCGATCAACAGCAACGTTAACTCGCGCGGTGGCTCGCGCGGCAGCCTTATAGATCGGCTTCGGCCGAATTGCAAGGCACCGCTGCGCCTCCGCCCCACGGCGGGTGTGCGGCATGCCCGAGCGCGATAGCTTCACGAGCGCGCGGCGTCGCCTGCCTGACCTCTCGCCGGAACAACTGGAAGCCAGCGCCGCGATATTGGCCTGGCTGCGGTGCAGTGATCGCCGGGTCTTTCACCTCGCCGGTGCCGGCGGCAGTGGGAAAACCGAGATCGCGGTCGCGCTGGGTTCCGAGATACACGGCACGCAATTTGTTGCATTTACCGCCAAAGCCGCCAGCGTCCTACGCCAGCGCAGCGCTTCGAACGCAACAACCCTGCATAGTCTGCTTTATGGGCCGCCGCTCGTCCAGGATGACGGCGAACTGGTCTGGACGAGGCGCCACGACCGACCGGCCGCCCAGCTGATCATCGTCAACGAATGTTCGACGATCAGTCAGAAACTCGGCCGCGATCTAATCAGGTTAATCAGGACCGGAATCAAAATCCTCGTTATCGGGGATCCGTTCCAGCTCCCGCCCGTAGATGGTGCCCCTTACTTCTCGGGCACGCCTGATTTCACTTTGACTGAGATCCATCGTCAGGCGGCCGGTTCACAGCCATTGCAGCTGGCGACCAGGATCCGGGAAGGACTGCCGATCCGCGCGGTGCCATTCGACATCGATGCGGTGCTTGAGGCCGATGTTGTGCTTTCGGCCCTCAACAGAACCCGGATGTGGGGCACCAAAACGCGCCGGAAGAAACGCGGCCTCGATACCGACGACCCGGAGCCCGGCGAGCGCGTCATAAGCCTGAAAACCGACCACAGCCGCCGCCTTTTCAATGGCTCGATATGGACGGTGGAGCAACGCGTCCGAGCGGGACGAAGAAGCCCCGTGCACGAGATGTTGCTCGTTGATGATATCGGCGAACGCGGGAAGTCCGCGCGCATGAGGATGGCTGGTTCTGTAAGAAGCTGAACCCGCAAGACCCCGCATATCGCGACCTGGACCTGTTCGCGTTCGGCGATTGTCTCACCGTTCACAAAGCTATGGGGTCGGAGTGGCAGTCGGTCGTCGTGATCGACGAGACCCACACGCCGGGATTTGAGTGGATCGCCGAGCAGTCGGGCTTGCCGCTGCCAGAATATCGGCGCCGCTGGTTGTACACGGGCGCCTCGCGGGCCCGAAGCGACGTCGTCATCATGAGGCCACCGTCATGATCGGGCGGTGCCTCGACGACCTCGCAGAGGAGCCGCGCTGGGTCGTGTGGCGCAACGAGCCGCGCCAAGATGACCCCACGAAGCTCACGAAAGTGCCGTTACAGCCGGATGGCCGGAAGGCATCGAGCACGGAACCCACACAGTGGGTGGTGCGAGCGAAGGCCGAGACCGCTGTCGAGCGCATCGTCAATGGCCATCTCGGCGGTGGGGTCGGCGTCGTGCTGGGCGAGGTCGAGGACGACATGTTGTTGTCCGGAATCGACCTGGACAGCTGCATCAATGACGGGACATTCGAACCGTGGGCGCAAGAAATCCTCGTGCGGTTCGAAACCTACGCGGAGGTTTCGCCGAGCGGAAATGGCGCGAAATTGTTCTTCTGGGTCAGAAAAGCGGACTATGACGCGGTCAAGGGTTTGCTGTCCGGCGAGCAGAAAACCGGAGCGCAATTCAAGAAACCCGGTGGCAGCGATCATCCCCCGGGCTTCGAGATCTACTTTTTTGGCCGCTATTTTGCCGTCACCGAAGAACACCTTGAAGGCACGCCGGAAGAGCTTGTGACCATAGGTGCCGACGATCTGCGTTGGCTATTGGCCCAGGCCGGACCGGGGCTCAAAGGCACCAATGGCAAGGGAGAACGAAGCAGCGGCCCGAGAGATCAATCGCGTAGCGGCGCAGCCTTTCGGATAGGGCTGCGGATGCAGCAGGCGGGCAAGGCATTCGAGGAATTTTGCGAGGCCGTCCGCAAGGACTCCGACACGGCCGACTGGTACGTCGAGAAGGGTATTGCCAACAACGGACGTGAACTCGGCCGGATTTGGGACTCGGTCGCGCAAGGCGAGGGCGAGGGCGTCACCCTCGACGATTTTTACGCGTACATGCCGACGCACACTTATCTCTTCGCCCCGACCGGCGAGAGCTGGCCAGCGGCCAGTGTAGACGCGCGCATCCCGCCGGTGCCGCTGCTCGATGCGGCGGGCCAGCCGGTGCTGGACAAGAAAGGTGTGCCGATAAAGCTCCCGGCGCACCGGTGGCTGGATGAGCACCGGGCGGTGGAGCAGATGAGCTGGTGTCCGGGCCTGCCGGAGGTGATCGAGGGCCGGCTGACGTCACAAGCCGGGTGGATCGAGCGCCCGGGGGTGCGGGTGTTCAACCTTTATCGGGGCCCGGTGATCGAGCTTGGCGATGCGAAAAAGG
>Ga0210403_10005749_pt1 | contig 10480 bp, 15 predicted proteins | sample IncBWC19MmetaG_FD_150863 | JGI IMG/M metagenome (GOLD analysis project Ga0210403, IMG submission 150863) | Forest soil microbial communities from Barre Woods Harvard Forest LTER site, Petersham, Massachusetts, United States - Inc-BW-C-19-M | ecosystem: Environmental > Terrestrial > Soil >... | reverse complement strand
ACTTGATTGCATAACAATGTCGGCTCCTCGACCCGAGTAGACTGTGGTGTTCGACGACCGCAGGCTCGGGAGAAAGGAGCCGAACATGATGATTATAGGCGTAGATTACCACCCGAGCTTTCAGACGATTGCATTTTTTGTGGAAGAGACAGGTGAGTGTGGTGAACAGGAACTGAACCACAGTGATGGACAAGCAGAGAAATTCTATCGAGACCTGAAGCAGCGAGGAATCTGCGTGCGGGTAGGCATGGAGGCTACCGGATATTCACGCTGGTTCGAGCGGCTACTGGCTGAATTAGGTTTCGAGCTGTGGATCGGTCATCCTGCAGAGATCAAGGCCAAGCGAGTAAAGAAGCAAAAGTACGACCGTGAGGACGCCCGACTGCTGCTGAGACTGATGCGGGAAAATAACTTCCCGCAGGTCTGGGTACCGAGTCCGGAGAATCGGGATCTGCGACAACTGCTGTGGCACCGGCATCGATTGGTGCAGATGCGCACGCGGATCATGAATCAGCTGCAGGCGTTGGCGATGAACGAGGGCTATCGCTGGAAGAAAAAGCTGTTCAGCGAACAGGGGCGAGCACAGTTGGAGAAGCTGGCGTTAGCTCCCTGGGCCAGTCGACGCCGGCGAGAGTTGGTAGAGTTGCTGGACCGCATGAATCCGACGATTGAGGAGTTAACCGCAGCCGTCGAGCGGGAAGCCAGGAAGCGACCCGAGGTATTGCGACTGATGACGCATCCTGGTGTTGGTCCGCTGACGGCACTCGCTTACGTGTTGATCATCGGAACTCCGGCTCGGTTTCAACGCGGCAAGCAGATCGGCACCTACGTGGGCATGATTCCGAGTGAGGACTCCAGTGGTGGCAAGCAGCGACTGGGGCATATCAGCAAGCAGGGCAACTCCTTGTTGCGCTTCTTGTTGGTGGAGGCGGCCCAAGCGGCGGCACGTATCAATCCCGACTGGCGGCGTCGGTACATGCACCTGGCGATGCGTCGGCACAAGAGTATTGCCAAAGTAGCGATGGGACGCAGGCTGGCGATTCGGTTGTACTGGATGTGGCGGAATGGCTGTGAGTATTCTCAGTCGTTAGAGTTCGGTTCGTACGCGGGACAGCTCGGTACCGGACATGGCGTAAAGTAGAACGCCGTGCACTTGATTGGGCGTCCCGCTCCCTGTAAAGGGAGTTTGAACTAGTAATCATGGTCGAAGTACGGATCGAAGAGATGTATGGGTCGGACTGAAGCCGCCCCCCTAGATTAGGAACGAGCCGTGGTCGTCGATGCAGAGGTCAACAAAGAACAAGGAAGACCACTCTTCGGAGTGAATGGAGAAGTACGCTCAAAAAGTATTTGACAGGGCCGACATTGTTAGAGATGTCCGGTAAGGGCTTAATCAGGACCTAACCAACACTTCAACTCGGCCCGCTAGTGTTGGCTACATTCATTCATACTTAACTGCGAAGAAAAAAGGGAGTGCGACCGATGGTCATGCTCGTTTTAGGTGCTCTGCTTCTCGGTGTGGGTGCAGTGCTAGATTCAATGTTCCGGCTTCGGATGTTCCGCATCGGGCAAAGATGGGCGCTTCTTCAAGGTGGGGCATTTGACTACAGTCGCTACCACAAAGTGCGCGAAGAGAACGGTTGGGCAGCGTGGCCAGTTTACTTAATGTGGTTCGCTTTGGCCTGCGGTATCGCATTGTTGATTGCAGGATTTTTTACATATTTCGGCACCAGTCCAACGCAAACTAGATAGCGAAGGTTCAGTACCCACTTCGGCGGTTACGGCGTTTACCAGGACCTTCGGGCATTATTGCTATACTTGCGTCGTCACAACCATGGATTCCGTGCTACAGCTTGTGCCCGCGATGCGCATCGGTGTCAAGTATCCGGGCGGCGCGTCCAAGTCTGAGCGGCATTTCCTCGATTTTGTAATCGACGGAGAGTCTCTTTGGGAAAAAGTAGGTAGGCCACGGGACACGGTTTCAGTTATTTGTTTCGAGTACCCGCGTGAAGAAATCGTCAGAGCATTAAACCGGCTGCTTTTGACTGAAAAGGCGGTAATCCCTGGCGACAGGCGTTCATTGTTCATCTGTTCAGAGTGCGGCGACATCGGTTGTGGCGCGGTCACAGCCTTCGTTATCAGAGAGGCACAGTCGGTTGTGTGGAAGGATTTTGGATTTGAGAACGACTACGAAGAGAACATTCGGCTCGATGAGTACAAGCATATCGGCCCGTTCTCGTTCGATTGGAAAGAGTACGAAGCGACGCTTTTAGAAGCTATCGATAACCTGAAACAGCCTCAGCAGTCGCGCTAACTCGGCACACGGCGAGCGCCGAGGTACTGATACGTACTTCGGCGATTTGGGCTAGCGTTAATCAGGATGTGACCCGAGTAAATTGCTGGCCGGCTGCTGGCTGGAACGCAGCTTCGATTCACCGAGACTTGCGCCAAACGGGTTTCGCTCCCGAGTATATTAACCAGCAACCTAAGACAATTATGGCGACCATGGCGACGTACATTCCTACCTGTTCGCCTTCATTCGAAGCTTTCAGCAGATTAGGTGCCGGAGCGATGTGGTTCTTGACCTCAATGATAACAAGCAGTGACCTCACAACAATCCTCCACCAGATGGGTTTTTCAGCCTGGGGTTGCATTCGCTTCTCCTTGCGCCAATCATAGGCCACTTCTCCGGTTTGGGCGTTAATCAGGCACAACCGTGGTCACGATGTCTTCGTAGCGCGTGGCCAGAACATCCAAAGCGACCCAATAATTCCACATGCACCCAGAAGGCCGCCGACTAATAAGCTGAAAAGGTAACCATTGGTGTCGTCTGCATCGGCTGCTGGTGGTCCGAAATGCCCCCAGAAATACGTGCTGACAAGAAGGCCAACGAGCCCTAGAACGCACGCCATCAAAAGCGAAAAGAGAATCGCGACCGCGCGTCTATATAGGAGAGACTTCAACATTGGGGGTATCGCCCGGACGCAAGTATATGCCATCCCGGTACCAACCTCTCCGGTTACCGCGTTTACCAGGACCTAGTGCGATTTGTCTGGGTATACTTTGTCCCGAGGGCGAGTAAATGGTCCATGCTGAGCCAATGAAATTCATGGGCTCCCACAGTTCGTATCGATGGCTGGTCACACAGCAAGTTGACCTCGCCACGCTGCTTGAGTCGTGTCCGCAGTCTCTGGCAGGCAAGTACGTTGCTGTCACCTCGCAAGACAGCGGCCCTATGGTTCTTACGGATGAAGAGAAAGGCTTGGGTTGGCACAGTCGAAATGAGATTGCGTACAGCCCCAAAATCGCCTTGCCAAAAGATGGTCGGATTGAGGGAGTCACCACGGGGCAATGCACTGGATACGACGAATGGTACGTTTTTGATTCACCCCACGACCTTGGTGCACTTTGCGACGGTAATGTTTTTGAATCTGACCTGAGGGCAGGGAAAATCTGGACCTTTGTAAACTATGACGCTGGCTTTGCTTTGCACAATCCCGAAATGGCGGACCTCACCAGTCTTTTCTGGAAGCAACTCGACTGGATTCAACCTGAATCCTTCATGGCCGATAGTGCTGCGTTTCTGACATTTGTGAGCCGTAATGAGGCCATATTCGTCGCGGTTTGCGATGCGTTAAATGACCGAAGCGAATCCTGATAAGTTCTATAAAAGGAGAACAAGTTCTAGGACTTTACTTGGACGATTTCGGCGTTAAACCAAGCCCTTCGGAGAGAATTCTTGATGGCAGTCCAAACCCTGTATAACATTCTCATCAAATGAGAGAGTTCCTGCGCCGACTTCAAACGTTTATAGGAACCGAAAGCACTGGTCGGGAATCCCTCACCAAGCAGGGGATTTTCCACGTCGTAGCAGTTTACGGTGTTGCTTGGGGGTGCTTTCCTACTTTGGTTGGCCTTGCGTATGGCAGCATCGCTCAATTCTTCGCTGGACATCGTTTGGGTGACAACCCATTCCAGTTCGCTTTCTCTCACCTTTTCGTATTGAGCGTCGTGCCGGGACTCGTCGCAGGATTCGTGAACGCGAGGCTCTTCAATCGGGGAATCGTTCGATTCGTTTGGTTGGTGCCATTCGTAGTCTTGCTATACCGATTTGTATTCACAGCCCCGGGCATGTATCCCACAATGCTTTGGGATAGTGATTTCGGAAAAGCATTTCATTACTTTTTCGGCGGAGGATTCAAAATTGTCGGAGAGTGCCACACGTACCGAGATGTACGGACCCTCGTCCTCAAAAACATGAACGAAATCATTCGCGGCTACTCCCAATATAGTTGGACAGTACCTGCCTATGTCGGTGCCGCGTACAGTATTGGCGCATCGCTTTCGCTTCTCATGAATCGCGGACGCGGTCAGACATCGAGTATTCAGAAAGTAGTTGCACAAGCCACGTTGGAGGGGTAGTAGTCGGGTTCTAGGACTTTACATGGACGATTTCGGCGTTTACCAGGGACCTTGCATGCGAAAAGCGCCGGTTCTCTCGGCACACTCTGTCAACCGGCAATTCTTAACGTACTGACAGTTAGCAAAACAGACGCGTAGTGATGTGCTGAAATCCCAGCGAAAAGTGTGCCTTTCGCAATGACCTTTTTCCCCAGCAAGTCCCTGTACGTCACGAACATTTTCTGGTCGAGGAAAACTAATTGAATCAACCGGACATCTTTTTGTGCGTAATTTAAGTCGGGTTCTTTTGGGTCTTGGTTGACGCAAATTGGCCGCGAGAGTTCAAGCACCCAATATATTTCGGGTCTGTCTTGTGCATCAGTGAAGGTCTTCCGAACAATGGTGCCCGTGAGTTCCACCACAGAGGGTTCGTACGAAAGGCAGGCCGACGGATTCTGACTCTGGACCGGGACTGTTGGGAAAGCTAGGCTAACAAACAGACATAATATGCTGGTCGCTCTAGTCATGTCCGCGATTTTACAGCACGGTTTGGAAGCAGCGAAATGGGGAATAGCGTTCAAGTCCTGGTTCGTCGGCACCTTTCAGCGTGCTACCATCCCTCGGTCTAGAGTATGCGATTGAAATGGGATTTCATGGCCTGCGTGTGGATTGCGCTCATGGCGCTCTTCGTATACGCGGGCTATCGAGAGCGCGACACTTTCCCGCTTGCGTGGAGCGGATATCCAGTAGCCATTCCTCCCTCGGTGAAGATTGCTGCGACGATTGCTGTAATCGGTATTTGCATTTTTGCGTGGGCTGCGAATCAGCGGAGGTAGACACTTTGACTCTTCGGATGGAGCAAGCCACATGAAGCGCATCATCATCGCGACCTCAGTTCTTTTGGCTACAATGGCCACCACATATTCACAAACGCCGCAAGAGCCAGTAGGCGTCAGGCCGAAAGAGGGTTTCGTGCCCAATACCGAGACTGCCGTGAAAGTCGGAGAAGCAGTACTCATCCCTGTTTACGGGGAGAGAAAAATCCTCGATGAAGAGCCTTTTAAAGCCGTGCTCCAAGGAGATGTCTGGACAGTGGCTGGAACTCTCCACTGTGCCGGACCTGCTGGCGTGACATGTGTCGGTGGCACAGCAGTCGTGAAAATATCAAAGACTTCTGGACAGATTCTTTTCATGGTCCATTACAAGTGACGAAATTGATTTTCGCTTTCCGAAAGGCGATAGGTTAAGTCCTGGTTTGTCGGGTTACCGGAAAGGTTCCTCATAATACCCGGCTACTTTAGCGGTTTGCGCCGTTTACCAGGAGTCTGGTTTTACTTCTCGCTTCGACTTGCCTTCAGCAGTCGCGATGCACAGCTCAAAGCCGGATTATGAAAGGGATTGTACGTGGACCCATCTAAGTTGAAAACTATTGTGTCAGTGGTGGGATGTGAATCTTTCGGGTAAATCATCACCTCGCACGTCCAGTTGCGATAGGTCTTGAATTTCTTGCAATCGGGCGCACAACCCGGAACATGGTCTACGATGGTGAAGAAAACCACCATATCGGGTTCGGACTGGACTACTTGGGCACCGGGAAACTGCTTTTGGAATGCCGCTGCGACCCTGCTACGGAGAGAGGGGTCGTCGCCCATTGGGCGGCCATTGATTGATGAGCTCGCTTCAATCTGAATCGTACGATGTGCAATGGCTCCCCCCTGCGGAATAAAATTCATTCTCACTTGTTCCTTAGTACATCCAGCCGCACTGACAACCAGTAGTAGAGGCGCAATCTTCATCCTGGTCCGATAGCTTGCATTCTGGATATTGAAACCGCACATCATAAGACTCTCTTTTATCACGGATTTTGCGTAAGTCTTGGTTTGTCGGCAAATCGGAAAAGTCCGTCCCAGCACCCACATGTACGGTAACGGCGTTAACCAGGACTTGTCGTCAAACTATTTATGAAAGCCATCATGATGGCTGCGGCCTTCTGTGGTTCTCGTTGCAACAGCAAATGTGGCGCAGGAACTGACCTGAAAAGAGTATCTGGCCTAAGGCGAGAAAACTCCTTTTTGCATGACGAAGAGAGCAGCCTGTCATGCGTCGCCTCCAAGTACAACAGCGGTATGGTTGTTCGGCGTAGCTCATCGCGTGCGTCACAATCCAGCACTTCTTGCACGCGGCCACTCAATACATCAGGACTCACCCTTTGCAATGCGTGGCGCAGTTTCTGGAGAATGTCGGAAGGTGCGTTCTGTCCGAGAAGGAAGTACTCAACAATGGCGCGAGGCGGCGTCAGTCTAAAAAGCCATGGTTTCGCAAGTACCTTCACTGCCCTCGACCATCCATCCACCGGATTTCCAACGAATCCTGCACAGATAACAACAGCAGCTAGATTTGTTGGTGGAGCAGTAGCTGCGTACCAAACAGCCAGCGGCGTGGAGAACGATTCGGCCACGAGCACGAATCGCTCTGATTGAGGAACCGCTGCACCCACGAGAGGACGCAAATCCGCGTACTGCAAGAATCTGTCAGTTGGATAAGTAACAGTCGTCGCAGTCCATGATTTAGGCAGAGCCGCGATGAAATCTAAAAATAATTCTCCAGTCCCATCAAGGCCGGGAAGGAGCACCAAGTGTTTGGGTGCCAAATACGGTGCCCTCGCTGGGGAAATTATACTTCCAAATCTTCCAAGTCCCGATTTGTCGGCAAACCGTATCCGAAGCAGGAAACAATCATATTGACTTCGCTTCCATAACTATTTCATGGCCTTTTTCGCTTGTGCTCGCACCTTAGCCCACCGCTTCTTGGCGGCTTTCGCAATCTTCGCTCTACCAGCTTCAGAGAGAACTCGCTTTTTTATCCCTGACAGCTCCCGACCCGCTGAATTCCCCAGCGCCTTTCCGGCAGCTCGCACACCCTCTAATTGCTTCTGTAATTTACCCAACTGTATCTCGAGCTTCCGCTCTTCACGTTTGATTGCGGCCAGAATGTTCATTGAGTCCTCCGCGAGAAATCTATCTCAAAACGGAGGCAACGCACCAGACGTGCCCTTGAAGTGAAGTAACTGGGTCGCGTGCCAAACCTGTCTGGTAACCGAGCAAGTTCCGTACTATGACCTCACTTGATGTCCGGCAACCCGCGTTATTCAGGCACTTGCAAACTTCTAATGAGGAGACGGTTTTGCTTGACAGAAGTTGACCTCGACGGTCCACGGGACCCATACAACTTTCTTTAGTTCGCCGTCGTGCTTGTCCAAGTAGCCGGGCTTGTGCAACTGCACTGTGATTTCCTGCATGTCATCGGGCGTGAGCCACGCACAATAACCCCACTGCTGTTGCTTACCTTCATCGTCTTTCCCGGGAGGCGAGGGGGCACACTTTGAGAGTTTGGCATCAGTCGCTGCATCCAGATTCCATTGTTTTCTTTGTTCGTCGTAAGCCAACCACGCCACTTGCGCCATATCAGACGCTCTCCAAGTCTCCTGACCTGCGTCCACTCGTTTTTGAAGTGCTATGGCAGCGTTTTTGTCTTCCGGTCGGTACGACCGATAAAAACTACAGGAGACATGGTCTAAGAGCGAGTAAGGAGGAGAACCTGCTCGACATACTTGTCTAGTAAATGAACTCGACGGCGTCATCTCCATACTCTGGCCGGTCTGTGTGAACCCGCCATAAAATCCGTAGTATACGGTCATGTCCGGCGAAATCCAGCCTCCTGGATTTGGAAGTCCACCGTTCGGTTTTATGGCCTCACCCCAGTGCTTTGCGGCTATTGCAAGACATCCATTGAAATTCTCACCAAGCGAACACGCCGGAATGGCAGAAAGCGCCTTCAATTCCTTTGAACTCGGCTGCCAGCGCTCAGTTGCGCAGGTATAGATTCCTCCTGCTGGCACAGTAGTCCGTTTCGAGGACAGATTAGTGACTCTCTCGATTACTAGCAGATGACAGCATTGTTCCATTCCAAAGCCGCCCTTTACGCCGGAGAAAAAGAATCCGCGCAGCGTCGCCGTTACCTCGTAAAGCAGGCACTCCGAGCCGCAGCCTTCGCCATTTGGCTTGCGCAAGCGAATAGCACCAACGTCGCTCACGAATTGTTCCAGAAGAGCGTCTCGTACGAGAGGAACGGTCACGCCTCTTACTCGAACATCCACACCCCGTTGCTTCGGAAGCAAGTTGCCTATGTCCCAGAGCTGCGCAGGCGAAATCACGTCGCCGCCTATGTCTAGCCACACGCGGGCATAACTGTGCGACTCACATTTGGCATCAATCACGAAATCAAATTTCCCAAAGTAGACGCGTCCACTGACTTCCACTAGTTTGCGGTCATAGTTTTCGGGGTGATTCTCCAACTGACAAACGGTCGCTCGGATAGGCGAAAGAGAAGGCGCGTTGGTATCAGCCAGCACCAGCTTTGCCGTGAAGAGACAACACGCAAGAGATAGTAAGCGCCAGAGCATTTACGTATCTGTATGGTTACTCCGCCTCGAGGCAAAAACAATGGACCCAAAGTTCTATGTGCCTGATTAGTCGTAACCGTAAAGTTCCCGCCCAGCCCGAAACCCTGGCGTACTGATACGTACTTCGACGATTTGGGCGTTAACCAGGCCCGTTGGCCTTGTTTGGCTGTATGCTGACAGTGCGGAGACAGAGAAAATGAGCCCAAGCGACTTCTTGGTGTGGCTGATACTCGTCTGTGTATCTGTCCTGATTTTCTTTGTACTGCCAATATCGGATGGACTCAGCCACCTTAGCCGTTCCGGACTAAAGCTAATTGTCGCTGGCGTACCGATTATCATAAAACTTTTTCATTCTGTGTTGTCCGACCAGAGACCAAAATCAAAGTAACCGCATCCGTTGACGGGAACTGGGAGCAACTTTACCGGATACCGCGTTGGATTGCCGGGCACAAAATCAGATGTTTGCCTTCGACCGGATGGCGGAAATCATCTCTTGGTCCAATCCGAAAAAGGAATCAGAAGCGTGCGGTCTAGCAAAGTAAATCCTTCCCCATGGGAAAACGAATTGACGTGGTCTTATATAGCCGTACACCCAAGACTCACCGCATTCTCGGATTTCTGAATACGGCAGCGCGTGCCAGCGGAGCCATCTCCGATATTTAACTTCTGTGCCTTCCAGTCTGACTCGCGTCACACTCAGGAAAAAAGCCCCGAGAGTCAAAAAGCTAAGGCAAACGAGACCCGTACCGTACGGGTGTTGCTCGTTGAAAAGGAAAAGACCCAATCCACAAAAGAACAGTCCGAACCCATACTTGAACACAAAGATGGCATTGTTGAGTGAAGTTTCGCGGGCACCCATGCGCGGTATTTAATCACGTTGCCAGCGAAACTAGAAGCTCCTCTGAATTGAAGTTGGCAGCATTCACCATCGATTGCGGTCCCAGCGCTTTTTCAAGTCCTGTGTAGTCGGGAAATCGGAAAAGTTCGTTTCAGTACCCACATGGACGGTTGATTCCGCGTTAATCGTCTAAGTAACTGATACGTTCTCCTAAACTCGACAACAACTGGATTGCCATGCGGCCAAGAGCTAGTCTCGGCCTATGAAGCCGCTGCCTACAATCGTGATAGTTAGGAATTTCCTCGTGGGTGCTGGAGCTTATTACTTGTCGTGGTGGGTGTCCCCGCCTTTGGAGATTCTCTTTGGAAGGCTAACCAAGGGCATTACCTACACCGGAGATTTCGAGGGCGGAATTGTCATGCCAATAGTCACAGGCTTGCCGGTGGCACTCATCGCCGCCGTCGTGGGTGCGTCGGTCGTTCGGGTAGTGGAATCAGAAACGCCCGTGCGTTGGGCCTTATTTCCCGCAACTCTGTACGCGTTCTTTGGGTACATCGGGTATCACTGGGCCAGACCGCCGATGTTCATCGACCGCTTGACGCAGACCGTTACCGCGCTCTTTCTTGCGCTTTCATGTGTGGGTGGTGCCTTGTTTGCGCTTAGGCGGCAAACACGCCCGGGCAACCCTCTCAACTCCTGATTTGTCGGGAAACCGGAGAAGTTCTAGGACTTTAAATAGACGGTTTGGGCGTTTACCAAGACTTTGCCACGAGTAGGCG
>Ga0210403_10005748_pt1 | contig 10482 bp, 10 predicted proteins | sample IncBWC19MmetaG_FD_150863 | JGI IMG/M metagenome (GOLD analysis project Ga0210403, IMG submission 150863) | Forest soil microbial communities from Barre Woods Harvard Forest LTER site, Petersham, Massachusetts, United States - Inc-BW-C-19-M | ecosystem: Environmental > Terrestrial > Soil >... | reverse complement strand
AGCTGGCTTTTTGCGTGCCCGTGATATGGGAGCGAACGACAACCTTGTTCCCATCCTGAATGATGTCATCGATCGTTACCTTCAGGTCGGGAAACGTCGTCGTGAGCAGTGCGAGCGTGTCCTTTGCAGCTTGTGGTCCAGGCGGAAGGCCGGGCGCAGACGGGATGTCGACCCAGGTCTCTCCCAAAATTCGGTCGAGCGGCGCTGGATCGTGGTTCGTGAAGGCATCGTACCAGAGCACGACGACCTTCTTGTAAGCACTCGTGTCGTCCGCCCGGGCGGAACACCAGAGGAGGGCAGCGAGTAACAGAGCTATTGTGGTCTTCATGTTTCTTTTCCCCTGAAACCCGCTCGCTGCCCTAGCGCTAGAGGTTGTCGCGATTGTTCAATGGCGCTCGGCGTCGCTGGCGTGCAAGCCTGACGTTTAAGTCCGTGTGTCGCTCCCCGTGCTCCAAAAGCGCGCCGTGGGGATTGCCAGAGCAGCAGGGTGGTTTGCCGTCCGGATCAACGCCGCAGCGGTCTGCCCGTAAACGTTCAGCCTCTACTCGCGCAACCGCTCGGCGAACAGCACCAAGGTCTTTCGATAGATCTCTGCGTGATTCCACTCGTGCATCACCGTGAAATTCTCCGTGCCTGCACCGAACGGTGCCCCGGCGCGCCAGCCGTTGACCTTGAGCAGATTGGCGGTCGAGGCCAGCACATCCGGTACGCTATGGCGGAGATCGACGCGGCCATTCCCATCATAGTCTACGCCGTACTTGATGTAGGACGAGGGCAGGAATTGCGTCTGCCCGATCTCGCCGGCGTAGGCGCCGACCAAGTCGACCAATGGCAGATCGCCCCGCTGGATAATACGCAACGCGGCAATGAGTTCGCCCTGGAACAGCTCGGTGCGGCGGCAATCATGCGCGAGCGTGGCGAGCGTCCGGATCACTGGCAGCTTGCCCATGTCGCCGGTGCCGTTGTCAGTTTCCATGGTCCAGATCGCCATGAGCAGCGTCGCCGGCACCCCGAATTGCCGCTCGATACGGGAGAGCAATGCGCCGTGACGCTGCATGAGGCTTTTGGCGCGCTTGATGCGTGGCGCCGTGACACGGCTGGCGGCATAATGCTCGAAGCTTTGCTGAAAGGTGCCATGCTGGCGGCGGTCGAAAGCGAGCACCGCCGGATCGATGGTCAGGCCGGCAAACGCGCTGTCGATCACGCTCCGCGAGACGCCCTGGGCTTGCGCGTCGCGCGCCATGGCGCTGAGGAAACCGTTGAAGTCGCCGCCACAGGGTGCCGCACACGCCGGCACGGCGACCAGTGGCATGACGAGCAGTAACGCGAGTAGCCTAAACATGGGCGGACCTGCCTTGCCTTGGACGATCTCTACACCGTCATGGCCAGGCTTGTCCCCGGCATGTTGTTCCTACCGCGCGCCACGGACCGGGACAATTCCACCGCCCAACTCTCCAGGCCCGGGGCGCTGGTCGACGCGGAAGCGCATGATATGCTGCCCCCGGAGAATTTTCTACCCAGAGGGGCTTGGCCGCCGTCGATCAATGTGCGTCCTGGTTGCTTCATCTTTAGCGACGGATATGATTCTTGGGAACTGGCAAATTGCAGGCACTCCGAATGACCGCGATTCAGGCCGACAGCGCGCGACCAAATACCTCTTATGCCATCGTTCGCGAGGGAGCGAGGGTCGACCGCCGCCTGGCTCGGTACCTATCCCTGGACGATTTCGAGGAAAGCGCCCGCCGCCGTCTGCCGCGCATGCTGTACGGATTTATCTCCGGCGGGACCGAGACCAATGCATCAGTCCGCTCGAACCTGGACAGCTTCAAGGATTATTGTTTTGTGCCTCGCGTGCTGGCCGACGTTTCCAAGCGCAGCCATCGTAAAACGCTGTTCGGGCGTTCCTATGCGGCGCCTTTCGGGATCGCTCCGACGGGAGCGGCAAGCATCTGCGCCTATCGCAGCGACCTCGTCACCGCGCGCTGCGCGGCGGCCGCAGAAATCCCCGCAATCTTGAGCGCGACTTCGCTCATTCCGATGGAAGAAGTCAGGCGCGCCGGCCCGACGACGTGGTATCAAGCCTACATCCCGGGCGACCCAAGCCGAATTGAGCGGCTGATCGAGCGAGTCGCCGCCGCCGGCTTCGACACATTCGTGGTCACCGTGGACGTTCCGGTCCCGGCGAACCGCGAGAACAACATACGCAACGGCTTTGGCATTCCGATCAAGCCGAGCGCCCAGTTGATCTGGCAGGGCTTGACGCACCCGTCTTGGGTTGTCGGAACACTTGTACGCACGTTGGTCCGGCACGGCATACCTCATATCGAGAACATGGATGCGACGCGGGGACCCCCGATGCTGTCGCGCCAATTTGAGCGTGCGCTGACCGATCGCGATCAACTTTCGTGGGAACACGTCAAGCTCATCCGGAAGCGCTGGCGCGGTCCGCTAGTGATCAAGGGACTTCTCTCGGCTGCCGATGCGCGCGCCGCGAAGGACTGCGGGGTTGATGGCGTCATCGTATCGAACCATGGCGGGCGCCAACTCGATTACACGATTGCGCCGTTGCGGGCGCTGCCCGTCATCGCTGATGCCGTCGGTGGCGGCATGACGATCATGCTGGACAGCGGCATCCGTCGCGGCACCGATGTCTTGAAGGCCTTGGCGCTTGGTGCGGATTTCGTTTTCCTTGGCCGCTCCTTTTTGTTTGCGGCCGTGGCCGGCGGCGAGCCCGGCGTGCGGCGCGCGATCGAGTTACTTTCCAGCGAGATTTCGCGCGACATGGCGCTGCTCGGCATCGGTGACTTGGCCGAGATGAATTCGAGCCTCATCGCCCAAAACCACCGTGACACCTGAGAGCGGGCGCAAGCTCGCAGCTTCGCTCCCTCCGCGGCGGCCGGGCATTCATCTAAAAGTTCAGAACCGGATCGCTCTTCAGTAACGTTGCGGCGCGAATTGAGATAGCGTTGTGAGACACGACACAGCAACACTGATTGAGTTTTTGGCGGACCTGCTTGTGCAGGCCGGTTTCTCCAAGGATGAAGCGTCGGCGATCGCAAAAAGCCTCACATTATCCGAGCGGCTCGGCTACGCCTCGCATGGAATTGCGCAAATCAGCCGGTACATCGCCGAGCGCAAGGCGGGCAATATAGTCAGCGGTGCAAGGCCGCAGACATTGCAGGAAACCCCCAACAGCCTGGTCGTCGATGCGCAGTTGGGTGCCGGCCAGGTAGCGATGCCGATCGTTCTCCGCAACGTATATTCAAAGCTTGCCACGCAGGCATCGGTTACTGCCGCTGTCCGCAACTGCGGCCATGTTGGCAGGCTGGGCGAGTGGGTGGAGCACCCGGCCGAGGCTGGCTATGCGGCCTTGCTCTTAGTCAATGACAATGGTCTTAACAGGATCGTTGCACCCCCTGGCGGCAGGTGCGGCGTCACGAGCACAAATCCCATTGCATTCAGCATTCCGCTTTCGAATGGACAGATTTTTTCCGCCGATATGTCGACCGCAGCGATTGCGCTTGGCAAGGTCGAAAGAGCCAAGCGCGCTGGGATGGCGGTTCCGCCGGATTGCATGCAGGACGCCGCCGGCGCGCCCACACGCAACCCGGAGGCGCTGTCCGAGATCCCGCCAGGAACAATTCTTCCTATGGGCGGCTCCCAGGGATACAAAGGGTTTGCGTTGTCCGTTTTCGTCGATCTTCTTGTGGCCGGTCTGTCGGGTGGTCAGGCGCCGCCAGCCGCGCCGGGCACCAAGGGCGAGAATTGCATGATGATCGCCATTTGGAATCCGGAGTTCTTTTCAGGGCTCGGCCATATGAAAGCACAAGCGGCCAAATATATTGAGCTGGTAAAAGCATGCCCGCCTGTCGACATGACGAAGCCGGTGCGGCTGCCGGGCGAAAGGACCAATCTTGCGAGATACGCCGGGGGCTCGGATATCGAGCTGAGCCAGGAATTGATCGACGATCTCGTGTTTCTTGCGACGCAATTCGGCGTGTCAACTGCGATGTTTGAGCGATGATCCTGCGCGGTCAGTTAACTGTGTATTTGCACCCGTTTCCGCTCTTGCCGGCGTACGCCGCGATCCGTCACAAGGAGATGGAGTAGATGCCGCAATAAGATCGAGGATACCTGTCAGGCCAGGTGTGATGAACGAGAGACTGCTGCTGGGAGAGACCTCTATGCAAATCCGACGTCACGAGACCGGACCGCGCATGAGCAAAGCGGTGGTGCACGGCGACACCGTGTATCTCGCCGGCATCGTCGCCGACAGCCCGAAGGGCAAAGGCATGGCCGAGCAGGTCAAAAGCATACTGTCGCAAATCGATGGATTGCTCGCAGACGCCGGAACCGACAAGAGCAAGCTGCTGTCGGCCAATATCTGGATCACCGACATGGCCAATTTCGCCGAGATGAACGGCGTCTGGGACGCCTGGGTATCGCCCGGCAATACCCCGGCGCGAGCCACCGTGGAGGCGAAACTCGCCTCCCCCGACTATGTGGTCGAGATCATGGTTGTGGCGGCGCGTTAAGCTACATCCGATTTCTGAGGTAAACCTCGGAGAGGGTAGGTGGCAGCAGTCAGCTCCGCTACGGTTTGGCCATTGAAGAGCCGGCCGCCACTGGCCGACTTGATGGAGGCGCAGCTTCGATAGGACGCAACGCGCGCGTCTTGCAGGTGTCAACACAATCATAACCCGGTGCCCATGCCTAATGTCCGAGATAGGCGCGCTGCACTTCAGCATTTGACATCAGCGCATCGTGCGATCCGTCCAGGATCATGCGCCCGGTTTCCAGCACGTAGCCGCGGTCGCACAGCTCGAGCGCCTCCGCGACGCGCTGCTCCACCAGCAGTATGGTCAGACCGTGAGCGCGGCGGATGTATTCGATGCGATCGAAAACCGTATCGACGATCGTGGGCGCGAGCCCCATCGACGGCTCGTCCAGCATCAACAAATCGGGCGCCGAGGCTAATCCGCGCGCGATGGCCAGCATCTGCTGCTCGCCGCCCGACAAGGTGCCGGCGAGCTGATGGCGCCGCTCTGCGAGAATCGGAAAAATCTCGATGATGGAGGGCAGCAAGTCCGGCCGGCGCCGGCGATCCCTGCGCGCATACGCCCCCATTTCCAGGTTTTCCATGACCGTCATCGAGGCAAATACCTGGCGGCCTTCCGGCACGTGGGCGATGCCGAGCTTTGCCCGGTCATAGGACGGGACGGCAAGGAGACTGCGCCCCTTGTATACGATTTCGCCGGCAAGGGGCGTGACCACGCCGGAAATGGTCTTGAACAGCGTTGTCTTGCCGGCACCGTTTGGCCCGACAATGGCGACGAGCTGGCCCTCCTCGACATCGAGCGAGACGCCGCTCAAAGCCTTGAGGCCTCCATAGGCAACGTCAAGCGACCGGATCTTTAGCACGTTCCATCCATTTCCTGCCGAGATAGGCTTCGATCACGGCGGCGTCCTTGACGACGCTGGCGGGCGGCCCGCTGGCAATCAGCTTGCCGTGATCGAGCACGCTGAAGTGGCCCGCAAGCTTCATCATGGCCTGCATCGTGTGCTCGATGATGACGACAGTGACGCCGTCGCGATTGACCTGGCGGATGATTTGAACAATGTCCTCTAGCGCGTCGTGGGCGAGACCCGCGAGTGTTTCGTCAAGCAGCAGAAGCCTTGGCCGCGGGGCAAGCGCCCGAGCGAGCTCCATCAGCCGCAGCTGTTTGGTAGTCAGCCCGCCAGCGATGGCGTGCGCCTGTTCGTCGGCCATTCCAACCCGTTCAAGCGCCGTCATGGCGAGGCGCTCCGCTTCGACATTGCTCGCCGTGCCGACGTACGCGCCCACGATCACGTTTTCCAGAACGGTCATGCGCGGAAACGCACGCACGACTTGAAACGTACGGCCGACGCCGTGTCGGCAAATCTCGTGGGGCTTGAGGCCAACTAATTCCGTGCCGGCGAACACGATACTGCCCGTGTCGGCGACCAAAAACCCGTTGATGACGTTGAACAGAGTGGTCTTGCCGGCGCCATTTGGTCCGATGATGCCGTGGATCGTTCCTGCCTTTATTGACAGGGTCACGTCGTCGACGGCTTTGAGGCCGCCGAACGCGCGCGATATGCCGTTGAGAGACAGAAGTGCTTCACCAGCTGCCGCTGGGTGACCGAATTGCTGCGGCCGGGCGGCCGTCGGGATCGCCACGGCGCCTGCGGTCGACGGCGCCGGTACGCGTGCGGCGCGCCGCGAGGTGAAACGATCGCGGATGCTCCAGTAGATCCCCTCGGGTGCCAGCAACGTGATGAGAATGATAGCGACGCCGTAAACGACGCCCTGGATGCCCGGAAGGATATTCCCCAGTTGGGCGTTCAAGGTCTCGGCGAGGGGTACGAGCACGGCCGCGCCGATCACGGGCCCCCAGAACACGCCAATGCCGCCGAACATCGGGATGATAAGGGCTTGGGCCGAGACCAGCGCGCCAAACATGGTCTGCGGCGTAACGACGAGCAGGACGACGGCATAAAGCCCGCCCACGGCTGCCGCCATCCCGGCGCTCACGATCAGGGCGAGCATTTTCCAGAGCAACGGGTTGATGCCGGCGGCGGAGGCTGCCGGTTCATTCTGCTTTATCGCGGTGAGTGACATGCCGAAGCGCGAGCGCTCAACATGCAGGGACACGATCATGCAGACGACCAGGAGGACCAGCGCCAGCGCCATGTAGGCGCGCGGGTCGTTGAACTGGACGTAGAGCGCAGGCGCTTCGCGCTTCATCGGCAGCGAAACCTCCTGGAAGCCCATCCATTCGAACACGTAGAGCATCGCGAGTGGATACGCGAGCATTGACAGCGCGAAATAGTGACCGCGCAGACGAAACGTCGGCAGCCCGATGACAATGCTGGCGAGCACGCCGACCAGGACGCCGAGCGGAATGCCAATCCAGGGCGTGATGTCGAATTGCACGAAAGCGATGGTCATCGTGTAGCCGCCGAGGCCGAAAAACGCCGCGTGGCCGAACGAGATCATGCCGCTGTAGCCGCTCAGCACGTTCCAGGCGACGCCGACGGTCGCCCAGATCAGCACCAGCGTCATGATCAACTGATAATAGGAATTGTGCACGAGCCAGCCGATGAGAAGATAAACGGCGGCGAAAGCGGCGATCGCGAGGTACTGCCCGGCCAGTCCGCTCCTGCGCATCACGGACGGTCCGAGACGCGGCCGAACATCCCCTGCGGCCGGAAGAAGATGATCAGCAGGAACACCACGAAGATGGCGGTGTTTTGCAATTGATAGGGAAGGATGAGCGTCGACATCTGCTGTACCAGGCCGATCGTCAGCCCGCCCCAGAAGGCGCCGAGGATCGAGCCCATGCCGCCGAGCACGACGCCCGCATACATGACGATGACGAAGTCGAAGCCGATATAGGGCTGAAACGATTGCGAACTCGCAATCAAGCCGCCGGCAATCGCCGTGATCCCGACGCCAAGCCCGAATGCGAAGCGATGCAACCGATCGACGTCGATGCCCATGTAGGCCGCGGCAATCGGGTTGTCGGCGGCCGCGCGCATCGTCTTGCCGAGGTCGGAGCGAGTGAGAAACAGATAAAGCCCGACGGCGAAAGCGGCCGCCAGGACGAAGGCGACGGAGCGCGCCTGATTGAGAAAGATCGGCCCGATCTCCCAGGACTCCCGCGACAGCGGCGTCTGCACCGACAAGGGCTCCGAGCCGAACAGAATGAGACCGCCATTGGAGAGCACCAGCGCCACGCCGAGCGTCATGATGATCTGCATGTAGTGGCCTTCCGCCTCCGCCGAGACGACGCGGGCGCCGGTGACGCGCGAGATCAGGAAGCGATGCAGCAGCCAGCCAAGGGCGAACACGACCGGGCCGGCGAGGGCGGCGCCGACTACCGGACCGGCATAGGGTCCGAGAAACGCCAGAATGCCGAAGCCGGTCACCAGATAGTAGGCGACATACATCCCGACCATCATGAAGTCGCCCTGCGCGAAATTCACCACGCGCATGACGCCAAAGATGATGCCGAGCCCGACGCACATCAGTCCGTAGGTGCCGCCGACCAGGAGGCCGGTGCTCAGCGCCTGGAAGAAATCGATGATCGGCCACTTCAGTGTTTCCATGGCGGCATTTCAGCTCGGCTTCGGATCCACATCGAGACGAACAACCCAGTTTTCGAGGCCCGATCGCGCCGCCGGATACCGTTCGAGTACTTTAGGATCGTGGCCCGGAACAATGTGGCGACGCGAATGTGCGAGCTTGTTCAGAGTTTCATAACCGTTGAAGACTTCCGCAATGTTGTATGTCGTGGGGAAGACGCGCCCTTGCTCGAGATGGTCGTAAAGATGCGACGCGTCCGAGGCAAGCACCACGGGCCCGCGCCGTGTCTCCACCCGCAGACATTGCAGGCCTCGAGAATGCCCCCCGATATGGTGGACGGTAATGCCGGGCGCGATCTGGTCGGCGCCATGGTGAAACGTCACGCGACCGGCAAAGACCTTGCGCACAATGGCGACGACATCATCGACCTCGAAAGATTTGCGCATGTATGGGTAGCACATGCAGCGCCCGGTGACGTGTTCCATTTCAAGAGCCTGCAGATGGTAGCGGGCTTGCGGGCAAAGATCGTGGTTTCCGGCATGGTCATAGTGCAGATGGCTCACGATCACGTTGCTGACCTGATCGGGTCGGATGTCGATGGCCTTGAGCCCCTCGGCGACCGGATTGAGCATTTCGCGCTGGCGCTTCTTTCCCGTCGCCGCATCGAACCCGGTATCGACGATGAATGGGCCCCCCGGCCCAACGATCGCCCAGACGAAATAATCGAGCGGCTGGAGCACGTCGTGGGCGTCGCCGCCGATAAAATTGTCCGATGACGGCCGATCGTGGTGCCCGTAGCGGATCGCGTAGACTTCGTAAGTCATCTCGCCGTTCACATTCTACGTTTGCAATTCGCTAGCCCCGCCGAGGCCTTTCTTTCGCCAGCCCGCGCCACGCGAGCTGTTCGAGCACACGTATCTCGCGCACGCGTTGCGCACAGAATTATCTGCAGCCGGCGCGGCGCTCGCCGCTGCGCTGCAATCCGGCGCCAGAGCCCGGGAGACATGTCTCGTCTGCGCGATCAAAAAGGCCGGATGGCCATTGGTGGTGTGGTCGTGTCTATTGTTTCGGCCAGATCGGCTTGGCCATCGCCGAACTGACCGGATAGACCGTGACCGGCACGCCGTTCTGCCACTGGACGATAGCCAGATCGGCGTCAACGCGCCGGCCGTTCTCGTCGAACTTGACGCGGCCGCCGGGAAAATATTTCGCCGGACCCTCGCGCGTGTCCATGGCGCGGATTGCTTCGGCGACCTTCTTGCGTTCGGCGGCGCCGGCCTGCTCCAGCGCGTCTTTGAAGATCCACATGTCGCCGTAAGTCGACAGCGAATCCTGGGTGATCCAGGGCTCGTTCGTCTTAGTCACGAATTCCTTCATAATCGTCTCTTGGCCTTTGATGCTCCAGTTCCCGACGACGGTCATGACGCCTTCGAGGAGATCCTTGCTCATGTTCTTGAGCATATCGGGCGCGGCGATGTGCGCACCGTTGGAGACCACCGGAATGCGTCCGCGACCAAGGCCCAGCTCATGCAGCTTTTCCAGACACAGCTTGTCGTCCGGGATCGCCGTCGGCAGCAGGAGCAGAATCTCCGGCTGCGTCGAGCGTACCTTCTGGATCAGCTGCGTGCAGTCCGACAGCGGGGGCGTGAAGGTTTCGTCGACCAGGAGCTTGAGCCCGAGCTGCTGCAGGCCGCCTTCCCGCATCGGCTTGGCAAAGGCCACCGACGCCGCGGTATTGTCCTGAACGATCCCGACGGTCTGCGGCTTCTTGCCGGTTGCCGCTTCCGCGAGCTTCACCAGAGCGGGCATCGCGTTTTTCGCCTGCAGACCACCGGTCAGCGAGGTCTGGAACACGTATTTGAAGCCGCGCGCGGTAATCTGATCCGAATAGGACAAAGTGATGAGCGGCAGATCCGCGCGTTCCGTCACTTCGGTAACTCCGAGCGTAAAACTCGACAGCCAGGCGCCGGTCGCCCCGATTAGGTCCGGCTCCTGTGCGACCATCCTCTGCGCGGTGTTCTTGGCCTTTTCCACCGTATCGCCGGCGTCAAACACAACAAGCTTCATTTTGGCGCCGCCCATTGCCACAATGCCGCCAGCCTGGTTGATGTCGTCGATCGCGAGCTGAGCGCCTTTGAGCATCAAATCGCCCTGCCGCGCCCAAGGTCCCGACATCGGCGCGATCAGTCCGACCTTGACCTCCGCCGTCTGCGCCCGAATGGGCGTCGCACTACCAACGACGGTCGCCGCTGCCAGGGCGGCACTCAGCAGAAAGATTTGCTTCCAATTCGCCATGACATGTTCCTCCCCTGTTCCTTTTCATTCTTCGATATAGTGCACGCGGCGGCGCGCCTGTCACGGCCCGAGAGAAA
>Ga0210403_10005747_pt1 | contig 10486 bp, 9 predicted proteins | sample IncBWC19MmetaG_FD_150863 | JGI IMG/M metagenome (GOLD analysis project Ga0210403, IMG submission 150863) | Forest soil microbial communities from Barre Woods Harvard Forest LTER site, Petersham, Massachusetts, United States - Inc-BW-C-19-M | ecosystem: Environmental > Terrestrial > Soil >... | reverse complement strand
AGTGCCACCTGAAGCTCTGGTTCTACAGATTTGGCAATTTTGACACTTTGAAAACTGTTAACAAAGACTGCTGCCTTGCACTTGAAAAACTGACAGTAGGCCTATTGTTTGTGGAATAAGGCAGTTTTCATTAATCTATATTTATTATATAGGAGTTACATAAATGGCAAGCTGTGGTGAAAAGTCTCAAGGAGATGCAGAAAGTTGTTCAAGTATGTGTGTTGTTGAGAATATCTTAATTTGAGATTGACTTAGGAATTCATATAAATTTAGAATGTATGTGCATTCTGTGGTAATTCAATATCAACCAATGATTTCTCATTCTCACTTTTGCTCAGCTGGTTTGTGTTTATATCATGCAAACCATCAATTGTGCACTGATGCTGAAATATATATATTCTACCTGTAGGAGGTAGGTGGTCTGCTACAATAATTAGAAGATCATGTGCTGAGTGTCATTGGCATTTTCCTGATACCAGGATGTAAGTTATTCTGTGATATATAGCTGGAAATCCTCTGACTGATCATTGTATGTGTGCCTGCTCAGAGAGTAAGTGAACATATTTTATAGCTGCAGGTCCTCTTGCTGATGGTCTCATGGTATTTGCCTGATCTCAGTTTGTAAGTGAACCTGTTTCATAGCTGCCAGTCCTCTTGCTGATGGTCTTGTGGCATTTTCCTGCTCTCAGGGAGTAAGTGAACCTGTTTCATGGTTGCAGGTCCTCTTGCTGATGGTCTGGTGGCATTTTTGTGCTCTCAGGAAGTAAGTGAATCTGATTTATGGTTGCCAATCCTTGTGCTGATGATTTTCCTGCTCTCAGTCAGTGAGTGAACCTATTGCATGGCTGCAGATCCTCTTGTTGATGGTCTTATGGCATTGTGCTGCACTCAGAGAGTAAGTGAACCTGTTTAATACTTGCAGGTCCTCTTGCTGATGGTCTTGTGGCATGTTTGTGCTCTCAGAGAGTAAGTGAATCTGTTTCATGTTTCCCTGTCCTCTTGTTGATGGTCATGTGGATTTTTCTGTCTCAGAAAGTAAGTAAACCTGTTTCATAGCTGCAGGTTCCTTTGCTAATGGTCTTTTGGCATTGTCCTGCTCTCAGGGAGTAAGTGAACCTGTTTAATAATTGCAGGTCCTCTTGCTGACAGTCTTGTGGCATTTGTCTGCTGTCAGAAAGTAAGTGACCCTGTTTCACAACTGCAGGTCCTCTTGCTCATGGTTTTGTGGCACTTGCCTGCTCTCAGTTTGTGAGTGAGCCTGTTCCATGACTGCCAATTTTCTTGCTGATGGTCTTGTGGCATTTTCCTTCTCTTAGTATGTAAGTGAACTTGTTTAATGGCTGCAGGTTCTCTTGCTTATAGTCTTATGACATTTTCCTGCTTTCAGGGAGTAAGTGGACCTGTGTCATTGTCGCATGTCCTCTTGTTGATGGTCTGGTGGCATTTGCCTGCTTTCAGTCAGTAAGTGAACCTGTTTCACTGCTGCAGATCCTCTGGCTGATGGTCTTGTGGTATTTGTGTGCATTCAGTATGTAAGTGAACCTGTTCCATGGCTACAGGTTTTCTTGCTGATGGTCTTCTGGCATTTTCCTGATCTCAGTATGTAAGTGAACCTGTTCCATGGTTGCTGGTTGTCCTGCTAATGGTCTTGTGACATTTTGCTGCTCACAGGGAGTAAGTGAACATGTTGCATAGCTGCAGGTCCTCTTGCTGATGGTCTTGTGGCATTTTCCTGCTCTCAGAGAGTAAGTGAACCTGTTTCATAACTGTAGGTCCTCTTGCTAATGGTCCTGTGGCATTTGCCTGCTCTCAGTCAGTAAGTGAATCTGTTTCATGTTTCCCTGTCCTCTTGTTGATGGTCATGTGGATTTTCCTGCTCTCAGAAAGTAAGTGAACCTGTTTTATGGCTGCCAATCTCTTGCTAATGGTCTTGTGGCATTTTCCTGCTCTCAGGGAGTAAGTAAACTTGTTTCATGGCTGCAGGTCCTCTTGTTAATGGTCTTGTGGCATTCTCCTTCTCTCAGTCAGTAAGTGAACCTGTTCCATGGCTGCCAGTTCTCTGGCTGATGGGCTTGTGGTGTTTTTCTGCTCTCAGGGAGTAAGTGGACTTGTTTCATGGCTGCAGGGCCTTTGCTGATGGTTTTGTGGCATTTACCTGCTTTCAGGGAGTAAGTGAACCTGTGTCATGGTTACAGGTCCTCTTGCTAATTAGCTTGTAGCATGTTCGTGCTCTCAGTATGTAAGTAAAACTGTTCCATGGCTGCTAGAATATCTGGCTGATGGTCTTGTGGCATTTTCCTGATTTAGGGAGTAAGTGAACCTGTTCCATGGCTGTGGGTTTTCTTGCTGATGGTATTGTGGCATTTGCCTGCTCCCAGTAGGTCAGTGAACCTGTTCTGCTGCAGGTTCTCTTGCTGATGGTCTTGTCAGATTTTCCTGCTTTCAGGGAGTAAGTTAACCCATTTCATGGCTGCCAGTTCTCTTGCTGATGGTCTTATGGCATTTTCCTGCTCTCAGAGAGTAAGTGAACTTGTTTCATGGCTGCATGTCCTCTTATTGATGGTCTTCTGACATGTTCCTTATCTCAGTCAGTAAGTGAACCTGTTCCATGGCTGCCAGTTCTCTTGCTGATAGGCTTTTGGCATTTTCCTACTCACAGGGAGTAAGTTAATTTATTTCATAACTGCAGGTCCTCTTGCTGATGGTCTTGTGACATTTGTCTGCTTTCAGGGAGTAAGTGAATCTGTTCCATGGCTGCTGGTTCTCTTGCTGATGGGCTTGTGGTGTTTGTCTAGCCTCAGGGAGTAAGTGAACCTGTTCCATAGCTGCAAGTCTTCTTGCTGATGGTCTTGTGGCATTTGCCTGCTTTCAGTTAGTAAGTGAATATTTTGTATGGTTGCAGGTTCTCTTGCTGATGGTCTTGTCACAATTTCCTGCTCTCAGGGAGTAAGTGATCTGTTTCACAGCTGCTGGTAGTGTATTGCATGGGTTTTGGGGCTGGTTTTTGTCTAGGTACAGGTATGGATTCCTGTATCTGTGAGCTTCAAAATGAGTCCTGTATCATCCAAAATGGATAAATATTGAGGGGTTTATGATCAATTTGATTGTTTTCCTCATAACCTACTGAATACTTGACCATTTTGGATGATGTAGGTGTTGTTTTGACTGGAAAACCCATGGGTTCACAGGTAAAGCCTGCCATGGATTTGGGTATGGGACCAGCCAAAAATGTCCAGGGGTTACCTGTGCACTTCAATAGTTGCTCATTCTTTTGCTGATGGTCTTGTGGTCTCAGTCAGTAAGTGAACCTGTTCCATGGCTGCCAGTTCTCTTGCTGATGGGCTTGTGGTATTGTCTCACTCAGTATGTAAGTGAACTTGTTTCATGGCTGCAGGGCCTTTCACCAATGGTCTTGTGGCATTCTCCTTCTCTTAGTCAGTAAGTGAATCTGTTCCATAGTTGCATATCCTCTTGTTGATGGTTTGTGGCATTTGCCTGCTCTCAGTTAGTAAGTGAACCTGTTCCATGGCCACCAATTCTCTTGCTGATGAGCTTATGGTGTTGTCCTGCTCTCAGTATGTAAGTGAACTTGTTTCATGACTGCAGGGCCTTTTGCTGATGGTTTTATGGCATTCTCCTTCTTTTAGTCAGTAAGTGAATTTAATTTATTCCATGGTTGTATATTATCTTGCTGATGATTTTGTGGCATTTGACTGCTCTCAGGGAGTAAGTGAACCTGTTTCATGGCTGTCAATTTCTTGCTGATGGTTTTTTGGCATTTGCCTGCTTTCAGGAAGTAAGTGAACCTGCTTCATGGCTGCTGGTTCTTTTGCTAATGGGCTTGTGGCATTTTCCTACATTCAGGAAGTGAGTGAACCTGCTTCATGGCTGCTGGTTTTCTTGCTGATGGTCTTGTTTCATTTTCTTGCTGTCAGTATGTAAGTGAATCTGCTCCATGGCTGTAGGTCATCTTGCTGATGGTCTTGTCACATTTGACTAATCTCAGGAAGTAAGTGAATCTGTTTCATGCCTGCTGGTCCTCTTGCTGATGGTATTGTGGCATATTCCTGCTCTCAGAGAGTAAGTGAACATGTTTTATGGCTGCCAGTTCTCTTACTGATGGTCTTGTGGAATTTGCCTGCTCTCAGGAAGTAAGTGAACCAATGTCATGGCTGCAGGTCCTCTTGCTCATGGTCTTGTGGCATTTTCCTGCTTCCAGAGAGTAAGTGAACCAGTTCCATGGTAGCAGGTCCTCTTGCTCATGGTCTTGTGGCATTTGCCTGCTCTTAGTATGTAAGTAAACCTGTTCCACATTTACAGGTTGTCTTGCTGATGTTCTTGTGGCATTTGCTTGTGCTCAGTATGTAAGTGAACCTGTTTCATGGCTACATGTTTTCCTCCTGATGGTCTTGTGGCATTTTCCTGCCCTCAGGGAGTAAGTGAACCTGTTTCATGGTTGCATGTCCTCTTGCTGATGGTCTTGTGGCATTTGCCTGCTCCTAGTATGTAAGTGAACCTGTTCCATAGTTGCATGTCCCTTTGCTGATTGTCTGATTACATCTGCCTGCTCTCAGTATGTAAGTGAACCTGTTCCATAGCTGCCAGCTGTTTTGCCGATGGTCCCCATGGCATTTTCATGCTCTCAGGGAGTAAGTGAACCTGTTTCATGGTTGCATGTCCTCTTGCTGATGGTCTTGTGACATTTGTCTGCTCTTAGGAAGTAAGTGAACACATTTTATTGTTTTAGATCCTCTTGCTGATGGCCTAGTCATATTTTCCTGCTATTAGGGAGTAAGCAAACCTGTTTCATGGTTGCAGGTCCTTTGCTCATGGTCTTGTCATATTTTCCTGCTCTCAGTTTGTAAGTGAACCAGTTTCATGGTTGCATATTCTCTTGCTGATGGTCTTGTGGCATATTCCTGCACTCAGTATGTAAGTGAACCTGTTTCATAGCTGCAGGTCTTCTTTCTGATGGTCTTGTGGCATTTTCCTGCTCTCAGGGAGTAAATGAACCTGTTTCATAGCTGCAGGTCCTCTCGCTGATGGTGTTGTGGCATTTTTCTGTTTCCAGGAAGTAAGTGGACCTGCTTCATGACTGCAGGTCCTCCTTCTGATGGTTTTGTGGCATTTGCCTGCTCACAGTCAGTGAGTGAACCTGTTTCATAGTTGCAGGTTTTCTTGTTGATGGTGTTGTCACATTTTCTTGCTCTCAGGGAGCAAGTGAACCTGCTTCATGGCTACAGATCCTTTTGCTGATGGTCTTGTGCCATTTTCATACTCTCAGAGAGTAAGTGAACCTGTTTCATGGTTGCACATCCTCTTGCTGATGGTCTTGTGGCATTTTCCTACTCCCAGTATGTGTGTGAACTGGTTTCATGCTTGAAAGTCCCCTACTGATGGCATTGTGCTATTTGCCACTTTCAGATTGTCAGTACATTTTATGGCTGTTATATTATTTGCTGATGGTCCAGACCCTATTTTCTGCTTAGGGGGTATGTAATACAATATATACATAACCTTCACTGTCAATATTGGGAGTTCTATTTTTTTTTCAGAATGTGCATACTTGGTTTCTTTATATGCTGAAGACATCTCTGATTGTATTTTGAATTTTACTTATCTGCAGTGGGTATGTATCTGCACATGTGTAATCCAATTCAGTAAAGCTGATTGACTTGCTGCATGTGACTTATTTCAGAAGGTCAAATATTTCATTCTTATTGCCTGTACTTTGTAACTGACCATGTTTTGGGAATTCTTCCTTCATAGAATGTAAGTCATGCTATTTATTTTTGATGACTATGGTACCATGTGCTAAATCATGGCTGTATACTGAAAATAGATGGTATGTTATTGCATCTATTTTTCAATTCTTTCATTGTGATGCTTATGTTTTGACTGGTTTCCAGGTGGTATGTCAGAGCTTCTAAGGAGAGTCTGTGGCACTGAAAATCCTCATATTGCTACTTGTTCTTAGGATGTAAGTCATTTAATTTTCAGTTGCTCCTGTTGATGATATACAATTGGTTTTGTTTAGCATGTTTGTTTCCTCATTCCATATACAACGTAATTTTGCTAATATTTTGATGTTTCTTGATGAATAGTTTGTAGGTATTTTCCTTTTGTTTCCAAAGTCTTATGTGACCTTGTGGCTGTCAGTTTTTATGTGACATCCTGTGATATTGGTGCCATATCATGCAGCATTTGCAGCATTTGATGCCATTTGACATTTTAGGAGGTACATTATTTATTTGGTGAATTTTGTATCAAAACATTGACTATTTTTTGTTTTGCCATCTAAGGTTCCCACACCACTTTACTAATTAGTAGTCATGAACCTATCATGTAAAACCCTCTAATATGTATGGAAAGCTTTATTCCCCTTACCTGCTCAGATACCTGGTCTAAGTCTTCTTTTGACTGGAAAACCCACAGGTTTATAGGGAAAACCCACCATGGGTATGCCCCAAAATACCCAGGGGTTACCTGTACAGTTCATTACATGTAGGATTAGTCATCCAAAGTCACATATGATGCTCAGCCCAATCTGCCAACATCATTTCTCATATTGTCATCAGGCATGGCATGTAACAAAATCTAGAGCTATCATTCATATATGTTTGTATATATTTACCAAGAGCCTCTGGCTCTTTATTAGGACTATTATATAACTATCCTTCAGCTTATACTTATTTACTCTTGTGCATACCCATTGATTATATACATTGGTTGTGTGCATTGCAAGATGTGAACTGAGTAATAAGCAACCCAGGACAGTTTCTATCACACTTTTTTGTGTGTTCAAGCTGAAATATACTCAAGGGGAACTCCACTACAAAAAAGACAATCTTTCCAAGCACTCTCTAGTCTACCATGGTGAAAACTACCAAAACTTTAAACTGCGCCCTTATCGAACTGTGCCAACCCCACATTGGCCTCAGATAACCCCAGTCTAAAACCATCAAATCAGAATGATCCCGATACAGCCAAACTAGTGCTATATGACACCAAAAAAACACCAACTGGAAGCTTAACAACTTGGGGACAGCTAACACTGTCCCAACACCAAGTAACAGAGCTTCTAGCCTGAGAACTGTCACACCTAGCATGAGCAGTCACCACTCACAGTTGAGTAGCCAACACAACCATGCTTGGAACATCACCTCTCCTATGGATGATACTGCCTCAACCCATCTGGCACCCTTTGATTATATACCTCAAGAACTATCTAACAATGGTTCTATGGTGGAACAGTCAATGTACCACCTGAAAACACCTAGGGTTCCACACAGGTATGGTACGGGTCAGCAAAATCTGAACTGCACCTGTACCCGCCAACACCACACCCACAACAGGTACAGGTATTCAGACTGAGACCGTGTCCTCATAATATTATAGCTCACCCTGCAAATTTGATTGTTGCCTGGGCCCCACAGCAGATGCTAAGCAGAGATCATGCAGTGTAGAGATTATAGGAACACATGAGCAAACAGTATGCCATTTGGGTCTGTCTAACAGATATTCCACATTTCAGGGATCCCAGGCAGACTGCATGGATGTTGGTGTCATGCCACAGATCACCTCTTCTGGGACCTGGGAAGGTGTGCTACCATTTAATGACACCATATGGTTTCATAAACTATTCATATCTTTGAATGCTTGGTGCTTTGATATGGAATCGTTCTTCAAGAAGTATTGTGCTGACACTATGCTCATCTGGATAACAAGTGGAGCACAACAACTGTGGACTAGCCCAAATACCAAATGGTGATCTGGTGTCACTCCTGTTATTCATGAGTGCAACATTACATGGTGGTTAGCATGTATGATTGTAGGCTACCCTGTTTTCTGCAAATTCATTTGGCTTTCCTTGTCGAAATTCACAAGGGACCTCAAGACACTCAGGTGGTTTCGACCAACTGGATTAATGGCCTCTGGTTGTCCAGCCTCATTTGTGGTGTAATGAGTGCATTCCTCACTAGTCTGGCTGAGGCTTGGGTGGTGCAGAATATAGGTTTGTCTGCCAATGGGGACATTTGGTCCATGGCTGGCCCCTGCTAGCTTTGCTTTACCATGATACAGGAAGACAGTCTTGCACTCCATGCTATAATCTTAGTCTCAGTTATGTTGATGCCTGCTGTCTGTTTATCTTGCAATCTGTCTTCTTCCTTTCATCCTGTCACATTGTCCATTTTCATCTACTCCTTCACATGAAAAGATTTCTTTTGTTCACATTAGTTATAGATTTATATTGAAATATATTCAAAGTATTTTGGACTTGCTGCCTGCAGTTGCCAAAATGTGTAGAACAGAAGTCCATCTGGGTACCATCTTTGGAGAAAATATAGAAGATTGAGCAAGTGTTACAGATACAGTTTACATTCTTATCATTCATGCATCTGGCCTGTGTTGTCCATCTTGAAATTGGTTTGATCTCTACCTGCCATCACCTGCACTGCTGTGCAGTGAAAGAACTTGGTTTCATCGGGGGCAAGTTTCTGTGTTTTGAGTTGAAATTGCATGATCGGTGCTTAACACTGGGTTGCCTACCTGCTCATATTCATCCAACACAAATATTTCTAGAATCTCCTCCAGAGTTGTTGAAATGAGAGGCATAGGGAGTGCAAATGTAAATGGAGAGACTGAATAACAATACTGAACTCTAATCATACGACATTATGGAATCAACTAGATTACTTTTGTGCAGACTCAAATTCCAACACAACCCCTGAGTCAAGTGAAGTACAAGTCTGAAATGATGTCAGAAGTGCAGTAAGTGCAACCCCCTTGCCAGCAGGGTTCCTTGTCCAGAGGATGAACAAAAACAGAGTTGGTGTTGAAATTGAGATCTGAGTCAATGGGGGAAATGGAAAATGGAGGTCCTTGGAGGAACACAGCCCAAGGAAGGCCTGGTCACCACCTCTTCTCCCCAACATAACCACCTCTCCACTATTTCCTTCCTCTCCACTATCTCCTCCCAATGATCTCATAAATCCTTCTCCTCCACAAACTCCAATGATCAAACAAATCAGATTATGGCTCTGAAGGGCAATGAAGTGGTCTGGATTATGGCTCCAGTGGGCAGGGGTCACGGCTGGATTACGGTTCTAGCTAGCAAGTTTTCAGCTGGATTATGGTTCTAGCTGGCCAATACAGCTGGATTATGGCTCTAGCTGGCAGCTTGATTTCAGGTTCCAGCTAACCACAATGGGGCCTGAGTTATGGCTCTGCTAGCCAAGCAAGAGCATTAAATGACAAATGGGTGTGATGGGGACTAGCAAGTGGCGAGCTAGAGTCCAGGGCCCATAATCTGTTGAAACAAGAGGCATAGGGAGTGCAAACATAGACAGAGAGACTGACTAACAGTACTAAACTAGCCGAACTCTAATCATATGAAATTATGTAATCAACTGGATTACTTCATGCAGACTCAAATTCCAACAAGATTTTCCACCTGCCACTCGGCTACCCCATCATATTGGGCCACGGGCATCCTGGCACTCTCAACACTCATCTGTGGAACTGTGTGGAACTAAATTAACTTGTGAGTGCAAAGTACAGGATCTGAGCAATCTGACAACAGGCCTGCTTATATTTGACTGCTCCATTTTTTACTGCTGTGAGAGACTCATGCACTAAGTGTGCCATGGTTGGTCCTTCATCAATTGCATTTTTTAGTATGTGGTTTTCTGTCAGGCAAGGGAAGTTACTCACCAGTGGTGGTCAAAGTCTTCAAAAGAGATGGGGACAGGCAATTCATAGCTGTTTTAAACTTTGGTGACAGTGGCATAAAAAGTGGTCCCTCTACTGCAATGTGTCCAGCACCTTACAGAGCGCGATTGGCGACAACTATGAGGGACAAAAATTGTTGAGAACTGTTCTGGCTAGGAAATGTTGGGAACACAATTTGTTTACATGTCCTTCAACACCTAATATCGTTTGGCAGAAATTTATGCAGGAAGTTTTTTTTAAATGTGTTCCCAACATTTCCTCCTGCCTTCAAAATTGTCTCGACTGACTGATAAACTAGAGTGAATGGTTAAAAATTGACATTGCAATGAGCGTCTCAAGGAACATGGCCAGTGGCCCAAAGGATGTAAATTAAGTGCACACATGATCTGTGAATGCGAGAATCTATCCACCAGTTGCTGCATATATTTCAATGGCTTTGGTAATATCTTGAGGGGGATATATTGGAAAGTATCCTGCTCAGCCATTTTTGGCTTCTGGAGAGTCTGATATGTGTTCTTGATGATGAGCAAGATATATTGACTCTCTGAAGCTCTCAAACCTTCTCAAACCATTTGTTTGGGTGAGAGCAAATACATACAAACAACACACTTTTTTGAGGGCAATTGCCCATCCCCAAAAGAGATATCCAGAAGATGCTTCATGAAACCAACAAGGCAGACAGGCATGGCGAACTGGCATCCCTGAGTGTAGTAGTGACTTGCTAGGGGGCAGGCACAAGGTGAAGAAAGAATCT
>Ga0210403_10005746_pt1 | contig 10488 bp, 9 predicted proteins | sample IncBWC19MmetaG_FD_150863 | JGI IMG/M metagenome (GOLD analysis project Ga0210403, IMG submission 150863) | Forest soil microbial communities from Barre Woods Harvard Forest LTER site, Petersham, Massachusetts, United States - Inc-BW-C-19-M | ecosystem: Environmental > Terrestrial > Soil >... | reverse complement strand
GGTGCCGGGGACGTTGGACACGAATACGACTCTGCCGCTGGAATTGGGAGTAAGGTTCTCCTCCTCGTTAAGCGGCTTTATCACCGGAGTCCGCTTCTACAAGGGTGTGAACAATACGGGTATCCACACCGGGCATCTCTGGAGCAGCACGGGGACGTTGCTGGCGAGCGCGACCTTCACGGGAGAGACGGCCACAGGCTGGCAGCAGGTGAACTTTTCGAGTCCAGTGGCGATCACGGCCAACACGGTCTATGTTGCCTCCTACTTTAGTCCGACGGGAGATTTTGCGCTTGACCGGCCCTATTTTTCGACCACGGGAGTGAGCAATCCTCCGTTAACTGCGCCAGCCGATGGGGGTGCTGGAGCCGCGAACGGGATTTACGCGTATGGAAGTACGAGCCAGTTCCCAACAAGCTCCTACCAGAGCTCGAACTACTGGGTGGATGTGGTGTTCACTCACTAAACCAGTCTCTCTCCAAATTCGAATGATCAGAGCTAATGATGTACTGTGGGGCAAACCTCAGAGTCCGCAGGCGTCGCTGCAGACCTTGCTGATCTCGCATTGATTCCCATACAAACTTTGCCATGCTCAAAAAAGGTTTGCATGCGCAAGAAGTCATCCAGGACTTCAACAAGAACGGTATTTTGTTAGGTTCCCTGGCGCCCTCCATGCCGACATATGCCCGCGTTTCTCTTGGAACACCCGCAGAAATGAAAGAGTTCTGGCGGGTCTGGGACCTGATGCCACCCCAAGAGATAGCTATGTAATTGCGATAAAGCCATTCAGGTACAAGTTAAGAAAACGAAAAACAAATTGCGGCTGGTTCATCCAGCGTTTGGGATATTGTGGACTTTGCCTTTTGTGCGGTAACGATCGCCAGACACGTTGGAAGAAAATGAAGCTAAGTGCTGCCAGCTGCTTGGCTGGTTAATCTGAATTGGAGTGATGACGCATGGGTTTTCCGGTAAAGGTTTCGGTCATAATCTGCACGTACAATCGCGCCAAGACTTTGGGCGGGGCCGTGGAGAGTGTCGCTGTCCAGTCGCTTCCTGATTCGCTTGCATGGGAGATCGTGGTTGTCGACAACAATTCTCCGGATCAAACTCGCCAGGTCGTTGAGGATCTCCAACGCCAATATCCGGAACGTATTCGCTACGTCTTAGAACGAAAGCAAGGAATTTCCCATGCTCGAAATGCGGGGATTATGGCAGCGGAGGGTGAGATTCTGGCCTTCCTTGATGACGATGAGACAGCCGGCCCGGACTGGTTGCAGAATTTAACCGCAAATCTATATACGAGCGAATGGGCTGGCTCAGGGGGGCGCGTTCTGCCGCCCACGAGTTCTGCCCTTCCATCTTGGTTGTCAATCAAGAGTTCCTTCGCCAATGGACCGTTGACTGTTTTTGACTTGGGTCTTGAGCCGGGGCCGTTGAACGAGCCGGCGTTTGGCGCGAACATGGCCTTCAGGAAGGAAGTCTTTGAGAAATACGGAGGGTTTCGAACCGATTTGGGCCGCATTGGAAAGAGCATGATCAGCAATGAGGACACCGAGTTTGGCCGTCGTGTGATGGCGGCAGGGCTGCGCCTCCGCTACGAACCGTCAGCACTCACCTATCACCCGGTGGAGGAGAGCCGCCTGAAGAAGCAATATTTCCTTGAATGGTGGTATTACAAAGGGCGATCTGACGTGCGGGAGCTTGGAAATCTGCGCGGCAGTATGCTCATTCTTGGAATCCCCCTCCGTCTGTTTCGTGCCTTTCCTTGGGCAATCATGCGGTGGATTGTTAGCGTAGAGCCCTCCCAGCGATTTGGGCGGAAGATTGAGGTCTGGAACTGCGCCGGTCAAATCAGCGAATCTTACCTCCGGCGCAACGATGCAAGTCAGAAGGGTCTGGAGCCAAAAACTGAGCAATGGCCGTCGGAGAAGGGAAGCGAATAACGAAGATCAATGCGGCTGGCACCCTTTTGTCATCTTCCGCAATCACTGATTTTCGGCAGAGCCAACAATCGTCCGCTGCTATGAGCAGTGACGTTTTGGTTTCATCAAGAACCAAAGAAGCGCGAAAACCTGCCAGCAACGGGGTTACGATCAGTATTCTGGACACATGAATCACTGTGGTGCTTAGTTTTGGAGCCTGGTGGCCTACGACTGAAGGTTGCAAGGAATTCTCCGCGATCAAAACAATGAGTGGTCTAACGCCAGTAGATCAACTTCAGTCCAGAGCAGGATGCTGCTGCTATCAACTTGATCCCCTCAAGGACTCGCGCTGGGCCGCCCTGGTCGCGAAACATCCCAAGGCATCTGTTTTTCACACAATAGGCTGGCTTCAAGCGCTGCGGCGAACCTACGGTTACGAGCCGTTGGCCTTTACCACTTCTCCCCCGACCGGTGAATTGAAAAATGGAATTGTGTTCTGTCTGATTGATAGCTGGTTAACCGGCCGGCGTCTTGTCTCCTTGCCCTTTTCAGACCATTGTGAACCATTGTGTGACTCATCCGAGGAACTTAATTTCCTGATTGGCTCTTTGCGAAGCGCTCGGAAACAGCAGGACTGGAAATATCTGGAAATTCGACCCATCAACGTCAACTTGGGCCAGACGGATGACGGCGCCGGTTTTTCACCTTGCGGGATGTATTTTCTGCACACGATGGATCTAAGGCCAAGCCTGGAAGAAGTGTTCCAGACTCTGCACAAAGACTCCATTCAACGCCGGATTCAACGAGCAGAACGGGCGGGCCTCACAGAGAAATGCGGAAGATCCGAGGAACTGCTAAATGAGTTCTACGCCCTTTTTGTGATTACAAGAGGCCGGCATCACCTTCCGCCGAGCCCCTACGCCTGGTTCTCTAACTTAATCCAGTGCCAGGGCCACGCTCTGGACATCCGCATGGCGTACAAGCATGGAACTCCCATCGCCGCCATTCTTACTCTGCATTTCAGAGATGCAGTCTACTTTAAATTCGGGTGTTCCGACGCTCGCTACAAGAATCTCGGGGCCACACCCTGGCTACTATGGAGGGCAATTACGGCGGCAAAATTGAATGGAGCTAACAAGTTTGATTTGGGTCGAACCCAAAAGGACAACGCAGGTCTTCTATCGTTCAAGAATCACTGGGTTCCAGAGAGCAAGTCTCTGGTGTATTGGCAGTATCCTCATGGTGTCACTCTCGGTTCCGTCGAAGACTGGAAATTGAGGCTCGCCAAAGGCGCCTTTTCGTGCGTGCCCGATAAACTGCTTACCGTCATTGGGAAATTGGTCTATCGACATATCGGATAGAGCTAGTCCTACCAGGGTCCTCGCTTTCTCCCTTTGTCTTCCCCAGTCGGGAGTCGGCTTGCCCTGTCAACGGGTGCTATCTGATCCCATAGTGACTCCTCATAGACGAGCATTGTGAAACGAATTATGCTTTCCCCCACCAGATCTCCCCAAAAATCGACCGGGGTATGTCCCGTCAGGCCAAATCTGACTGGGCCCCTATCGGAGAAAACCCGTTCATGACCGGTGGTAAGAGTTTTCCCAAAGGTCCCGGGTCTGCAAATAGGCCGCGCTCTACGCACTCCCCACAATAATGATTCGCGAATAACCCTTTTGTTTTCAATGGGGAATCCCGGCTTTGGCGGAATGGCCCCTAGCGCACCTTCAATAGTCTGGCAGCTGGATTGCACACTTTGTCTATCATCGGTGTGGCCCCAATGGCGGTAGCATGTCCCGCCGCTTATCCTAGGATCATCCCGCTTCCGCCACACCCCAAACGGTGATGCTTGCCCCCGTGAGGTGGCCAGCCAGCAAAATTCTGATTGAGAAGCCCACACCAAAACAAGAATGTTCCAGTTTGAAGTCGGCTATTCCGTAGGCTCAAAAGGAAGAGGACATGCGGTTCATGGAGACTCGTATCATCGGTGCCCGGTTAATCGAACCCAGTCCCCACGCGGACGAACGAGGACGTTTCTTTCGAGCTTGGTGTTCCAGGGAGTTTGCGGAACACAGAATCGAATTCTTGCCCGTTCAGGCGAACATGGGTTTTAGTGTTCGCAAAGGGACCACCAGAGGGATGCACCTGCAGACGCCGCCAGCGCCGGAAGCAAAACTAATCCGTTGCACTCGGGGGAGCATGTTCGACGTGGTGCTTGATTTGAGGCCCAACTCGGCTTCTTACGGCAAGTGGTATGGCGAAGAGCTAAGCGCCGAAAACGGTCGTATGCTATATGTGCCTGAACTCTGCGCCCATGGATACCAAACACTCGAAGATAATACGGAAATGTACTATATGACTTCGCAATTTTATTCCCCGAACGCCGCAACCGGGGTGCGATTCGACGATCCCGCATTCGGCATTGAATGGCCCTTAGCAGCAACTGTTGTCTCCGAGCAGGACCGCAACTGGCCGCTCACTAAGCGATAGGAGCTGGATGTGAACGTAGACACTGCACTTCGAGAGCGAGAAGCCATGGGCCAGCCGATCCGCGTTGGCATGGTAGGTGCAGGCGCGACAGGCCGGGCCATTGCCTTGCAGCTTGGTACGCCTGTGCCGGGAATTCGGCTGGTGGCGATTTCCAATCGGACTCTGGAGCATGCCGAGCGTGCATATCGCGAGGCGGGTATCCAAGATTGGCTTCGAGTTACATCCGCGAAAGAGGCGGACGCAGCTATTGCCCGTGGCCAGGCAATTCTGACAGATGACCCTTCGGTAGTGACTGCCTGCAATGCCATCGACCTGCTGATCGAAGTAACCGTTCGGTTGAGCCTGCCGCCCGGGTAGTTTTGCAAGCCTTTGAGCGCGGCAAGCACGTGGTCCTCGTAAACGCGGAACTGGATTCATTTATCGGCCCAATCTTGAAACACAAGGCGGACCAGGCGGGCGTAGTAGTCACGCATACGGATGGGGATGAACCGGGAGTGGCGATGACTCTGCTTCGCTATCTCCGAACTCTGGGGCTCAGAACCGTCGCCGCCGGCAACCTCAAGGGGATGGTTGACTACTACCGCAATCCGGACACGCAAAAAGCCTTCGCGGCGAAAAATGATCAGGATGTGAAGAAGGTGACCTCCTTCGCTGACTCGACAAAGCTTTCAATGGAGGCGACCGTTCTTGCCAATGCTACGGGTTTCCATGCCGGCCGTCGTGGGATGTACGGTCCCGCATGCAAGGAAGTGCGTGAGATGGCCAACCTGCTTCCTGCCGACCAGATGCTCAGCACCGGCTTGGTGGATTATGCGCTTGGAGCGTCCCCTTACACCGGCGCGTTCGTCATTGTTCATGAAGACTCGCCGCTGAAAAAGGTGCAACTTGCGTACTACAAGTTAGGTGATGGTCCTTTCTATGTTTTCTATACGCCGTTCCATCTGCCCCACATACAGATAGCCTCGACAATCGGGAGGGCAGTCATTCATCACGATGCAACTGTGGCCCCCATTGCCGGCCCCGTGTGTGAAGTGTTGACGATTGCCAAGCGGGATCTTAAAGCTGGTGAGCGGCTCGACGGCATCGGTGGCTTCTGTGCTTACGGGCTGGTGGACAACTCTTCCGCCGCCCGCACCATTTCGGCGTTGCCAATTGCCCTCTCGGAGGGTTGCCTAATGCGTCATGATGTTTCGAAGGACCAGGTGCTCACATTCGCCGATGTGGTATCCCCATCGGGTCGCCTCACGGAAGCTCTCTGGAAAGAACAGAATGAGCGCTGGCCGAAAGTGGCCGCAGAATCGACCGCCCTGCCGAATTCCGTGCAGGTGGCCAAACTTTAATATGTGCATCTCTCCTTTCCTAACGGACTACAAATTCCGGCCCGCTGCCTTGCCGGTCCAGGCCCCGAATGCCTAATCGATCGTTTTGGAAGGGCCGTAATGTGCTCGTTACTGGACACACCGGATTCAAGGGGAGTTGGCTTTGTTTATGGTTGGAATCGCTCGGCGCCAACGTGACCGGTTACGCGCTGGCGCCACCGACCGAACCGAGCCTTTTCGAAAAGGCAAGAGTTTCAGATTCACTGAAGTCTGTTTGCGCGGACATCCGCGACCTGCCCCGGCTTACGTCGGTCATGGCCCAGTGCCATCCGGATGTGATATTTCACATGGCGGCTCAAACAGTAGTTCGGCGTGGATACGAAGATCCAATTGAGACCTATTCCTCTAACGTTATGGGGACGGTCCACCTGTTTGAAGCAGTTCGGCAATTGAAGCTCCGCTGCGCCATCGTCAACGTCACCAGCGATAAGTGTTATGAGAATCGCGAATGGGTCTGGGGCTATCGGGAGGACGAGCCCATGGGCGGCCGCGATCCCTACTCCAACTCAAAGGGTTGCGCTGAGCTGGTTACCTCGGCCTACCGAGATTCGTTCTTTCCGCCTGATTCCCTCCAACGCCATGGCATCGCACTGGCTTCCGCACGCGCAGGTAACGCAATTGGGGGAGGCGATTGGACCAGCGATCAGCTGATTCCCGACTTGATGAGAGGATTTCTTGCCGGTAAATCCTGTTTGATCCGCAATCCTTCAGCTGTTCGACCATGGCAATTTGTTCTTGAACCTCTGCGCGGGTACATTCTGCTCGCCGAGCGCTTGTCGGAGGACGGCTCCCGATTTGCTTCCGGCTGGAACTTTGGGCCAACAGAAACAGATGCCAAACCAGTGGCTTGGATTGCCGATAAGTTAGTGAGTTTGTGGGGAGCCGGTGCAGCGTGGAACCTCGATGCCGCGACGCATCCGCGCGAGGCTCACTTTCTGAAGCTGGATGCCTCAAAGGCAAGAAACTGCCTGCATTGGCACCCAGTTCTCCCTTTGGAATCAGCTCTCGATTGGATTGTCGAGTGGTGGCGCACATATCAGGCTGGCGCCGATGTTCGACGACTTACACAAACTCAGATCGAACGCTATGAAGGACTCTTACGGAATTGAAGCCAGCCGACGAAGCCGCCTCGGCACGAGATGAAGTGGAAAGTCAGGAGACGCTTTTTCTATGGCAAACATAATCGTTTTGGGATCCGGAATGGCGGGTTTCGGTGCGGCCCACCGGCTGCATGCTGAAGGTATCATGCCCGTGATGTACGACAAAAATGAATACCATGGTGGTCACACCGCGTCGTTCCGTTCCGAAACTGGTTTCCTGTTTGATGTCGGCCCGCACATTTCCTTTACGAAGGACCCGCGCATTCAGAGCTTATTCGCCGATAGTGTGGAGCAGCAGTACGAAACCGTTCAGATCAACCTGAACAACTACTGGCGCGGCCACTGGCCGCTGCACCCGGTGCAACTCCATCTTCACGGACTCCCGGAAGATATGGTGGTGAAAGTGATCAGCGATTTTGTGCAGGAGCAGCAAAAGCCGGAATTGCCCGTCAAAAACTATGAAGACTGGCTCCTCTCCAGCTTTGGCAAGACGTTCGCCGAGTCTTTTCCGATGCAGTACACCCGGAAATACCACACGACCACGGCGAGCAACATGAGCACCGACTGGCTCGGTCCCCGCATCTATCGCCCGACCCTCGAAGAAGTTTTGCGCGGAGCGGTTTCGCCATCCGCTCCGCACATTCACTACATCACTCACTTTCGGTATCCCAGTGCCGGCGGCTTCGTGAACTACCTGAAGAAATTCCTTCCCCTTGGCAATCTGAAGCTAAAGCACGAACTGGTGTCGATCGATCCAGGCGCAAAAGTGATTCGATTCTCGAACGGGCATATGACCAACTACGATGGACTGGTTTCCTCAGTCCCGCTCCCAGACCTGATTCGAATGATTGAGGGCGCTCCGCCGGAAGTTGTAGCTGCGTCTCGCCGACTGGCGTGCACGACCTGTGTTCTGGTCAACGTGGGCGTAAATCGCGCGGATTTGTCCAACGCGCACATGACCTATTTCTACGACGAAGACATTTGTTTCACCCGCCTGGGATTCCCACACATGCTCACGGCGCAGAATGCGCCTCCTGGAACCGGAAGCATTCAAGCGGAAGTATATTTCTCTGATAAATACAAACCGCTGACGGGTTCACCGGAAGATTGGATCGAGCCGGTGATCCGGGATCTCCGCCGTTGCGGTCTTCTTCGCGAGGAGGATCGCGTGCTTTATAGCAAGGCGATGCTCCTCCGCTACGCGAATATCATCTTCGATCTCGATCGGGCCGCGGCTCTTGCTACAGTCCATGGCTACCTCGATGAAATCGGCATCGCCTATTGTGGGCGCTACGGAGACTGGGGTTATATGTGGACCGACGAGAGTTTCATCAGCGGAGAGCGTGCCGCCGACCGGGCCCTATCCGCTCTCGGACATTCCCATTCGGGTATTATCCAGTCGGTATGAGGCAATAGATGGGGGCTTAGCTGGGGATCGATTACTCGGCCGAGACTCCACTGCGGTCGGATCCTTCATGAAAATCGCTTTTGTTTTTCCACCGATCTGGACTCCGCACTCCGATGGTTCCCTGCAGATCTGGAACCGGGAAGTAACGAATCGCCTGGCCAGATCCCACGATGTTCTTGTCTATTCAGGCGAGTTTGATTCTGAGCGTCGGGATTTCGTCAAGAACGACGTACACTATCGGCCGCTCTCTACGCGCTGGGATAATCGGATCGTGAAGTGCTTGCGGTTCTTCCGCGGTCTTCTTGGCATCAAAAGCCCGCTCTTCAAATCCGACCTCTGGTATCCAGAATATTGCCTAAAAGTTGCGCTGGATCTAAGGAAGCAGAGCTGCGATGTTGCGCATGTTCATTACTACCCGCAGTTTGCGGTTTTGATCAAGCGTCTTAACCCGGATCTGCGGGTAGTTTTGCATATGCATGGCGAATGGTTGACACAGGTCAAGTTCAGCCACCTGAGCGCCAGATTGTCAAAGATCGATTTGGTGATCTCCTGCAGCGAATTTGTCACCGAAGCCATTCGCAAAAGGTTCCCCACAATTGCGAATCACTGCCTAACGGTCCCCATGGGCATCTCGCCAGACGTGTTTTCGAGTGGCTGGAAGATTCACCAGGCAGAGGATGTTTTTCAAAGGCGTCTCCTTTGCGTCGGGAGGATCTCTCCCGAAAAGGGAACTCACGTTTTGTTGGATGCCTTCGAGTTGATAGTCCGGCAATACCCGGATGCCACTCTCACCGTCGTGGGCCCGGAGTGGATTGCACCGCGCGAGGATATTACCGATCTTTGTCTGGGAAAAGAAATTGTCGATAGCCTCGAGCCGTTTTATCGAGATGGCTACCTGAACCAATTGAAACAAAAGCTCAGCCCTGCGGCTGCAAAACAAGTCAAGTTTGTCGGCCTCACAGCCCACGGAGACATTCCTAAATTCTATGAATCCGCAGACATTTACGTTAGTCCGTCCCTTTATGAGTCCTTTGGGGTGAGCATCCTCGAGGCGATGGTGGCAGGCGTACCTGTGGTTTCAACCCGAATCGGCGCAGTTCCCGAATTGATTTCCGATGGCCGCAGTGGGCTAGTCGTCGGGACCGCCGACCCTTCGGATATCGCTGACGCCGTTCTTCGCCTCTTCACGAACGCTGAGCTGAGAAACTCGATATCTTGCGCCGCTCACGAAGCCGTTCGAGGTAAGTTTTCCTGGGAAGCAATCTGCTCCATGCTCGTTCAAATCTACGGGAGTGCGGCAGCGTCAGAAGCCGTTGTTCCGGCCTATGCGGAATCTGGGAGAAAGTAAGCTCAAGTTTTGACAGAAAGTCCCATTGAGTTTTGCCCCCTCGACGAATTAGAAGTCTTTTAAGGTCGCCGAAGGATGTGGAAAGAGAGAACTGTCATGCGCGCAGTGGTAATGCGTAAGAACAAGCTGGTCGTTGACACTGTTCCTGTTCCCACACCGGGTTCCGGCGAAGTCCTCGTTAAAACGATAGCCTGCGGAATTTGTGGTACCGACCTTCACGCGCTGCGCCATGCCGAAGCACTTGTCGGAGGCTCACGCATTTCCGGTGGCATCTTCGCGATCGATCCCAACCGGGATGTCGTCATGGGTCACGAATTTTGCGCGGAAGTTGTGGATTACGGTCCTGGAACTCGCAAGCGATTCAAGGTGGGTACCCGGGTGTGTTCTACGCCTTCGCTTTCCCGCGCCGCAGGTGACGAAAGCATCGGCTATTCGAGCGAGAATCCCGGCGGCTTTGGCGAGTTGATGCGGCTCTCCGAAAATAATCTCCTGGAGGTTCCTCGAGAACTCCCGTCCGAGGTGGCGGCACTGACGGAACCAATGGCGGTTGGCTACCACGCGGTTACCAAAGCGCGGCTAGAGAAGCGCGACGTTCCACTCATCATTGGATGTGGCCCCGTGGGCCTTTCCGTGATTGCGGCGCTCAAACTAAAAGGCGCAGCGCCCATCGTGGCTTCCGATTTGTCGCCGCGCCGCAGAGAGTTAGCGGTCCAGATGGGTGCTGATATCGTGATCGATCCTCGCGAGAAGTCGCCATACGAGGTATTTCGGACGGGCGGCTCCACCCGGCGGCCCGCCGTGATTTTCGAATGTGTAGGCATCCCGGGCACAATCGACGAGACCATGT
>Ga0210403_10005745_pt1 | contig 10488 bp, 12 predicted proteins | sample IncBWC19MmetaG_FD_150863 | JGI IMG/M metagenome (GOLD analysis project Ga0210403, IMG submission 150863) | Forest soil microbial communities from Barre Woods Harvard Forest LTER site, Petersham, Massachusetts, United States - Inc-BW-C-19-M | ecosystem: Environmental > Terrestrial > Soil >... | reverse complement strand
GCCACCTCCGCCGCCGGCCGTGCAGGTGATTCGCAAGCCGATTCAACACTTGATGGATGCCGGCAAGCTGGTGACTCCGAAGGCTATCCCGAAGGATCTGAAAGTTATTAAGGAAGAAGCCGAGCCGCCCGACATGGGTGGAATGGCTGGCGGTGTTCCCGGCGGCGTTGCCGGCGGATCCGCTGGCGGCGTGCTTGGCGGTGTAATCGGTGGAGCAGGAGCAGCACCGCCGCCGCCGAAGGTTGCACCGAAACGCGTCACGGTTGGCGGTAACGTACAGGCCGCGCGCTTGGTCAACAAAGTTACACCTCTCTATCCGCCTCTTGCGCGCCAGACGCGCATCAGCGGCACCGTAAGGCTCCACGCCATCATCGGCAAGAACGGCGGGGTGGAGCAGTTGCAGGTGGTTTCGGGACATCCGCTCCTTGTGCAGTCCGCACTGGATGCTGTCCGGCAGTGGCGCTATCAGCCAACGCTGCTGAACGGCGATCCGGTGGAAGTGGACACCGAAATTGACGTGGTTTTCTCTCTGGCACAGTAAGTTGTTCAACAGGGCGGCGCGGGTGTCGTGGGACGTGCGCGCCGGTCTGAGTCCGCAGTCGAATTAACTCACTTGTGGGATCCGGCTCGTCCGGCGCCCCTCGGAAATAAGGAGCAAACGAATGTTAGCAACTTTGTTGGTATACGCCGCGTGGCTGCAGGAGCCCACGACTTCATGGGACCTGCGTTCCATGTGGATCTCGATGGGCCTTCTCGCAAAAATCGTGGTCGTCATTCTTTTTATTCTTTCGGTGTACTCGTTCGGCGTGATGATTGATCGCTTCCTGATGTACAACAACGCGCGCAAGCAGTCGCGGCTGTTCGTGCAGCAGGTAGCCGGGGCGCTGAAGGACGGGAAACTCGACGAAGCCATCGCGATCGCCGAGCGCAACAAGAAGAGCCACATCGCCAAGGTAGTCGCCACGGGGCTCTCGGAATTCCAGTCGGCTTCACAGCAGGTGTCCGACGCGGAAGTGATCGAAGCTGCGAAGCGGGGCCTGGAGCGTTCCGTTGCGATCGTGCACGCGGAAATGAAGCGCGGTCTTTCGGCCCTGGCCACCATCGGTTCGACGGCGCCGTTCGTCGGACTGTTCGGGACGGTCGTCGGCATCTTGAACGCGTTTAAGGGAATTGAAAGTCAGAAGGCCACGGGTCTCTCCGCGGTTGCCGGCGGTATCGCTGAAGCGCTGGTGACCACGGCGTTCGGTTTGCTCGTCGCCGTGCCCGCCGTGTGGGCCTACAACTATTTCACGAACAAGGTCGAAGCGTTTGATGTGGAGATGGACAACTCCTCGATGGAGTTGATCAACTATTTCATCCTGCGCCGCGGCGCGGCCAAGAAGTAGCAACCCGGAAGAAGGCAAACTATGGCTTACAAGCCGCAAGCTGGCCCCCAGATGGCAGCGCCCAACGTGATTCCGATGGCGGACATCATGCTGGTCTTGCTGATCATTTTCATGGTGGTTACCCCCATGTTGCAGAAGACGCACCAGGTAGACATGGCTTCGGCCAAGAATGCCCGGGACATGAAGGACGCCGACAAGGATGACGCGATTGTGGTTGCAGTCACCCGCGACGGCAGCCTGTACATGGGCAACACGAAGATCACCAAGGAAGAAATCACCGGGCAGATCAAGGACCGCATCGCTAACAAACTGGACAAGACGGTCTATGTGAAGAGCGATGCGCGCGCCAAGTACGGAGATGTGGTCGCAATCGTGGACGAAATCCGGTCCGCGGGTGTGGACCAACTCGGTCTGCTGACGGAAAAAACACAGCCCCTCGGAAGCACAGCACCAAAACCTCCTCAGTCGCAGGCGAATCCCGGCGATTAAGGACGTAGTAGCGATTTAGCTGTACGCTCATTCGTTTGCTGAGTACGAGGCTTCGCGCCGGCTCCCACCCGGCGCGGCCGCCAAACTCCAAAAGCGGTGGTGAGCGGCGGCACAACAGGAGATCTCGCAATGGGGATAGATGTAGGTAGCAGCTCGGGAGCAATGGCAACGCCGAATATCGTTCCTCTGATCGACATTCTGCTGGTGCTTATCATCATTTTCATGGTTATCACGCCTCTTACGCCGAAGGGTATGGATACCCTGGTCCCGCAACCTTCACCGAACCAGCAGCAGAATCAGGAACTCGAGAACAAAACGGTTGTGGTTCAAGTGCTGAAGGGCGACAAGCTCAAGATCAACAACGAAGATGCCAACTGGGATACGCTTGGGCCGCGCATCGAGCAGGTGTTCAAGGACCGCGCCGAAAAAGTCGCGTTCGTTAAGGGCGACAACGATGTGTTGTTCATGTCCGTGGCGCGCGCGATTGACATCATGCGAGGAGCGGGCATCGACAAGGTGGGTCTGATCACCGCCAAACTGGAAGCAGGGCAGTAGCTCGCGTTCGGGTTTCGGGCACGGATGTGGGAGTCCTCCTCGCAGGGGAATTTCGCTTCGCGAGGTGACTCATGGGCGTGGGCGTTGTCGCAGGCAGGCGCGGGATCGTTTCCGATGTAAATGTGGTTCCGCTGATCGATATTCTGCTGGTGCTGCTGGTCATCTTCATGATCATTCCGCATCGCCAGAAGGGGCTGGACGCGGTCATTCCCCAACAGCAGACAGACCGCCAGGTCCCAAGTGAACCACCCGAAACAATCATCGTCCAGATTGCGTCGGATGGTTCGGTCCGCATCAACCAGTCGGGAGTGCGGTTCGAGGAGTTGCAGGACCGGTTGCAGGGAATTATCGCCCGGCGCACCGAACGGGTTGCATTTCTTCAAGCAGATCGTTCGTTGGAGTTTCAAGCGGTTGCCCAGGTTCTGGACCTGATGCATTCGGCGGGCGCCACACCCATCGGATTGTTGAGTTCTGAACTGGAAAAAAATCGCTGAACGTGATGGAATGGCCCAAGTGGGCGGATGTGAATCCTAGCTGCGGCGGGAAAGCCGGCCGCACAATTCAGGGATGGTTGCTTCAATGACTGATGCAATAGTGTCACGGGAAACCCGCACGCGGTTTTCCCGCACGGCCAACCGGGCGTTTGCCCTGGTGGCGTTGTTCATCCTTGCGGCCGGCGTTTCAGGCTGCAATAAATTGCGCGCGCGCGACCTGCTGAACAAGGGCGTTGCGGCTTTCAAGGAAGCGCAATTCGACAAGGCGGTCGAATTCTTCAAGGAAGCCAAGGAACTTGATCCCGACCTGATGAATGCCCGCTTGTACCTGGCGACGGCGTATGCCAGCCAGTACATTCCCGGCGCGCCGTCGGAGTAAAACAAGCGCCACGGGGAAGAGGCGATCGCGGAGTACAAGAGCGTGCTCGAAAAAGCTCCCGATAATATGAGCGCCATCGACGGGCTCGCGTCGATCCTGTACCAGATGGCCGGGCAGCCGTTCGATGAGAAGAGATTCGAAGAGTCGAAGACGTATCACCTGAAGCACATCGCGTTGAAGCCGCAGGATCCGCAACCGTATTACTCCATCGGCGTGATTGATTGGGCGATCGCGTATCGCGGCAATACCGAAATGCGCGCGGACTACAACCGGGCGCACATCAACAAACAGATTAAGGACACCGATCCGCTGCCTGCCGACGTGCGTGCGGCTTATACGCAGAAGTATGGCGCGCTGGTGGACGACGGCATCGACACCTTGAAAAAGGCCATCCAGATCAATCCCGAATACGATGACGCGATGACCTATCTCAACCTGCTCTATCGCCGCAAGGCGGATATGGTTGAATCATCGGCGGAGCGCGACGCGCTGACCAAGCAGGCGGACGACTTGCTTGACAAGGTTAAAGAAATCAAGCAGAAGCGCGCGGAGCAGCCGGAAAAAACTGCTTCCTGACGCAATACGCCAAAGCAATATTCCCGGAGCCCCGACAATGATGTTTGGCGGCGATGGTGACGGCTGTGTAGTCGGTATTCTCCGGGACGAGCACCACGGTCTGGTCGTAGAGCCTCAAGCGCGAAATCGTCAATCCCTGATCCTTGTGCCACGCGATGACAATTTTCCCGTCCAGGCTGTTCATGTCGATTTGCGAGGAGTCAACGGCGACGACATAGCCGTCCTGGATCATGGGGGACATGGAATCGCCGCGCACCCTCAAACAACTGGTGTAGGCGGGATTCGGGCACCAGTCCTTCGGCGCGGCCATCATGCTTTCAATCGGCGCATCGCTCAGCAAGTGGAGGTGGTCGCCCTTCTCTCCGTGCGAAGCCGCCACCACTTTTAGAAGGGGCAAGGCGACAAGCTGGATTCTTTCCTGTGGCTGCTTTGGACCGGTGCCGGCGCTGACGATTTCAAAATTCTGCAATTTGGACACGCGGATGCTTCGTTCGAGGGTGGGCAAGACTCGCAACACGTATTCGCTGCGGAGGCCCGCGCGTTCCCAGAAATACCAACAGTTGGAGTCGCGCGCTAGATTCCCAAGTCCGATGTAGCCGTGCGAAGGCGGCTCCTGCGCGCCGCGTTCCCAGCGGGAGGCGGCCATCGCAGAAAATCCGAGACGCGAGCCAAACTCCGCCTGGTTCTACTTCAGGCTTTCGCGCAAGGAAAGGATGGCTTTTGCCCAGGAAGGCTTGCCGGACGACGGTGGTTTCCGGAGCATGGTGGATCTCATTTCAAAACGCTAGCGTACGCTTGGACGCAACAGTATGAAGGGTTTGCGCAGATTAACTATTCAGCTAGTCCTGTACGTTCTAATGGAGTAATGTGAAGTAGTTGGCTCGGACTTTTTGTTTTTCCGCCCAGTTCGAGTCAGCTTTCCCACCAGACTCGGTGAATTTCGCCAAGGAGCGCGGTGGCCAAGCTCGTCCCGCCAAGTAACGGAATTCTGCAAGAATTGCCCCGTAAAGAATTCAAGAGGATTTTCCTAAAATTGGAGCTGGTGCCTTTGCCGCTGCACGCGGTTTTGAACGAGGCCGCGAAGCCGATCGCCTATTGCTATTTCCTGGGTTCCGGGCTGGCGTCCATCCTAATGGTTCTGGGGAGCGGCAAGATTGGGAAGTCGGACTGACCGGTGCAGGAGGCTTTGTGGGCTTGCCGCTGCTGGCAGGTTTGAGAAGCAGCGCGAACCGGGTGATCATGCAGGTGGCCGGGAGCGCGTTTCGAATCAGCGCGCGGAACATGACGGCGACGTTGGCGGACTGTCCGGTGCTGCGGAAGAGACTGGGGCAATTTGGACAAGAGGTGGCGTTGCAATCGGCGCAAATCGCAGCGTGCAACCGGCTGCACAACGCCAACCAACGGCTGGCTAGATGGCTGCTGATGAGCCAGGACCGGCTGGGCGGCGACCAGGTGCACCTGACCCAGGAATTTCTGGCGCACATGCTGGGAATGCGGCGGGCGAGCGTGACTGTCGCGCTAGGATATCTGCAGAAAGCCGGACATATTGCCTACGTCCGTGGCGCCGTTAAGATTAGGAACCGGTCGGGGTTGGAGGCTGCCACTTGCGAATGCTATGGCTCCATCACCCAGCAACAAAAGCAGTGGAAGAAGGAATCCAGATGACGTGTACGACGGGGGGAAAACCGGCCCCCTCTGTTAGCTTCGCGCGCCCAGCCTTGTCAATCCATTGAACCCTGCCCGGTCACTCGAAACCGCTAAAAACCCGCATTAACTGACCCCTTTGGTATACTGGAGCATGCCGTCGCCTGCCAATATCCCGTTGAACTTTAACAGGGACAGGACCCAGAGGCAGCTTAACGCCCGCCTGGAAGAGCTGCTGGAAAAGCTGCGCACCAACCGGCCTTCGGAAGACCCCTGGCCGGTGCGGCGGGCGTTTGAAATAGCCTCCGAGCGCCACCATGACCAGTTTCGTGCTTCGGGCGATCCATACACCTCTCATCTTCTGGAAGTAGCCCACATTCTTGCCGATATCCGCATGGATGCAACCACGCTGGCGGCAGCGCTGCTGCACGACGTGATCGAAGACACGGAGTTTCCTGTTTCGCGGCTGGAAGAGCGGTTCGGCGGCGAGGTGGCGCAACTCGTCGAGGGCGTTACCAAAATCAGCCGGCTGAACATGATGGCGCCGGAAGCGCGGCAGGCGGAAAACGTCCGCAAGATGTTGCTCGCGATGGTGCAGGACGTCCGCGTGGTGATGGTTAAGTTGGCGGACCGGCTGCACAACATGCGCACGCTCGAATTTCTGGAGCCGGCCAAGCAGCACAGAATCGCGCGTGAGACGATGGATATTTACGCGCCGATTGCCCACCGGCTGGGCATGTCCGTCATCAAGGGTGAGTTGGAAGATCTTTCTTTCCGCTACCTGGAACCGGACGCGTACTTTTCCCTGCAGAAGCAGTTGAGCGACAAGGCGCCTTTTCACCAGAGATTCCTTGAGGACGTGCAGAACACGATCCGCACGAAGCTGGTGGAAAACAGCATTCCCGCGGAACTGGAAGCGCGCGTCAAAGGGCTTTATTCGCTGCATCGCAAGATCATCCGGCAGGAGCGCAGCCTGGACCAGATCTACGACTTGCTGGCCATCCGCGTGATTTCCGATTTCGACCGCAACTGTTACGCCGCGCTTGGCGTTGTGCACCACATCTGGCGGCCGGTGCCTGGGCGGTTCAAGGATTACATCGCGATGCCCCGGCCGAACCTGTACCAGTCGCTGCACACGACGGTGATTCATTCTGGGCAGCCGTTTGAAATTCAGATCCGAACCCAGGACATGCACCGCATCGCCGAAGAAGGCGTGGCCGCGCACTGGAAATACAAAGACGGGAAGCCGATGTCTTCTGGCGACGATCAGCGCATCGCCTGGATGCGCCAGTTGATCGAGTGGTCGCAGGAATTGCAGGAGCCGGGCGAGTTTCTTTCGACCTTGAAAGTGGACCTGGCGCCGGTGGAAGTTTATGCGTTCACGCCGAAGGGGCGAGTGCTGGAATTGCCGCGGGGAGCGACGCCGGTAGATTTCGCGTATTCGGTACACACGGAAGTGGGGCACCAGTGCGTGGGAGCGAAAGTAAACGGGCAGATGGTTTCGCTGCGGCATGAAATTGTCAGCGGCGACGTGGTGGAGATCCTCACGCAGAAAGGCCACAAGCCCAGCCGCGACTGGCTGAGCTTCGTAAAATCCTCGCACGCCAAGAGCAAGATCCGGCACTTCATCAATACCCAGGAGCGCGAGGAAGCCACGGAGATGGGGAAGCGGCTGCTGGAAAACGAGTCGCGCAATTTTCCACGGGGCTTGAAGAAGATTTCGAACGAAGATTTGCAGCAGCTGTCCTCGGAATATGGGCTATCGCGGGTGGAGGATCTTTTCGCGGCGGTCGGGTTTGGAAAATATTCGGCGCGGCAGGTGTTGGCTCGCTATTTCGGCGAAACAACGCGCGAGCCGGAAAAAACCGCGGAAGACGCCAAGCCCACACTGGTGAAGACCGTCAAGCGGATGCTGGGCATGGGCGAAGCGCCGCTGATCGTGAAAGGTCACGACGACCTGTTGGTATTCCGGGCGAAGTGCTGCAACCCGATTCCCGGTGACGACATCATCGGCTACGTCACCCGCGGGCGCGGAGTGGCGGTACACACGCGCACGTGCCCAAACGTGCAGAATCTTCTCTACCAGACGGAGCGCCGCATCGCCGTGGCGTGGGGCGGCGAAAGCACGGCGACCTTCCCGGTTGAGCTTCTGGTGCGCGCAAAGGACCGCGCCGGCCTGCTGGCCGAAATAACCGCCGTGATCAGTGATGCCGGCTCCAACATCCGGATGCTGGAAAGCCGGCCGGACCGCCAGAACGCGCGCGTGGAAGCCAGCCTGGAAATTGTGGACAAGCGGCAACTAGAGACCATTCTCTCCAATATCCGGCGCATCAACGGCGTTTACGGAGTGGAGCGCATCTACCAGGTCTGAGCCGCTTTTTATTCCCCTGTCCAATTGTCCAGTATGGGCCAGAGCACACGGCCACCGCTGGCGCGTTGTAACGCATACACTGGAAACATGCGGAAATCGTTCCTGCCCATCTGCTTGTTGGTCGTTGGCCTTGCCGGATGCAAGACGCAGCCAAAGATCGACTACACCGCCCTGGACCAGTCGGGGATGTGGTCCACCAACCTTGCGCAGATCAAGAAGATGAATGTTTCGGGCGCTGAAGTTGCGGAACTGACGAAACTGAAGCGCGCCGGCGCCAGTGATGACTTGTGCCTTTCGCTGTTGAAAGCGGCGCGCGCACACAATCACGAATTCTCGAGTGGCGATTCGGTGATCGAGTTGTCCAGCGCGGGTTACAGCGACGCGCAAATTCTGGAAATGGCGCAGGCGGACAAGCTGGATTCGCTCAGTGCCGACGCGGTGATGCTGAAGCTGATCGGTCTTTCCAATTCGACGGTGCAGATCGTTATCCAGCGCCGCGAGCAGGGGTTGCCGACCCTGACCAGCGCGCAGATCGGCCGGTTGAAAAATATCGGCGAGTCTGAAAAAAAGATTCTCGATGTGATTTACCAGGGCATGTCTGATCAACAGGCCGAGGCTTACGTAGCCAGGCTGGAATCCGCCCGCAACCATTCGCACACGGAATTCGTCCGCAACCGCGGGCGGCGTCCCCGCTAGTTTTCCCGATTGGTCCTTCCGTCTGTTATCCTGCTTTGCGTATTTCAGGAGAGCCACAAATGAAGGATGTCGTACTCACTCCCCGCGGCCCCAAACCCATCGGTCCGTACTCCCAGGCCATCAAGACGAACGGATTTATTTTCGTTTCCGGCCAGATTGCGCTGGACCCGAAGACCGGAGAATTTGCCGGGACCGACGTGAGCCAGCAGACCGAGCGCGTCATGGAGAATTTGAAAGCGATTCTGGAGGCCGGAGACGTGCCGCTGGGGCATGTGGTGAAGACTACCGTTTACCTGAAGGACATGAACGATTTCGCAGCGATGAATGAAGTTTACGCGCGCTACTTCACCGTGGCGGCGCCGGCACGTTCGACAGTACAGGCGGCGCGATTGCCGAAGGATGCGCTGGTGGAAATCGACGTGGTTGCGTTTGTCTGATCCGCATCCCTGGAGGCGCTGCCGACCGCGATTTGGAAAAGTGGCGTTGCAAATCGGGATAGGGGGAGCAGTCGCGTGCTCGCCCCTCCCACACCACCGTACAGGCGGGTCCGCATACGGCGGTTCAGTGAGTTGAGCCCTCGCGGGCCGTGAGGTTCGAGTCGTCGTTCGCCACTAGGGCTTCGCCGCTCGCTGCAGGTTTCCGTTTCGGCTTCACCGTCTTCTGAACCTGCAAAACTCAGCCGAAGCTGATTGGCTGGCGCCGTGCCACTCTAGCTGCCGAAAATGCGCGGCGTACAAGAAAAAGGCCATCACGGAGGTGATGGCCTTTTCAATTTCGGTTGGGTTCCGGTGTTAGGGGCGATTCGGGCTTTCGAGGGCTTCGGAGACCGCCAAGCCGGTAACGATCGCGCTGACTCCGACTGCCGTGACCATGAAGTAGTTGCGTCCAGCTTTCAGCGGCGGGCCGTTCATGCCGCGCTTCTTGTCGTCTTTGTGCGCGCCGGCGCCTTCGGGGCCCTGGGCCATGGTGGGCGGCGGGTCGAGGAGCACGCGATACGCGGAGCCGTCCGCGATCACTTCGGTTTCGCCGTCAACGGTAACAGTTAACGGGCCGCGCTTGCTGACGACCAATAGTTCTTTTTCGTTCAGGTAAGTAACCTGGCCAATTGTCGGCGCGTCGGATTGCGCGCGGATAACGGCCTTGGAAGCGAAGAGGGAGAATGCCCTGGCATTGCCGGTTGAAAATGTTGCGGTGCCGCGGATCAGTTTTGCGGAGGGCGCGCCTTCGGAGTCGTCCACCGTTGCCATGCTGGCGTTCTGGAGCAGCAATCGGGCCGCGCCGGCACGAATCTGTACGCTGCCTGAGGGCTCGGTTGACAGGCGATCGCCGCTGTAAATCGTGGTGCCGACTTCGGCGGCGGATTCGCCGACGCGAGCCTTTTCCGCAGTGACGACGGTGCCCAGTGAATTGGCCGTTTTCGGACCGGCCGATGCGGGCGCGACCGACAGTCCGATAATCATCAAGGTCGCGAGAGATGCGCGCAAACCTCGCATAGAAGCCTCCCTAGGGCCGTGCAGCAAAAGCATACTTCCCCTTCGGAGCCCGCGTCAATCGGTAAACCGCTGCGATGTCTCCCCTTCGCACCAGGAGCGGGGATATAATGCCGGAGAGCAGTACGCGGGGAGGCACCTATGCTAATGCGAGCAGGGAAATGGTTAGCCGTGATTGCCCTGGCACTGGCTGCGACTGCAGCGGCGAGCCCCAAGAAAAAAGAGAAGGTCCGTCTGCCGGACTATGTGTTGAAAGCGCAGACGGTGCTGGTGGTGATCTTTCCGGACTCCGGCGAGCCAATTGAGGACATCACCGCCAACCGGAAGGCGCAGGAGGAAGTCGAGAAGGCATTCATGAAATGGGGGCGGTACCGGCTGGCGCTAGATTCGGATGAGGCGGATCTGGTGG
>Ga0210403_10005744_pt1 | contig 10488 bp, 7 predicted proteins | sample IncBWC19MmetaG_FD_150863 | JGI IMG/M metagenome (GOLD analysis project Ga0210403, IMG submission 150863) | Forest soil microbial communities from Barre Woods Harvard Forest LTER site, Petersham, Massachusetts, United States - Inc-BW-C-19-M | ecosystem: Environmental > Terrestrial > Soil >... | reverse complement strand
GAGAAAACGCGCATAGTTGCCGAGGTATGCAGGCCAAAGTGACCATCTCCAGTTCCATTGCCATTGGGCCAGGGGCGTAAGCAGCAGCAGCGCGAACCACAGCGCGTAGTAGAGCGGGAAGATCCGAAGAGTACGCCGGACGTAGAAGTCCCGGAAGCGATGTGGCGTGTTCTGGCTGTCGTAAAGGATACCGGTGATAAGAAACCCCGAGAGGACGAAGAACACGTCCACCCCTGTCCAGCCCCAACCAAAGATAGATGCCTTCCCGGCAGCATAGTGCTGGCAGAAGACCATCATGACCGCGATCGCACGGAGCCCATCGAGCGGAAGGTAGTAGCGCGAAATCGGCTTTGGTGTGCCGGTAGGTTTCGGCATCACAGCGGGGGACTGAGCAGTCATAGTTGGCTTGAGTTTGACGCCTCCGATTCTACGTTTCGCCTCCTCGTGAGCCAAGCAATCGGGTCCAAAACCCACGACAATACCCCCTTTGTCGTGGGGCATTCCAACCCTTTGGGTTCATAAACCAAAGGGCGGTCCGGGCTTCAAATGTCTCCTGGCGCTGATCGGCTCTGCCCCTTCGTACCGCCTTGAAATACACTGGCACCACGAATCCCTTCCAGAAAGGTGGTGCAGTGTAATGACTGTTGAGACGAGCCGTAAATATCAGACTATGACAGCATTTCTGGTGCTGGCAGTCCTGATCAACGCGACAGCATCCGTTCTCTCGCGCCACCAGTTCAACGGTGAGGCCAATCACCTCGTCCCGTATGCTGCCTGCTTCGACATGACGGTGGTCGTTCCCGCGCTGTACTACATCCTGGTTGTCCGCCGCGGCATCCAGACCATCGCCAGCCTTTTGCTGCTGATCCTCGTCTGCTTGGTGCGCGCCTTCTTTGTAGCTCCGACGGTCATCCACGGCGAGTTTGTGTTGATCGGGGCCGAGGTGGGCATCATCGTCCTGATCTGCCTGCGCATTCGTGAGGGGATGCGCGCCGCGAAAGATATCCCGGGAACCGGCGATCCATTGCAACAGATCGTGGCCGCATGCAAAGCCATCATCCCTGTGAGCCAGGCAGCGCATTTCATGGCGTCGGAGTTAGCGGTGTTCTACTACGCGTTCTTCTCGTGGCGCCCCCGTGCATCCAGGACTGACGCCAGAACCTTCACAACCCATACCAAGGGAGGCCATGCCAGTGTGCTGATCGTTCTGGCCTGCTTGATGCCCATCGAGGCCCCCATCCTGCATGTACTCCTCGCCCGGTGGAACAAAACCGCCGCCTGGATCTTCACGGCTCTCGGGATCTACGGATTTCTCTGGACCATCGGCCTAGCGCGCTCTCTCATGCTGAGACCCGTCGTAGTCGCCGATAGCGGCTTGGAAATGAATAAGGGATTTCTGTGGCTGGTCCGCGCTCCCTGGTCCGATATCCTGGCCGTGAAACGTGTCGGAGCGACGGCTAGCGTCTCGAGTCCGGGCTTCCTGAATCTCGCGGTCGGAGGCACGCCCGATTTTGTTGTGGATCTCGCACAGCCAGTCACCGCACAGGGCCCTTTCGGGATTAGGAAACGAGTGACTGCTATCGGCCTATCCATTGACGAAGCACAAGACTTTCAGAAAAGTCTCGATTCGAAGCTACTTCTGACGCGACAATGACTCCCCGTAAGGGACTGTTACAACGATACTATTGCCCACGACATTGCCCTTGTCGTGGGTAATCCTGGCGTCGTCCCGCACAAGCCTTTTATCTTGTGATACTTCCGTTGCGATTATGCATGGTAACCGCACCATTATCATGCGCGCAAATGAAAGATCTGGGAGGACTCATCCTAACCGTTGCACAGAATTAAGGCCCCCGATTCAGCTCGATTTATACTCGGACCACTCTGACCGTAATGAAGGAGCACGCCATCAAATCGTTCGTTCGTCTTTCCGCCATCTTCCTTGGTCTGTGCTTGTCAAACCTCTCTTCGGGGCAGGCTACGAATAGTTCCTCTGGTGTAACGGTTGTCCCGGACGGTTCTGTGCTGACGCTTGGCGATGCGTGTTATGCGCTCACTTCGAAGAAGAATGGAACGGAGCAACCCATCGGTGCTGTATTCCAAAGCATTCAGAGACAACAAGTGAACGGTGTCGATGCGCTTGCCATCGTCGTGCATCAGCATCTGGCGAGCGGAAAGTTCGACATGCGCGACAGCTTTCTCCTGCGGAGAACCGACCTTCGCCCAATCCGTTTGGACACCGACCGTGACGGTACACCGCATGTCCATCTCGATTATGCTGGCGATCACGTCACAGGATGGAAGATGGTCAATGGCTCCAAAGAGCCTATTGACGTTGAGTTTGATGGCCCGGTCTGGGACGGCAATCTCTGGGGTGTCACCTTCGCTGCGCTTCCTCTGAAGGTTGCTGGGAACTATCAAATTCCTATCTATCAGTATGACAGCGGCAAGGGCGACTTCTTTGTGACGGTGACCGGTCAGCAGAGCACGGAAACTCCAAAGGGGATTGTAGGAGCCTGGGTGCTTGAGGCAGGACTGAAACCCAATGAGCGCGTTGAATACTTGGTCGGCAGAGACCCGCACATGGAACTGGGATTCATTGCCGGTCCGATGTCACAGCATATGGGCGGAGACTGCACCGGAGTTAATTGAATTGTCGCGTTGGCCACAGCGCGCCGGCAGCGGCCCTTTGGCGCTGTGCGGCTTCGCCCGCGTACCACCTTGAAACGACCGTTTCAGCGAGTACAGACGTGCGGCAGACATTTGCAACACTCAAGATCCCTGCATTTACGGGCCCTGAGCGATGTCTCAAAACTTACCCTTTGTGAGAGGAGTGGGTGGCCGGCCCCCGAATTATGTACCAGTGGATATGAGAGTGTCTGGTTGAGGTTGCCGTACAGCTTGCCGGAGGCGGAGCGTAGCGGAGCCGGAGGCAAGCTGTACGGCGGCGAACTCGGCGGGGGTCTGGTACCCAAGCGCCGAGTGAGGTCTGCGGTGATTGTATTGCGTGCGGTACTCCGTGGCCAGTAACTTCGCCTCGGCCAGACTAGTAAACAACTCCCGATTTAGCAGCTCGTCGCGCAGCTTGCCATTGAAGCTCTCCACGTAGGCGTTCTCCCACGGGCTGCCAGGGGCGATGTAGGCGGTTTCGATGCCTGCCTCTGCGAGCCAGCGTTGCACGCTGTGGGCGAGGAACTCGCCACCGTTGTCTGAGCGCAGCAGCTGCGGTGCTCCCCGCTCGGTGATTAGCCGGCCCAACACGGCGATGACCTCGAGTGCCCCCATCGAGCGTTCCACCTCGAGCGCCAGCGACTCCCGCGTGAACTCGTCGACCACCGAGAGGAAGCGCAGCATGCGACCATCCTCGGTCTGGTCGGCTACGAAATCGTAGGTCCAAACATGGTTCGGATGCTCCGCCGCACGCTTCATACAACTGTTGCCGCTGTGGCCAGGAGCCCGCTGTTTACGCGCCTTCGCAGGCACCTTCAGGCCCTCCAGCCGCCACAGTCGCTGCACCCGCTTGCGGTTCACGCGCCAGCCCTCGCGGCGCAGCATCGCCCAGATACGGCGATAGCCGTAGCGAGGATGGCTGCGCGACAGCTCATGCATCCGTTCGATCAGCCGCCGCTGCTCGCCGTCGATCTGGCCCGCATAGCGGGCGGTCGAACGGGCCAGGCCCGCCACCGCGCAGGCGCGCCGCTCGGAGTAGCCGTGCTCCAAGCGAACATACTCCATCGCCCGCCGCCTGCCTTGCGGGCCTACCATTTTTTTCGGCTCAGATCCTTCAACACATCGATGTCCATCGCCTGCTCGGCCACGATCTTCTTCAGCCGCGCGTTCTCCCGCTCCAGCTCCTTCAGCCGCGCGACCTCGGGACCCTTCATGCCGCCGTACTGGTTGCGCCAACGATGCAGCGTCTGTTCGCTCACCTCCAGCTTGCGCCCGATCTCGGCGAACGTACGTCCCTGGCTCAACTCCACTTCCACCGCCCGCAGCTTCTCCAAAATCTGCTGCGGGGTATGCTTCTTACGCTTCATCGAAAGTCCTTCCCGCCCGTTAGGGCCGGTTAGACTCTCATATCACATGGTTCAGTTCCAAGGGGTCAGGTCAGCAGCCTGGTTGCTCTCGTCGTCGGAAACAAGACCTCGACAGAAGTCTAAGGAGACGATCTCCGTCTTGGTTTCTGAAAATTTGGAATGCTCTTAGCGTTGCTAATCAAAATCCCTTCATTAGTTAGCCCTTTGCTTGCCACAGTTCATGCCGTTGGAGATCGCCGAGGCACTGGATGAGGCGTGAGCCCACGAAATATCGCGCTTGTGCGAATTCAGATGGAAGGTACACAATGTAGCCGAAGATTGTGAGGAACACGAAGCGGCCATCTGCTGCTATTGGGGGCCTTAGTCTTCCCACGCCCTAATTGAATTTGGTCGGAATCAGAGTCTTCGGTTTGCACCATGGCGAATGATGTGAGCCACAAAGGAGACGGAGATGAACACTCTTTCAAAATACAAACTCTGGATCGGCGGAGCGCTTTGTTTGGTCGTCATCGCCCTGATTATTGGAGCGATGCGCCCAAAGCACGTATTGGCAGTGCAGCCCGGCTCGCCGGACGTCGAGGTCGTGCAGGTAGAGCAAAAGGATGTCCCGATTTATGGCGAGTGGATCGGCACGCTCGACGGATTTACAAATGCCGACGTCAGGGCGCAGGTCACGGGCTACCTGCTGCGGCAGAGCTACCAGGAAGGAGCATTCGTCAGCAAGGGGCAATTGCTCTTCGAGATTGACCCGCGCCCCTTTCAGGCAGCGCTCGACCAGGCCGAAGGGCAGTCGGCGCAGGCCAAGGCCATGCTTGCCAACGCCCAGGCGGTGCAGGGCAGGACCGAACTTGACGTCAACCGCTACATCCCTCTGGCTAAGGAGCAAGCCGCCAGCCAGCAGGATCTCGACAATGCCGTTCAGAATAACCTGGCCGCCAAGGCAACAGTGGCGACAGCCGAGGCGCAAATCAAGACCGACGAGGCGGCCGTCGAAACCGCCAGGATCAACCTCAATTTTACCCGTCTCATTTCTCCCATTGACGGCATCGCTGGGCAGGCTCAGCTTCAGGTGGGCGCCTTGGTCAATCTAAGCAGCGGACCTGTAACCTCCGTGTCGACCGTCGATCCCATCAAGGTCTATTTCACCGTCGGCGAGCCCCAGTACCTCGCATGGAGACAACGCTTTCCAACCGAGGCGTCTCGGGAGGCGGCGGACAAGAGCCTGCGCCTCGAACTGATCTTGGCCGACGGTTCCACCTATCCACATGAGGGCACCTTCTACTTTGCGGACCGCCAGGTAAACGAGAGTACGGGGGCCATTCGGATCGCCGGTCTATTTCCCAATCCTGGCAACGTTCTGCGTCCCGGCGGGTACGGCAAAGTTCGCGCGGCCATCAGACTCCAGCAGGGCGCGTTGCTTGTGCCTCAGCGCGCAGTCTCGGAGTTGCAAGGCGGCTATCAAGTCGCGTTGGTGGATCCACAAAACAAAGTCAGCTTCCGGCCGGTCACAGTCGGCACCCGTGTCGGCGGCCAGTGGGTTATTTCGGACGGGTTGAAGCCCGGCGAACGCGTGGTTGTCGAGGGCCTACAGAAGGTGCGTCCGGGCATGCATGTGAATCCCAAGCCATTCTCCGTGGAAGCTCAAGGGAGGTAAGACGGTGTCAGAGTTCTTTATCAACCGCCCTATCGTCGCCATGGTGATCTCCATCGTCCTGGTCCTGGTCGGCTCGATCATCATTCTGAACTTGCCTGTGGCGCAGTTCCCCAATATAGCTCCGCCGGAGGTTCAAATCTTGGCCACCTATGTCGGCGCGGACGCGCAAACCCTCGAGCAAGCTGTTGCTACTCCCATAGAACAGCAAATGAGCGGCGTGGACAACATGAACTACATGTATTCGTTGAACGCTACCGCCAACTCGACGACGACACTGATTGTGGACTTCGATGTGAAAACGGACCCCAACAACGATCTGATTCTTACTCAGTCACGCGAGACGCTGGCTGCCTCGCAACTCCCCGCCGATGTCAACAACTACGGAATCACCGTTCGAAAGTCGGTAACCGCTCCTCTCATGTTAATCGCGGTTTACTCGCCGCATGGAACGTACGACGCCAATTTCCTGGCGAACTATTCGTATATCAATCTTGTGGACCCCATCCTGCGTTCGCCCGGCATAGGCAACGTTCAAGTGTTCGGCTCCGGCCAATACGCGATGCGTCTATGGGTAAAGCCCGACCAATTAGCAAAGCTGGGCATCACTGTTCCCGATATCATCAACGCCATTCAGGCGCAGAACACAGTGAACCCGGCTGGGAAGGCTGGAGGAGAACCCGCGCCCAGGGGCCAGGAGTTTACCTATTCGGTTCTCGCGCAAGGGCGCCTTGTGTCACCCGAAGAATTCGGCCAGATCGTCGTCCGAGAGACGCCCGACGGCGGCACTGTCCGGGTCCGCGATGTTGCTCGAATCGAGTTGGGTTCTCAGGACTATAGCGTAGCCGGACGTTTTAATGGAAAGCCAAGCGCCATCGTTGCCCTCTACCAGCTGCCGGGCTCGAACGCAGTTGCCGCAGCTGCAGGCGTCAACAAGCTACTGGCGCAGATGAAGCAACGCTTCCCGGATGACCTGGATTTTGTCGTCGCACTGGATACAACGCGCTCGGTCAAGGAAGGTATGAAGGAGATCGTCGTAACACTCTTGATTGCCCTAGCGCTCGTGATCCTTGTGGTCTTCCTCTTCTTGCAGGGCTGGCGCGCCACGCTGATTCCGCTCCTAGCGGTTCCGGTCTCGCTGGTCGGCACCTTCGTGCTCTTCCCGGTCTTCGGTTTCTCCATCAATACGCTCTCTCTCTTTGGTCTGGTTCTGGCGATCGGACTCGTGGTAGACGACGCAATCGTCGTGGTCGAGGGTGTGGAACGCCACATCGAAGAGGGCCTGACGCCGAAGGATGCAGCCCTGAAGGCAATGGAAGAACTGTCCGGGCCCGTTGTCGGTATCGCACTGGTTCTCTCTGCCGTATTTGTGCCGACAGCCTTTATTCCTGGCATCACCGGCAGGCTGTACCAGCAATTCGCCGTCACGATCGCGCTTTCCGTTCTGCTCTCTGCGTTCAATGCGCTCACGCTCAGCCCGGCGCTTGCGGCCCTTCTGCTCCGGCCGAAGAAACCGAGCGGCGGACTCTTCAGGAGATTCTTCGATTGGTTTAACCGCACATTTGAACGAGCCACAGAGGGCTACGTGCGTTGGAGCGCAGTGCTGGTCCGAAAGTCCGTCGTCGTGATCGTATTGCTCGTGGCCTTCAGCTTGTTGGCCGGCTTTTTCGCCAGGCGGGTGCCGTCGAGCTTTCTTCCGGACGAAGATCAAGGCTATGCCCTCGCCAACTTGCAGCTGCCGAATGGCTCTTCGCTGCAACGCACGACTGCAGCCACAGCTGACGTCGAAAAAATCCTGATGAATACGCCGGGGGTCCAAAGCGTTTCCTGCTTTGTCGGCTTCAGTTTGCTCAGCTATGTTCGCACCAGTTACAACTCCACTTTTTTTGTGACGTTCAAGCCCTGGGACGAGCGCACAACAAGAGCCGAGCAATTTCAATCGCTCAAGGCAAGTATGAACCGGGAGTTAAGCAAATTGCCCATGGCAGTTGCCTTCGATTTCTCCCCGCCCGCGATCCCAGGTGTCGGCACTTCGGGCGGGTTTACGTTTATCCTTGAAGACCGCTCGGGCAGTGATGTTCAGTTCCTCTCCAGGAACCTGGCTGCTTTTCTTGAAGCCGCCCGAAAGCGCCCGGAGATCGGCAGCCTCAACACCACTTTTTTGCCGGCCGTCCCACAACAATTTGTCCAGGTAGACCGTGACAAAGTGCTGAAGCAGGGTGTACCCCTCACCGACGTCTACCGGACAGTACAGGCGTTCATGGGGGGATATTTCATCAACTACTTCAATCGCTTCGGACGCCAATGGCAGGTCTATATCGAAGCCGAAGGCGAAGACCGCGCCAACGCGGAAAATGTCGGGCAGTTCTACGTACGCAACAACAAAGGGGAGAACGTTCCGCTGTCCACGCTCACTAGCATAAAGCCGCGCCTTGGGCCGGAGTTTATGATGCGTTTCAACGAGTACCGTTCGGCGCAGATCAACGGCGGCGCGGCGCCCGGATATAGTTCGGACCAGGCCACAGCCGCCCTCGAAGACGTGTTCAAACAGACGATGCCCCGCGAGATGGGCTTTGACTACCTGGGCATGTCTTTTCAGGAGCAGAAAGCGCGGGAGGGGGTGCCCGCTTCGGCGATCTTCGGACTTTCGCTGTTATTCGTCTTCCTTATTCTCGCGGCGTTGTATGAAAGCTGGTCGCTGCCGTTCAGCGTGCTGCTCAGCACGCCCGTAGCGATCTTCGGGGCCTTTGCCATCCTATGGTTGCGCCGCATGCTGCTCAGCCTTTTTCTGCCGCCTTACATGGTACAGATCGAGATCGACATCTACTCGCAAATCGGGCTGGTCATGCTCATCGGCTTAGCCGCCAAGAACGCGATCTTGATCGTCGAGTTCGCCAAGGAGAAGTACGAACACGGAACCCCACTGGCGGACGCTGCGCTCGAAGGAGCCAGGCTGCGTCTGCGGCCGATTTTAATGACCTCTTTCGCCTTCATGCTCGGCTGCGTGCCTCTTTGGATAGCGACCGGTGCCGGGTCGGTCGCCCGCCAAATCATGGGCACCACGGTCATTGGCGGAATGTTGGCCGCAAGCGCAATCGGAATCTTCTTCGTGCCCGCGATCTTCTACATGGTGGAGAAATGGTCAGGTGCCGGCACGGAGCACGCTTCGGGAGCGTTGCCTGCAACGCCCGCTCCGGTGGAGGGAGATTGAGATGGGCCGACCACCGCAAGGATCGTGCGAAGCAAGAATGGCGGCAGAACCTATGAAGACGCTAGTGTCATTCATGGCTATCCTGATAGCGTCGGGCTTAGTCGCCGGATGTCGGGTCGGCCCGAACTATCATCGACCCGTCATCCAACCTCCATTGGCCTACCGTGATCTGAGCGAGAACCAACAGGCCCAGGCTCAGGTGGCGTCGTATGCTGATCTTCCCTGGTGGCAGGTCTTCCAGGACGCGCAATTGCAAGAACTCATCCGCACAGCGATCAAGCAAAACTACGACTTGCAACTTGCTGCGGAGCGCATCAACGAGGCGCGCGCCCAGCTTGCCGTAACCCGCTCCAGTCTATTCCCGCAGGTCCAGGGCAACGGTAATTTCAATGGTGGAAAGGAAAATTCCTTCCAAAGCAACTACAACTTTCTGACTCTGACTGCCGACGCAGCGTTCCAGTTGGACTTATTCGGAAGGCTGCGTCGCGCGACCGAGGCGTCACGCGCCGAGCTCCTTGCAACAGAGGATGCGCGGCAGACAGTCATCTTAACGCTCGTCAGCGACGTGGCGAGCGCTTATTTCGAGCTCCTGCAGCTTGACCTTCAACTCCAAATCACGCATGAAACCGTAACCACGCAGGAAGACTCGGTAAAACTCACCAAGTTTCGCCTCCAGCATGGCGTGGCCACAAAGCTCGATGTTTTGCAGGCTCAGCAGGTTCTCGATTCGGCTAACGCTCAAATCCCTGACCTGGAGCGACAGATCGCGCAGACAGAAAATGCCATCAGCATCCTCCTTGGCAACTACCCGCAGTCCGTGCGACGCGGACGCCCGCTGGTGGAGCAATCGCTTCCTCCCTCAGTACCGCCGGGCCTGCCTTCATCGCTCATCGAGCGCCGGCCCGATATTCGCGAGGCCGAGCAAACCCTGGTCGCCGCAAACGCCGAAATCGGAGTTGCCAAGGCCCAGTTCTTCCCGCAAATCTCGCTAACGGGCTCCGGCGGCGGCTCCTTTGGACGGAGCAGTGCATTCTCCAGCCTTATGAGCTCGCAACTCGGAATCTGGTCCTACGGCGCTCAAGTGAGCCAGCCCATCTTCACGGGGGGAGCGCTAAGCGGAAATCTTCGGGTGACTGAGTCCCAGCATCAACAAGCTTTAATCGCTTACCGGCAAACGATTCAGCGCGCGTTCGGGGACGTCTCCGATGCCTTGATCGGCTACCAGAAAAACCATCAAGTCCGGCTACGCCAGGAGGATACCGTCGCGGTTTTGCAGGAGTCCGTTCGTCTGTCCAATATGCGCTACAAGGGGGGCACCACCACGTATCTCGAGGTCTTGGACGGCCAGCGGTCACTGTTTTCCGCTGAACTCACACTCGCGGAGGCGCGTGGCATCGAGTACCAGAGTCTCGTGCAACTTTACCGGGCACTCGGCGGAGGCTGGCAGCGATAACCGTTCCATGTGGTCGTAGATCGGCAGCAACGAAATTTCGTACCTGCAGAAGAACAACAGGCTGGGGCAGCATAAAACTGACTCCTAAGAAAAGAGGATGATCCATGCGCAGAGTGCCAGGTCCTGCCGTTTTCCG
>Ga0210403_10005742_pt1 | contig 10489 bp, 6 predicted proteins | sample IncBWC19MmetaG_FD_150863 | JGI IMG/M metagenome (GOLD analysis project Ga0210403, IMG submission 150863) | Forest soil microbial communities from Barre Woods Harvard Forest LTER site, Petersham, Massachusetts, United States - Inc-BW-C-19-M | ecosystem: Environmental > Terrestrial > Soil >... | reverse complement strand
AGCTGCCCAATTACACCGAACGGGCTGTTGAGGCTTCGTGTCAGCTTGCTCACAGTTAACCCCGGAGACCATGCGGGTGCTCCCACGTCCGGTTCCATCGCCATCGTCTCGGACTCCGCGTGCGATCCCACTGCCCCGGTCCCGACGCCGGATCTGCGCGCTTGGGCTACACATGTGAACTTCGACACCGCCACAAGCGGATTCGATGTCACTGAAACTGAAGCGCTGGACACTCCGTTGAGTACTGGCGAACTAGGTGAAGCCAGCAGCCGATGCGGATTCATCCGGGTCAACGGCAGCGGCGCGGGCCGTTGCGACGCGGCTTGCCCTGTCACTGGCGTCTGAGAATTACTCACACAAATCGGAAACCAAAAGGCCAGCGCCCGCTCCGGTTAATGACCGCAATCGGGTGCGAATTCCAGGGAGTCAAGGTTGTCAGAGTTTTAAACCTAGCCCGGAATCAGGACACTTACCGGTTGGACCTACGTTCCTATTCGCAAGAATGTTGACCGAAGGATCTGACCCGGGCGTTCCTGATGGGACCGTGGCTGGGAATTGCGCCAGCCAATGGAGCGTAGCGCAGGAGGAGCTTTTCCCATGACAGAACCCAAGCGATACTTGTTGTTGGTTCTCGCGCTTGTTGCGGGACTATCGATTATCGGTTGCGGTGGGGGATCCAGCAGCCCACCCACGGTGCCGGCGGACTTTGCAATTGCTGTCCAGCCGGGTTCGGTATCCGTCACGCAAGGAAGCGCGAGTTCACCCGTTTCGATCGGAGTCTCATCACTCCACAACTTCACTGGCAGTGTGAGCGTCTCGATCAGCGGACTTCCTTCCGGCGTCACCACTTCGCCCGCAGCACCATTCGCTATTACATCGGGCGCTTCGCAGTCGGTGACGTTCTCAGCGGCGAATTCGGCCACGCTGGGGCCCGTGAATCTGAGCTTTTCAGGCACGAGCGGAAACCTGAGTCATGCGGCGGGGGCCACGATGTCGGTAAATCCCGCCTCGGACTTCGGCATCAACATCGAACCTGGACAGCTCTCTGTAACTCAGGGGGCCACGAGTACACCAGCCGCAATCTCGGTCACCCCGTTGAATTCTTTCAGTGGAACGGTGTCCATCGATATCAAGGGCTTGCCTGCCGGGGTAGCCACGTCACAAGCGTTGCCCTTGCAAGTTAACGCCGGCTCAAAACAGCAAGTTACTTTCACCGCCGCGAGTTCCGTCGCTCCTGGCACGATGAGTGTCGTTTTCAAAGGTAGCAGCGGATCCCTCTCGCACAACACAAGCGCCGCCTTGCAAATTCAAGCGGCCTCCATCCCGGACTTTCGACTTGGGTTGGACAACAATGCTGTTGCCTTGAAGCCCGGTGCCAGCCAAGCCGTCAAACTCAGCGTAGCCGCTCTCAACCAGTTTGCGGATAGCGTCACAGTCGCGGTCAGTGGTCTGCCAAAGGGAGTCACGGTGTCACCCGCTTCGCCATTTAGTGTTGCTGCTAACGCAAGTAAAGCGGTGACCTTTAGTGCAGCGGCGGGCACCGGAGTTGGGAACTCTGTGGTAACTCTCACTGGGACCAACGGCGCTCTGAACCATACTCAAGCGGCAACGGTTCAAGTCTTGGCGGCCGCGGTCACTCCGACGTTCTCGGTAGCGTACTTTGACTCTTCGATCATTCCGGTCGGAACAGTTGGCCCGGATCAATCCATCAAGATCGTCAACCCCGGTGTGCAAAGCACCGCGTCGGTTCTCGGCGATCTCTGCGCAAACATCTATGTCTTCGACAGTGCACAGGAACTTAAGGAGTGCTGCAGTTGCCCGGTTACCGCCAATGGCTATATCCGGCTCTCTGTCAACACAAACCTTACGACCAACCCGGGAAACGGGGTGCCCTTCAACATTGGAAGCGTCGCCGTGGTACCGAGTGTTTTGTCAGCGACGACGTTGTGTGACCCAACCACCGTTTCGCCAATTCCAAGTCTGGACGTCTGGACAACGCACGTCGCCAACAAGGGAACCGGCTTCGGGCTAGTCGAGACATTGGCTCCTTCCACACCACTTAGCGGCCCCGAACTCACAGAATTGCAGTCCGTTTGTGGGTTTATCGTGGCCAATCAAAGCGGGGCCGGGATCTGTAGCTGTTCCGTCGATTAAGAAGGAAAAGATCCCTCATACAGAGCGTGCGCCATGCGCGCTCACATCGGCCCCAGGCCGGGCGCTGAATTACCCCTCAGCGCCCGGCACGTTTTCTCGAAAGGAGAATGACATGCGCGCAACGCGGCTGGCCGTAGTAGTTCTACTCTTACTTTCGTTGGAAGTACCGATTTCCCTGAAAGGTCAAGAGCTACAGCAGAAGTCGTCTCCAGAAGTGCTGGCAATCGTTGACGGAAAGATACTCACTCGAGCCGAACTTGAAAGCAAAGAGGCGGCCAAGCTTCTTCCAGCGCGCGATCAGTACTACAAGGCTCAGCGAGAGGCGCTTGACAGGCTGATTGATGATGCGCTTTTAGAGATGCAAGCTCAGCGCGAGAAGCTGACTGTTCCACAACTGCTGGAAAAACATGTCAACTCCAAGGTTAAAGATCCCACCGATGACCAACTTGAGGTGTACTACGAGGGCGTGCAAACCGATCAGCCGTTCGCGGCCGTTCGCGATAAGATCCTCGAAACAATCCGCCAGCGGCGTATCGCCAACGCTCGCAAGGAGTACCTCAATTCCCTGCGAAACCAGGCCAATCTTGAAGTCCTGCTGGCTTCACCCAGCGTCGATGTGGCGCTCGGAGATGGCCCCACTCGCGGTACCCCGAATGCTCCCGTGCTCCTGATCGAGTTCGCAGATTACGAATGCCCTTACTGCCAGAAAATCGATGCGGACCTCAAAAAGCTCGAAGCAGAATACTCGGGTAAGGTGCTCTTCGCGTTCAAGGATTACCCTCTGCCTATGCACAAACACGCTCAGAAAGCCTCAGAAGCCGCCCGCTGTGCCGGACTCCAGGATAAGTATTGGGAGTACCATGATTTGCTATTCGAGAAAGGGAGTGGACTGGAAATCAGCCAGTTGAAGGATTATGCCCGCACTCTCAAACTTGATACTCCCAAGTTCGATCAGTGTCTGGATTCCGGAGAGACCACAGCAGCGGTCAAAAAGGATCAGGAGCAAGGCCAGAAATTGGGATTAACCGGCACGCCGAGTTTTTTCGTTAACGGGCATTTTTTCAGTGGCGCCGCGACGTATTCCATGCTCCGCGAGATCGTGGATCAACAATTAGCATTCCTCGCGGCGTCGCAGAAAAGGCCGGCAGGGGGGCGCTAGCGACCGAGGAAATGAGCTGCCCTCTGCGACAAGCGACGCGCCGGACGTTACGGATCAGCGTTTGCTAATTGCGTTCCGGCTCAGAGTGCTCTCCGCCGGCGGGCCGCTCCCGGCAGAGCCTGAGTCTGTGGTGACTCGGTCGGTCGTTGGTTCGGAGGTCCCAGGAAAATAGGGTTTACTGCTGGGCTATCCCATCAGCGTGGAGCGATGTCTGTGAAGATAGATCGCACAAACGTTGGTATGCGACGCCTGAATCGTTCCAACGCTACCCAATTTCGTCATCGCTACTTTTTCTGCGCAAAAATATCCGGCGGTGCTTATTTTGGCCTTGAAGCGAGCAAGGACGGAAGTTTTCCAGCTGATGAGGCGGTAGGGGTCCTGGCGATGAATTGTATGGTCCGCGGACTGTCACCAAGAGACTACGCCGTGTTCGTTCCTCTCGAAGAACACGAGTTGAAGGGCCTGTACGAAAAGACGGCCAAGCTGCTCCAAGCCGGAAGATCCCTTTACAGCAAGATCAGGCTCACACCCCGTGAAGAAGAGGTATTAAATGGCCTTACGAGTCATCTTTCGAACAAGCAAATCGCCGTTGCCTTGAATCTTGCCGAGCGCACTGTCAAGTTCCATGTCTCTACGCTGCTCACCAAATTCAGTGTTCGCAATCGCCTCGATCTTGCTTTTGAGGCCTGGCGCTACATGCCCATAAATTCGCCCCCGTCCACTCCGGGCGCCTCACAAAAGGCCCCACCAGGTGAGAAAAACAGTACTCGTCACGGCAAAGGGTCGCACCCTGCTGGTTCGCCACCATCGGCAAACCACCGGATTTTGGCCTGAGGGGGAGTTGATTTGGACTGAAGAGGGTCCCGCACATGAAAGGAAACTCAGTTTTTCTCCGTGGACTTATTGCGTTCCTCGTCATGATATTGCTGCCGTGGGCCACTGGGGCGACCGAGGCGCGCCTCGTGGCGGATGCATCCGTCAGCACTGTCAATCCAGGAACAAATTTTGGCAGTCTCTCGAATCTCTACCTCGGCCCATCCGACTCTAGCAATCATCCGATCAACATTACGCTGCTACAGTTCGATCTCTCCGCCGTGCCGTCCGCGCCGGTCGCGCATGCCGAGCTACGATTCTATGTAAATCGGGCAAACTTTTTTGGGCATGTTGATGTCGCGTCCGTAACGTCGTCGTGGGCGGAATCCGCAGTCACATTCAACACGCTGCCGAGCATCGGTGCTGTGATTGCGACGGTTCCAGTTTCGCAACGTTTTGCGTACGTCAGTGTAGACGTAACTCAACAAGTTGCGGCTTGGCTGAGTGGCAAATCCCCTAACAACGGCTTCGCTTTGCGGCCGTCAGCCAGCGATCCTACGACTTCGCTTGTGCTCGACAGCAAGGAAAATGATGAGGGTGGACATTCGGCGGTGCTGGATATTTCGCTTGTAGGGCCGGCAGGCGCAACCGGACCTCCTGGGCCGATTGGACCCCAGGGTGTGCCTGGACCGCAAGGCCTTCTGGGTCCACAGGGCGCTACCGGGCCAGCAGGAGCGCAGGGACCAGCCGGGCCGACTGGGGCGACCGGGCAGACAGGACCAACAGGGCCACAAGGCCCTGCGATCACCTTCGCGGCCTCATACAACCTTTCCGGTCTTGCCCCTGGGACTCTATTCGGTGCCGTTTCTTCGAGCTTTACCTCTAATTCTGAAACGGGTGCAGTGGCAGCGGTGGTCGCGAACACCTGCACGATGAACAAGCTCATAGCTTTCGCCGATGCCGCCCCGGCTGCCGGCGTCACCGTGACATTTACGTTGCGGCAGGGCAGCAAAGTGGACGCCAGTGGCGGAACGAGTCTGTCCGACACGGCGCTTGGGTGTTCAATCACGAGCTCGTCAGCTCAGCTCTGCTCCGACTCACATTCGGTTCCACTCATTGTGGGCGACCTTATTGATATCGGCATCGTTGTGGCGGGCTCATTGCCTGCCACGATCCACACGAGCGTCTCTGTGACGTGTCAGTAAGGCAGCACAGGTTCGAGGCAGCGATTGCCGTGAGTTCGAGAATGCGGAGAAATGGAAGCAGACGACGCAGCGCTGGTATTCAGGTAGCTGCTCAGGTAGCCGTGTTGCTGAGCCTGGGTGGGACGTTGCGCGCGCAAGGACCACTCCTCTCCGTTTCTCCCGGCAATTCAATCCGCACAATCGCGGGAAATGGCGCCATCTTCTTCTCCGGCGATAACGGGCCAGCCACAAGCGCAGCCCTGGCGAAACCCACCAATGTGGCAGCGGACGCTGCGGGCAACATCTATATCGCCGACGCCGACAATCACCGGGTGCGGATCGTTAACAATAATGGGAACATCACCACGTTTGCGGGAAATGGGGTTCAGGGCTTCTCGGGCGACGGCGGCCCCGCAACTTCCGCCAGTCTGGACACGCCTACGTCCGTGGCCGTGCACAATAACACTGTGTACATCGCGGACAGCCGGAATAATGTTGTCCGGGCGGTCACGGGCGGCACCATCACCACAGTTGCCGGCAGCAAAGTCGGCGCGGCAGGCTACTCCGGCGATGGCGGGCCTGCGATCGCGGCTCTCCTGAATTGTCCTCGCGGCGTCGCCGTCGATGCCAATGGGCACTTGTACATCGCCGACACCAAAAATCACGTCGTTCGCCAGGTTGTGGGTGGAACGATCAGCACATTGGCAGGCAATGGCCAGCAGGGATTCCAAGGCGACAATGGTTCAGCAATTGCCGCCAGTCTCGATACCCCCTCATCGATCGCCGTAGATCTTTTGGGCAACGTCTTTATCGCAGACACCCATAACCAGAGAATACGTGAGGTGTCCGGAGGCAAGATCTCCACATTTGCCGGAAACGGGGCGCTGGGCTTCCTGGGCGAGGGTACCCCCGCCGTCAACGCCGCGTTCGATCATCCCTTGGGAGTTGCGGCAGATGGGGTCGGCAACATTTACATCGCCGACTCCAACAATCAGCGTGTCCGGCGGGTTGACACCACGGGGACGATTACAACCGTGGTTGCCAACGGTCAAGAAGCATTTTTCGGGGATGGCGGGCAGCCGCTACTGGCATCGCTGGACACACCATCCGCTGCCTTTCCTTTTAACGGACGTCTTCTGATTACAGACAAGGACAATCAGCGAATTCGGCTGGTCGATCCCGCGAGTGTGCCTCTTGCGGACCAGATTGTTGGCACCATGAGTGGCCCCCGGACCGTGACGCTCAGCAATGCCGGCGGAGGGACGTTGACATTGAGTTCCGTGACTCTGTCCTCTGGCGATTTCACGCTGGCTGGAGGCGGTTCGTGCGGAAGCAGCTTTCCCGTGAATCTGGCCGGCGCGGAAAGCTGCACTCTGAACATTGTTTTTGTTCCAACGATCGTCGGACCGCGCAGCGGCACGCTGCAGATCACCGACAACGCGCCAGGGAGCCCGCAATCGGTCACTGTCGTTGGCAACGGCATCCAGGATAATACGACGCTTGCGCTCGTCTCGTCGCAACCCACCTCCACTTACGGCGGATCGGTTACACTCGCCGCCACGATCACGCCTGGGGTCGCGACCGCGGCTCCGTCGCCCACAGGCACTGTCAGCTTCACGGACGGCGCCAATGTGCTCGGCAGTTCACAGCTCAATGCCGGCACAGCCTCGTTCTCCACCTCCGCATTGTCCGCTGGCAGTCACACAATTAGCGCCACCTTTAGCGGCGATTCGAACTATTCGGGCAACTCAGGAAGCCTTACGCAACTCGTGAACAAGGCAACGCCAACGGTAGCGCTCGCGGCACAACCGAACCCAATCGTCTCGGGACAACCTGCCGTCCTCACTGCCACAGTCAGCTCATCAGCCGGGGTACCAACGGGCACAGTCACGATTACAGACAACGGCACTTCCTTGGGGAACGCGCCCGTGAGCGCCTCCGGTGTGGCAACTCTTACGGTCACTCTCACAGGTGGCTCGCACGCGCTTCTGGCGGTATACAACGGGGACGCAAACTTTGCGACCTTCTCCTCCGCCACCATTAATGTGCAACTTGCGAACTTCACGCTATCCAGCCTGCCCGCGAACGCTACCATCCGGACCGGACAGACGGCCACCTTCACGATTTCGATGACGCCTGCCGCGGGGTTCACCAGTCCGGTCGCATTGAATTGCTCAAATATTCCAACGGCAGCGGCTTGCTCATTCTCCCAATCCACGCTGACGCCCAATGGTGCCACCGTAAGTACGACGATGACTTTCCGAACATCGATGACCGCCTCTGGTGGCCCATTTGTCCCACGAGCCGCTCCTTTTCAACCGATTTCCCTTCTGATTGGCATTCTTGCGGTGTGGCAGCTTTGGCTGTGGCGGAATCGTCGGCTGCTACAGCCCAAGTGGCTAACGGCTTGCGCCATTCTGACAATTGTCTGCTTAGGGATCGGCTGTGCCAGCGGCCCCAGTTCGGGCTCCTCCGGGTCCGGATCATCTCAAACGACGCCTCCGGGAACCTATTCGGTGACCGTGACTGGATCAACGAGCGGAGCGGGCGCCCAATCCCAGTCCCTCACACTCAGCATTACAGTAACGCCCTAGAAATATCACCCCAACGTTTTTTAGGTTCGCAGCCGGCCAAAAATTTTCTGGCTTCGCTCCCCATCCTTTCGTTGCAGAGCGCAACCGATAAGAGGAGGAGAACCAGCAGGGGTAGTGTCCAGAGTTTTTCGCACATTTATTGGGGCGTAGGGTCTGGTGGTGCCCAGCTCCCCCTGGGCTTGTTCGGAGTAAGATTCTGAGGAGGGCGCACCAGTTCCCGCGGGAATAAATTGGAGTTGATCTATGCCCGGCATGGAGCAATCTCAACTCGTCAACACAATTGGGCATTCCGCGGGCGCCATCATCTTTGGGATCTTCCTGGCGCTTCTCTTGCGCGATCGCGCTCCTACCGGCTTGCGCAGCAGTTGGAGATCCCTGAGTGCGGCCGCTTTGGCCTTTTTGTGGAATATCGGATCTCTGGCTGTGCTCGCAAACACCCGTGGAAGCTGGTCTGATGGTCTCATTGCATTCAGCTTCTCAGCTTTGAGCCTGCTCCCCGCTGTTCTCTTTGATCTTTCGCTCGATGGCCAGCTTCGTCCACTTACCCGGGGGGGCTACGCACTGAGTTTCCTGGCGGTTGCCATGCACCTGTGGCAATTCGCCGATCCGAGCCGAGACTATCAGCGCAAAGCCCTGCTTTTGATCACCGTAGGTTTCGCGAGTCTGACATGTGCCGCCCTGATAGGACTTGCGGTGCGGAGCGACCGGCTGCAGCGAAAGAAAACATCGAGGATGGCTGCGGCGATGTGTTCGGCGCTGCTAGCAATCTCTTTTGTACACTTTGGTTCCGGACATTCGCCGCATGCCTGGTCGAGAGAGCTGGTCGTTCATCACGCTGGTATCCCTCTAGCCCTCTTTGTGCTGCTTCAGGACGATCGATTTGTTCTCCTGGACGCATTTATCCGATTTCTTACGAATGCGCTTCTCGCCGCCACGTTTACCTTCGCGGCGATACGCGCGGTCTCGCGAATCGCATCCGCTCACAATGGCGTAACCTTGAGTCCGTCGCGTGAGGCTTTGCTGGCGCTTGTCCTGTTCTTGCTCCTCATAGTCTTCGCACTGTTGCGAACGAAGGTCCAGAGCTGGCTCACGCGCGCAGTCTTTCGGAGACCGGAGCTTGACGGGGCGATCCAGCGTCTGCGTATAGGCCCTGCCGGTTCCCGGGACGAGTCCGAATACCTGTTCCGGGCCGCGGGAGAAATCGGAAAATTCATGAATGCGAACGAAGTGCGGCTGGTGCCGAGGAACGCGCTCCACGCAACAGCAGGCATAGAGGAATCGCTCGATTCCATCCTGGTCAGTGATTTGCCTGGTTTGCGCAGGACTCCCGGGCTGGAGTGGGCTCAGGCACTCGTTCCGCTTCGTCTTTCCGCCGGGGAGGTCCAATACCTCGTGCTTGGACGCCGCGAAGGTGGGCGCCGCTACTTGAGTGAAGATCTGAAGGCACTGAACCGTCTCGCGGCAACGGTTGTCGAGCAAATTGGCTTGTTGCGTACCTCAGAGATGCAGCGACTGGTATCGCAGGCAGAATTACGGGCACTCCAGTCCCAGATCAACCCGCACTTCCTGTTTAATGCTCTCAACACGTTGTATGGCCTTATCCCCAAAGAGGCTGGCGACGCCCGCAGTACCGTTATGAATCTCGCGGAGATCTTTCGGTACTTTTTGCAAACGGATAAAGCGCTCATTCCACTTTCGACCGAGATTGAGATCGTTAAGGCTTATCTGGAGATTGAGTCGTTAAGGCTTGGGCCGCGCCTTCGAACCGACATTCAAATCGATGATGGTTCTCTTCACGCGCTTATTCCGATCTTGTCTCTCCAACCGTTGGTCGAAAACGCAATCAAGCATGCGATTGCGGTAAATCCTGGCCCAGGATGGCTTCGCTTGCGGGCGCAGGCGGAGGGCGGCTTCGTGCATATCACTATTCAGGATAGCGGCTCCGGCCTCCCTGTAGCCGGCGAAGCTGTTCGAAGCTCCGGTGCGGGGGTTGGCCTGTCCAATGTCGAGAAGCGACTGAAGCTTTGTTATGGACCCGATTGTGACCTGTCGATCGATTCAAGTTCAAGCGGAACAACGGTGCAGTTCCGTGTTCCTGTCGCCAAGCCGGTGAAAGCTGTTTCCTAGAGCGAAGGCCTTTTCGTGGAGTTCCGGCGGGCGTAGCTACACCGCTGGAATTGCCGTTGACCGATAAAGAATAGGTTGGCGTGATCAGAACTCTCATTGTCGATGATGAACCGATTGCCCGGAAGGTACTGCGCGATGAACTGGGAGCATTCAAGGACGTCGAAATCATTGGGGAGGCGGACAATGGCCAGGAAGCGCTGCGCCTCATTGAGGAATTGCGACCGGACTTGGTTTTCCTCGACCTGAGGATGCCGCTCATGGGAGGATTCGAGGTGATCCGCTTGCGGGGCGACATCTTGCCCGCTTTCATTATCGTCACCGCTTACGATCAGCACGCGATCGAAGCCTTCGAGGCCGGCGCGATCGATTACCTATTGAAACCGGTGAGCCGAAACCGGCTGCAAAAGGCGCTCGAGCGGGCCCGCGCTCTGCGGGGTAACAAGCGGCAATTGGCGGAA
>Ga0210403_10005741_pt1 | contig 10489 bp, 13 predicted proteins | sample IncBWC19MmetaG_FD_150863 | JGI IMG/M metagenome (GOLD analysis project Ga0210403, IMG submission 150863) | Forest soil microbial communities from Barre Woods Harvard Forest LTER site, Petersham, Massachusetts, United States - Inc-BW-C-19-M | ecosystem: Environmental > Terrestrial > Soil >... | reverse complement strand
CCGAGCCTTGTCGAGCAGATCTTGAGGAATGTCGTCCGGGATGTCCAAAATCTCCTGGATGACCGTGCCGGCGTTCTGCAATCGATTGTTTTCATCTTTTGCATTTTCGTCCGTCGGCCGTCCGAATGATATGGGCGCCAGCATGAGCGCGCCAGCAAAAATAATCGCCAAACGATTCATAAAATATCCTCCATCATTTCTTTTGAAGTTTTGTACAACCCGACCTTAGTTCCCGCGCCGGCCGGAGATGACAACCACGATCCCGCCAACCATCGCCAATGCCCCAAGAATCGGAGGAAGAGGAATGGTGTGATGCTCTTCCTTCGTCGCTTGGATTGGACCGATGTCTACGACTTTCTTTTGTGTTGTGTAGGTCAACCCCTGATATGCCAATGCAAACAGGCCGAGGACGACCAGTGTTATTCCCAGGATTGTTCTTCCGCTCATAGTGCCTCCAGAGTTCCGAGTCCAAAAACACAGTTCAACCGCTTGTAACCGATTGAATTGAGAGGGCGTGCATGCAGCCGTCTCAGGTTCGGCGCAAGAGATGGCTCACCAGCGACACTATAAAAAGAACCAGGAAGATAAAGAAGATAATCTTTGCGATGCCTGCCGCGGCCACTGCAATTCCTGAGAAGCCGAGCAGTGCCGCCAAAAGCGCAACGATAAAGAATCCCAATGCCCAACGTAACATCACAACCTCCTTATGTTTCCGATTCAACTTTTCCAGGGCCCAGAATCGTGCCTATTTCCGCGGCCCCGTTTTCTGGACCAGCCACGACTCAGTCCCGTTGTAAGCCAACCACGAAGCGGCCTCCATACCGTGGAGACCTCATAGGCTTCGGGGGAAAGCTGTAGGCATCATGGACTCCAAGCGTATACGTTTCTCTCCGGCTGGCTCTCAGGGTTTCTCTCTATATGCGCGATTACTCGCGTATGTTTTCCTTGTGCTGCGGCATCCGGTGTTTCTCCCGGCGGGCACGTGCTCGAACCGCAACGCGTCAAAGGGAAACTAAATATCTAGGAGGATCCGATGAACTGGGATCAGTTGGAAGGAAAATGGAAGCAGTATTCGGGCAAAGTAAAAGAAAAGTGGGGAAAGCTGACAGACGATGATCTCGAAGTGGTCCGCGGACGGCGAGATCAACTGATCGGAAAGATCCAGGAACGCTACGGAATCGTAAGACAAGAAGCAGAGAAACAAGTAGATGAATTCGCACGGGCTTTCCGTACCGAAGACTCAACACGGGAAACTCGGCAAGGCAATCAGGGAGAGAGTGATCACTCGACCTCCAACGAGAAGAAGCGTGGTGCTGGACAGCGCTGATTTGAGAGTTGTCAGCAGTAACACAAATCAGAATCGCGAGGCCGAAGGGGCCTGGCATACTGCGGATGGCGCCCGGCTCCCCCTTGCGAAGAAACTCTCCCTTTCTCATTTGAAATGCCCCTGGCGATTGGAACTATCGTGCGATTCAACAATCGCTGCCGCGTCACAATGATTTGCATCGCAGCCCTCTTGTTCGGATGGCCCTTTCCAAGGATACGGATTCTCCGTAAATCAAGTAGCGGCGCCACGCATCCCTAAAGGTAGCAGTAAGTGCTCAAGTCAAATCGGAATCGCTACATCAAATTGCCCCGAACTCTACACCAATCACCTGATGGCCCGATGACTCCTTTCCAAGTAACCTCTGCCCATCTTTATTGATTTCCGGCTCGGTCCGCCATCATCAGAGCGTGGTCAAAAAGATCGAATTGAGGAGGAGAATATGGACTTACTTTGGACGCTAGCGGTCATCCTATTGGTTCTCTGGCTCTTGGGACTCGTCACTTCCTACACATTGGGAGGATTCATTCACGTCCTGCTCGTTGTGGCCCTCATCGTCGTTCTGATCCGTGTCATTCAAGGCCGCAAGCCTGTCTAGCAGGCGCTTTCATAGAGCCTTCAAAATCGTTGGAGTCCCGGAACTGCAGGAAAGTTAGCCTTTGCCTGTGATTGAGCTTTGAATAAGCGTTGCACAGTACCTGTCTTCCGCACGCTCTTATGCGTTGATCGATCTCCACTCTGATTCCTCATGTTGGAACAAATGCCTTGGGCAAGCGCAACGGCGGCAGGAAACCTCGTCCGAGAAATCTCTAACGAACTGCCTGTCACATTTTCAATGCGGTTGGAGACCAAGTTCTTGGCCCAATTATGGAAGCCACCGTCTCATAAGGGATTCTCTATTGGCGCCTACATCGATAACCCGATGGCCAGGCCTTTAACGGGGCAATACGATGCCAACCGGTAGCGAAGGGGTCAAGCAAGCTTCGTCCGAAAATCGCGCCGTTCAATCCTCGCAGCCCGCAGCGGCAAAGCAAGATCGGGTAAGCCAAGGATGACCGGGCAGAAGGAACCACAATGCACAGTATCTTTTCCATTCGTTCGCTGTTGCTCACGCTGGGAGTATTGGCGATCTCGGCGGCATCATTCGCACAAGTCGGAGTCGGAGTGTCTATCACGATCGCACCGCCTGACTTGCCCGTTTATGAGCAGCCGGTATGCCCAGGGGACGACTATATCTGGATCCCCGGTTACTGGGCTTTTGCTGATGACGATTACTATTGGGTGCCGGGCACCTGGGTTGTGGCCCCGGAGGTTGGTTTTCTCTGGACCCCAGGGTATTGGGCATTTGAAGAAAACCGCTATTTCTTCCATGAGGGCTATTGGGGGCCGGAAGTAGGATTCTACGGCGGCATCAGCTACGGATTCGGCTACTTTGGTCACGGATATGAAGGCGGGCGTTGGGACAACGGGCACTTTTTCTACAACCGTGCGGTGACTAACGTCAACGTCACTGAGATTCACAATGTCTACAACACAACGGTGGTCAACAGAACTGTCAACCGCGTCAGCTTCAACGGGGGCAATGGCGGAATAAACGAACGTCCCACGAGTCAAGAACAAGCTGCCTCACGTGAGAGACATATCCCGCCGGTAGCCGCACAAAATCAACATGTGCAGGCTGCCCACGCTAACCCCCAGCTGCGGGCCTCCGCGAACCAGGGCAAGCCGCCCATCGCTGCCACTCCCAAACCCGGACAGTTTAGCGACCGTGCCGTTGCACCTGCACGAGAAGCCGGCGCGGTTCATAACCCGCCCGCGGGTGCTGGGAACAATTTTGTTCATAATCCGTCTTCCGGTGCAGAGAACAACGCTGCTCGTCCGACAACCGCCATCCACCCGAGAGACCTTCAGCCTGTCGAGCGCCCTGCCGCTCCAAACACTGGCAACGTGAAACAAGACCAGAAATACCAGCAACAGCAGCAAAAGCTCCAAGCAAAGCAAGACCAGGAACGCCAGAGGCTCCAGCAAAAGCAGGACCAGGACCACCAGCGGCTGGAACAACAAAAGTCCAATGAGGCAAGAAAACAGCAGGTAGAGCAACACCACCAGCAACAGACACAACAATTAGTGCAAAAACACGCCCAGCAGCAACAGCAAATGCAGCAGCGCCAGCAACCGGCTCCGCATCCGAGTCAACCCCAGAAGCCTTGATCAACCGCTGATTGGCGTACCGGGCCGGGTATCTGCCATATGGCCGATGCCCCGCCTTCAAACCGCACCACCCTTCGGCGCTCTGCACCGCAGAAAACCCCACGCCTTGCCCTCGGGTCATAAACACCACCTTTGAAAAGTAGGTTTATATCAGATGATGTTGCATTGACCTTCAGCCTACAGGGTTAATCAGGAGCTGGGTTCAGATTCCCATCGAAATCAGGTCGAGGCTCCTGCCGTGACAGGGCAGGTTAGATTCAGCCGTGGTTGTGTCCTCGTTTTTAATTCCAGAAATCAGGTATTTCCAGTATTACGCCCACGAGTAAGTCTCTCTATTCTCCATGGGTGGTAGGGGAGTCTGCGACGGTCGTCGCTGACTCCCCGCCAGAGGGCAATCGCCCTCATCCACTATTCTAGATTGTTTTGCTTAGAGGCTGACTATGATTGAGGGATTAAATGGAAGGGCTGGATTCAATCCAGAGGCGTTCTTATATAGCCATCGCGTGGCGAAACGAATCACGAGGTTTGAGAAGGCAGAAACCATCTATTCGCAAGGTGAGAGCTGCTCGACCGTACTTTACATCAATTCGGGGCTGGTAAAATTATCGGCGATAGCCGAAGACGGCAAAGAGGGTGTGATCGCCCTTTTGGCGGACGGCGATTTGTTGGGGGAAGCGTGTCTGAGCGAGGCTTTCTCCGAGCACGCGGCAAGGGCGACGGCGATGGAACCTACCACAGTATTCGGGATTCAGAAGAAAGAGATGTCACGTATACTGCGCGAAGAACCTGACTTTAGAAATTATTTCATTTCGTATTTGCTCAGAAGGAATGCCCGAATTGAAGCTGATCTGGTATTCCAGCTCTGCAATTCTACTGAGAAGCGCTTGGCCCGACTACTTTTACTTCTTGCCCGACCGGACAGCGCTGGATCGGCCGAAACCCAAGCTCCCATTCTCGCTCAAGAAACTTTGGCGGATATGATTGGTACGACACGCAGCCGGGTCAATGAATTTATGAACAAGTTTCGCAGACTTGGTTTTATTGACTATGGCAGAGGTAGACTTCGAGTTCACAATTCCATAGTCGAAGGCGTGCTTCATCCTCAGAAAGTATAAGATCTCGACTTACCGGATCGCTATCTGCGTTCCATCGAGGATCAAACTCAACTGTGCCGCCATTCCCGTCGACTTGCTCGAGACCAATGCATTTGCCGGAGCCGTCGCACAAAAAATCGGTCGCTTGGAATTAGCTGACAGGGGAAGTCTTTTCCTCGATGGGGTTGGCGATGTACCACTGGCAGTGCAACCCAAACTCCTCCGGGTTCTACAGGAACAAGAATTCGAACGTTTAGGGAGTGGCCGCACCCATCACCCGGACGTCCAGTTGGTGGCAGCCACTCAGCGGGATCTCGAACAAATGGTAAACCGAACGAATTTCGGAGCGATTTGTACTATCGACTGAATGTGTTTCCGATCCAGCTGCCGCCTTTGCGGGAGCGCCGCCAGGACATTGTGCCTTTGATCAGGCACTACGTGGACATTTTTTCCCACCGGATGGGGAAGCAGATAGAGTACATCCCTGAAGAAAACCCTGAACGCTTTTGGGTCCTATTCGTGGCCGGGAAACATTCGTGAACTTCAGAACGTTATCGAACGCGCTGTCATACTGTCGAACGACGGACTGCTTACCAACCCCCTACCGCCTGCGTGGACCGACCCTATTTCCACCTTTCCTGCACGAACCAGACTCAGCGACTCCGTACGTGCCTTGATTTTGAAAACCTTAGAAATAACAGCCTGGGTAATTGGTGGACCGAATGACTCAGCCGCTAGGCTTGGCCTGAAACGCACTACCTTATCGGTAGGATGAAGAAGCATGGAATCCGCCGACCCTCGCAGGAACTTGATAAAGATCGCGCGGCCGACGCAAATTCCCGAGGTACCGAGCCGGTTCAGACAGTCCAATAGTCCGCAAGCGACTCTCTCCGCAACGATTCACCAGACCGTTGTAGGAGAAATGCGAGGACAGAAGCCCAACCCTTCGAGTAAAAACCGAAGGGTCGGCCGGATTCCCCGTCAAAGGCCGAAGACAACGGTCTCCAAGACCGTTGCATCCGATTGTGGGCCTAGAGCCACTGCTCACGAGGCAGGGGAGCGCCGTAATCCTTGCACTGAGTTGCTCTGCGCTCCCGCGGAAGGAATATCTGGTTCATACACACCTCGTGCACAGAGCGGCTTCTCACAAGCAGCTAGAGCGAACCCCACGTTGAGACAAATCTGTGCATCACACCTGCCCAGCGAGAGCATACTCAGTGCGAAATATCAGTAGTTATTTGAGAAAAACGTCATAATTGCTGCTGTCGAGAAGCGTTGAGATGCTGCTTGGGCAGCGCCCTCAAAACTATCGGGTGACTGATAGCTGAGGGCGGAATGTAGCCTCCAACGGTTGTAGTACTGTTCGATGAACTCCTTAATGCGGCCGTTCAGCTCCTCGAAATCGCGGTAATCAGTGGCGTGAATCTCTTCGCGCTTGAGTGTCTTTAAAAAACTTTCACACGTGGCGTTGTCATAAGGGTTGGTGGGCCTGCTCATGCTGGGTAGCATCTGGTTCTCGCGGAGTCTTTCCATGTACGCTCGGCTAGCGTACTGAACACCTTGGTCGGAGTGATGGACAACTCCCGGCAGCGGTTTCCGATGGGCAATCGCTTGTTCGAGAGCCAACAGGGGAAGTTGTGCCGTGAGACGACGATCCAATGCCCATCCGATTACCTTCCGAGAAAAGATATCCAAGACCACCGCAAGATATACGAATTCGTGAGCCAGACGGATATAGGTTATGTCAGCAGCCCAGAGTTGGTTTGGCCCCGACAATGCCAAACGGCGAGGAAGATTAAGGTAGATTCGTGCGACGCCAACCGAATGGCAAAGCGGCCGGTGCCAGTTTCGATATACTGCGAGCAGGTTGTCCTCCGACATGATCCGAGCAACGCGTTTGTGATTGGCCAGCATTCCCCTAGCCCGTAGTTCCGCCGTCACTCTCCTGTACCCATAACGCCAACGGTGCTCGATGAGAAGTTTTTGGACAGCGGAGTGCAGCGCCATATTCTCCTCGGCCCACCACCCGTCGCGCAGATAGCGATAAAACCCCGCTCGGTTTACCTCCGCCAAACAACACATTCGCTCGACACTCAGGGGGCCTTGCAACGGCATCCGCTTTCTTATTTCTTCGTAGATGCCTTCTCGCCAGGATCGGACGGCTGGCGACGTCGAGCCCTTACTCTTTGCAAGGCATGTCTGAAAAAATCCACTTCGATGGTCTTGTTCGCAAGCAGTCGTTTGAGCTTGAGAATCTGCTTTCGCAACATCACTTCGCGAACTCGGTTAGGAGGCGGATTCGTCTCGTCGACGCGATCGCGCCAATTGTAGAGGACTCTACGCGCTATGCCGAGCTCTCGTGCGAGTGCAACAACATTCCCGCACGCATTCATCCGCTCGACAGCCTGCTGTCGAAATTCTTTGCTGTACCGCTGCCCCTTCTTTTGCTCCACTTTGCGACTCCCTTCTTACAAAGTGTGCATCACAACTTTGTCTCACTCTAGGGGTTCACTCCAGTCGGGTCCCAACGGAGATCCAGTCCGCTTCAACGAATAACCGACAATTCGTCCCCGTGCCAGACAACAATAGCTTCCGATTAGCCGACACTGGGGAGTGGACGCGATATTCGTAAACAGAAGCGCGTTTGTCGGTACTAACCCGACGGGCGAGCTGATAACTTCCGGGTTGTCCGTCATCCGTCCAGAATCGATGCCAAGCGCGGAGATCCTTCGTCCGAGGGCTTACCGAGTAGCGCCCTTTCGATCTGAACGGAAATCTTCGACCCCATTGGGTTGCTCATTGAGAGCCGCAGTTGTTGATCGCATTGCCTCGCGCAGCCACACATGACGCGGATCGGTGTTGAGTCGTGGATGCCAAGCCATCAAGAAGTAAAAGGGCTGCAATTCCTGTGGCGCCTTTACCAACCGCAATTTGCGGTTTGCCTTGATAGCCGGAATCAAACCACTGGTCGCGGTCAGGACAAGTTCCGTGCCCGGAAGGCAGTGCAACGCCACGCCGAAATACGGTACACGAATGCATGAGTTGCGCTTCGCGCCAACCGCCGCCATCTGCTTGTCTGGAATGGTTTGTACGCCCGCATACGTTCCCACGACGATGTGGCTGGCCGCCAGGTACTCTTTCAGTGACATCCGGTCGCCAAAACGGCTCTCCTTGGCCACGGCGCAAACCCAATCCTCCCGATAGAGTCTTTCGGAGTAAAAATGCGACGGCAGGAGCCCGTCGTCAATGTGCAGGATGAGATCGAGTTGCCCGCGCTCCACCAGTTCGGCGGTGCCGCTTTGCCAGGGATGAAATTCAAACTGCGCTTGGTAGCCGCCGTTCGCATACAGCCGGCATAGGCGCGGGATTAGAACTGTACATACGTTATCGGGACCTGAGATTCGGAAGAGGCTGCTCTCCCGTGTGGGATCGAACACACTTGGCGCGACCAGATTCTCCATTTTTGGAAGCAAGGCTTCAAGGTCCTGCAGGATCTCCCGGCCTCGCAAAGTCAGTTCAAAGCCACGCGGCGACCGGACTAGAAGGTCATCCCGGAACATCGCCCGTGCGCGCTGTAGCGCACGGCTCACCGCAGGTTGGCTGAGCAAGAGTCGGGCTGCGGCTGCTGTGACGCTTTTCTCCTCCGCGATGGCGGCAAATGCGACAAGCAGGTTCAAATCCACTTTCCGTAATTTCTCTAGACGCATACTCATGATGTTTATTATGCATGATCCGGATAGCGGGTAGTCCTCATCTTTATCTGAGTAAGTCGAGCAAAAGAGGAAAGGAAAACCGGATGCAACGAAGGAATGGTTTGGAGAATAAGAGAGTGGTGGTGGTGGGAGGCTCGTCGGGGATCGGGCTCGCAGTCGCGGAATTATCGGCGACACACGGAGCTGAGGTAGTGATCGCTTCGAGCAAAGAGGCCAAGGTTCATCAAGCCACGAGTGCCATCGGCGGAAAGACACAGGGTGAGGTGGTCAACGTTTCCGACGAACGATCTGTCGAGACGTTCTTCACCAGGCTTGGCGCATTCGATCATCTGGTGTTCACTGCCGGCGACACGCTGCAATTGAATGAGCTTGCAGCGACGGACCTCACCAAAGCCCGGCATGCTTTTGAGTTGCGCTATTGGGCTGCCCTGGCTGCGGTCAAGTACGCAAGCCCGCATATCCGCAAGGACGGCTCGATCGTGCTCACAACCGGAGTCGCAGGCCAGCGCCCACACAAGGGATGGACAGTGGCCGCAAGCGTCTGCGGAGCTATCGAAGCCTTGACGCGTGCCTTGGCGGTCGAGTTAGCGCCCATTCGCGTCAACGCGGTATGTCCTGGCGTCGTTCGAACGAACCTCTGGCAAAGCATGAATGCAGACGCAAGGGAGCGCCTGTACGAAAGCGTTGGCAAGAGTCTGCTCGTGGGCCGCGTCGGCGAGGCATGCGAGATTGCCCGTGCCTATCTTTTCCTCATGCAGGAGGGATACAGCACGGGCCAAACCGTGGTGTTAGATGGCGGAGCGGTACTCGTTTAGGCTCTTTGCCCCTGATGAACAATTTCCAGGTTAGAGTCGGCCGGACCGCGGATGCGCCCCGCGTATAGAGACAAGCATCAAACGAAGCGAGGAGTGACGTAGAGATGAGGGTTGAAGTCAACTTACTTGAGTCTGCACAGAGCCGCGCGTGTCGGTGCAACATCAGCCGGCTCTCATGATGGCGTTGCGGACTGGTTACCTTGAAGTGGGCTCGCGCTGTTCTGAGATGAAGAGATTTGCTTTTGGCGCGGGCGAAATGTGCCTAGTCCCTCGTCATGTCGAGACATGGATTCGAACGGATGACTTGCAATATTTGTATTTATCCGTCGACATCTCGGACGCCGCGCTAGCGGCAGCCTGTGATGGAACAAGCAGCGACGTGGAATTGCGCAGAGTAGGAAAGCTTGCTGACGCGCGAGTCGGTGCGCTGGCCGCGGTCGTGAATTCGGAGAGAGTTGCGGGCTTTCCGAGTGGCCGGCTGTTTCTGGATTCCCTCGAGCAGGCGCTTGCCGTCGCGCTGGTCAACGGTTATGCAGTGCGGGACCGTGCTGTGCAGACGCACCGAGGCGGGCTAGGTTCGGCTCGCTTGCGCAGGATCAAAGAGTTTGTAGACGCCAAAATCGAAGACGAGTTGACGCTGTGCGAGATGGCGCAAGCGGTTGAGTTGAGTACAGCTCATTTCTCGCGCATGTTTCGCAAGTCAACCGGCGAGACCCCGCATCAATTTCTCCTGCGTCAGAGGCTAGAGCGTGCAAAGATGATGTTGCGCTCCGCCGATGGGCGAGTACTGGATGTAGCCGTGGCCTGTGGCTTCAAAAGCCAACAGCATTTTGCGCAGGTCTTCCGTCACGTGTGTGGAGTTAGCCCGACAGAGTATCGCCAGGAATTTCTGGACCACGAAATGACGTACGCTCGGGAACTCGTAAACTCATAGTCGTACTACATCAGCTGACATTCGTAGCTCAACCCCTCTTCGCATCCGCATCTCTGTGTCGCCCGTGCTCTCGTCGTTGTCTCCTTCATCGCAGACGGCTAGATGAACGTCTGATCCGTTGGATTCCGGTCTCTGGCATCAAGAATTGAGCAAGATTCCTACCAGAGGAGCAGATTCTCTCACAACTCCTTATTCCACATGCTGTTTACTGACTGAGTTGAGAGATCACCAAGGCGAACAAGCCATGGCATGCCTCACATCAGAAGGAGAAGAAAACAATGTCAACGGGAAGTAGCTTTAACGCACAAAACGAGATCTCAGACCGAGTCCGTTCGAAACGGCTTGGCGAAACGACTGCTCCCCCCTCTATACCCCATCCCGACCGCGAGCAAGCACTA
>Ga0210403_10005738_pt1 | contig 10493 bp, 10 predicted proteins | sample IncBWC19MmetaG_FD_150863 | JGI IMG/M metagenome (GOLD analysis project Ga0210403, IMG submission 150863) | Forest soil microbial communities from Barre Woods Harvard Forest LTER site, Petersham, Massachusetts, United States - Inc-BW-C-19-M | ecosystem: Environmental > Terrestrial > Soil >... | reverse complement strand
GGACCGCTTGCCGGGCTGGCAGCATGCCTTCAAAGATCCGCGAGCGGCCGAGGCGACCGAGTTAATGGTGCGTCTGCTGCGCGAGCGCACGGCGTTCGAAGCCAATCTATTCGACGAGAACAACGGGTTTCTGGTGGCCGCGTCGGCGTTTCCGTACTTCTATGCGCTCAGGGGAGAACGTAATCCGAAACAGGCGCCGAAGGCGGGGTCGCGCTCTCCATATTCTGCGCTGGCTTGCGATGCCTTCGAGTTGATCACGCGCGACGGGCCCATTTCCAAGCAGAAGCTGCAGGACGCGCTGGGCGGAAGTGTATCTCTCCCGGCCCTCGACGGCGCCCTGGGCGAGCTGTGGTCGAAGCTGCGCATCACGCGCGTGGATTACAAAGCCAGCGAGGGCTCGGTCTGGGACGTACTCTACCGCTGGGCGCCGGACGCGGTGAAAGAAGGCGTGGGATTATCGGTGCAGGAAGCTCTCACCGCGTTGCTCTCAAAGTATCTGGACTGCGTAGTCGCGATCGAGCAGGCGGACCTGGAAGTATTCTTCGGAAACTTCGTCGCGCGGTCGAAGGTGAAGGACGCAGTCAACGCCCTGCTGGCCGCGCGCGAGTTGAGTTTCGTGCATGTGAGCGGACGGTCGATGCTGCAGATCACGCCGGAGAAAGTCGTGGCAGCGCCGGTTGAGCGGGCTGCGGTCATCGCCCCAGCGCCGGCAAGTCGCTCGGCAACGGACCGACGACCACGAGGGCTGAGGCCCAGTAGCAACTCTCGCTTTACGCGGCGCTGAAAGCGCCGCTCTTCCACGACGGCGCTTTGCGGTCGTCGAGCGCTCTTGAGTACGGTGAAAAAAGTGAGATGGGACAAGACCATCGAAGAGAATGGGTTCGCACTTCTGCCCGGACTCTTCTCGCAAAAATATCTGGATCGGCTTCTACAAGAGATCAACGAATCAGCGCCGCGACGGAGCCGTGCGGGGATGCGGCACGCTCTCGGGCTCGCTCCAGTCGCCGAGTTGAGTCGGCAACCGCAGATGATTGAACTGGCTCGAGGCGTCCTGGGGCAAGATGCATTTCCATTTCGCGCCACCCTGTTCGACAAATCGACCGCGGCGAACTGGCTGGTGGTATGGCATCAGGATACTGCCTTGCCACTCCGAGCGCGGCTCGAACTGCCAGGCTGGGGGCCTTGGTCCGTTAAGGAGGGACTCCACTACGCACACGCTCCTGCCGCTACGCTCTCCAAAGTGCTGGCGTTGCGCGTTCACTTTGACGATTCGACCACTGCGAATGGGCCTCTCCGTGTCCTGGCAGGGACGCACACGCTCGGCGTCTTGAGCGATGACAGCGTTCACGAAGTCGCAACTCGCATTGTGCCGGTCGATTGCGTTGTTCCCAAGGGCGGGATCGTCGCGATGAGGCCCCTGCTGATCCATGCATCCTCGAAGTCGCACGCGGAAATGCCGAGAAGAGTCCTGCATATCGAGTACGCTGCCTCGGATTCGATTGCGAAACCTCTACAGTTGGCGGTCGCGTAGAGTACCGTGACATCACCCTCATCAACCGATTCTCCTCACGTTTACCGCGGCCGCCTCGCACCCTCGCCGACCGGACTGCTGCACCTCGGCCATGCACGCACGTTTTGGATGGCCGCGCGGCGAGCGGCCGAGCATCACGGCCAGTTGATTTTCCGCAACGAAGACCTGGACTCGCAGCGCTGCCGACCCGAGTTCGTACAGGCGATGCTGGAAGATCTGCGCTGGCTGGGGATCGAGTGGGTCGAGGGCCCGGACTGCGGCGGACCTGTCGGTCCGTACGCGCAGAGCCAACGGCGCGAGCATTATCTGCAGGCGTGGAGGACGTTGCGCGATCTCGGCATGATTTATCCATGCACCTGCTCGCGCAAGGATGTGGCGCAGGCGGCGGGTGCACCGAACGATTTTGATGATGAGCCGGTCTATCCGGGGAAGTGCCGGCCGCAAGAAAAGCAGCAAAGCCTGGCTCCGCCCGACCCGGCCCCGCAGGAAACATGTGGCGACAGCCGCCCTTCGACAGGCTCAGGGCAGGCTCTCGGCTGTCCCGCGACGGCGAAGCCGAGCGGAACCCTCGATCCCGCCGGCGTAAATTGGCGGTTTCGAGTACCCGCCGGCGAAGAGATCCGCTTCACCGATTTGCATCTAGGCCCGCAGCAAATGATCGCCGGCCGCGATTTTGGAGACTTTATTGTATGGCGGCGCGACGATGTTCCCGCCTACCAGCTGGCGGTCGTGGTCGACGACGACGCCATGCGGATCACCGAAGTAGTGCGCGGAGCCGATTTGCTGAAGTCGACGGCACGGCAACTTCTTTTATTTCGCGCGCTCGAACTGGCGCCGCCGGATTATTTTCATTGTGATCTCGTTCGCGACGAGACCGGGATGCGGCTGGCCAAGCGGCACGATTCATTGAGCATTCGAAAGCTGCGTGAGTTGGGATGGACTGCGGAACAGGTGCGGACGGGGGAGTTCCCGTGATTCTGCATCGTGTGGGACCAGGTCTCAGATTCGGTTTGCGAAGCGGCGCTCCGCTGCGGTCTTATCCACGCAGCCTCCGTGTACAATTTCAACTTCCACGATGAACGATGATGATGAACGACCATTCGAGCGACGAACAACCTTCCCGCAAACTGATCATTGCCATTGACGGCCCGGCGGGAGCCGGCAAGAGCACCATCGCCTCGCGCCTGGCACGGAAGCTGGGCTACGTGAACCTCGAGAGTGGGGCGATGTATCGCGCGCTGGCACTCAAGGCCATTGAGCGCGACGCCTCGTTCGACGACGAGGCCGCGCTGGTGAAGCTCGCCCAGAATCTGCACATTCAGTTGGAGCCGACGATCGGCGGAAACCGCACCCTGCTCGACGGCCGCGATGTGTCGGCGCGCATCCGCGAGCGCGACGTATCGGAGGCGGCTTCGCGGGTGTCGGTGCATCCCAAAGTTCGCGAGTGGATGGTCACCCATCAGCGGGAAATGGGCGCGGGCGGCGGCGTGGTGATGGAAGGTCGTGACATCGGAACACAGGTCTTCCCCAACGCCGATTTGAAAATATTTCTCGACGCCGATCCTGTAGTCCGCGAGCGGCGCCGCATGGCGCAGCAGAAAATCAAGGGCGACGTGGCCGCGAGCGTTGCTGCGGAACTGCGCGAACGCGATCGCCGCGATCGCACAAGGGCTGCCTCTCCGCTGGTGGCCGCCGCGGACGCGGTCGTGATCAACTCTTCTTCATTGACTGAGGACGAAGTGCTCGAGCGTGTGGAAGCCCTGGTAAGAAGAAAATGAAAGATTGATTCAATGACTCAATGACCCATTGAATCAATCTCTCAATTCCATCAGTTCTCGGTCGGTTCGACTTTCACCTTGGGAGCGGGCAGCGCCTTCCCTGACTTGCCCGGATTCGGCGGCTCTGGCGGTTTTGGCGGCTGCGCGCTGGCTTTGCGAATCTCAATGCCATCATGCTCGTTATTCAGCACGATGTGGGACAAAGCATTACCCACGCTGCCGCTGGCCTTGCCTTCGTGCTCGTCGTTGTTCACCTTCAGTTCCGCGAACTCCGACTGAATCTCGCCGTCGCGGGTGTGCGCGTCCAGCCGGAACCCAGCCTTGTCGGGCAGGCTCAACTGAACATCGCCGTTGCGATTGTCGATCTGGATGTTGCCCACCGTGCGCATCCCGACTTCCACGGCCCCGTTATCATCCTGCAGACGCACATCGCCCGAGACTTCGTCGAGGCGGATGTTCTTCGACCGCGTGGTGAGGTGCAGCGGCCCAGTGATTTGTTCCGCGTGCAGTTCGTCGGAATCCAGGTCAAGCGAGCCCTCGATGTGCGAGAACTCCATGTCGGTGCGCGATGACTTGAAGGTCACCGTCTTCGCGATCCGGGCGAGCTTCACGCTTTCCTGAAATTCGCCGTCCAGTTGCACCGCGCCTTTCACATCGGCCACCGAGACTTCATTGACCCGGCCTTCGACGTGCACGTCCCCCACGATCTGCTCGACTTTCACCGAGCCTTTTTCCTGGCTGACTTTGACGCCGCCGTTCACGTCTTCCACGCTCGTGTCGGAATGTTGAGCGTTGATGTCGACATTGCCATCGCGGCCGACCACATTGACATCACCGCGGCGGGCTGCGATCGAGACCTGCACTTTGCGCGGCACCGAAATGTCGAGGTCGCTCTCCACTCGATCATCCCCCGCGGCCTCGACAGCGGCGTTGAGTGTCACCAGGCCGCCAATCGTTGTGATCGTGGGCTTGGATTCGCGATCGTACTTGTCGGCGTCCTCCTGGCTGTCGGCGTTTACACGCTTGCGGACGGCCACGGTAATCTTGTTGTCATCGGAGGCGTGAACGCTAATCCCGCCACGGACGTTGATCACCTTCAGGCTGGCTCCCGCGGGGAAGTCCTGCTCGAGATGGTCGTTAAAGTTGTAGCTCTGGCCGAAGATGTTGTTGAAGTCGCTGTCGTCGATATTGAAGTTGTCATGCAGACCGGACCAGTTGACCCGCTCCAGTTGGGTCGCGACCAGACCGCAGACTACGATCATGATCACCAGGAAAACTCCCCCGGCGCCGATCCCCGAGGATCGAATGCCTTCACGCTGTGCGCGCTGGTGTTCGAGCAACTTGATGACGCCCCACAGAATCAGCAGCACCGGCCAGTAGTTCGCGAACAAGTGTGCGAGCCGGCCGATCGAGAGCACGTGCATCGTGCCCATCAGGAATACGATGCCCAGCACGATCAGAACGAAAGGCCCCGCCAGCGAGCGGCGCCGATGCGGGGGCAGAGGAGGCAGCGGCGAAAATGCTGGACTCGTGCCTGGGTTCGATAGGCCCGGGTTCGGTGGCACTGGGTTCGGCGGGAATTGGCTAGACATTTTTCACCTCGCCCGAAGAGGGTGGCTCCGTACTCTGCTCCGGCGGAGGCGGCGGAGTGTTGGGCGGAAAGCCCGACAATCCCGGAGGTCCGGGCCGGTTATGTCCGTCCAATGAAGCATTACTCTGCATCAGCTTGACTACTCCAATCACCAACAGGATGGCGGGCCACGTCTTGCCAAAGCCCACGCGGGAAACGCTGTCGAGGAGGAACAGCACTCCCAAGGTCACCAACACTGCCGGACCCATGAGCTTGCGGGTGCGGCAATGTTCACACTGGCAGCCGACTCGGCCGCCGATCAGGCCCCATTGCTTGGCGAATAACCAGACGCCCAGAAAGATCAGGATGAGCGGCCAGAAACGATCCAGTCCGAACTCGAGGATACCTGCGGTGTGCAACAGGAAGAGCACGCCCAGGCCAATGAGAACGGCAGCTCCGGCGGGAACCTTGGTGCCCTCAAATCTCTCGCCGGCACCGAACGCCTGTGCCAATCCGAAAGGATCGGGGGCTGGCTCTCCCATCTGAATCGCTTTCGCGGTGCGAATTGAGTCGATGATCTGGTAGACGTAGAAAAAACCGATTGCGATCCCCAAGGCAGTGATCATCGGCCAGGGAAGATTGGAACTGACGCCGAGAATCAGGAGCACCATGATGACCAGGTGCGACAATCCCTTGGCGTATTGGCCGGCATATACCGCGCCTACGCCAATGGGAAAGAATCCGGCGAGCATTCCGGCCACCGCGGGGTTCGGGCCAGACGTCGGGCCCGGTGGAACTTTGACCCCGAGGCCTTGATCCATGAACTGCTGATATCCGGTCTGTGGTGGATTTTGTGGCGGAACCTGCGGCGGAACGAATCCCGCTGCTGGCGCAGTCCCATCCAGACGCGCGGCCAGGCAGGCCTCGCAGTAGATTACCCCGCGCACGTCGCGGGTGCAGTTGTTACAAAGTGGCTTGCCGCAAGTGCGGCAGAAAGCCACCGCAGCAGTATCGCTGTGTGTGGCGCAGTTCATACGAACCTCCTGTACGTGGTCACCGACACTACAGGCAGATCCGGATTTGACGGATCAACATTTGACCAATCAAAGACAGACGGAGATGGACCCACGGGAGCGCTGGCCAGAATCAGATGGTTATCCGTCTGGCTGTAGTTGCGTTCCTGCTTCTGCTCGGGCTGTTGTGTTGTGTCGTTCTTGTCGTCTTTCGGTTTGGCCGGCCGCGATTCTTTGCGGCTGGGTTCGGCAGGCGCGACGTTGCGCTTGATTTCGCGCACGCGCGACTCGACTTCGTAAACGATCCGGACATTCTCGTAGTAGTGCACCACGCGGGCTTGCGTGGCGTAGTACGTGTGCCGGATCGCAGAGGGACGCAGGCTGACCTGCTTCAGGTCGTTGGGTTTTACCCCGGCAACCGTCAGGCCCACCGACAGCGCGAAGAATGCCATGCCGAATGACATGGCAAAGCGCGGCTGGCGGACCGTCGCCCAGATCGGTTCAAGCAGCGATTCGATCAGCGAGGCCTGTACGTGTTCCCACCACGAAATGCGTGGCTGGGGCGCTCGTGCAGTCACTCGCAGGCGTTGGGTGTCAACGCCCGTCGTGGATACCAGAATGTTGTTGACCAGGCTGGCTGGAGGCTCCACCTCCGTGAGACCTTTCAGCCAGTTGCGGCCCGCCTCTGCTTCGGCGAACAGCGGCCCGCACGCCTTGCATACCCGCGCGTGGGCCTGGAAGCGGTCGAGTCCGGTCCCGGTCAGGACGCCGTCAATGGCGTCCGTGAGCACGAGTTCGAACTCGTTGCACTGCATTCCGTTACTGGTGTGGTCTGGCATCACATCACCTGCCTATAGGTACGTTGTAGGAGCCTGGCAAGTTCCGCCCGCCCTCTATTTATTCGTGATTTCACGGTACCCTCCGGAACCTTCAAAACGGTCGCGATCTCTCGATAGTCCATATCCTGTAAGTCCCTTAGAATCACTGCTTCCCGAAGCTCGGGCGAAAGTCTGGCCAGGGCCGCGTGCACGGTCTCGCCGACCTCCCGGCTGCGTACGTGCGCGTCCGGGGGAGCGGAATGGTCAGGAATTTGCTCACTCAGGGGCTGCGCGTCCTCGTGTTCCGACGAAGACGTGTCCATCGAGTCGGTCATCCGGTCCTGCTTGGACTTGCGAAAATGGTCGACCAGCAGGTTGCGGGTGATGGTCGTCACCCACGTGACGAACGCTCCCTTGGTGTGGTCGTAGCTGGGAAGCGTGCGGTACATCTTGATGAAGACCTCCTGGGTGAGGTCCTGGGCGTCGTCGCCCGATCCCGCGAAGCGGTAGCAGATGTTGTAGATCCGTCGATTGTAGGTTTGCACGATTTCCTCCCAGGCGGCGGAGTCGCCGGCGATACAACGCCGGACCAGCATCGCGACCACCTGGACGTCTTCCACTTGCGCTCCCCGGAAATCTGCTTAAACCTGAGACTCTGGCTTGGCCTAACCAACCGCTGAGACGCTCTCCAAGCCCTATCCACTAGACTGTACGCGATTGTGGGCGCTGAAGTTCGCAGCTGATGTGTTGATCAGCGCGAACACGGAATTGTAGCAGCGCGACGCATGCATGCAGCGGACGGTGTGGTCCGATATCCGTTATGTCGCCGATAGCCAATTTCCGTTCTTGCAAACCTGCGAGGGCCGCATGGTCAGCTTGTGCGCAAGAGAGATGGGAGTCGGCATCAATCTTGGTGGGTCATCCTGAGCGGAGCCGCTTTTTAGGCGGAGCGAAGAGCCTGCCCTGAGCGAAGCCGAAGGGATCTCGCGCCTACCCGCATTCACGCGTTATTAACACTCCCCTGCTAGCATGGAATTGGATCGAATGCCTTTTCGGAGGTGTTTATGATTCCCATCTCTTCCGCAGTTTCCAGCGGGCTCACCTGGTCGAAAGTCTCCTGCAATCGAAGTTACGAACTCAAACTGAACCACGAAGTTGTTGGCACACTAAAGCGCCCCAGCTTCTGGTCATCGAACTTTGTCGCTGAAGCGCAAAACGGGCGCTGGACGTTTCGACGCGGCGGCTGGCTGGGCTCCGGCGCTCAGATCGTGGATCCGGCTTCTCAACAGGCAATCGCGACCCTCACGTCAGGATGGGGCAGCGGAGGCACGCTGACCTTTGCCGATGGCCAGACGTTCCACCTGGAGTGCCACGGTTGGTGGCGTCCGGTGTGGAGCGTGATCGTCGAGGGCGGTGAACCGGTGTTGCGCCTCCACACGCGTGAGAAAACCGTGGAGCTGCTAGCCGGAGCGGCCGTGCCGGACAGCCGACTGTCCCTGCTGATCATGTTTATCTGGTATCGGAAGTTGCAGGCCGAAGAGGACGCCGCGTCGGCAGCCATGGTGGCAGTGATCGCCGCCTCGTAGAGGCAGCGATGTGGAGGCAACCACGTGGAATAGCGGCGCTTCAGCGCCGCATTAGGATTCTCGTCGGAGCGGGCTTCACAGTCTGCTGAAAAACTCACCATTGCGGGTAAAGGTGCGTCCCGCTAATCGTTGGTTCCGGCGTCCGCTCTCGTTCTAGGTCCTCCTAGTCCTCCTATCTCGATGTGACCGCGGGCCGGGAGGACGCCTCGCCTCAGGCTAGCGCCGTGAGCGCGTCATGCGAACCAGGTTGTAGGCTGCAGCCGCGATTTGAAACAGCCACTCCACCCGCCGCCGGCTGCGCAACTTCACCTGCTGGAATCCCGTCCAGTGTTTGATCCAGGTAAAGCTCTGCTCCACCAGTTTCCGTTTCTTCTGGCGTTGGACAAACTCCAGACTGTCGCGCCTGTGCAAGGCTATGAGTTTTTCAGCTCTGTTTAGGCTCACGGACACGGTGCAGGTCTCGCAGTACGGCCGGTCCCACTTCTAGACTTGCGTCCAGGAGCCAACTAAACGATTACAGATCCTCGAAGTTCTTCCGACCTATGCTGTCGGCGGTGTCGCAGTGTTCTGGGGCCTTCAACACATCCCTGCCTTCTAAAAGGTCGATACCACTCCGGTGCGTCGGGCGACGTCAATCGCCAGTTATATCTGACGGATGGTCGGCGATTGGGAAGTAATCCGATGGGCGACCCCGGCGGATGAGTATTGACAAGTCGGCGTAGCGCAAGCCGACTTCTCATTACTTTTCTTGTTGGAGCCGTCTGAAATTCGGAAAATCAATAAAACTGGCATTTTTCCTACTACGCTTACCCATCCAGAGCCCTGGCTGTTGATCGCATCGCACCACGAAGCCATACATGACGCGGGTCGGAGTTGAGCCTCGGATGCCACGCCATGAGGAAATGAAACGCGTGCAATTCTTTTGGCGCCTTCACGATCCGCAACCTGCGGTCGTTTTTGATAACTGAAGTCATGCCGCCAGTTAGCGTAAGGACCAGTTCCGTACCGGGAAGGCATTGCAGCGCCACGCCGAAGTAAGGCACCCGAATACAAGAGGTGCGTTTTGCACCGAGAGCGGCCAGTTGCTTGTCTGGAATTGTTTGCACGCCTTCATAGGGGGAAACCACGATGTGGCTCGCGGCTAGATATTGCTTAAGTATCAGCCGGTCGCCAAAGTGGCTTTCGCGCGCCACGGCGCAAATCCAATCTTCTTTGTAGAGTCTTTCCAACTGGAAGTGCGATGGCAGGAGCCCCTCATCATTGCGGAGAACAAGATCGAGCTGCCCGTGTTCGACGAGCTCCGTGATGCCACTCTGCCATGGAAGAAATTCAAACTGTACTTGATAGCGGCCGTTCGCGTATTGACGGCACAAGCGCGGGAGCACGACTGTACAAACATTATCCGGACCTGAGATGCGGAAATGGCTTTTCTCTCGGGAGGGATCGAACACGGCCGGCGCAACGAGATTCTCCATCCTGGGCAGAAGCCCCTCAAGCTCCTCAAGAATCTTTCGACCTCGCAAAGTGAGTTCGAAACCATGCGGCGATCGAACCAGAAGATCATCCTGAAACATCGCGCGTGCCCGCTGCAGGGCCCGGCTCACGGCGGGCTGGCTGAGGAACAAGCGGGATGCGGCCGCGGTGATACTTTTCTCCTCGGCGATCGCAGCGAACGTAACCAGGAGATTCAAATCAGCCTGACGCAATTTCTCTAGACGCATGGACGTCATGCTGATTATGCATGATTCGCATGCTTGTGTCTGCACATCTTTAGCTCTGTAAGTCGACAGAGCTGTGCAAAAGGAGAATTCAATGCCACGAGAAAACGGTTTCGAGAATAAACGGGTGGTCATCGTAGGTGGATCGTCGGGGATCGGTTTGGCAGTCGCCGAAGAGTCGGCGTCGCGGGGAGCCGAGGTCGTGATCGTCTCCAGCAGCGCAGAACGCGTTCAGGAAGCCATCAAAGCTATCGGAGGAGAAGCGCGGGGACAGGCGGTTGACGTCTCCGACGAAAAGGCTGTGGAAAGCTTTTTCACGAACCTTGGCGGCTTTGATCACCTGGTTTTCACCGCAGGTGACAGCCTGCAATTGAACGAGCTTGCTAAGACAGATCTCAAGCAGGCGAGACGCGCATTTGAACTGCGTTATTGGTCTGCACTTGCCACGGTCAAATACGGGAGTCCACAAATTCGAAAGG
>Ga0210403_10005735_pt1 | contig 10494 bp, 14 predicted proteins | sample IncBWC19MmetaG_FD_150863 | JGI IMG/M metagenome (GOLD analysis project Ga0210403, IMG submission 150863) | Forest soil microbial communities from Barre Woods Harvard Forest LTER site, Petersham, Massachusetts, United States - Inc-BW-C-19-M | ecosystem: Environmental > Terrestrial > Soil >... | reverse complement strand
ATGAAAACCGTGAATGATGCCAATGTGAAAGTCGAAGTGAATACCAATCCGCCGAATACAGATGGCCATGCTAACGAAAAGCACGGCTTTGACATGCCGCTTTTCGCGATGCCGGGGATCTTCCATGGGATCGCCGAGCAGAGCGTCGTGCGGGCAAGGAACAACTGCGAGAAGATAAAGGCTGCCTCGGGGGAGATAGCCGAAATTCTCCGAGAAACCTACACGACCAACGCAAAGGGCGCCGCAGACTACGGGGTCAAGGTCATCGAGATCTCGGGCGTCAACACCAACTCCGCTTTCGATTTTCTCACCAACCTCATGGACACGAAGTCGCTATCGGAAATCGTACAGCTGTCAGCCACGCAGAGCCGCAAGAATTTCGAAGCCACGTCCGCGCAGAACAGGGAACTTTGGGAGCTCGCTCAGAAAGTCGCGACCGAGACGGCCGAGCCGATCAAGAGGAACTTCACCAGAGTCCTGCAGAAAGCCTCCTGAATCGAACTTTTGCAGGCCGCCGGGATCGGCTGGAACAAGCGCCTCCCGCGAGAAGAGGTGCGGTCCAGCCGATGGCGAACGGACACGTTGCTGCGACACAAGAGCGAAACAGGAGGATCAAGATGGGCATCGTTATGATCAAATGCCCTCAAACGGGACGCGAGATCCCGACGGGCATCAAAGCGGATCGGGAGGGGTTTCGATGCAGTGCGGTGTTCTTCGCGCGCACCTACTGCTCAATCTGCCAAGCCAATCACGAATGGTTTGTCAGGGAAGCCTGGGTTTACGAGCCGAGTTAGATAGCGGAGATGATGTACTGAGGGGCTGCACTTGGGCGCTGCGATCCGCGCTGAGTCGTTGAGAAATGACGAAAACGCGTCGGCCTTTAGTCAATGGCCTCTTGGCCGCGGGCTAGTCGCCGCATGGGTCCGCGTGCCCCGCCGCGCTTCATCCACCTTAACCAAAAGGGGATCTCGAGCGCGCGGAGTTTTGTGCACCGGCGGGACGTGAACGCGAGGCTTCATTTCTTCAGGCGAAACAATGCGATCGATTCTACGGCGCATGACCTCGTAGCACTCGCATGCCGCTGCTGCGAGCCGCGGTCTGTCAATCTCGATCAAGCCGCGGCGATTAGATCGGATAGCCCGCGACGTCCGGAGCTTGCGCACAACATGCGTCACCGTCGTTCGTCGTACGCCAAGCAACTCCGAAAGCGCCTCTTGCGTCAGCGGTAGGAAGTCACTGTCAGCTCGATCGCGGATGTGGAGCAACCACCGGGCCATACGGGCCTCGACGGAATGCAGCGCATTGCAGGCGGCCACGTGCTGGAATTGCGCCAGTAGCGCCCTGGTGTAGATCTGGACCGCATGTCTGATGGCGCCACTGTGGCGAAGGGCCGCATGAAATCGCGCTGGAGAAATTTGCAATGCCGTCCCGGGCACGCGTACGACCGCCGTCATCGGAGAGCGGGAGGGTCCCAGCGCTGTCAGGATGCCGACGGCTCCCTCATTCCCGATGACCGCGGTTGCGACCGTTTGTCCGTTCGGCATGTCCAGCATGAACGCGATCGTACCGCTGCGGGGGAAATAGATCTGTTCAATTTGGTCTCCCGATCGTACTAGCACTGCGTCGCGTTCAAGCGATACTTTCCGGAGGTAAGGAGCAAGCAAATCAAAATCTGCTGGCGGCAACACAGCTAACAGTCGATTGCCTATCCTGGTAGTGTGCTCCATCACGGGAAAGCTCCTTCCCTCGACGGACGCGCGGCTCTCTGCAAAATATCCCTAGCGCCAAGCTGCGTGCGGAAATGACAGAGCGCGTGTGAACACTGAAACTCACCGCGGCGCAGAAAGTTCCATTGGATGATTTTGGCATACCAGCGGCCCGTTTCCGCCCGCCAGATAATCTTGGCAGCTGGGCCCCGCTGGGGCTGTCGGTCTCGGGCCGGGCGATTCTAACGACTTCCTCTCCTCCCCAGGCAGTGGCCTGAGAAGAGAACCGGCATAGAGGGAGCACATTTCAGCACCGTTTTATCGGCACCGTTACCGAGGACTGCTTTTTCCGCGGCGACCGGCTTTTCGGCGCTGCTTGCTTGCGCAAAGAGCGACGCGGGCGCAAATCCAACAAGGCTCGCCATAGTGGCGGCGATGATAAGGGCGCTCATTCTGTTCATGGTTGACCTCCTGTTGCCACCCCTTGCGAATTGCGATTTTGAAGATGCCCAAAGCTCGTTGGTTATCTTCCTATCATCCTCCTTCGCCTCTTGGATTGAGCAGGATCATTTCTCCGATGAGAATTAGCTGCGACTTAGGAGCACGCCCGTTCCAGAGCCCCCTGGGCCTCTCTACTCGCCCGCGTCTTTACTGGGCAATGAATCCGGATCGCCGGCAATCGGCAGGCGAACCGTGACACGGAGCCCCGACCGGCCCGCGCCCGCGATGTTCTCCAGCGCGATTCCGCCGCCCAGGCTGTCGACAATGCGCTTCACGATGGACAAGCCAAGACCGGTTCCTTCTCCCTCCGGGCGAGAGCCGCGGAAAAACGGCTCGAAGATTTGATCCATGTCGGTCGATGCGATGCCGGGGCCGGTATCCTCAACCTGCAGGATCGCCACGTCGTCCTCTCGATAGGCCCCGATATCGATTGTTCCGCCGCGGGGCGTGAAACGAAGCGCGTTATCGAGCAAATTGCGGATGATCGCCGCGAGCATCACCGGCTCGCTGCGCACCGGGAGAGGTTCGACAAGCGCGAAGCCGAGATCGATGCCGCGGTCAAGCGCCTCCGGCAGCAGATCGGCCACGACCTCTTTCGCCACACAGTCTAGCGCTGCAAGCGGCATTTCGGCAGGGCCGGAGGGGGTTGCCTCATGCCGCGCCAGCGCGAGCAATTGCTCAAGGAGATGCTTGGTGCGATGCATACCCTTCTTGAGCGCGGCAACGCGCTCCCGCGCGACCTCGGGGAGCGCGACCGAATCAAGATTTTCCGCCTGCAGGCTGAGCGCGGTGATCGGCGTCCGCAGCTCATGCGCTGCATCGGCAACGAAGCGCCGGTGCTGATCCATCAAGAGCCGCATTCGCGCCAACAGTCCGTTGATCGAGGTGATGAACGGATGCAGTTCGCTAGGCGTCCCCTTAAGCGGCAGCGGAGTCATGTCATCGGCTCGCCTTGAATCGAGATCTCCGGCCAGCTGGACTATCGGGCGGAGCGAGTGCGCAATGACAAGCGCCGTGACCAGCATCAGGCAGGGAATCAGCGCGGCGATCGGAAGCAGCGTACGAAACGCCACATCACGCGCGGTTTCGTCTCGAACAGCGGTCGGCTGCGCCACGGCGAACCGGCTGCCGTCGGATCGCGTTCGTAGGAGCACCCGGATTGGTTGATCCTTCCACGTCGCGACCTGCAGACCATCCCGCAAAGTGAAGAGTTGGCGATCGTCTGCCAAGCCCCGTGGCGTCTTTCCCAACTCGATGAGCCAGACCTCGGTGTCTTCCTCGACGCCGTGAAGAGGCTGGCCGCCGCTGAAGCTGCCGCTTTGGGCCAGACTTGCGAGCTGGGTCAGGATCGAGTCCTGCATCTCGATGGCCTCGCTGAACGCCCAGCTATAGGCGAACATGCCGCCGATCGCGCCGGTCAAGATGATCATTGCAGTCAGCCCGATGAAGAGACGTCCGCGCAGCGACCTGATCATGATGAGCGGTCCACCATCCAGCCGACGCCGCGCACGTTGCGGATCACTGTGGCTCCGAGCTTCTTGCGGATGGTGTGGATCAGGAACTCGATGGCATTGCTCTCGACCTCCTCGTTCCAACCGTAAATCTGCCGTTCGAGCTCGCTTCGCGACAGGACTGTGCCCGGCCGCGCGAGCAGCGCCTGCAGCAGAGCGAACTCGCGCGCGGTGAGCAGTGCGGTCTGATCGAGAAACGACGCCTCCCGCGTTGCCGGGTCAAGGCTGAGCTTGCCATTGCTCAAGAGCGTCGGGGAGCCGCTGCCCTCGCGGCGGAGCACGGCGCGCATCCGCGCCAGCAGTTCGCGGATCTCGAATGGTTTCACCAGATAGTCGTCCGCGCCGAGATCGAGTCCGTCGATCCGGTCATCGACGCCATCCCGCGCGGTCACGATAATCACAGGGAGCCTCTGGCCCAGCCTGCGCAGGCGCCGAAGCACCTCGCGGCCGTCCGCCTTCGGCAGCCCAAGATCGAGCAGAGCCAACTCGTAAGATTCGTTCTCCGCCGCGTGGATCGCCGTCTCGCCGTCGGTGACCCAATCGACGGCGTAGGCTGCATCCTTGAGCGCCTGCTGCATAGCCGTGCCGATCATCCTGTCGTCCTCGATCAGCAGAACTCGCATCGTCCTTTCCTCATTCGGGAGGCCAGAGGCAGATCTGCCTAATTCTTGTGCTCCAGACTTAGCGCAGACTTAGGGCGACGTCGCGTGTCGCAGTGCTTTGACAAAAAAGTTGGCCTCGGCGCTACAGGACAATCCTGGTCCTAAGGCGCGCCTAAGTCGGCCATGGCCAAGCTCCGGCGTCGCTTGGGGGCAACTCGATTCGGGGAGAACCACATGTCCATGACCTGGGAACAGCGCTTATCGCCGATGCTGAACAAGGTTCCGGAGGTCACGCTCATCTTCTGGACCATCAAAATCCTCTCGACCACCGTCGGCGAGACCGGCGCAGACTATCTCGCCGTCCATGTCGGTCTCGGTGCAAACCTCACTATGGCATGCATGGCCGGTCTCCTGATCGCCGCGCTGATCCTGCAGCTGCGCGCGGGTCGCTACGTTCCTTGGATCTATTGGCTCACGGTGGTTCTCGTCAGCATTGTCGGAACCCAGATTACAGACTTCCTAAGCGACAAGCTCGAGATCAGCCTCTATGTGAGCACGGCCGCGTTCGCCTGTGCGCTCGCGGCAACCTTCGCGATCTGGTACGCCGCCGAGCGCACGCTTTCGATCCGATCCATCACTACAACGCGCCGCGAGCTATTCTATTGGGCCGCCATTCTCTTCACCTTTGCGCTGGGGACGGCGGCGGGAGACCTCGCCACCGAGGCGCTCGGACTCGGCTTCCAGCTCGGCGTCATCGTGTTTGGTGCGCTGATCGCGTTCATTGCGGTATTCTATACGCTCGGCGTCAACCCGGTTCTCACCTTTTGGCTCGCTTACATTCTGACGCGACCCCTTGGCGCTTCGCTCGGCGACTTGCTGTCGCAGTCGCGTCATTACGGCGGATTCGGTCTCGGCACGATCCACACCAGCCTGGCCTTCCTGACCGTAATCATCGCGCTGGTCGCCTGGGTGACCTTCGAAGGTGACTACAGCGAAAGCGCCGATCCGGCGGAGTGACTTGTCGGAAAATCTTGAGCTTCCACCCAAGAACCCCCGTGGATGGTGCGCGGGCGAACCATGAGGAGATTGTTCATGAAAAGAGTTCTTCTGGCAGCGGCGGTCGGCCTGCTGACATGGGCCATCGGCGAGCCGATGCATGCAGGCGGGCCCGTCTCGTTCCTGCCGCGCGCCGAAGCGGGGATGTCCTCGAAGCTCGGCGAGCTCTCGCCGTTCCGCACCATCGTCGTGGATGTTTCCGCGTTGATAGACAAGGGCGACTTGGCCGGCGCCAAGAACCGGATCAAGGATCTTGAGACACAATGGGACGATGCGGAAGCTGCGCTGAAGCCGCGCGCCGCCACCGACTGGCACACGCTCGACAAGGCGATAGATCGTGCCCTGGAAGTGTTGCGCGCGACGACACCCGATCCTGCAAAATGCAAGCAGAGCATCACCGAACTATTGTCCGTGATGGATACGGTCGGGAAATCCTAACCCCTACAACTTCAGTCTCAAGCAATGCAATCTCAGGCCGATAGCAGACGGACGGCTATCACAGAGAGCAGATTACGAACTTTTCATGCTTGCGTCGCCCCAAAGGCCCGATTGGATTGGAGCCTTCTGAAACGAACAGCGTTGTCGCAAAGAAGGTTCAGCCCGGCGTATCTCGAGCGCGAAGTTCGATCATGCCACAGGGTGCCGGAGTTTTCGTTGTCCGCCGCCGCAGGGTTGATGTTGCTGGTGGCTACTACCCCTGCAGTGGCCTACACAGGCCAGAAGCTTACGCAATACGCAAGGATTCACTCCGAGGCCGCGTCGCTGTTGGCAGTTTAAGCTACGGATTTTTGGCCGCCGACATATCAAGGATGGACGAAATGGATGAAGTCACCAAGGCAACACTGAGCAAGGTGCCCGAAGTCACCTTGAGTTTCTGGATCATCAAAATCACTGCAACAACACTCGGCGAAACTGGCGGCGATTCGGTCACGATGACGCTGAATTGGGGATATCTTGCTGGCACAGCAATCTTCCTTGCGGCGCTGATAGCGCTGGTGGCCTGGCAGATCGCTGCGAAGAAATTTCACCCGTTCTTGTATTGGGCCACAATAGTTGCGTCGACAACGTTTGGTACGACCATGGCCGATTTTGCCGATCGCTCCTTGGGCATCGGCTACACCGGCGGTTCCACACTTCTGTTCCTCTGTTTGATGACTGTGCTTGGCCTTTGGTACTGGTCCGAAGGAACAATTTCAGTGAACACGGTTAGCACCCCCAAAGTCGAGGCCTTCTATTGGGCGGCGATTACCTTCTCACAGACGCTGGGCACGGCTCTTGGGGACTGGCTGGCCGACACTGGCGGCCTCGGGTATGAGGGTGGCGCACTTGTGTTTGGTGCTGGATTGGCGATCCTTGCTGCCGCGTACTACTGGACGAATCTCTCGCGGGTCGCCCTGTTCTGGGCGGCGTTTATCCTCACCCGACCGCTTGGAGCCACAGTTGGCGACTTTCTCGACAAGCCGGTAAGCCATGGCGGGCTCAACTTGAGCCGCCCGCTTGCATCGGCCGTACTGGCGATCTTCATCGTTGCATGTGTGCTTTTACTGCCCCAACGGCCGGGCAAGCACCCGAGCCAATTGACCCAGAGGGTGTAACGCTCACAGGTTCAAGAGAGATAAGCACGCCGGCTCTAACTGATGGTAGAAGGACAATTCTAGGACAGGCTGTGACGTGCTGGCCGGCTGGATCATGGTTCAATCCGATTCGAAATGCTGAGCGTAACCCCACATCACGGGAGTGAGCCCGTCCTTATCCATCAGCTGTATCTGCCAAGGACCATTCAATGGAATGGTCCGAGATAACACCCGTGCCGGAATTCCCGCTCCGGGACGTTTGCACTCCAATTCGCGGACGCGAAATCCGTCACCCGCGTGAGCTGCAACGATCGCCTTGCGCAGTTGAAATGGTGCGCGGCAGACGACGGCATTTGTAGTCGTGACGAAGTCGGACTGATTGTCCGGAACCTGAATATCCTCTGACCAGAACAAACGGTCGAAAGGTAGCAAGAACAAGCCGACCAGGCTGCAAGCTGCAGCGGCCTTTACCAATTCAGGCAGACCGGGACCCGATACTCCGGCGGCGTTTGCGCTCCTCACGGCCCACTCCGGCTTCGACTGGCCTTGTTGAGCTCATGCTAGGACGTGCGATTGCTAATGTCACCCGATACTATTTGATTTTGTCGATCGGCGGGGGCGCGTCACCATGGCTCAATTGTGAGTCGGCGCCGAACTGAGCCCCTTGAACTAACGCCGGCAATTCCTTGTGGCGAATAAAGGAATCTGCGTCGGGGTGGGGTCCCGATCGGCGCCGATGGTGACCCCATTTCGACTGACCTTTCTTAATTGCCTTCAGAGCGTTACTGCCGATATCTGCAACAGCCTGAATCCTGCGCCGATTCACATGATTTAAGCGCCAGACGTCTGAGAGCGGCCGGGATAGCAGCCCCGAGATTGCGACAATGTTTAGAAGCCGTTGGCTTGCTGTATTGCGATAGACTGCACAGGCGAGTGGAATACGCTCGGTCTCGAAAGGTGTGCAATTGGTCTCCGAAAGCGACTTAGAAGCTGCTCTTGATTTCGTCCGGGCTCGGGCCGCCGGATCGGTTGAGGGCGTTTTTGGTCCAGCCTCGATGACTTGGCGGATCGACAGAGAGGCCGTCATCTTTCTGGGAGCCGGTCGCGCTTTACTCCTTCAGTTGGCGCATCCCTGGGTCGCTGCCGCCGTCGCCGAGCACTCTCGGACCTTTGCGGATCCAATTGGTCGCTTCCATCGCACCTTTGACATCGTGTTTTCCATGGTGTTCGGCTCGCTCGACAAGGCCCTTTCTGCTGCGCAACACCTGCATCAGCGTCATGCCACGATCATCGGCCGCTTGCCCGAAGCAATCGGTCCCTTCGATGCTGGCTCACCCTACTGCGCTAACGAGGTCGCAGCATTGCGCTGGGTTCACGCTACTCTCGTCGAAACCGCTATCGTCGTACACGACCTGATTTTGCCTCCGCTCTCGGTCGAAGAGCGAGAGCGATATTGGGCCGAAAGCCGTCTGTTTGGAGCATTGTTCGGGCTAACTTCGGCCGACTTGCCGGCGGATTGGGAATCATTCGCCGCCTATAACGCGGCTATGGTTCAATCGGATATCCTGTCCGTCGGCACCGCGGCACGCGAGATTGCCGGACAGATCTTCACCGGCGGACGACCATGGTTGCGACCGCCGCGATGGTACCGGGCTCTGAGTACCCAGCTGCTGCCAGACCGATTGCGCATGGGCTTCGGGTTCGACCTTGACAAACGTGACAGGAAAGCCGCCGAACGCGCGCTTGCTTGGGTAGGACGCTTGTATCCCAAAATACCGACCCGCCTTCGGTACGTCGGTCCTTATCAGGAAGCTCGCGCGCGACTACAAGGAAAGCCGCAGCTCGATTGGGCGACCCGACGTCTTAACAGGGTCTGGATCGGACGGGCCAAATTGGATGACTGCTGGAACTGCCCGATCCGTTCTTCCAAGAACCGCCGTATGGCATCAAGTCGTTAGTCGAAAAAGGCTGCGCAAATCAAGATTATGGAACGCCGATGTCTCCCTTGCCCCCAAAAGCCGACGTTTCCGAGAAGTCCGTTTTTGAGACATGGCTCTTTGGCGCCAGGCGAAGGCTTGATGTTCAGAATGAACTGGATTCCTGAAACAACGATTGCTGCTGCCTGGTTGATCTTTCTTGCAACCTACGCCGTCGTGGCCCTCGGCAAGATACCCGTATACCGGATTGACCGGGCTGGGGCGGCCCTGCTTGGCGGCAGTCTGATGGTCGCTACCGGCGTATTGTCGCTCGAAGAAGCGTATCGAGCGGTCGATTCAATACGATCGTGCTGCTGCTTGGCATGATGATTGTCGTCGCCAATCTCCGGCTTTCAGGATTTTTTCGCGTCATCACCCACTGGATCGCAGTCTACGTTAGACGGCCGATCACGCTGCTTGGAATGGTAATTTTTTCCTCCGGGGTTCTCTCAGCGTTCCTGGTCAACGACACGATCTGCCTAGTGACGACCCCGCTCGTGCTCGAACTCGTGACACGGCTAAGGCGAAATCCTATTCCCTACCTCTTGGCGATCGCGACCGCGTATCACTGGAAATCCCCAAAACATCATAATTGGCAGCCTCTCCCGTATTCCTTACGGCGATTTCGCTGCGGCGCTTGTGCCGGTCGCAGTCATCGGGCTCATGATCACCCAGAGCATTCAAGACCAGCGTACTGAGAATATTTCGCTGAGCGAACAGTTGCTGGACGAGTGGAACCATAGGCTCAAGAACGACTTGCAAATACTCGTTCGCCTCCTGGAGTCGGGATATCGCAAGGCCCGCAACTCGGAAGCTCGCGAGGTGCTGTCGGATGCAATCCGACGCATCGGGGCGATCGGAACCGCGCAACGGGCCTACGATTGCGCCCGTGGCTCAACTGACGTGAACGGGCAGGACCTCGTCAACGCTGTCTGCGCCAACGCCCGAACTCTGTTCGGCAGCGACGTATCGATCGATTGCAAAACGGCCAGGGGGAATCTTCCCAAAGAGACTGCCATGCCGCTGGCGTTGATCATCAATGAACTGCTGATGAATGCGGCAAAATACGGCGGCAACGAGCATGGGCAAGTCGCCATCACAGTCGGCTTGAGCCGGCACCCGGGACTATACGAGCTCTGTGTGCAAGACGAGGGGTTCGGCTTCGATTTGGAGGACCCCAACAGTCGCTTGTCGGGCCTCGGATTGGTCAGGGCGCTCGCGCAACGGCTCGATGGGAGCTTCAGTGTGGAGCGAACTCCGGGAGCGCGTTGCATAGTACGATTCCCGGACCAGTGACATGCGCCTTTGCGGCCAATGGCGCGTGCCAGTGCCCGCGCCGGCGAGATGATCGAACAGAGATGCTGTTTGCTGCGGGGCGAACGACCGCTTTGCGCGGCGGGTTCAACTGGTCGCTGCAACACATTCCGCGAACTTGTCTGCTGGGGTTTGATATAGCAAGGTCTTTCGGGGCCTTTCATTGAGCCGCCTTGCTATCGCGCTGAGTTTGGCTTGGCTATGTTGGGATAGATCAGTGCCGCGTGGAAGATATTGGCGGAGCAATCTGTTGG
>Ga0210403_10005734_pt1 | contig 10494 bp, 7 predicted proteins | sample IncBWC19MmetaG_FD_150863 | JGI IMG/M metagenome (GOLD analysis project Ga0210403, IMG submission 150863) | Forest soil microbial communities from Barre Woods Harvard Forest LTER site, Petersham, Massachusetts, United States - Inc-BW-C-19-M | ecosystem: Environmental > Terrestrial > Soil >... | reverse complement strand
GACGAAGAAGCCTGGATTCGTGTTTCAGGGATACCTGGATTCGACGTTGATGGCGATTTTCGTGACGGGGGTGGTGCTGGTGTTGCTGAATGTTGCGCGGCGGTGCTGGCAGACGCTGCATGGGGAGCCGATACCGACGGAGGCGTTTGGACCGCAGGTGGTGGGAGAGGGGTTGCCTTCGAGCGGGTGTTGTTAGTAGGCAGGTGCCCTGGACCTAGATCGGTTCTCTACCAACCCATTGCACTCTTCAAATCGTGGAAACAGGACGCGCAGACCCAGTCACGGTCATCATCGGTTGCGTAACCTTCGTTGAGAATATCCACCCCGCCAGACTCCATGAACTTGGCCCAACATACCAAACAATGGTCATGGTCCCAACTTTCGCTGTGGCGCGTGTATTCCTTGTAATGCAGCGTCGCGCCTTTGAGTTGGCGTTTGAGGCGTTCTGTTTTCTGCAACTGTGTTTCCTCACCCATATTGTTTCTCCGGCAATACGCCACTTCCTAAAGCGGCGCCTTCAAGTGTAAAGCTCGGGAAAGATTTGGGAAAGCACTCAAAGTCTTAAACATCGCGTGAGTCACACAGAATCTATAGGCCAGACGTTCGGGTACGTATTGAAGCCCGGGCGTGGCTGAATTGCGGAAAAACTGGCCGGTCCCCAAGACCGGCCAGTTTTATTTCTGGGTTGAGAAACCGAACTACTTGGTGCTTTTGTTTTTGGGGGAGGCCTTTTGCAACGTGGCTAGCAGGGTTTTTGCGCTGGGTGGCACGGGGACGGCGTGTTTGAAGACGACGTCTTTGGCGCTGACTTCCTTGCCGTAGAGTTTTTTGTTGGCGCTGTTGTCGGCGCGGAGCGTGGAACCTTCGAGCGAGATGCCGGCGAAGAGGCCGCGAGCGCGGGAGTAGGAGAGAATTTCGGCGCGGAGGGCGACGTCGCTTTCGGCGGAAGCGGTGCGGCCAACCGGGCCGGCGGCGGCGCTGGCGTCACCACCGAGCTTGACCTTGCTGCTCAGCATGCTGGTGGCGGAGCGGGGGCTCATCAGGAGGAGAACGAAATCAGTGGCGTTGCCGCCGAGTTGCAGACCGGCGCTGCCGCCTTCGAGGGCCATCATTGTGGGTGCGCCCCAAGGGCCGTGGAAATTGCTGCCGCCGCGGCAGGTCATGACGCCGCGGCCGTAACTGCCGCCGATGCCGATGGCGAATTTGAGGACGGAAGGCAGAATGACGACGCAGTCGGCCTTGTCGAGGACGTCCTGGGGAATACTGTCGGGGGCGTCGAGAATTTCCTTCATGACTTTGCCGGCGTTTTCGACGCGGCTTTCTTCTTTATCTTCTTTTTCCTGGGCTACTGCCGGAAGTGCCAACAGGGAGAGCAACGGGATCACCAGCCAGATTCTTTTCATAAATCCTCCTTAGTTATTCAAAATAGCTCAAACAGCGACTCGCTGAAAATGCGAGATGAGCTCGCGCCGGATGTAGTCCAGCGCGTGGGTTTGGTTTTTCATACCTAATATTGGATGGAGTGGCAACCAAAAAAGGTGATGAAAAAGTTGGCCGAGAATTTCACGGTTCGAGCGAAGAGGTGTAGGCGGCGATGTCGAGGATGTCGTAGATGGAAAGATTGGCTACGACGGGTTTCATCTTCGGGAAGTTGACGCCGGCGCGGGCGCCGCTTTGCATGTCGTAAAGCTGGCGGAGGATGTAGCTGGGGGAGCGCCCGGCGATGGAAGGCACGTCTTTGAGGCCCCTGAGATTGGGGCCATGACAGGTGGCGCAGATGATGGTTTTGCCGTTGGCGCCGGTGGTGACGAGCGATCTGCCCCGCTTGAGGCTGCCGGGAGGGACGTAAGCGATGAAGCCTGAGGAGTCGTCGCGAAGTTCGGTGCGTTCGAGATTTTCTGGAGTTTCGATGATGCGATCGCCGATGGATTCCATTTCGTGGGGCGTGGAGACGACGAGCATCCAGCCGGCGACGTGGGTTTTGGGAACGAACTTGGCTTCGACGACGCGGATCCATGGCTTGGGTTTCAGGGCGGCGAAGTAGTCGGCGGCGATTTGGATTTCCGCGTCGGTGGCTTTGGCTGCGGCGGCGATCATGTTGCTGACGGGTTTCAGGTCCGGATCGGAGCTTTTGCGAGCCCCGCTTTTGAAGTCGGCGAGTTGCTGAACGATGTAGGCGGCGGAAAGACCCGCGAGGCTGGAATTTTCCGGGCGGCCCTGGCCGTTGGGAAGATGGCAATAGCCGCAAGCATAGACGTCGGGCTGTCGGCCGTGAGCGACGATGTCCGGCATTTTGGGGTGAGCGGAGGGATGCCAGTCGGGGACGTTGAATAAGTCGCGGACTTGCGAATAGGTGAAGGCGATTTTGCTGCCGGGAACGCGGAGGAGTGTGGTTTCGCCGGCTTTGGCGGAGGCGTCTGTTGCCGGCCCGGGTGGATTGACGGCGTAGGCCCAGTAGGGCGGTGGCTCAATGGGTGCCTGCGAAATTTGCGATTGGGTCTGGCTGGACGCTGCAGTGGCAAGGAAGAGCGCCGTTGCGAGGAGAGCAACGGAGAGTGATTGGAACTGGAGTCGATTCACGCGCGAACCTTTCTGGCGGTGGATTACGGTTGAGAGTCTGTTCGGAAGTTGATCAACGCTTCTGTTCGGCACCGATGAGGGTGACCGCAATGATGCAATCTTTCGAGGAGCGGTTTTGCCAGGCGTGGCGGGTGCCGTTCTGAATGACGCAATCGCCGGCTTTGAGGAGGACTTCGGCGCCGTCGTCGAGTTCGAGATAGACTTCGCCGGAAAGGACAACGTCGAAGTCCACGGTGTCTGTTGTGTGCATGCCGGGATGCAATGGTTCGAGCACTTCAACCATGCCGGGAAGTTTGGCCTGGATTTCGGCGTAGGCGGCGGGGAGATCGGTGTTCTCGGGAATTTTGCTGGTGCCGGGAGGAATGGTGAAGAAGGCGAAACGGAAACCGCCGGCGGGCGGGAAGTAGCGGGGATGCGGGGGAGGAGTGCCGTCGCTGGGTAATTTTGGAATGGAATCGGCGCCCCAGAGGCGATGGAACTCAAAGCCTGGGAGGAGGGAGAGAGTGATGGGTTCGACGGGGGCGTCTTTCACGAAGACGGATTTGCCGGAGGAGTTGCGGCCGGTGATGACGCAGCGGATGTTCAAGGGGGAGGCTCCTGGGATGGGGAAGCGTGCGGAGATTGTACGTTTTCCGGATTGATTGGGGAAGTGGAGAAGAAAGAATAACGCAGAGTACGCCCTTCGCGTAAATCCCTCAGGGCAAGCGGAGAGCGCAGAGGGCGCAGAGAAGAGCGGCACTGCACGACTGAGAGAGAGCCCGGGCGGCGATATCGATTCGAAACTAGGAGGGGGACGTTCGGCGTTTGGTGGACAGGGCGATGGCGGCGAGGCCAGCGGTGAGCAGGAGGATGGTTGCCGGCTCCGGAGTGCCGACTGGGCCGGGCGAGGAGACGGTCACCAAACTGGACTGAGTCGAAGTAGAGGGACTGGCCGAGTCCAGGTTGATGGCCAGCAGGTTTCCAGTGAGGGGATCCGACGGGGAGAGGAAATTGCCGTTGGAGTCGATGATTTGGACGGAAAACTGGTCAGGCGTGCCACCGGCGTCGAGATTCGTGGTCAGATTCAAGAGGAAGGAAACGGAAGTGCCAGTCGAAAAAGTTTCGGCAAAGAAGTTTAACAAGGAGCTGTCGGTGAGGGAAACAGTGGAAGACATGTCACCGCTGGCTCCGCCCGATGTACTAGAGATACCCAGAGTGCCTCCGCCAAGGGCAAAATTGGTCAGAGTTGCCGTGTTATTGGCGTCGCCGAGGCCGCTGCCATCGGTAAAGATAAAAACGATCTCGGAACCCGGGCCGGTGGGTAAACCGGAAGTGTTGATCGAGACGTTGACGGAAATTCCGGCGGCGAAAGAAGTTTGCGCGCCGAAAGTAAAGAGCAGCGCTGCGATGGCGATGATTTGCAAAAGTAGATTTTTCATGTCGGTCATTTTTCCCTTCATGGCTGCGCGCCTGCAAGGACGCGAGTGGAATAGCTGAAGCCGGTCCGCGTGACGTCAGTGAACTGCAGGACGACGGAGACGCTGGAACCGGGAGCGAGCGGCCCGGTGGTTGAGACGTAGGGGCTGCCAAGAGGCACGGCGCAGCCGGTGGTTCCAGCGGAATTGAACAGCGTGGCGTTGGCGGTGAGGCCGTCGAGCACGAGCGAAATGGGTCCGGCGATGGGGCTGGCGGAATTGTTTTTCAGCGTAAGGCTTTGTACGAAACGCTTGGTGATGAAGTTGTAGCTGTAGCCGGAACGTGTGACGGAGACGGAACTGCTGACGTCGGTAGCGCAGAGAGGAATGCCGGTTCCTGAGAAGGAGATAAAGGTTTGCGGCGTGGGAGTGCCCGCAGCGTTGCTGGCGATGTTGAGAGTGGCGCTCTCTGGGCCAAGAATCGAGGCCCTGAAGAAGAATTGGAGATGGCAAGTGTCGCCTATCCCGAGTGTGGACGAGGGGGCCGGGCAGTCATTGCTGAAGATAACGAAATCAGTTGGGTTCGCGCCCGTCATGGTGAAGCCGGAGATAGTCAATGGGGCATAGCCGGTGTTGGTCAGCATCGCCGATAGCAGAGGAGAGGTGAAGAACAGGAAAGAGTTGCCGAAGGAAAGGTTGTTGGTGGAGAGGGTTGCCTCTGGGAAGGCGCTGGGGACTTTGGCGACGTAGGCGTTGTAGGCGACGCCGGAAGTTCCACCGATAGTGCTTTGGAAAGCGGTAGACGTAACCGGAATAGCGGAGGAATAAGCAGAGCCCGCAAAGTAGGCGTTACCGACGCCATCCGTGGAGACAGCCGTGCCGGTGCTGCCGGTGTTGTAGCCGAACTCGTTGTCATCGGCAGTGAGGAGATAGGAATAGATAACCGCCGAGCCTTGAGGATTCAGCATGGTGACGAAAGCGCCGCCAAAGCAGGCAGGGGAGGCGGTCAAACAGTCGCCATTGAGCAGATTGCCCGGGAAAGTGGCGAGCGCAACGGGAGGAAAAGGCGGCAGTGGTGGCGGCGAACCAATGGTGACGACAGGCACAAGCGGGCGGAGGTAGCTGACCAGGGCTCCTCCGGTGATGAAGGCGTTGCCATTGGGATCGACAGCCAGGGCGGTGGGTGGTAGACCAAAGTCAGGGCCGTCAAGGAAGCCGCCGAGACGCGCGGTGTAGGTCAAAGAGGTCGCGGTGGGGTTCAGCTTGCTTACATAAACGAACTCGACTATGCCATGCGCGCCGTTGCAGTCGGTGTCGATCGAGTCACCCGCGGGAGCAGATGTACAGATGTCGAAGGCCCCGGGAGAAGGCGCGAGAATATTGTCAAACGCCCTGCCTGAGACATAGGTGCTGCCGTCGTTGCCGACGGCAATGCCGTCAATCGTCTCCGGGAAAAGGGTGCCCCAGAGGAGGGCGCTGGAGCCGGGTTTCGTGAAGTCAAATTTGGCGATGAACCCTGCGGAGCCGCCTTGCGATAAACGCAAGGAGCTTGTCTGAAACGTTCCTGGAGTGACGAGGGCGCCGTCATGTGTGGAGCCGGCCAAATAAACATCATCGGAAGCATCCAGTGCCAACCCGGAAGGGACATTGAAATAGAGCAGGGTGCTGTAAATCATGGAGGCCGAGCCGGTCTTGGTGGGGTCGAACTCCGTCAAGAATCCATTGGCGGGGAGATTGTTGCAACTGCCCACACAAACGAAACCACCGTAGAACGGATTCGCGGTCATGGGGAAATCGAAATCAGGGGTCCCGCCAGCCACATAGGCAATGCCGTTGTGGTCGACGGCTATGCCGGTGGGCGTGACTCCGGGGTAGTCATTACCCCAGTAGTTTGTGGTATCGGGCGCGCCTAAATGTCCGCCGAGATCTGTGGAATAGAGTAATGCTCCAGAGGCAGTAAATTTAGCAACAAAAGCGGCGCCGGCGACGCAAACGGGGCTGGGACCTTTATCAGGCGGAAATGAGCAGATTGATCCTCCGGAATATAAGTTAATGCCTCCGACAATTGGAAAGTCGAAAGATGAGGTGCTGCCGGCCACATAAGCATTTCCCAAGCCATCGACAGCGATAGCGGTGCCGCGATTCACACCCTCGGCGAGTGCATAATAGACGGTTTCGGGTTGGCCTAAACCGTTCAGGACGGTTACTGGAACGAAGACGCCTCCACCTCCGAGGAAAGTCGAGTAAACCAGAGAGTTGGCACCTGATTGCGTGGTATCAATTTTGGTGATGAAGGCATCGGTCGCCGGCGGAGTTGTAATTGGTGGGGAATACGTCGTCGATCCGCCAAAGGTGGCCTCATAGGCATTTTTCACAGGGAAATCGGTAGATGTCGTCGAGCCGGTCAGATAAACGGACCCGGCATTGTCGGAGGTGACAGCGAAGGCGTTATCGGTGCCGCTGCCACCGAGATAAGAGGCGTAGGCCAGGATGGGATCGATCACGAGTGGTTGTTTGCGATTGTAGGAGGCGACGCGGAAGCCGATTTCGTGCGGGCCTCGACGAACGAAGCGGCCTTCGACGGGCGTTTTTGTTAGAGCATTGGAATGCTGATAGACGAATGGCTTGGAGAAACGCAGCGTGCCTCCGGAAACGGAGAGGAGAAGATTGCCATCGGCGTCGAGAGAGATTTTTTCGGCGCCGTCGACGCGGAGGCGGATTTTGGAGGGATCGGCACCGGGAGCGAGGATGAAGTCGTGTTCGAGTTGGGACTGATTTCCGTAGTAGACGATGTCGATGCCGGGATAGAGATTTTTGTAGCGCACACGGGAGAAGTGAGGAACGTTGGTGCGCCACTTGGACGGATCGTTGCCGACGTAGTAGTTGCTCACTCCCGGCTGCTCATCGAGGCCTTCGATTTGCGCGGAGGCGTTGGCGCCCAGGAAACGCAAGCGCAAGATCGCGTAGGGATCTGGAGTTTTCACGCCGTTGGTCGCGGAGGGAGTTCCGGTGTCTTTCATGTGGGTGGAAGAGTCGGCGGAAGAGGAGCGCAGGCCGAGGTCAGCTTCGGCGGGACTCAGCAAGAGCGTGTAACCGCTGCCACGGGCGAGAAATTTGAATTGGGAATCGGCTTGGCCCCGATTGGGTTCGAAGCTCATCGGCAGCTTGGCGTAATTGGCGGCGGTTGGAGTGTTGGGGTTGGCGAACGTCGTTGCGGAGAGGCAAAGCGCAAACGCTGCCGTCGCGACCGCGCGGAATCGAAAGTTCATGTTTCCTCCCAGATCAGCCTTGTGCCGAATCGGAAATCAGCGCGCGTCGCGAACGTGGCTAAGGTCCGGGCGCGCCGAAAAGTGTGCAAGCGGACGCCCTGAATCCCACAGGAGAGCGTGAGGAACAATTAAATTGGGATTAATTTGGTGGCGGGAGGGAATTAATCGTTCAAGGGCTGGTGAGTGTGTGAATTGGAATGGAGATTAATTTCAGCCAGACAAGATTTCCGGAGCAGTGCAGCGAACAAGAGCAAGGTGGCAGCGAAAGGAGAGAATTTCGGGAGCTGGGATGCGCAGGAAGAAGGAGGAAGGATGGCGGAAGTGTGCAAAGTGTTTCCTTTTGTGGGGTTACGGGAGAGCCCGAAGGACCTGAGTAGAGGCGCAGAAGCGGCGCCAAAGAAGATGGTTCGCGGGGCAGGATGTGCATATAATGCCGCAGTACCCCGCAAAGAACGACGCCGGTCAAGCACCGGCTAATTACATTTCAAGCCAATGTCCCAGGAACCCAAAGCGAATTGGCTATTTGGGCCCTTTTGTTTGGACCCAGAGCAACGGGTGCTGCTGCGCGACGGCAAGCCGATTGCGCTGACTTCCAAGGCGTTCGAAATCCTTCATTTACTGGTGGAGAATCACGGCCGTGGGCTCTCGAAAGAAGAGATGATGCGGCAAGTGTGGCCGGACAGTTTTGTGGACGAATCCAACCTGGCACAGCACATTTTCCATTTGCGAAAAGTTCTGGGGGATACGCACGAAGGCCGCGCGTATATCGAAACGCTGCCGCGGCATGGGTACCGGTTCGTGGCGGAGGTGCAGCAGGCGCCGGCGAAACGCGCCGAGGTCGCGGTTACCGCGGGAGACACCAGGCAAGCAGTCGCGGCCTTTGCGAAGTCCAATCCGACCAAATTGCGCTGGGTGCTTGGAATTGCGGCTGGTTTTCTGCTGGCAGTTTTCGCGCTCGTGTTTGTGGAGCGCGGACGGATCCGGGATCCGGGTCCGGTGAGCAGCGGAAAAGTGATGCTGGCAGTATTGGCGTTTGAAAATCTGAGCGGCGATCCGCAGCAGGAATACCTGAGCAGCGGGTTGACCGAGGAGTTGATCACGCAGTTGGGAAGCCTGGAGCCGGGACGCCTGGGGGTGATCGCACGGACTTCCGCCATGCAATACAAAGACTCGCATAAAGATGTGCGGCAGATTTCCCGGGAGCTTGGAGTGGATTATGTACTGGAAGGAAGCGTGCGTCGCGAAGGTGAACGGGTGCGGATCACCGCGCAATTGATTCAGGTGAAAGATCAAACGCACTTGTGGGCCAAAGAATACGACCGCAGCCTGAAAGATATCCTGGGATTGGAAAGCGAAGTGGCCGGGGAAGTGGCGCGGGAAATCCGGCTGCGCTTGACTCCGGTGGAAAGCGAGCGGCTGGCGAAGGCGCGCGCGGTGGATCCGGACGCCTACGAGTTGTATTTGAAAGGGAGGTATTTCTGGAACAAGCGCAACGAGGCGGCGTACGTGAAAGCGATCGATTATTTTAATCAGGCCATCGCGCGGGATACGCAGTATGCGCGGGCCTATAGCGGGCTGGCGGATGCTTATGCGCTGCTGGGATCCTGGCCAAACGCGGAAATGCCGCGGAGAGTGGCGATGCCGCGGGCGAAGGAGGCGGCGCTGACGGCGTTGAAGCTGGATGATTCGCTGGCGGAGGCGCACGCGTCGCTGGCCTTTGTGGAAATGCATTACGAGTGGAACTGGAAGGAGTCGGAAAAGGAATTCCGGCGGGCGATCGAGTTGAATCCTAACTACGCGACGGCCCACCAGTGGTTTGCGTATTGGCTGATGGCGCAGGGACGTCCGGACGAATCGATTGCAGAGAATGAATTGGCGCGGAAAGCCGATCCATTGTCGATCATTATCAGGACGGACGCTGCGGACTTGCTTTGTGCGGCGGGGAGATTCGACGAAGCCATCCAAAAGGCAAAGGAAGCGATGGATCTGGACCCTGATTTCCGGCTCGGACATTACTTTCTGGGGCTGGCGTATTCGGGCAAACAGATGTATCCCGAAGCGCTCGAGGAATACCAAAAGGGTGTCGCCGCAGACAGCAAAGATGAATGGTCGCTCTCGGGCCTGGGCTGGGTGTATGCATTGATGCATGACCGAATGAAGGCGGAAGAAATTATTCGGCGACTGGGGCAGGATGCACGGGAACGGCCGGATCTGGCGCTGGAAATTGCGATCATTTATTCGGCGTTGGGGGAGAAGAACGAGGCGTTTGCTTGGCTTGAGAAGGCCTATCAAAATCGCGACGGCGGACTCATGTTAGTTAACTCGTATTGGTACTTTGGGCAGATTCGCTCTGATCCACGATATGCGGAGTTGGTGAAGAAGATTGGGCTGCCGGAATGAGAGTGAATCATTGAGTGGGGAAGTGAGAAATAGAAGATAAGAATAACGCTGAGAGCGCAGAGAACGCTAAGAACGCTGAGAACGCTGAGAACGCTGAGAACGCTGAGAACGCTGAGAAGAGTGGCCCGCCTCAAAAGGACGGGCCCTACAAGAGAAAGGCATTCAGACGGGGAGGGATTCGGCGAGGAGTTTGGCCTTGGATACGCGCTTGGGGAGCGGTGCGTCTTTGAGGGATTCGCCGACCTGGCCGACTACGCTTTCGCGGGAGAAAGGCTTTTGGAGGAAGAAGGCGTCCTGGAGAAAATTGTCGTCGGGAGCGGATTGTTCGAGATAGCCGGTCATATAGACGATTTTGAGGTGGGGCAGCAAAGACGTGAGGCGCTTGGCGAGCGCGGGGCCGCGCATTTTGGGCATGACGATGTCGGTGAGGACGACGTGGATGGATTTGCCGAAACGCTTCGCGATTTCGAGGGCTTCCAGGCCGTCCTCGGCGGTGAGAACGCTGTAGCCGGCGGCTTTGAGGAATTCGCAGGCGAGTTCGCGGACTTCGCGTTCGTCTTCGACGACCAAGACGGTTTTGCGGCCGATGACGGTTTCGTGGACTTCGGGGAGAGGGGGAGCGGTGACGAGCTGCTCGAAGGTTTGCGACAGATAGACTTTGAAGCGGGCGCCGCTGCCGGGGGCGGAGTCGACATGGATGAAGCCGCCGCTCTGCTTGACAATGCCGTAGACGGTGGCGAGGCCGAGGCCGGTGCCCTTGCCGGGTTCCTTGGTGGTGAAGAAAGGCTCGAAGATACGGGCCTTGGTTGCCGCGTCCATGCCGTGGCCGGTGTCGGAAACGGTGATGACCA
>Ga0210403_10005733_pt1 | contig 10495 bp, 8 predicted proteins | sample IncBWC19MmetaG_FD_150863 | JGI IMG/M metagenome (GOLD analysis project Ga0210403, IMG submission 150863) | Forest soil microbial communities from Barre Woods Harvard Forest LTER site, Petersham, Massachusetts, United States - Inc-BW-C-19-M | ecosystem: Environmental > Terrestrial > Soil >... | reverse complement strand
TGGTATTGCTGAAAGCCGTGCTGAACGGCGTGTAGAAAGTCCAACCAGTGTCTACGCCGCCGGTGAGGATGCAGTGAACGTAGACGACTCCCGCAATGATGTATAAGTACCAGCTCAGCAGATTGATACGCGGAAACGCCAGGTCCTTGGCGCCGATCATCAAGGGAACAAGAAAATTTCCCAGCACAGCGGGGATGGAAGGGATCAGGAAGAAGAAGATCATCACCTGGCCGTGCATGGTGAAGAGCTTGTTGTAGGTATCTGCCTGTACCAGATCGCCTGCCGGGGTTAGCAATTCGAGCCGGATCAGGAGGGCAAAGAATCCTCCGACGAAGAAGAAGAACGTGATCGATATCAAATACAGCAACGCGATGCGCTTGTGGTCGGTGGTCAACAGCCACGAGCGAATGCCGTATTCCTTATTCAGATAGTGTTCGCGTTCGGCAGTAACTGCTACGGTCGCCATTGCTATTCCTTAGGGTTTTGCGAACTCGTGCCGACGGGAGCAGGGCTGGGCTTGCCTGCTGCCCCTGACGGAGCCGGGCTCAACGACTTGATGTATGCCACTAACGCATTCAACTGTTCTTCGCCCACAAGTCCCTGAAAAACCGGCATGATGGGCTTGAATCCGCTGACGATTTTCGCGCTTGGACTCAAGATTGATTCGCGAATATAGTTTTCATCGGCCACGACGGTTCGCCCATCTTCGAGTTGCACGGGCTTGCCGAAGATTCCGACCAGGTTAGGTCCGCGGCCCTGAGTATCGGAGCGGTGGCAGGTGGGGCACCCCAATTGCTGAAAAAGACTTTCGCCGCTGGCTGCAAGCGATCCGGTGGTGCCGCCACCGGAGAGCCATGCCTGGTATTGCGCCGGTTCCATGACCACCACTTGTCCGATCATGCCCGAGTGCATGGTGCCGCAATATTGCGAGCAAAACAGATGATAGACACCTGGCTTGGTCGCGCGGAACCATGCGGTTGAATAGCGTCCCGGTATTACGTCCTGCTTGATCCGGAAAGCGGGAACATAAAAGCTGTGGATTACGTCCTGCGAAGTCATAATCAGTCTGACGTCGCGCCCGACGGGCACATGCAGTTCGTTGATTTCGCGCTGACCCTCCTGATGTTGGAGCTTCCACATCCACTGTTTGGCTACGACGTAGACTTCGGAAGCTCCCTGGGGTGGAGTTCGCTCATGGAAGTAAATGACCGCTCCCCAGAGGAAAATAACCATGAAAATTCCGAGAGGAATGATCGACCAGGTTATTTCCAATGCGGACGAGCCTTCGATCTGCTCCGCTTCGACTCCGCGCCGCTGACGATACTTCGTCGCAAACACCAGGATCATGGTGAAGATGGCCGCGCACATGAACGCCGACAACGCCAGTAGAAAAATGTAGAGTGCGTCTACATTGCCGGCCCCTGCCGAGGCGCGAACAGGCCAAAGTGGAAAGTTATCGAACATAATCAGTCGTTGGTCGTTGGTCGTTGGTCAGCGGCAGATTCCTAGCGACGGTCGAACCCATTCGGAACATCACGATGAGGAATGTTCCGAGGATCAGCACCGTAGCGCCTGCTGCCAGTTGCAAAATCCTGCTGATGATCGCTCCGTATTTCCCCGTGTTCGGGTCGTAGTGGTAGCAGTAGAGCAATATCTGATCAACCACTGTGCCGATTTTATTTTCTGACGCCTGAATCAGCCCCAGGCGTAGATCCTTGGGAGCAAACTCGACTCCGTAATAGTATTGAGCGATTTTTCCCTCGGGCGTCAGCACCATGATTGCTGTCGCATGAGCAAACTGGCCGCTCCGGGGATCGTACTGATACTGGAATCCGGCCGCCTTGGTGAGCGCATCGATCGAGGCGGCTGGCCCGGTCAAAAAATGCCAGCCCTGTGCCGCACCGGGGCGCCCGTAGCGCTTCAAGTACTCTGCTTTCTTTGCGGACGCCATCTCCGGCGTTTCTTTGGGATCGAAACTGACTGTGAGAACGTCAAACTCCTTTCCGACGTCGAACTTCAATACCCGCATTGCGCTTTCGAGTCCGCTCAACACTTCTCCGCACAGCATCGGGCACTGGTAGTAGACCAGATTCAGAATTATCGGACGCTTGCCAAAGTAATCTCCCAACTGGACTGTCTTGCCGGTTTCATCGTGAAACGTGAGACCGGGCGGAATCTGTTCGTTCAGGCGCTGCTCGATGCCTACATCCTTCAATCCGGGAGGACGCACGTTCGCAGGCGGCGACAGGATGCCCTGCGTCATTCCTTGGCCCCACGAAGACGTGCTGAGAGCACACGCCGACAACACTGCCGTCGTGATCAGCCTCGAAATGCTCGATCTTACTTGACTGCGCACTGCCACTTTCCTTTCCGTTACTTCGGCGATGGCGGCTTGGTCCGAAGCGGCGTACCGCTCGTGTCCGAACGCTCCGCGGCTTGATTCGCCACATCCACCGCGGACGGTGGAACCGTTCCTGCCTTCAGCGTAGTCGGCAGTCCGCGTTGCGCGACTAACTCCATGGCTCGCTCGATCGGGATGTGAACTACTCCTGACTTTTCGTCGACCCAGCCATAGCTGTTTAGCGTTTGCTCTTCTTTCAGCCGGAAATCGTTGATCTCAATTCGCTCGTTTCGCTCCAAACGCGGTTCGGGAAACTTTTTGATCTCTTCCGGCGATACGATACGTGTATTGGCGTCAACCTGCTGCACCAGCGGGCTCTGCTGAGGGTGACGCGCTCTCTGGCGCGCGTCCATGAATTTGTACAGTCCCAAAACCACCAGATAAACCAGCACTCCTCCCACAACCAGGCTGATGAGGAACGCGTATATTGCCTGGGCACTCAGGTCCTGCCGCTCGAAGCCTTCTTCCCCGTGCACATGTTTTAGATCCTCACTCATGGGCTGGCTCCAATACCTCGCTCGCGGCCACATCGTACGCGGGCAGAAGCGGCAGAGAACTCAAATTGCGGAAGAAGTAAGCCAGCCAAAATCCGCCAATGGCCACCGGGACCACTACATCCGCCAAGGTGAGGCTCAGTGTCGTTGAAAAGTTGGGCTCGATGATCCAGAAAAGATCGAGGTAACGCATGACCATGATCCAGGTTGCGAGCCAGACCAACCGGCGTACGTCGCGTTTGAAGGGGCGCGAGAGCAAGAGCACGAAAGGCACAGCGAACTGGAATATCACGAGGAATAACCCAATGAATCCCCAGCCGCCGTTCAATCTCCTCAGATACCAGGTGATTTCTTCCGGCAAATTCCCCGCCCAGATAATCAGCCACTGCGAAAACGAGAAGTAGGCCCACACCATAATGAAGGTCAGCATCCACTTGCCGTGGTCATGCACGAAATCAGGTTTCAACAGTTCTGACATCGGCTTGTAGTTCACCAGAATTCGCTCGACGACGACGGCGAAACACATCGCCGAAAGCAATTCGCCGATGAGGATCAACAATCCATAGATGGTCGAAATCCAACTCGGGTCGATGGACATTATCCAGTCGATGGCGGCGAATGAAATTGTGAATGCGTACAGAATCAGGCCTGGCCCGCTTACGGCCTTGAAACGCGCGGTGTTGTCGCGCGATGAAGCGTTGTCCTGTTCCTTCGACCACTTGGTGAGCAGGAACGACAACAGATTCCAGATGCCCAGGTAAATCGCGGCGCGAATAATAAATCCGTGGACATTCAGGTAGGATTTGGTGAGATCCTGCAAGTGTTCGTGGAGATGTTGGTCCGTGATGGAATCCAGGGGCCGAGCCCACACGTAAAGTTTTGGCAGTCCGAAAAGGATTGGAACGAACAACGCTGCCATCAGTGGCAAGCACCGCATGGCGGCGCCCAGTATCCTGCGGATGACCATGCCCCATCCGCCGCCGGTGAGGTGCCGGATCATGAGAATCGCCATCGATCCGAGAGTGACTCCAAGCCAGCACATATAGCCAAGCAGGTAGGCCCGGAAGAACTCATCCGGACGAACGAACGCGAGGACAAGGGAGATCGCGGCGAAAATGAGGCCGATGATAAGCGAGCGCCGTTGGATGGTCTTCACCACCGGCGGTGCCATCAGGTCCAGATTGTTCGCATGCGCCGTCATTTGGACCCGGCTCCTTTTTCGCCACTGGCAGCGGGCTGGAGTTCGGGCAAAGTTGCCCCCGAACCCGGATCACCGCGAAACACTGGCGCTTCGGACGGCACTTTTTGTCCCGGCGCAACATCGCTCATGGTCGCATCCTGACTCAACTGCAAAGCCCGGATATAAGCCACAATGCACCAGCGATCACGAGGCGGAATTTGCGAGGCGTACTCCGGCATCGCGCCAAATCCCTCGGTCATCACGTCGAAGAAATATCCCAATGGAGCTTTGCGCAAGCGTTCGGTGTGATAAGACGGTGGAGCTCGAAAGCCGCGCTGCACGATCATGCCTTTGCCATCGCCGAGGCGGGAGTGACAGGGAGCGCAGAAAATATTAAAGCGCTCTCGGCCGCGGGCGAGCACATCCTCGGTGACTGGGAAAGGCATGTAGTCGCCGGGATTGTTACCGAGCTTTCCCGTATAGAAATACACGTCTTCAGCCAACTGTCCGCGCGCCACCGTCCCTTCGACCGGAGGGCGGGCCGAGCGCAAGTCCGCATAAAAGTCGCTCTCGGCAAGCGGCTTGAAGCGAGGTTGATCTTGCATGTCCTGGCGGCATCCTCCCAGGATCAGCGTGGCCAACAGGATGGAGTACGAAGGTCTTGCCCGTCTCGCAGGGCGAGGACGCCCGGCCTTCATTATTAACGGCGAGATTTTGCGAAGGCTCAGCATGGCTTTAGCTGGGCACCTCCGAAATCGATCGCGGGGCCAGATCCTCCAGAAATCGGCGGGTTTCGGTGGGGCTGTACTTGGGATCGGTAGAAAAGACGATCAGGAAGAAGCGATCTTTGGTCGCGAAGGCGAAGCGCGGCACATTGAACACAGGATGGTATGGCATGGGCAGACCGTTCAATGCCAGCATTCCAAACACCGCAAAAATTCCCCCGAACAGAATCGTCATCTCGAAAGTCACCACGATGAATGCCGGCCACGAATGATAAGGTTTGCCACCGACATTAATCGGGTAACTCACAACGGAAATCCAGTACTGCAGGGCGTAGCCGGACAAACCTCCCAGCAATCCACCGATCAGCACAACGAGTGGGACGTTGTTCTTATGAAATCCAATTGCCTCCGCCAAACCTTCCACCGGAAACGGGCTGTAGGCGTCGATTTTCAGATAGCCGGCTTCGAGGGTGCGATGAGCTGCGTCCACCAAGTGTTGCGCTGAATCAAACTCGGCCATCATTCCGTAAACGGGAGTGCGTTTCATTCCTTCACCTCCGCCTCGGGCAGCAGGGTACGCATTTCGAAGATCGAAATCATCGGCAGGATGCGCACGAACAGGAACATGGCGGCCAGGAACATGCCGATCGTGCCGATGTAGGTCATCCAGTCCCAGCGCGTCGGGTAGTACATTCCCCACGAGGACGTGAGGAAATCACGATGCAAGCTGACCACCACAATGATGAACCGTTCCAGCCACATGCCGACCAGAATGACTCCGGATATAAGGAACAAGGCGGTTGGACTGGTTCGCAGTTTGCGGATCCATAACACTTGCGGGACAAAGATGTTGCAAGCCAAAAGCGCCAAATACCAGGGAGCATATGGCCCGTGCAGGCGATTCCAAAGGAGGAACGCATCGTAGCGGTTCCCGCTGTACCAACCCATGAACCCTTCAATGGCGTACCCATAAGCCACGATCAGGCCTGTGGCCAACATCACTTTCGCCGAATTCTGCAAATGGCGTTCGGTGATGAAGTCTTCGAGACCGTAGAATTTGCGGATCGGAATCGCCAGCATGAGCACCATGGCGAATCCGGAATAGATTGCACCCGCCACGAAGTAAGGAGGGAAGATCGTCGTATGCCAGCCGGGCACGATTGCAACCGCGAAGTCGAAACTGACTACGGTGTGAACAGAGAGCACCAACGGAGTCGCGAGTCCGGCAAGAAGCAGGTAGGCAGTCTCATAGCGATGCCAATGCCGGGCCGAACCGCGCCAGCCCAGGGCCAACATTCCGTAGATAATTTGCGCCGCGCGATTGGTCGATCGATCCCGCAGCGTGGCCAGATCTGGAACCAGTCCGATGAACCAAAACAATAGGGAAATAGTCGCGTAGGTGGAAACGGCAAAGACGTCCCAAACCAATGGGCTGCGGAATTGCGGCCACACCTTCATCGTGTTGGGATAAGGAAAAAGCCAGTACGCGAGCCAGGGACGGCCCACGTGAATCAGGGGGAAGAGGCCAGCCGCAGACACGGCGAACAGCGTCATGGCTTCCGCAAACCGGTTAATCGAATTGCGCCAGGATTGGCGCAACAACAACAGGATGGCCGAGATCAACGTGCCCGCATGACCGATTCCAATCCACCACACGAAGTTCACGATGGCGAAGCCCCAGCCGATCGGGATGGTGACGCCCCATATGCCAACGCCGCGGACAAATAAATATCCGACGGCGAACAACATCATCATGGTGAGCAGAAACGCGATGCCAAAGCCGAGGAACCAGCCATTGGACGTTGGGCGCGTAAGGACAATCGAGCTGATCTTGTCAGTGACCGTGCCGAAGGTATATCCGGGCTCGATGACCGGAGCGCTATCGCCAACGGTCGCGGGTTGTCTTGGCTCGTCCATCTCTCGATCGTGCTCGCTTAACTTTCCAACTCTGGATTCGGATTGCGAATCTCGGCCAGATACGTGGTTCGTGGCCGGGTATTCAGGTCGGCCAGCAAACCGTAGTTGCGTGGGATCGCCTTGAGCTTTGAAACCCGGCTGTTGGGATCGTTGATATTGCCAAAGGTGATCGCATCGGCCGGGCAAGATTGCTGGCAGGCCGTCTGCAACTCGCCGTCCTGGATAGTGCGACCGTCCCGCTCAGAATCAATGCGATGCTGGGTGATGCGCTGGATACAGTAGGTGCACTTTTCCATGACGCCGCGGCTGCGAACGGTGACGTCGGGATTGCGCATCATCTTGTACTGCGGCGTCTCCCAATCCTGAAAGAGGAGGAAATTAAAGCGCCGCACTTTATATGGACAATTGTTGGAACAGTAGCGCGTGCCTACACAGCGGTTGTAGACCATGTCATTCAGGCCTTCGGTACTGTGTACGGTCGCCCCCACCGGACAAACGACCTCGCAAGGGGCGTTCTCACATTGCATGCAAGGGACGGGCTGAAAATACGCTTTTGGATTGTCGCGATCACCTTGGTAGTAGGCATCAACGCGAAGCCAGTGCATGTGGCGGCCGATCACAACCTGCTCCTTGCCAACCACCGCAATGTTGTTCTCCGACTGGCAAGCGACCATGCAGTTGTTGCACCCCACGCACGCGTTCAAATCGATTGCCATGCCCCAGGCGTAGAGTTCCTTGTCATACGGATAGGGTTTGTACAAAGTCAGCTCCGCCGGAGGTTGTTCTTCCTTCGCGAAGCCTGGTTCCTTGCGGTACTCTTCGAGACGCGCAGAGCGCACCTGCGGGCGCGAGCCTTCCGGCGTGTCCATGGTCTGGTAGCCCTGCGTCGTAGCTAGCTTATAAGTGCCGCCAGCCTTGGTGATATTTACGCCACTGGTGAACCATGGCGTTGCGCTGGAACGAAGCGGGTACATATCGAAACCTGCGCCGGTCCCGGCCCGGCCTGCGCGCTTACGTCCGTAGCCTAGGAAAACGGTGACCGAATTGTCAGGATGACCGGCTTGAATCCAGATGGGAGCGGTCACTTTCTTCCCATTCAATTGCAACGTGACCAGATCTTCGCTCTTCAACCCTATCCGCGCGGCCATGGCCGGGCCGAGGAGCACTGGGTTGTCCCAGGTCATCTTCGACATTGGCTTGGGCAGCTCCTGCAGCCAGCCGTTATTGGAGAAGCAGCCGTCATAGACGCAAGGATCGCGGCGGAAATTGATCTCGATGGCATTTTCGTCACTGAGTGGCGAGCGCGGAAAGGCTGCGGATTTCAGACTGACTGACTTCGGTGCAAACGTTGTTCCTTCAATCCAGCCATCGTGCAGTGATTTCCGCCAGAAGGCGTCGAAGTCCGCGCCTGAGTGCTGCTTCTTCCAATAGCCCTGTACGACTTCGTGGCCCGTGGCTTCGGCTTGCCCCGCGAGCAGTGCGGTAATTTCATAAACGCTCTTGCCGCCGTAGAGCGGAGCAAGCAGCGGTTGCACGACGCTGACTGTTCCGTCGTAGGCACGAGAGTCGCCCCAAGATTCAAGGTAATGCGCCTCGTTCACATGCCACTGGCAGAGTTCGGCAGTCTCGTCCTGATAGAGACCCAGATGCACTCGAAGGGGGATGCTCGTGTTCTTAAGTGCATCGGCGAAGCCAAGGTCAGCGGGCGCATCGTAAGCGGGATTTCCACCCATGATGAACAGCGCATCCACCTTGCCGGCGCGCATGTCGGCAACCAGATCCTTGATGGATTCGAATTGGTTAACTGGATTTTCGTCGATGGGATCCGTGTAGATAACGGTCTTGCCGATATTTCCGAGCGACTGGTTCATGGCATGTGCCAGAGCGTGCACAACCGGAGGTTGATGATCGCCGGCAATGACCACGCAAGAGCCGCTGTGACCCTTTAGGTCGATGAGCAGAGCCTCGAGGAACTTCATCGCATCCGGCTTTCCCTTCGCGCCGGATGCGTTCGTCTGCACGCCTACGAGAATAGCCAAGGCGTACGCAATCTCTTCAATCTCGCTTGCCTGCACAGGCAATCGGTGATCCGCTTTCGCCCCGGTTGAACTCATCGTGCTCTCGATCACATACAGGCGGTTCATGTTGCCGGCATCGGGATTGCGGCGCTTGGCGAAATCGCGGATGTAACGCGTACTTCCAGGGAATCCGGCGTACAGGAAATCGGCGTCGAGCGAGACGATCACATCAGCGTTCTCTAGCTTGTACTGCGTTTCCATTGACTGGCCGAAAGCCATCTTCGCGCCCTCGAGCACATTGTCGCGATTCACCGGCTCGTACACATGCCACTTCGCTTGCGGATAAAGCTTGAGCACCGCCTGCAGTTGATCCGCCAGCGCGGGTGAAGAAACCGTTCGCGTCAGGATGCGGATGCCCGCTCCCTGAACCGCTTTCTGCGCGTTGAGCGGTCCGCGAATCGCTTCGAGAAATCCTCCCCACGTGCGCACGTCACCTAAATATGCGATGGTCTGCGACCGATCGGGGTCATACATGCCGAGGATCGAGGCTTGCGCGAACACGTCCGTACCGCCAAGGCTGGCGGGATGCTGCGCGTTGCCTTCAATCTTGGTTGGACGATAAAGATGGCTCTCAACGAGGATCGGACTCGCATATCCTCCCAGCGTGAAAGCTGTGGCATAGAACATCGGGACGCCGGGAATCACCGCTTCTGGCTGCCGCACATAGGGAACAATCGGCTCCAGCGGCTGTTTGGTGCATGCCGTCATTCCAGCCATTGCCAGCGAAGCCCCCATCAGCTTCAGAAAACCACGGCGGGAAACTGAGTCCAGCCACTCCGAGGCGCCTTTGGGAAACTCGCGATGCATCATCTCCTGAAACTCGGCGCTACCCGCGAGTTCTTCCAGGCTTCGCCAATATTCGGGACCTTTCGCCCCGGCGATTTGGGCGCGAGCGGTTTCGAGATTCAGCTTGTCCTTCTTGCCAGAACAAACGTCCTCGCGGTGTCGCTTATTGTTTTGTTCTTCCATCTTGTTCTTAGAACTCGGTTGCGGTAAAGACGTAGCCAGTTCCGTCTCTACCGTAAACGTCCCCGCCCGGTTGGACGGGCGAGACGCCGCCCTCCAATACGTCAGCGGTGACACGTCGAACAACTCGTAATGTCCGTCACCGTTCGCAACTTATACTTCTTCACCAAATCCGTACCGAGCGAAAGCTGATCCGTATAAACCCTCCCGTCCAGCGCCACGGGTTTGTCACTCGATGGCTGCTCGTAGCGCATATTGAACACCTGGTCTTGAGGCCGCAGATTTTTCTCCGGTGCGCGGTGGCAATCCAGACACCACTCCATTTGCAGCGAAGCGTAATTGAACATCAGCGGCATCCGGTCAACTGGACCGTGGCAGGTGTTACAGCCCACGCCCTTGTTGACGTGAATACTGTGGTCGAAGTAAACGAAATCCGGGAGATCGTTGACTCGCGTCCATACCAAGGACTTGCCAGTGCGAAAGCTCTCGCGCACAGGTTCGAGCAAGGGCGCTCCCGTCCAAATTTGCGAATGGCAGTTCATACAGGTCTTGGTTGGAGGAATCCCGGCGAACGAAGATTTCTCAACCGAAGTATGGCAATAGCGGCAGTCAATGCCCAACCCGCCGACATGGTGCTGATGGCTAAAGGGAACAGGTTGAGGCCGCACCACTTTGGCGTAAGTGATGTAGGGCGACCGTTGCAGTTCGAGCAGTGCCCACAGCAAGGCCGAGAC
>Ga0210403_10005731_pt1 | contig 10496 bp, 7 predicted proteins | sample IncBWC19MmetaG_FD_150863 | JGI IMG/M metagenome (GOLD analysis project Ga0210403, IMG submission 150863) | Forest soil microbial communities from Barre Woods Harvard Forest LTER site, Petersham, Massachusetts, United States - Inc-BW-C-19-M | ecosystem: Environmental > Terrestrial > Soil >... | reverse complement strand
CAGCTGATGCTGGGCCACGCGGATATAGCGACGACTCAGATTTACACGCACGTGGTCGAAGAGCGCCTGAAGGAGATTTACAAGGCGCACCACCCGCGGGCGTGAGCGCGAATCGCAATTCCACGCGGGCTGTTGCGTGGGGAACCGGCAAAACACCATAAAATCGATCGGGCGCGGGGATCTCGCGAGGCATGCGGCGCCCCCGGCCGAGGACGGAAAAGCGAATGCCTGACTACATGTTCCAACTCGAAAGCCGGCTCTCTCCCGAGCAGCGCGCCGCAATGGTTCGCATCCAGGAGCTTGCGGCGGAATCCGAGGCCAACGTCTACCTCGTTGGCGGCGCCGTGCGTGACGTGATTTCCGGAATGGCCATCCGCGATTTAGATTTCACGATCGAGGGCAACCCGTCCCGGATCGTTCGCGAACTCGAAAAAGGCGGAGCGAAAGCGTTCGAAGAAGATGATGCGCTGCGCTCGGCGGAATTGGTTCTGGCCGGGGACGTCGACGCGAGCGTTTCCGCTGCGCGCGAGGAAGTCTACTCCCGGCCCGGCGCCAAGCCCGAAACTCGATTCTCCACAATCATGGAAGACTTGAGGCGGCGCGATTTCTCCGTCAACGCCATCGCGATTTCCCTCAACGCGAACTCGCGCGGATTGCTCCTCGATCCCACGAATGGCCTCGCTGACCTCGAGCGCCGCGAGATTCGCGCGCTGTCGATCCACAGCTTCACAAACCAGCCCGTGCGGCTGCTGCGCGCTCTGCGCTACGAAGCGCGCATGGGGTTCAAGATGGAGTCGCGCACCAAGGATTGGTTCAGTCTGGCCATGGAGCGCAAGCTGCAGGACAGCATCTCGGTCGAAGACGCGGGGAGCGAGTTCCGCCAGGTGGCCCGCGAAGAAAAGCCCGCGGCAATTCTGAAATCCTGGGAATCGCAAGGCCTGCTGGGCATGGTCAGTCCTATCCTGGCCAAGCGCCATCCCGATTACGACGCCATCAACCGCATCTTTCGTGTGCGCGAAGACCTGGTTTCGTCGGGCATGCGCCCGCGCCTCTATGCCCCCGTCACGGTGGCGATTCTTGGCCGCTTGAAAGATGGCGAGCGGAAATCCGTGCTCGCTCGGATGGACTTGCCGTCCGCGGAACTGCGCGCGGTGCAGGAAGTCGAGCCGGAAGCGGCGAAAGTCGTAAAGATCCTCACCGGCCCCAAAACGGCGGCGGCGCGGGACGCGTACGCATACCTTGAGAAGGCGCCGCTCGATTTGCTCGCCTACATTCTGGCCGAATCTTCGAATAGTAAGGCGGTCGGGAAGATTCGAACCCATTTCCAGAAATGGCGGCCGCTGCGCCAGGCTCTGCCCAGCGTGGGCAACGAACTCGAATTGCTCGGCATGCAGCGCGGCCCGAAATTCGACAAAGTGGTCGAGGACTTTTTCCAGTTGCAGTTGCTAGGCCGCGCCCGCAAGCCCGAAGATCACGCCAAGGTTCTTCGCAAGCTCTCCGGTATCAAGGAACTACCGAAGAAAGTGGAAGAAAAGAAAAAACCGGAAAAGCCGAAGAAGAAAGGCGAGGCAGGCGCGAAGCCCGAAACCGCAGCGGCTGGGCCAATAACTCCGCCCAAAATACCACCTCACCGCATGGCGCAGGGAAGACCCGCTCCCGCACCATCGCCGGGAAAATCCGCTCCTGTGCCGTCTCCGAAGCCGAAAGCGAAGGCGAAGAAAAAGTAACGCAGCGCCCGCCCGACGCCTTCAGGCAAACCAACCAGGACGGTTGACAGTGAGTTCTCATTGTGAGAACCTCGCTATCGATGCGCGTCATAAAACGGGGCGCTCTAGAGGCGTTCTGGCGGGAACATTCGGACGCGAAGGCTAGCCTGGAATCCTGGTACGCGGTAGTGCGCAAGGCGAATTGGAAAACTCCCGCGGAATTGAAGCGAGTGTACCCGAACGCCGACTTGGTCGGGCGCAGGACAGTTTTCAAAATCGCGGGCAACAAATACCGTCTGATTGCCCGAGTCAACTACCAGACACAGCGAGTCTTCGTGCTCTACCTTCTGACGCACGCGGAGTATGACCGGGGGCTTGGAAACAATGAGCACAACGACGATCGACTTAAACGAAAAAGCATACCGGCAGCTACTGGGGCGCACTCTTCCTCACGTCATTCGTACGGACGAAGAATGCGAGCGCCTGACCAACGAACTGGAACGCCTGGACGAACGTGAGCGGCTGTCCCCGGAGGAAAGCGAACTCGCCGAACTCTTGACCGTGCTCATTGACCAGTACGAGGAGCGCCGCCATCCGATTCGGAAGGCAAGTCCCCGGCAGACTCTCAAACACTTGATGGAAGCCCGAAACCTGAAGCAGAAAGATCTCTGGAAGCTCTTTGGGTCGAAAGGAATTACTTCCGAGGTGTTTCACGGAAAGCGTTCCATCAGCAAGGCGCAAGCAAGAAAGCTGGCGGAATTCTTTCGTGTCAACGTTGAACTCTTCATTTAGGGGTTATGGCTGTTCCTGCACGACTGCAGTACATGAAATCGTGCCGTAGCAAAATCTCGCGCGCGAGATTAGAATAGCCTCCGGCATGGAAACTCCCAGATTCGTTCACCTGCATCTGCACACGGATTACAGTCTGTTGGATGGGGCCTGCGACCTCGAGGAAGTCGTCGAGGAAGCGGCGCGCCGCAAAATGCCCGCGGTGGCCGTCACCGATCACGGAAACCTTTTCGCCGCTGAATCTTTCTATCACGCGGCCAAAACGCGGGGCGTGAAGCCCATCATCGGCTGCGAGGTGTACGTGGCCAAGGGCAGCCGTCACGATCGCGGCGAGACGCCGCAGCGCGACGCGGCGAATGGCTCCGCCAACGGCGCGGCCGAGCCGGGCCAGCGCGGCGTCAATCATCTCGTTCTTCTTTGCGAAAACGGCGAGGGCTACCGCAATCTGATCAAGCTCGTCTCCGCCGGATTCCTCGAAGGCTTTTATTACAAGCCGCGCATCGACTACGACCTGCTGGCGAAACACAGCAAGGGATTGATCGCCCTGTCGGCGTGCCTGCGCGGCGCGGTGACCGAAAACCTGGTGGATGACAAGCCGAACGAGGCCCGCGAAGCGGCCTACCGGCTGCGCGACATTTTCGGGAAATACAATTTCTTCGTCGAGATTCAGGACCAGGGCCTGGAAATCGAAAAGCGGGTCAACCCCAAGATCGTCAGCCTGTCGCGCGAGACCGGCATTCCGCTCGTTGCCACCAACGATTGCCACTACCTCCGGCACTCGGACGCGCACGCGCAGGAAGTCCTCCTGTGCATTCAGACCGGCAAGACGATGAGCGACACGCATCGCATGAAGTTCGCGACCGACCAGTTCTTCTTCAAAACGGCGGAAGAGATGGCGCAGGTCTTTGGAGAAATCCCGGACGCGCTCGAGCGCACTGTGGCCATCGCCGAGCGCTGCAACGTGAAGATCGACGCCGTGCAAAATTCCTTCCCGGATTTTCAGGTCCCCGAAGGGCAGACCGTCGATACTTACTTTGAAGCCGTGTCGCGGGAAGGTTTTGTGTCCCGCGTGCCGGTCCTCGAAGCGCGCGCCAAAACCGGCGTGCTGCGCAAGACCCTCGCCGAGTACGAGACGCGCCTCTCGAACGAAATCCGCATGATCCAGAAGATGCGCTATGCCGGATATTTCCTGATCGTCTGGGACTTCATCCGCCACGCGCGCTCGCAAGGAATCCCTGTGGGCCCCGGCCGCGGCTCGGCGGCGGGAAGCCTGGTGAGTTACGCGCTGCGCATCACGGACGTCGATCCGCTGCAATATGACTTGCTCTTCGAGCGCTTCCTGAATCCGGAGCGCGTCTCGATGCCCGACATTGACATCGATTTTTGCATGCGCCGCCGCGGCGAGGTGATCGAGTACGTCACGGGGAAGTACGGCCGCTCGAACGTGGCGCAGATCATCACGTTTGGAACGATGGCCGCGAAAGCCGCGATCAAGGACGTGGGCCGCGCGATGGATTTGCCCTACGGCGAAGTCGACCGAATCGCGAAGATGGTGCCCGCGCAGCTCAACATCACGCTCGACGAAGCCTTGAAGCAGGCGCCGCAGCTCGCCAGCACCATCGAGGGCGACGCCCGTTACAAAGACATGATGGAAGTCGCCAAGCGCCTCGAAGGCCTCGCGCGACACGCCTCCACGCACGCGGCCGGCGTTGTGATTTCTCCCGAGCCGCTCACCAACCTCGTCCCGCTTTACAAGTCCAACCGGGATGAAATCACGACGCAGTACGACATGAAGGGTCTCGAGCATATCGGCCTGCTCAAGATGGATTTTCTCGGACTGACGACGCTCACCGTGCTCGAAGACACCGTGCACATGATCGAGCAGAATCGCGCCGTCAAGATCGACTTGAACGCGCTGCCGCTCGACGATGAGGCCACCTACAAACTTTTCGCCAGCGGCGAAACCACCGCGATCTTTCAATTTGAATCGCACGGCATGCGCGACATCTTGCGGCGCTACCAGCCCACGCGCCTCGAAGACCTGACCGCGCTCAACGCCCTCTACCGCCCTGGCCCGATCCAGGGCGGCATGATCGACGACTTCATCAACCGCAAGCACGGAAAGAAAAAAGTCGCCTACGACCTGCCCGAGCTGAAGGAAATTCTCGAAGAGACCTACGGCGTCATTCTCTACCAGGAGCAGGTGATGCAGATCGCCAACCAGCTGGCCGGATTTTCGCTGGGAGAAGCGGACATCCTGCGCCGCGCCATGGGCAAGAAGAATCGCGACGAAATGGCGGCCCAACGCGAGAAATTCCTGGCCGGATGCGCGGCGCGCAAAGTCAACGCGAAGAAGGCCGAAAAGATTTTCGACCTCATGGCGGAATTCGCCGGCTACGGCTTCAACAAGTCGCATTCCTGCGCGTACGCGTTGCTCGCTTACCAGACCGCGTACCTGAAATCGCATTTTCCCGTGGAATTCATGGCCGCGCTGCTGACCTCGGAAACGGGCAACACCGAAAAGGTTGTGAAATACATCAACGAAGCGCGCGGCATGGGCATCACGGTGTTGCCGCCGGACGTCAATTCAAGCGATGTGGACTTCACGCCCGTCGGAGAAGCGATCCGCTTTGGACTCCGCGCCATCAAGAACGTCGGCGAGAACACCGTCAAGGGAATCCTGGACGCGCGGACGGAGCTGGGGCGCTTCACGTCGATTTTTCAATTCTGCGATCACATCGACACGCGCGTCCTCAACAAGCGTGTCCTCGAAAGCCTGATTAAATCCGGCGCGATGGATTCGCTCGGCTCCCGGCGCTCGCAAATCTTTGCCGCGATCGACCGCGCCATGGAGCGCTCGCAGCGCCGCCAGCGCGAAAAAACGAGCGGCCAGCACGGCCTTTTCGGCGGCGCTTCGGCGGCGCCCGAACCGGCCGAAGAGCCGCTGCCCGACCTCGATGAATGGCCCGAGCACGAAATGCTCGCCTCGGAATTTGCCACGGTCGGTTTCTACGTCTCCGGTCATCCGCTTTCTAAATTCGCCTCGAAGCTCGCGGAACTGAATGCCGTCGATCTAGCCGCCGTAGAGGGCCGTCGCAACGGTGAAGAAATCACCGTCGCCGGAATCGTGGTGGCGATGCGCAGCATGCGTTCGCGCAAGGGCGAACGCTGGGGCATCCTCACGCTGCAGGACGTGACCGGCGTGCTCGAAATCCTCGCGTTCCCGGAATCCTTCGCGCGCCTCGAAAACGTGTTCAAGAGCAATGCGCCCCTTGTGCTGAAGGGCCGCGTAAGCGTGGAAGAAGCGGGCACGCGGCTCGCGGTCATGGATGCGCGCCGCCTCGAAGATATCGGCCAGCGTCCGCCGGGCGTGATGCGCGTGCGCGTCAATCTCGAGAACGTCGATCCCGGGGTCCTCGATGAATTGAAGGAGCTTTTTGCAACGAAGCCGGGCTCCTGTTCCGTCGCTTTCGATCTCGTTTCACCGGAGGGCGCGGTAGCGACCTTGCGCGCCGATCAGCGCGTCAAGGCCGATCAGGATCTGGTCCGCGAAGTCTGCCGCCTCTGCGGCGACGACGCAGTAAGGCTCGAAGCCCGCGCAGGCCAGCCCTGATCCACGCCGAGCACGTGTAGCCCGCCTTCAGGGTGGGCACCCACGGATGCAAGGCGGCGCAACAATCCTGCAAGTTTTGCCAACCTAAAGGTTGGCGGCTACATAGTGCCGATGAAAGCACGCAGCGATAATCCCGTGACCGAAAAAGACGTCCGAAAAGTCGAACTCGAAAAGCTCGAGCGCGAATTGTCCGACCTGCGCCAGATCGAGCGCCGGGGACCGCCCTCGGCCGAGCTCGATCGCCTGCGCAACGAAGTCGCGCAATTGCGCCGCGATTTCTACGAAAACATGGGCGCATGGCAGCGCACGCTGCTCGCGCGCCATCCTCAACGCCCCTACATGATGGATTACGTGCGAATCCTATTCGAGGATTTCCACGAACTACACGGCGACCGCGCTTTCGGCGACGACCCCGCCATGGTGACTGGCTTCGCAAAATACCGAGGACGGCCCGTAATGCTCGTCGGCCAGCAAAAGGGAAGGGACACCAAGCAGCGCGTGGCACAAAACTTCGGCCAGGCCAAGCCCGAAGGCTACCGAAAAGCTCGTCGAGTGATGCAAGTGGCCGCGAAATTCGGCCGGCCGATTTTCACCTTTATCGATACGCCCGGCGCCTACCCGGGCATTGACGCGGAAGAGCGCGGCCAGGCCGAAGCCATCGCCCGCAATTTGCGCGAAATGGCTCGCTTGCCGGTTCCGATCGTCGTGACCATCACGGGCGAAGGCGGCTCGGGCGGCGCGCTCGCCATTGCCGTCGGCGATCAAGTGAACATGCTGGAAAATTCCGTCTACTCCGTCATCTCTCCCGAGGGCTGCGCGTCCATTCTGTGGCGTGACGCCGCGAAGGCCGAAACCGCCGCCGAGGCCCTGAAGATCACCGCGCGCGACTTGAAGGGTCTTGGCCTGATCGACAAGATCGTCCCTGAGCCGGAGGGCGGCGCGCACACCGATCACGAAGCTTCCGCGGCGCTCCTTGGCCGCGTGCTGGACAGCGCGTTGACCGACCTTTCAAAACTCACCACCGGCGATCTCCTCGATCGCCGCTACGAAAAATTTCGCCGCATGGGACAATTCTTCGAAACCGCCCGAATTTAATTCTCTGACCCCGCAAATCGCGTTCGTCTTTTCGCTCTGAGAGGCCATTGCTGGTTTCGAACCAAGCGGCAGCATCATCGTTGTTGCCACGTGGCCTCCCGTCATAATCTGAAGAGACGGAGACATACCTCTCATGTCAAAGCCTATGGGATCGCAAGTGTCGGAATCGGTCGCGTCAAACGAGGGAAGCCAGGTCTTCCGGCCTTACGAGCGGCTGGTGGAAATCAAGATTTTGGGGAAAGCGTTCCAGGTTCCCGAAAAGAATACGATTCTGCGCTGCTTCCAATACATCAGCCCTGAAACCATCCCCTACGGACGATTCTGCTGGAACCAGGACTGCCAGTATTGCCGCGTCGTTGGAAAGCTCACCGACGAGGAGCGCCCGCACGATCTCCTGAGCTGCAAATTCCTCGTCAGCGCGGGCATGGAAATCACCGAGATCAGCCCCGAACTGAAATACTGCCTGCATAACAAACTTGGGAAGTAAACATTCGCTGAGTTTCAGTTCCAATCCATATCCCCCGACCTCCTTCCGCAAATTGAGTTTCTTTGAATCCTGTCACAGCATACTTCTCGAACCGCGCCCACACGCAGCGCCAGGGGCGCGACAGATCGTAGCCCAGCACGTAAGTGCTGGGAGACCAGTCACCCTACAAACCAAGCCCCGGGAGGGGCGAAACGAATTGCCATGAGTATGCCGTGACGACAAGCGGCCAGTGCCGCCCCGTCCGGGGCTTGTCCTAACGTATGCGGTTCGGCCCCAGCACTTCCGTGCTGGGCTGCGATCTGCCGCCTCTTCCGAGGCTCTCGCCATAGTCAAGTCGTCGTGCTCAACTGAATGAGACGCATGCGTGCAACTTTTTCTGCGCCGCCGTGTTTGTTTGAGTGGACTCGCAGTTTGAGTTAGCTCATTTTCCGTTGCCTGAATCCAACCCTGGACCCCCAGGCCGCGGCGCTGAGCTTCGAAGGGCGCGCCGTCCCCGATTACGGCGCGCCCTCTCGATCCCCATTTGATCCGATTCTAGTCTTGACCGCGGCCCGTTGATTCGCTTGATCGCCGCGCCCTCTGGCGCTTTTTAGGAGGGCCGGGCTTCAGCCCGGCCGTTATCTCCCGACCCCAAATGGGCTTCAGCCCCTGAAGCAATCGTGGCTTGGACGCCAGCCGCGCGGAGTTTCTCGTTCCTACCGCGTTCCCGTTTGCAGTAGGATGTCAGAGACCTATGGGCTCATCTCCAAACTACCTCCCGTGCGACGGGTGTGGTCTGCCGGCGAACCCGGAACACATCGCTGCGCGTATCCGTCGCCTGGAACTCGCTACACGGTTTCGCCCAATTCACGTCGGCATTCTGTTCGTCGCAGTCGCTCCCGCAAGCCGCCCTGAAGACGACCTCTACGCGCCTCCCGAATCGAAAGAGTTCTTTGGCCCATTCATGGAAGCGCTCGAAATCTCGGCCGGTAAGGCCACGCTAGAAACAAGCCCGAAGGCGGCGGGTACGGAAGCGCTCGTGGAGTTTCAAAGGCGAGGCCATTTTTTGGCCTACCTCTCGGAATGCCCACTACCAGCTGACGGGCAGGCTACGATTGCCCGCCTTGCTCCAAACCTGCTCCGCCGAATCCGCCTCAACTATAAGCCCAAGCACGTCGCGTTGCTGGGGCAAGAACTCGCTTCCCTCGTCGAAGTCCTTCGCAACGCAGGAATTGGCCCTTCCCTGATTCTGCACCAGGGCCTGCCCTTGCCGTTCCCGAGTACAGGCGACCAGGGTTGGAAGTCACTGTTCCAGGGTGCGGTGGCAACTGTGTCACCTTCCCAAAATCTCGCAAGCGGGTATGATAGAATTGACTCGAATCTGGGAGTGCGTAATTCAGGTGCAGGGGGCGGTACGTGAAAAAGAGAGCCAAGTTTGCCGTCGGTATCGCGATTATTGTAGTTACCTTATCCTGCCTGGCGTACGTTGGCGCCCAGCAAAGCAAGACCTACTACCACACCATTGCGGAAATCCCTACGCTGAACGGGTCGGCGCTCCATCAGCGCCTGCGCGTGGGTGGCGACGTCAAGACCGGATCGATCCAACACTACTCCGGCCGAGTCGATTTTGATCTGGTCGAGCAGGGGAAGATCCTTCCCGTGAGCTACGTGGGCACCGATCCGTTGCCGGATACATTCAAGGACGGAGCGCAGTGCCTGGTTGAAGGCAAAGTGCAGCCGGACGGGCGATTTGTGGCCGAGACGGTTCAAGCCAAGTGCGCGTCCAAGTACGAAGCAGCGCCGGGCGGGCAGCAGGGAACTGCTTCGGGCGATTCATACCAGAACGGCAAGAGCTAGTCTCTTTCGTTAGTGGCAGGAAATACCAAGGGTTGTCCAGTTTCTTCCGGCCCGGACAACCTAAATTCGCTGCTCGCGATCCAAGCGAACAGCAGGGGATTGGGGGCCTGATTTGGATATTTTCGGTTCCTATGCGCTGCTCTTGGCGTTTGCGTTTGCGGTCTACGCGATTGTTGGCGGCATTGCCGCGATCATCACGCGGCATCCCCTCTTAATTAAGTCCGCGAGGAATGCAGGCTTTGCCGTGTGCGTTCTCATCTGGATGGGAACGGCCAGCCTCGTCTACCTCTTCTACACCGACAATTTTTCGATGGCCTACGTGGCGGCGCACAGCAACCGCACACTCTCCCACTACTACAAGTTCACCGCGCTGTGGTCAGGCCAGGAAGGCTCGCTGCTCTGGTGGAGTTTCCTCCTTTCGATCTACGTGTTCTCCGCGCTCTTCACGTATCGCGGCAAGCATCCCGAGCTGATGCCGTACGTCGGCGTCGTGATGGCGGGCGTTCAGATTTTCTTTTTGACGATGAACAATTTCATCGCCAGCCCGTTCCACGTGTTCGCGGCCCCGGGCGCTGGCGGAATTCTGCACCTCGCGACGCGCGCGGATGGCAGCGGCCTCAATCCGTTGCTGCAATATCCGGAGATGGCGATTCATCCGCCCACTTTGTATTCCGGCTACACCGGATTCACGATCCCGTTCGCATTCGCCTTGGCTGCGCTCCTCGGGCGCTATCCCGGAGAGAAGTGGATCCATCTGACGCGCCGATGGACGATGATCGCCTGGGCATTTCAATCCGCCGGGATTCTGCTCGGCGCGCACTGGGCGTACGCGGTGCTGGGCTGGGGCGGCTACTGGGGCTGGGACCCGGTTGAAAACGCGTCCCTGATGCCGTGGCTCACCGGCACGGCGTTTCTGCACTCGGTGATGATGCAGGAAAAGCGTGGCATGATGAGAGTGTGGCACGTCTGG
>Ga0210403_10005730_pt1 | contig 10497 bp, 7 predicted proteins | sample IncBWC19MmetaG_FD_150863 | JGI IMG/M metagenome (GOLD analysis project Ga0210403, IMG submission 150863) | Forest soil microbial communities from Barre Woods Harvard Forest LTER site, Petersham, Massachusetts, United States - Inc-BW-C-19-M | ecosystem: Environmental > Terrestrial > Soil >... | reverse complement strand
GGCAACGGGATCGGCAGCGACCTGATCGCCTCGACATCCGAACGCAGATGCTCGGGAAGCCTGACAACGATATCGAAGCGCCGGTCACCTTCAAACACCCGACCCGCGCTTTTCCCCGCAACGGCGATCTCGACCAGGTTCTGAACGTCCGCGACATTGATTCCAAATCGCGACAAAGCCTGACGGTCGACTTTGACCGTCAGCACCGGTAGCCCCTCCACCTGTTCGGTCTTGACGTCGGCGGCGCCCGGCACCTTCTGCAGGATCGCCTGCACCTGTGACGCGGCCTGGACCAGAACGTCGAGATCGTCTCCGAATATCTTTACGCCGACGTCGCTGCGGATACCCGATACCGTCTCGTTCATGCGTTGCTGGATCGGCTGGGAGATCCCGTAGACGCTTCCCGGAACATCCTCCAGCGCAGCCTGGATATCCGCGACGACCTCTGCCTTCGACTTGCGCGGATGCGGCCATTGCTCCCGCGGCTTCAGCATCACGTAGCCATCACCTGCCGAGGGCGGCATCGGATCGGTTGCAACTTCCGCCGAGCCCGTCCGCGCGAACGCGTCCCTGACCTCAGGTACCGCCAGCAACCGCTTTTCGAGCATCTGTTGCATCGCCACCGATTGCGTCAGGCTCGTTCCGGGGATGCGTACGATCTCCATCGAAACGTCACCCTCATCGAGGCTCGGGATGAATTCACGGCCCATCCGCGTCGCGGCAATGGCGCAAACTCCGACCAGCAGCGAGGCGAGCAATACCACGCCAAAGCTGTTTCGAAGCGATCCGTCGAGCAGCGGGAGATATATCCGTCTCGCAACGCGCATGAAAAGGTTCTCGCGCTCCGAAACGCTGCCGGTGACAAGCAGGGCCACCGCCGCAGGCACAAACGTGATCGACAGAATGGTGGCGCCGGTCAGCGCCATCAACACCGTCAGCGCCATGGGTGTGAACATCTTCCCCTCGACGCCGCTGAGCGTGAGAATGGGCAGATAGACCGCGGCGATAATAAGCGTTCCGAACAGGCTCGGGCCGACGACCTCGCGCGAGCCTGCCAGGATGGTCGCGAAGCGTTCCTGACGCTTGAGAGTGCGCCCCTGCCGATGTTGTTCGGCCGCGAGGAGCCTTAAGCAATTCTCGACGATGATGACCGCGCCGTCGACAATAATGCCGAAATCAATGGCGCCCAGGCTCATCAGATTGGCGCTAACTCCGTTTACAACCATGCCTGTGATCGCGAACAGCATGGAGAGTGGAATGACACACGCGGTGGCGACGGCCGCCCGAATATTTCCCAGGATCAGGAATAAAACCACGATTACCAGGATAGCGCCCTCGACGAGATTGGTCCTGACCGTTGCAATGGTTGCTTCGACGAGATGGGTCCGGTCGTATACGGTATGCGCCATCACGCCTTTCGGCAGCGATTTTTCGATCTCCTTGAGTTTGGCGGCTACGCGCTGCGCGACGGTACGGCTGTTTGCACCGATGAGGAGCATGGCGGTGCCCAGCACGACTTCTCGCCCGTTTAGCGTCGCGGCTCCGGTGCGCAGGTCGGTGCCTTCCCTCACGTCGGCGACATCCGACACCCGCACCGGAACGCCGCTTCGCGATCCGACCACGATCCCCCTTATTTCGTCGATGTTGCCGACCTGTCCCGGCGTACGCACGAGGTATTGCTCGCCATTGTGCTCGATGTATCCGGCGCCGACATTGGCGTTGTTTGCGGCAAGCGCCGTCATCACGTCGCGAAAGCTCAGCTTGTAGGCCATCAGTTGCACCGGGTCGGGTAGAACGTGAAACTGCTTCTCAAATCCGCCAACGGTATTGACTTCGTTCACGCCGGCAACAGTCCTCAACCGCGGCCTGATGATCCAGTCCTGGATCGTTCGCAAATCGGTTGGGGTGTATGATTCTCCGCCCGCCTTGCGCGCCTCGGACTGGGCTTCGACCGTATACATGTAGATCTCGCCCAATCCTGTCGAGACCGGTCCCATTGCAGTTTCGATGCCGGCAGGCAATTGATCCCTGACTTGCTGGATTCGCTCGTTGATCAATTGCCTCGCGAAATAAATGTCGGTCCCATCCCTAAAAATGACTGTGACCTGACTGATGCCGTAGCGCGATAGTGACCTGGTATTCTCAAGCTGCGGCAAGCCGGCCATTGCCGTCTCGATCGGAAATGTAACGCGCTGCTCGACTTCCAGCGGCGAATAGCCGGCTGCACGGCTGTTGATCTGCACTTGGACGTTGGTAATGTCAGGGACAGCGTCGATCGGCAGGCGCGTGAAATTCCATGCGCCGAAAGCTGCCATGGCGAGCACGCCGATCATCACCAGCCATCGCTGACGGATGGAGAAGGACAGGATGCCGTCAATCATTGTCTGCCGCTCCTCCCTTCGCCAGTTCCGCTTTCACGACAAAACTGTTGCGTGCCGCGTAGATGTCGCCCTCCAACACGCCGAATGTGATTTCCACAAGTTCCGAATCGCGGTCGCCGATCTCGACATCGCGGGCCTCGAACTTCTCGCCGTTGCGAACGAAAACGACATTGCGGCTCTCGATGGTCTGCAGCGCTGAGGATTTCACCGCTATCCCCACCTGCTTCGCAGACAACGTCAGCCTGGCGGTGATGAACAGCCCCGGCCGCAGCCGCTGCTCGGAATTGGGCACGACCACGCGGGCAAGCGCGCTCTGGGTGTCGCTGCTGCCGACCGGCGATAGGTAGGAGATTCTGGCTTCGATTGCCGGGCCGCCGTCCGCCGGATCGATAAACACCTGATCGCCAATGTGGACACGGTTGATGTCGCGCCGATAGACTGAAAAGTCGACCCACACCGTCGCCAGATCGGCAATGACGAACGCCGGCTTCTGTTCGGAAACATACTCTCCCAAAGTTGTCTGGCGATCGATGACGGTCCCGGCGAGAGCTGCCTTGAGCTCGTAGGGCGTGAGGCTTTGGTTGCTTTCCACAATCGCAAGCACATCGCCTTTCTGCACGCGATCACCGATCCGCTTGCGGACCTCCCTCACGATTCCGGGAAAGCGCGGGGTGACCTGGACGAGCGACTCCTGGTTCGGCTGAACCATTCCATTCAGTTGCAGGCTGTCATGCAGCACCGCAGAGGACGCGGTCACAAGTTCGATTCCGGCTGCCGCTACCTTTGCGTCGCTCAGACTGACACTGTCCGAGCGTTCTTCCTTCTCGGCCTCCGTCGTCGCCGCGCTGCTGCTGACCTGAGGCTTCAGCATCCGGTAGCCGCCAAAGACCAGGCCCGCGGCAACGAGGGTGAACGCCAGATATCTGATCATCCGGGAAATCATCGTGAGCTCTCACGCGCCAGCGAAAACGGATTGCCAACGAGCCCTTCGATGGTCGCGACAGCGATGTGAAAGTTCTGTAGGGCCTCCTGCTCGCGGAGCAGCGCCTGCAGGACCGAGCCTCTGACATCGAGCAATTCGAGCAGCGTGAACCGGCCCTGCAGATAGCCGCTCTGGATGGTTTCCAAGGCGCTGCGCGCGTTGGGAATAACGGACGTCCGTAGCAGCTTAAGTTCGGCCAGCGATCCGTTCACGGCATCGTAGGCGCGGCCCGCAACGCTGATGAGAACAAGCTTATTGATCGCGCGCTCGGCGCCGGTCTTCGCCAAGGCGTCCTCGGCGGCGATAATGTTGCCGGTATTTTGATCGAAGACCGGTAGCGGCACCGAGACGCCCAACCGGACCGCGTTGTCGTTGGTAAACTGGACGGGCTGCCCTCCCGAAAACTCGACGGTTTCCTGAAAATGGCGCCAGCCGGCGGAGATTTGAACGTCGGGAATCCGCTTGAGACGGGCCAGACTGAGGTCGGCGTTGCGTTGTGCGGTGACGGCCGTCCAACGCATGAGTTGCGGATTGGCCTCGATTGCCTGGACCACGGACCGGAAAGGCGGCGGCTGACCAATAACGGCGAGACGCCCCGCCGCTGCGCCAAAACGCGGGATACTGTCGCCCATCAGGATCGCAAGATCGCGCCGCGCCGTCGCCAGTTGTGTCTTCGCGCGTTCGCGATCGACGCGGAACAAGTCGGCCGCCACTTGCGCCCGCAACGTCTCCGCTGGGGAGGAAGCACCCTCTTGAACGCGCTTCTGCAGCAGTGGAATGAGCTGTTCGAGGCTCGAAATCTGCTCGTCGAAGAGCTGGATACGCCTTTGCGCGCTCACGACCGCGATGAACGCGATCGCCGTCTCTGACAGTACCTCCAAGCGGGTCGCCCGCCTCTGCCAAACCGCCGTTCCGATAGCGGCGTCTCCAGCCGCCAGACGAGCCTCTCGCTTGCCGCCTAGTTCGACGAGCTGACTGAGTTGCAAAGTTGTCTCGGCGGATTGCAGGCCTTTGAAGGGACCCGATCCGAGAGCGTTGTCGAGTTCGAAGGAGAGATTGGGATTCGGAAGGGCTCCGGCCTGGACCTTAAGGCCGGTAGCAATGCCCACATCGCGCTCCGCCGCCGTGAGCCGCGGGTTAGCTGCAAGCGCCCGGCCGAGCGCATCCCTCATGGTGAGGGTCTGGGAGTACGCGTGACCGGTGAGCCACGGGCTGACCAGAAATGCCGCTGCGCACGCAAAATGCGTGACCGTTTTGCGAAACATGAGAATGACCTGACCAAGCGATCGAGCGCTCGCGCGCTCCGAGAAGACGCTCAGGACCGGTATTTGGGCGGCGGCGTATCGAGTCCCGGATGATCCTCAAGCAGGAATACAGGTGTCGCGAACGTCGGCGGAACGGGCTTGGCTATCGGCTCTGCCACCAGGATCGGCGGCGGAATCAACAGGGGAACGCAGGTGTAGCAATGATCTACGACGGTAACCGGCTTCTTTGATCCTTGGTCTGTCTTGGCGGGTGCGTCACCGATGTCGATCTGATCGGCGCTCGCGAGCGTTTCGCTGGCGCAGGAAATTTCCCCCGCGAGCCCGACCACGACGTAGGCGACCGTGAGCAGCACGGTCAGCAGCCCGCGTAAGGCGGACGCGCAGGAACGCGAGCTATGGCTGATCTGCCGTTTCATCAAGGCCACGGATAGCAAGGACCGGGAGCGAACACTATCACAAATTCGGCGCTGCCGGCCGAAGGGACAACGTCATATTCCAGGCGCCGCCCCCGGCAGCGTCCGCCGCGCCATCGGAGGGCGTGGGCTCGGTCGAATCGAATCCGGCGCTGCGCGACGTGCCCGGCATCCCGCACAGCCTGCGGCTCGACGATATCCTCCCCGCGTCAGGCAAGCTCGACAACAAATTCGACCTGCCGCGGCGCGGCCGCATGGCGATGCGGACGTGGGCGGCCCGGATCGGTCGACGCGATTGCGGCGGCAGTCGACAGGCCACGGCGACGATCCTGGGTTGCGGCGTGAAGTTGACGCTCATCTCCCCGATTGGCTGCGACGCTTTTTTTTGGCGTAAAGCGGCTTTGCAGCGAAATTTCCACAAGTGTGAATAGCGTCACGTCGAACCTCAACGCGGCACGGTAGACTCATCATTGTAAGTGCCCTGGGGGAATCAAGCCATGTCTGCCAAACAAGCGGTTGTCGCCGCAGCGGCCGTTGCGACACGGAACCGCGCCGACTCGGCCCGCCCGAGCGGGCCTGCGCCCGCCAGCGACGGTCTGGAGCGAGCGCGGAATTTTTCGCAGGCACCGGGGTTACGGGGGTTACCGGATGGCAACCAAGCCCGGAACGGTCGCCTGCAAGGCTCCGGCGCCTTCGCGATCGTCAGTTCCGAACGGGATGCTCTTTGTCTGCATGCTTCGCAGCAACCTTGCCTCCGGGTGCCGAGCCCGGCCGGCCAGGTAACGCTGCTCGATGACGGGGTACTTTGACCATGTCCAGCCAGGTTCAACTTGACTTCAACCTGTTCGAGTTCGTGATCACCCCGAAACGGTCGCGGTGGGAATGGTGCGTGCGCGACCGCACCGGCAAAGCGTTGATGAAGGGCCGCGAGAAATCGCGCGCCGCCGCCCGCTATCAGAGCGAGCGCGCGCTGTTCCTGCTGCTGCTGGCGAGCTGCCGATGTTGCGAGGCCCGGCGCTAAAGCGTGATGATTTCAGGATGAATCATCATCGCGCTTTAGCTTTTTGCTCGCGCATGATCTCCGCGCAAACGCTGCGCGTTTGTCGCGAGGGAAAACCGCTACACGCCTTTCCGGATCATGCGTTAGTTGGCTACGGCGACCGGCTGCGGCGCGATCGCCGTATCGGCCTGCGCGATCAGCCGCTTCAATTCCGGAATGCAGGAGCCGCAATTGGTGCCGGCCTTGAGCCTGGCGCCGATGTCGGCCGCAGAGCGCGCGCCGTCGGCTATCGCATCGCAAATGCTCGCGCGGCCGACGCCGAAGCAGGCGCAGACCACCGGGCCGGTGCTGACGACACCTTCGGTCGAGCGGCCCGAGAGTAGCATGCGGCGCTGGTCGTCGCTGAGCGAAACGGCCGCAAACAGGCTCTTCACCACATCCCAGTCGCCGGCATCATGCGCGGGGCCGACAAAGAGACAGGTCTCGATGCGGTCGCCGGCAAACGATGCCGCGCGGTAGACGCCGCCGCCAAAATCCCTGTACTCGGCGAGATCATCGCAGGACACCGCGCGCAGCCAGTTGGGCCAGCGCGTGAGATCGGCATTGTCGGCGAACAGATAGGCGTAGCCACCCGTGACCGCCGCCCTCGCCCACCACAGGCTCTGCGGCAGCTCGATCCGCTTGCGCGACAGCACGAAGCCGCGGAACACATATTCATACGGCGTGATCGAGGCCGGCGTCACCTTGCTCTCGGGCTGGCCGGAATAGGGATCGGTGAAGGGCGCGACCAGCGCGCCGACGCGGCCGGACGAAGCATTCGCCTCGCTCCAGTGGATCGGCGCGAACAGCATGCCGCGCTGCTGGCGCTCGCTGACGACCGCTTTCAGGATGCACTGGCCGTAATCGGTGGTGACGCGCGCAAAGCTGTCGTCGACGACGCCGTATTTGTTGGCATCATCGGGGTGGATCTCGACAAAAGGCTCGGGCAGATGCGCGCCGAGACGTGGGCTCAGGCCGCTACGGGTCATGGTGTGCCACTGGTCGCGGATGCGGCCGGTGTTGAGCCGCAGCGGCCTGCCCGCGTTGGTCTCGCTGCGCAGCGCCGGAATTTCCGGCGCGACGAAGCGGGCCTTGCGGTCGTTGGCGTAGAAGTTGCCATTGGCGAAGAAGCGCGCCTGCGGCTCGGCCCCCTCGCGGCTCGGCCATTGCACCGGCGCCATCGCGTCGAACGCGTCGTCCGACAGCGAGGTCAGTGCGCCGATGTCGAAATCGCGGTTGCCGTTGTTCTCGAAGGCCGACAGAGCCGCATGCTCGCGGAATATGTCGGCGGCTGATTTGTAATCAAAGGCGGCGCCGAAACCGAGCCGGTTTGCCACCTCGCTGAGGATCCACCAGTCGGGCCGGGCTTCGCCGGGCGCCGGCAGGAACGAGCGCTGGCGCGAGATGCACCGCTCCGAATTGGTCACCGTGCCTGACTTTTCGCCCCAGGCGAGCGCCGGCAACAGCACATGCACCCCGGCCTCGACGGTGTCGTTGGAGCGGACGTTCTCGGAGACCACGAACAGCTCGAGCTTCTTCATGGCCTCGCGCGCGACATCGGCATCAGGCAGCGACACTGCCGGATTGGTGCCGATCACCCACAGCGCCTTGATCTCGCCGCGCGCGATCGCCTCGAACATCTGCACCGCCTTCAGCCCTTCATGGGTGGCGATGCGCGGCGCCTTCCAGAAGCGGCGGACGCGGTCGATGTCCGGCGGCGTGAAACCCATATGGGCGGCGAGCTGGTTGGCGAGCCCGCCAACCTCGCGGCCGCCCATCGCATTGGGCTGGCCGGTCAGCGAGAACGGCGAGGCGCCGGGTTTTCCGATGCGGCCCGTGGCGAGATGGCAATTGAGGATGGCGTTGACCTTGTCGGTGCCCTGCGCCGACTGGTTGACGCCCTGCGAATAGAGCGTGACCACGCGCTCGGTCTCGCGGAACATCTTGAAGAAGGAAGCGACATCGGCTTCGGTCAGACCGGTCGCAAGCGCCGTCGCCGCGACGCTGCCGGCGATCTGCCGCGCCCGCATGAGCGCCTCGTCGAAGCCCGTTGTGTGTTGCTCGATATAATCGCGGTCGAGCAGACCATTGTCGGCGAGATGCACGAGCAGCCCGGAGAACAGCGCGGTGTCGGTGCCCGGCTTCAATCCGAGAAAGAGCTCGGCGTCCTCGGCGGTGTTGGTGCGGCGTGGGTCGATTACGACCATGCGGGCGCCGCGCTTCTGCTTGTTGGCCAGCATGCGCTGGAAGGTGACGGGATGGCACCAGGCAGCGTTGGAGCCGACCAGCACCAGGAGATCAGCCTCGTCGATATCCTCGTAGCAGCCGGGCACGGTGTCGGCGCCGAAGGCACGGCGATGGCCGGCGACCGAGGACGCCATGCACAGCCGCGAATTGGTGTCGACATTGGCCGAGCCGACAAAGCCCTTCATCAGCTTGTTGGCAACGTAATAGTCTTCGGTGAGCATCTGGCCGGAGAGATAGAACGCCACTGCATGTGCGCCGTCGCGCGCAATGATGTGCTTCAGGCGATGCGCGACATGGTCGAGCGCGTCGCTCCAGGCGACGCGTTCCAGCACGCCCTTGCAGCGGATCATCGGATGGAGCAGCCGGTCTTCGAGCCCGATGGTCTCTCCAAGCGCCGAGCCTTTCGAGCAGAGCCGGCCGAAATTGGCGGGATGCTCGGGATCGCCTGATATCGCCGCGCCGCCGCTGCCGTCGGGCGTTGCCAGCACGCCGCAACCTACCCCGCAATAGGGGCACGTGGTGCGCGTCGCGCGCAAGGTGGGGTCGACGGAAGTCATGGCGAAGACGAACCTATGCAGCTTTCGGGCCGGCCACGAGCGAACGGCCGAACATCATCTCCTTGCGGATGCCGGCGACCGGTTTGCGGTTGCGGATCATCTCGAGATACCAGAGCGCATCCGCGGTCTCGCCGATCAGCACCGCGCCGGTGAGCTTGCCGTCCGCGATTACGAGCTTCTTGTAGGTGCCTCGCCTGACGTCGCTGAGCAGAATGCTCTCGCTGCCGTCCGAGCCCATGAAGTCGCCGGCTGAAAACACGCTGACGCCGGAAACCTTCAGGTTGGTCGCGACCACGCTGCCCTGATAGGCGACCTCGCGCGAAGCCAGATGCCGCGCCAGCACGCCAGCCTGCTCATAGGCCGGCTCGACCAGGCCGTAGCAGATGCCGCGATGCTCGGCGCATTCGCCAAGCGCGAAGATATTTTCCGCCGAAGTCTGCAAATGATCGTCGACTACGACGCCGCGGTTGACGGAAATGCCGGCTTCTTTCGCCAGCGCCGTGTTCGGGCGGATGCCGGCCGCGAACACCACCGCGTCGGCGTCGATCCGCCGCCCGTCGGCGAGCTCGACGCCCTCGACGCGGCTCTCGCCATGGATGCGCGCGGTGTTGGCGTTAAGCAGGACCTTGATGCCCTTGCGCTCGACCAGCTTCTTCAACAGCTCGGCCGCGGGCGCATCGAGCTGGCGCTCCATCAGCCGGTCCATCAGATGCAACAGCGTCACCGGCGTGCCGGCCTTGGCGAGGCCATATGCCGCCTCAAGTCCCAGCAGACCGCCGCCGACCACCACGACCGGCTTCCTGCGCGCGGCGAGCGACAGCAGGAGATCGACGTCGCGGGTATCGCGAAAGGTATGCACGGCGGAAAGATCCGCGCCGGGCACATTGAGCCGCAGCGGGGTCGAACCGGTCGCCAGCACCAGCCGCGAGAACTCGACGCTCTCGTCGCCGGCAATCTTCAATTCGCCGCGGCCGACATCGATCTCGGTCGCGCGAGCGCCATATTTCACGGTGACGCCGCGGTCGCGCCACCACGCGGCCGGCTTCAGCTCGATGTCGTGCGAGGCGGTCTCGCCGGCCAAGACCGACGACAGCAGCACGCGGTTATAGGCAAGCCGCGGCTCGTCGCCGATCACGGCGATGGCGTAGCGGCCGAGCGAGGTCTTGACGAGCTCGTCGACCAGGCGCGCCGCCGCCATTCCATTGCCGACGATGACCAGCGGTTCACTCAACGCGCGGCTCCTTACTCTGCCGCCTGCGGCCGGCCATAGGCCTGCGAGATCATGTAGCCGGACAGCGTGGCGTAGGCCGCGGTCCAGGCTTCGGCGACGTCAGGCGTCCAGTCAGGGCCGAGCCCCTTCTCCAGCGTCCACAGCAGCGCACCGCCGACCACGGGATAGTGCTCGGCCTTGGCGCCGTAGGCGACATGGCGCGTCGCGAGCGCGCTCGCCGCCGGCAGGATCGATTCGAGGTTCGACAGCCCGCTCACCACGACCGCCAGCGTCGACATCAGCTTCTTGCGCTGCTCGGTCATGTCGGCGGGAAACATCGCCTTCACGGCAGGCGCAACCTCGAACAGGCGATCGTAGAATATCACGGCCGCCTTGTCGGAAA
>Ga0210403_10005729_pt1 | contig 10498 bp, 10 predicted proteins | sample IncBWC19MmetaG_FD_150863 | JGI IMG/M metagenome (GOLD analysis project Ga0210403, IMG submission 150863) | Forest soil microbial communities from Barre Woods Harvard Forest LTER site, Petersham, Massachusetts, United States - Inc-BW-C-19-M | ecosystem: Environmental > Terrestrial > Soil >... | reverse complement strand
AGGTGTCCTGTGAGACTTCGGTGATAAAAGTGTCGACCAGCGGCCGGCCCATCGGCTTGGCGTAGACGGTGGCGAAATGCGCATCCGGCAGCATGTCGCGCACCAGGCGCGCGGTCTTGCCGGTGTCGACGAGATCGTCGACGATCAGCAGGCCCTTGCCGGTGCCGCCGCCGAGTTTCGCGGTATCGGCCGAGACGCCCTTCAAAACCCTGAGGTCGCCCTGCCTGTTGTGATCGTAGCTCGTGATACAGACGGTATCGATCACGCGCACGCCGAGTTCACGGGCGACGATCGCCGCCGGCACCAGCCCGCCGCGGGTGATGGCGATCACCGCGTGGAACGGGCCACCTTCATTCAGCCGCCAGGTCAGCGCCCGGCAATCCCTGTGAAACTGGTCCCACGAGACCGGGAAGGCCCTGCCCGCCCGCTCCTGCGCGCTGAGTTCCGGATGCTCCGCCATCGGTCTACTCCTGCATTTTCCGGATCACGGCGGTGGCCGTGGCGGTCGCGACGATCTTGTCGTTTTGGGACAGTTCGCCGCTGAGCTGGCAGATTTCCCTGCCGCGCAATATCACGTACCCCTTGCCCTTCAATAGTCCCGCCTTGGCCGGCCGGTGAAATTGCACATTGAGATTGACGGTGGCCGCGAGCTCGCCGGCATCCAGCGTTGCCAGCAGCGCCGGTCCCATGGTGTCGTCCAGCATGGCGGCGAGAAATCCGCCCTGCACGTTGCCGGCCGGGTTGAGGAACTCCGGCTTCGCTCCACCGAGCCACGTTCGCCGTCGATCTCGGTGAATTCGCAACCCAGCGTCCTGGCGCAAGGCGGCGGCAGCTTGCCGTCGATGACCTTCCAGAAGAAAGAATTCTTGTCCACGACGCAGCCCTCTTTCTGCCCCGATGGGCCGACCCGCTAGCGCACCAGATTCAACCCAGCCAGCATTTCCTTCACCGCGTTCATCGCGGCGGCGAGTTTTTCGGGATCGCGGGAACGGACGACGAGATTGGTGTTCGGCTTCTTGTCTTCGTCGGTGAAGGGGTAGCTGCCGATCACGGTGTCGGGATGCGCGCTGGCGATTTCGCGCAAGGGGCCGCCGATATCGCCTTCCCGCGCATTGGCGCGCACCGTGTCCGACAGCATCCGCACGCCCGATTTGAGCTTCGGCGCGACGATGTCCATCATCGCCTGCATGATCGAGGGCACGCCGGCCATCACGATGACGTTGCCGAGCTTGAAGCCGGGTGCCAGGATGGTCGCGCTCTGGATCAGTTCGGCGCCGTCGGGGATCCGCGCCATCCTCAAGCGCGCCTCGTTGAGATCCTGCGCGCCCCAGCGCTCGCGGAATCGCGCAACCACTTCCGGGTGATGGCCGATGCCGACGCCAAACGCCTTGGCGACGCTGTCGGCGGTAATGTCGTCGTGGGTGGGCCCGATGCCGCCCGTGGTGAAGACGTAGTCGTAGCGTTTGCGCAGCGCGTCCAGCGCCGCGATGATGTCGGCCTCGTCGTCGGCGACGACGCGGACTTCCTTCAGGTCGATCCCGATATTGGTCAGGTATTCGGCGATGAAGCCGATGTTCTTGTCCTTGGTCCGCCCGGACAGGATCTCGTCCCCGATCACCAGAATGCCCGCGGTGACGATCTCGCTCATAACCTCTCCTCGCCCTGCATCTGACCCTGCTCAACCCACACCGCGATGTCGCGGAGTATGCTGCAGGAATAAGCAGCCGACAGCCGAATTTTCAGGCAGGTGGCGGACTACTCCTCCCCAAATGCCTCGTCCCATGCATATCTCGCTGGCCCGGCCCTTGCTACCATCCCTTTAAGTCATGCACTGTCCCGCATGGCCCACGGAAACAGCCGGGAAAACAGTCGGGGTTTATGGCAGTTGCGTTCGATGAAATGAACGGGCCCGGCGGCGACGTCCGCCCGGCCTATCAGGAGCTCTCCCGCTGGCTCAAGGAGACGCCACCGGACGCCCTGGAATATCGTCGTCAGGAGGCGGAGCTGTTGTTCCGCCGGATCGGCATCACCTTTGCCGTCTATGGCGACGCCGAGGCCCAGGAGCGGCTGATCCCCTTTGACGTGATCCCCCGGATCATGTCGGGAAAAGAGTGGACGATCCTCGAAAAAGGCCTGAAACAGCGGGTCCGCGCCCTCAACTTGTTCCTGCGCGACATCTATCACGGCCGCGACGTGCTGCGCGCCAATGTCATCCCGGACGACCTGATCTTCCAGAACCCGGTGTTCCGGCCCGAGATGAACGGCCAGGTCGTGCCGCACGACGTCTACGTCCACATCGCCGGCATCGACATCGTCCGCGTCGACCCGGAAAACTTCTACGTCCTGGAGGACAATGCACGCACGCCCTCGGGGGTGTCCTACATGCTGGAAAACCGCGAAATCATGATGCGGCTGTTTCCGGACCTGTTCGCCCGCCACCGCGTCGCGCCTGTGGAAAAGTACCCGGACGAGCTGTTGTCGGCGCTGCGGTCGGTGGCCCCGCTCAGCGCCGCGGCCGAGCCGACGGTCGCGCTGATGACCCCCGGCGTCTACAACTCCGCCTATTACGAGCATTCGTTCCTGGCCGACAAGCTCGGCATCGAGCTGGTCGAGGGCCGCGACCTCATCGTCAAGAACGACGAGGTGTTCATGCGCACCACCGAAGGCCTCAAGCGCGTCGATGTCATCTACCGCCGGGTCGATGACGACTTCCTTGACCCCCTGACCTTCCGCCCGGATTCCGCGCTCGGCGTGCCTGGGCTGATGTCGGCCTATGCGGCCGGCAACATCACGCTCGCCAACGCGGTCGGCACCGGCATCGCCGACGACAAGGCGGTTTATTCCTATATGCCGGACATCGTGAAGTTCTATCTCGGCGAAGAACCGATCCTGAAGAACGTGCCGACCTGGCGCTGCCGCGAGGCCAAGGATCTCGCTTACGTGCTCGACAATCTCGGGGAATTGGTGGTGAAGGAAGTGCACGGCTCGGGCGGCTACGGCATGCTGATCGGGCCGGCCGCGACCAAAGCGACCATCGAGGCGTTTCGCGATAAATTGAAGCGCGAGCCCGAAGGATTCATCGCCCAGCCGACGCTGGCGCTGTCGACCTGTCCGACCTGCGTCGAAAGCGGGCTGGCGCCGCGCCATGTCGACTTGCGGCCGTTCGTGCTGACGGGGAGCAATCACGTTACCATCGTGCCGGGCGGGCTGACGCGGGTAGCGCTGAAGGAAGGCTCGCTGGTGGTGAATTCGAGCCAGGGCGGCGGCACCAAGGACACCTGGATACTGGACGAGTAGCTTCGCATGCTGTCGCGCACCGCCGAAAACCTGTACTGGCTCGCCCGCTATGTCGAACGCGCGGAATATCTGGCGCGCACCATCGAGGCGACGCTGCGCGTCACCGCGTTGCCCAACGCCTATATCGGCCAGACCAACGAATGGGATTCGGCGCTCTTGACCGCGGGCGTCAGCGCCAGCTTCTATCAGGTCCACGAGGAGGCCAACGAGCGCAACGTCGTCGACTATCTGTCGTTCGCCCCGGAAAATCCGTCCTCGATCAGGAACTGCATCGAAAGCGCCAGGCTCAATTCGCGCTCGGTACGGACCGCGCTGACCTCCGAGATGTGGGACACCATCAACTCGTCCTGGATCGACCTGCAGGAGATCTGGGGCAAAGGCACCAAGAGCCGCGAGGAACTGACCAAGTTCCTCCGCTTCGTGCAGGAAACCTCGCTGCGGTTCGACGGCTCGGCCTACCGGACCATGCTGCGCAACGACGCCTACTGGTTCTCGCGGCTGGGCGTGCATCTGGAGCGCGCGGACAACACCGCGCGCATCCTCGACGTCAAATATCACGTGCTGCTGCCGGAGGAGGAACATGTCGGCGGTCCGCTCGATTATTACCAGTGGACCTCGATCCTGCGTTCGGTCTCGGCGCTGACCGCCTATCACTGGGTCTACCGGGAAACCTTGAAACCCTGGCTGATCGCGGATCTTCTGATCCTCAACGATTCGCTGCCGCGATCGTTGGCGAGTTGCTACGGCAATCTGGTGCGCAATCTCGACCAGATCGGCGTCGCCTATGGCCGCCAGGGCCCTTCCCAGCGCCATGCCCGCGGGGTACGCAACCGGCTGGAACACAGCCATATGGACGATATCTTCCAGCACGGCGTCCACGAATTCATCCAGGAATTCATTTCGGATAATTCGCGGCTGGGCGAAATCATCACCAAGCAGTATCTGGTTTAAACGCGGTCATGGCCGGGCTTGTCCCGGCCGTCCGCGTCTTGCTTGAGGACGATCGATTAGGAAAGACGTTGCCCGGGACTCGCGCTTTTGCCCGGGCATGACGATTTCTTTATTCTAACCTTCTGCACGAACCCCAGCGTTGGAACGCCATGCGCCTGCGAATTGCCCATACGACCAGCTACCGCTACCAGCCGCCGGCCACCGGCGTCATTCAGATCCTGCGGATGACGCCCGGCAGCCATGACGGGCAATACGTCGCCGATTGGCAGATCGACGTCTCCACCGATTCACGGCTGCACGTGCACCAGGACGCCTTCGGCAATGTCACGCATGTGCTGACCGAGGGGGCGATCGCCGATCTCACCATCAATGTCGAAGGCCTGATCGAGACCCACGACACCGGCGGCGTACTCCGGGGCACCGACGAGCGCTTTCCGCCGAGCCTGTTCCTGCGCTCGACCGCGCTTACCGAAGTCAATCCGGCGATGGCGAATTTCGCCCGCGAACTGCGCGCGGAATCCGAAGACGACGTGCTCGGATACCTGCATGCGCTGATGATGCAGATTAACGAGCACATGACCTTCGACGAAGACCCCACCAACAGCGGGACCTCGGCGGTGGAGGCGTTCGGGCTGAAGCGCGGCGTTTGCCAGGACTACGCGCATATCTTCATCGCCTGCGCGCGCTCAGGCCTGGTGCCGGCGCGCTTCGTCGCCGGCCATTTCCTGCGCTCCGACGGCATGGTGCATCAGCAGGCCGGCCACGCCTGGGCGGAAGCCTTCGTGCCCGATCTCGGCTGGGTCGGGTTCGATCCGGCCAACGGCATCTGCACCACCGACGCCCACGCCCGCGTCGCCATCGGCCTCGATTATCTCGGTGCTGCGCCGGTGCGCGGCACCCGTTACGGCGGCGGCATGGAGACGCTGGCGGTAGCGGTAAAGGTCGAGCAGGCCGGCGGCCGGCAGGGCCAGTGGCAGAGCCAGACGTGAATTGCTTCGTGTTTCCCCGGCCTGTGGCGCGACGCCGGCCGGAAAATTGATCCGCGCTCGCTTGCGAACCGGATTGTGGTCGGCAAAGATGCCGGGCTTTGCGGGAACGCCCGGCGTCGGCAACTGGATCGCCATCAAACACCAGAGCATGATCGGTTCTGATTGAATCGGAACCGAAGCTCTGGATTTCTTGTTTTGACGCGCTTTCTTCACGCGAACCGGTGTCCACTTCGCTCGAAAACGCTCTGGATTGCAGCTCGCCTTGCATCGATCCGCGGCGCTTCGCTCAATACTCGCAACTGCGGTAGCTGGAAGCCTCGCAGGCCTGCGCCATGTCGCGCCTTTGCGAAAGCTCTTCCGGCGTCATGGTCTGCGACACTTCGCCCAGTTCCGCTTTCGCCTGCGCATCGCCGCTTGCGGCGGCGCGGCTGAACCACAGGAAGGCGCGGACCGGACTGCTCGACACCCCCTGGCCGCGGCGGTACATCGACCCGAGCACGCTTTGCGCCTTCGCATTGCCCTGCGCGGCCATGGCCCGGAACACCCGGATCGCCGGCAGTAGTCGCCGCGGTTATAGGCCGCCATGCCGTCTTCCCAGGGTCCCGCGACAGCGCCCGCGCTGCCCAGAATTTGCGCGGCGAGGATCAGGCCGCCGACCACCTTCCGCTTTTTCATACGCCGCCCCTGCCCCGGATTCGACCGAATGTTGTCTAGCCATTTGATTTTCACAGCGCCACCAAGAAATCGACGTCCTTCCGGAATGGTCCGAAGGACCAGACCTCGGATGCGCAATTGTGCATCGGGGAATCTCCAGATTCCGGGTCGGCTCGCTTCACGAGCGCCCCGGAATGACGGGGCCGATGCCCGAATGGGGTTGGAGCAACACATAAAATTGGTTAGTAATTCTCGCCGTCTGATGCGTTCGGGGACCCGGGAATGACCTATTGCTGCGGAGTTTTGGTGCGGGACGGCCTGGTCATGATCGCGGACACCAGGACCAATGCCGGCCTCGACAACGTCTCGACCTTCCGCAAGCTGCATATCTTCTCAAAGCCCGGCGAGCGCATCATGGCGGTCGCCAGCGCCGGCAATCTGGCGATCAGCCAGTCGGTGCTGTCGACCCTGACCGAGGGGCTCGAGGATCCGCACACCGGCGAGATCGAGACGCTGCTGAACGCACCGACCATGTTCCAGGCGGCGCAACGCATCGGCCGCGCCATCCGCGCCGTGCACGCCACCGAAGGCACGGCGCTGCAGTCCGAGGACATCAATTTCGACGTGTCGTTCCTGTTCGGCGGCCAGATCAAGGGGTCGCGGATGCGGCTGTTCATGGTCTACCCGGCAGGCAATTTCATCGAATGCACCACCGATACGCCGTACCTGCAGATCGGCGAGCACAAATATGGCAAGCCGGTGCTCGACCGCGCCATGCATTACGACGTCGAGTTGTACGAAGCGCTCAAGACCAGCCTGATCTCGATGGACTCGACGATGCGTTCCAATCTCGGCGTCGGCTTGCCGATCGACGTGCTGGTGGTGCGCACCGACGTCTGCGACGCCGATCTCAATCACCGCATCGAGGCGGGCGAGCCGTATTTCCACGATCTGCGCTCGCGCTGGTCGGCGGCGTTGCGCGCGGCGCACCAAAATATTCCGCGACCACCCTACAAAACAGAAACCTGAACCAGAAACTTAAAAAGGCGAGGAAACAATGACCGAGGCAGCAAACAAAATCGCGCTCGTGACGGGCGCGGGCACCGGAGTCGGACGCGCGGCGTCGCTTTCGCTGATGAAGGCCGGCTTCACCGTGGTGCTGGCCGGGCGGCGCATGGAAATGCTGCAGGAAACCCAGAAGCTCGGCGACAATATCGGCAAGAGCCTGCCCGTGTCCGCCGACATGACCGATCCCGGATCGATCGCGGCCTTGTTCGCCAAGGTGATGGAAGTCTACGGCCGCCTCGATGTGCTGTTCAACAATGCCGGCATGGGCGCGCCGCCGGTGCCGTTCGAGGATCTTTCTCTGGCGCAATGGCAGGCGGTGGTGAACACCAATTTGACGGCGCCGTTCCTGTGCACGCAGCACGCCTTCCGCATCATGAAGGACCAGACCCCGCGCGGCGGCCGCATCATCAACAACGGCTCGATCTCCGCGCACGCGCCGCGGCCGTTCTCCTCGGCCTATACTTCCACCAAGCACGCCATCACGGGTCTCACCAAGGCCACCAATCTCGACGGCCGCGGCTACGACATCGCGGTCGGCCAGATCGACATCGGCAATGCCGCGACGCCGATGACCGACCGCATGGTCGACGGCGTGCTGCAGCCCGACGGCCGCAAGATGCCGGAACCGCGCATGGACGCCAAGGCGGTCGGCGACGCGGTGGCCTACATGGCCACCTTGCCGCTCGACGCCAACGTGCTGTTCATGACGGTCATGGCGACCAAGATGCCGTTCGTCGGACGGGGATAGGATCGCGCCTCGCCCTTCGCCGTCATTGCGAGCGCTGCGAAGCAATCCATGCCGCCAGGCCTGCGAAAGCTGGATTGCTTCGTCGCTTCGCTCCTCGCAATGACGACTGTTCCCTACTCCAGCCGCTCGACATTGCGTAGCGTCGGAAACAGCTTCATCCACAACAGCGCGATCGCGACCGTCCCCACGCCGCCCAGCATGGCCGCCGGCATCGCGCCGAGCAGCGCGGCGGTGACGCCGCTTTCGAACTGGCCGAGCTGGTTGGAGGCGTTGATGAACAGGAAGTTCACGGCGCCGACGCGGCCGCGCATCTCGTCGGGCGTTGCAAGCTGGACCAGGGAAAAGCGGATCACCACGCTGACGGTGTCGGCCGCCCCCATGATCGCCAGCGCCAGAACCGAAAGCCACATCCACTGCGAGACGGCGAACGCCACCGTCGCCACGCCGAACACGATAACGGCCTGAAACATCCGCATGCCCACCCGGCGGTGGATGGCGTGGCGCGCCAGCACCATGGTCATCAGCAACGCGCCGACCGCAGGCGCGGCGCGCAGAATGCCGAGGCCGAAGGGACCGGTCAGCAGGATATCGCGCGCGTAAATCGGCAGCAGCGCCGTCGCACCGCCCAGCAGCACCGCAAACAAATCGAGCGAGATGGTGCCCAGGATCGCCGGATTGTTGCGGACGAACCGGACGCCCGCGAACAGATCGGCCGGCGTTGCGGCATCCCTGACGGCGGCCGGCTGCGTCAGGCGGATCGCGCCCATCAGGATTGTGCCCGCGAGGCAGAACGCCACCATCATGGCGTAGGGCAAGGCCGGCGAAACGGCATAGGCCAGGCCGCCAAGCGCCGGGCCGGTGATCGTGGCGAGCTGGCCGACACCGCTCGATATCGCGGTGGCCCGCTGCAGCGAGCCCGGCGGCGCGACCAGCGGCAACAGCGCCGCCGTCGCCGGGCTTTCGAACGCACCGGCCGTTCCGAGCACCGCCATGGCCACGAAAATCTCCGGCACCGTGAGCGAACCCGTATAGGCTCCCCACCCAAGGAACAGCGCCGTCAGCGCCTCGACCAGCAGGCAAACCTGCACCACCCGCTTGCGCTCGTAGCGATCGACCGCGTGTCCCGCTGCGAATACCAGCAACGCCGTGGGCAGGAACTGGACCAGCCCGACCATGCCGAGATCGAACGCGCTGCCGGTCAGGTCGTAGATCTGCCAGCCGACGGCCACCGCGGCGATCTGGCCGGAGAAGCGCGAGAAACTCCGCGACAGCACAAACAGCAGAAACGAGGGATGTTTGAGCAGGGAGCTGGAGCCCGCGGGCATCAGGGACGACATCGTTCAACCGGTTCTGCTTCACGTCGAATTGTGAGCAGTCACCCGCTCCAAGTCTCCTGTGAGGCCGTGGCCGACCCCCGCCCCGTTGTCAATGCCGCCGTGCAGGCGTTCGCGGGATACAGCATTGCGCATCGAAGCGTGCCGCTGCCATAATCCCGCGGGCCTCGGGGGAATCATGCTTCAATTGCAATCGGCGTTCGGCGTGCTGGCATTGCTCGCGATCGCCTGGGCCTTTGGAGAGAACCGCCGCAATGTTTCGCTGCGGCAGGCGGCCATTGGGTTTTTCGTCACCCTGCTCACCGCCATCGTCCTGATCAGGCTGCCGATCGTCGCGCACGCCTTCGGCGTCATCAACGACGCCGTCGGGGCGATTTCATCGGCCTCGCGCGCCGGCACCTCCTTCGTGTTCGGCTATCTCGGCGGCGGCGCGCTGCCGTTTGACCTGAAAGCACCAGGCGCGGATTTCATTCTCGCGTTCCAGGCGCTGCCGGTGGTGCTGGTCATGAGCGTGTTGACGACGCTGTTGTTCTACTGGCGCATCCTGCCGCCGATCGTGCGCGGCATGGCGTGGCTTCTGGAACGCACGCTCGGCGTCGGCGGCGCGGTCGGGCTGTCCACCGCCGCCAACATCTTCCTCGGCATGGTGGAAGCCCCCTTGTTCATCCGCCCCTATCTGGCGCAGCTGACGCGCAGCGAATTGTTCCTGGTGATGACGGGCGGCATGGCCGGCATCGCCGGCACCGTGCTGGTGCTCTACGCCACGCTGCTGGCACCGTTGATCCCGGATGCCGCCGCGCATTTCGTCATCGCCTCCGTGCTAGGGGCGCCGGCGGCGATCCTGATCAGCCTGATCATGGTGCCGGAGACCAGCGACGTCAGGACCGGCGGCGCACTGGCCGATCCCGAGATGCACGCCTCCTCCACCATGGATGCCATCGTGAAAGGCACCGTCGCCGGCCTCGAGCTGCTGCTCAATATCGTGGCGATGCTGATCGTGCTGGTCGCGCTGGTCTATCTCGCCAACGCCATCCTCGGACTGTTGCCCGATGTCGGGGGCGCCCGCGTGTCGCTGCAGCGGATGCTCGGCATTCTCATGGCGCCGGTGTGCTGGCTGATGGGCCTGCCCTGGCCGCAGGCGATCACGGCGGGCAGCCTGATGGGCACCAAGACCGTGCTCAATGAGCTGATCGCCTATGTCGACCTGTCGAAGCTGGGGCCAGACGCGCTCGACCCGCGCTCGCGGCTGATCATGCTCTATGCGATGTGCGGCTTCGCCAATTTCGGCAGCCTCGGAATCATGATCGGCGGCCTCGGCACCATGGCGCCGGAGCGCCGCGAGGAGATCAACTCGCTCGGACTGAAGTCGATCGTCTCGGGCACGCTGACGACATGCCTGATGGGCGCGATCGTGGGGGTGCTAAACTAGCACTACTTTGGCAGATTATTGCGAGTGA
>Ga0210403_10005725_pt1 | contig 10503 bp, 7 predicted proteins | sample IncBWC19MmetaG_FD_150863 | JGI IMG/M metagenome (GOLD analysis project Ga0210403, IMG submission 150863) | Forest soil microbial communities from Barre Woods Harvard Forest LTER site, Petersham, Massachusetts, United States - Inc-BW-C-19-M | ecosystem: Environmental > Terrestrial > Soil >... | reverse complement strand
GATCTGCGTTTGTACTGGGGCGAAGTCCTCGCGGCGCATGCCGTTCTCGAGAAGCGTCGCAGCCAGTCGGAGATTGAATGGGACGTGCAGCAAAAGGCGCAGCTCGGGAGACCCGGTCGCGTACAGTTCGTAAAGAGCAGGAGCTTTGCCTTCGAGCTGCCCAAGTTCTTCCTCCGAGAGCAGAGGTACATTGAGGTGCCGAATAAACGGAAAATCCGAATCGACAAACTCGGATGCGACATCGCTGCTGCCGTGGTAGCGGAATAGGTCCTGGAGATCGATGCTGTAACGCAAGTCGAACTTCCGGATGCATGCGATGACGTGCCACCTGGACTCTGACTGTATGACCTCGCGCATCAAGGCGAGGAGAGCATCCGCGGCTCGCGTGCCTCGCGCGGCGTCGAGCGCGTCGATCAGCAGGTAGCCAGGACGTGCACTCTGCCAGTTTGCGAAAACGTCGGCTACCTCGTGCTCGAGACCGAGCTCGCTGCGAAGCGCTGGCAGGCTTGCGACATCAAGGCGATCGGCTGCGAGACAAACAACATCGCCTTTTTCCTTGAGGAGATTTGCTAAATCATAGAGCGCACCCGACTTACCTGCGCCGGGATGCCCGGTGACCAAGTGCGAATTCTGGTCTGCCACACACTCCAGTTCCCGCACTGCAGTTCGATCGATGTGGATGGGTGCGCCATCAAGAATGATCTGAGACAGATCTCTCAGATTGCGAAGTGCGCTGCCAGTATGTGCCTGGAGCAGTTCAATATCTTTCCGGTACGAAGGTCCGGATCTTAGGGCGATTCCATCGTCCAGCAAATGGCGCTGTAATGAGACGAGATCCAGCCCCGAACGGTCTTTCACCATGTTCTTGCAAGCTTTCAGGACGGATGACCACGCTGCACCTTCTTGGCTTGGGTCTTCAATCACGACGGTGCGGAGGGTACGAATGGCTTCGCGCTCTCCCTGCTGGCCGGCATCCACGTCGATCGTTTCCACGGACAACAGAGCGAGAACCGAGAGGATCTCAGTCTCGGTTGCCACGCGTCCGGTTGCCGCCAGCCAACGGGCTCGGACCACCTTCGCCGTCGTAGCAAGGACTTTGGACTGTTCGTCCGTGACAGCCGCGTCGGTCAACGGTTGACCTGGAGCGAGATCTTTGGCGCGGTTCAGCACGTCGTGAAGCAGATCGTTGATCTTGCTCCCGGATCGGGAGCCTGTAACCAGCAGGAGGCGATTCGTAGATGGAGAGAGCGGGCGGCCCCAAGGACGCTTGATTGTGGCGTCATCGCGGTCCGCTATCTGACGTACAGCCTGGTCAATGACCGAGGTGAACTCGCTGTCCGGTTTGTCCGAGAACACAACTTTGCTTTTTGCCTGGATAAAGCCGTATCGGTCTGAAGCTGTGCCGACCAACAGGTCGTCCATCGACTCCTGTGTTTCGCCGCGCAGAAGAGTGACACGGCCACCTGGCGAGAGAGGGCGGCCTTGTCCCTCCGCGAGCATCTCTACCGCCAGCCAGGCCGCGACCCGCGCCTGGTAGTCGGAACCGCGATGCATTCTCGCCCCACCGGATGCTGACTTACGCTTTTTCACAGACCTGAGTTCTCCCAGTCGCAGATCGATAAGGCCAAAGCGCCTATTGTCTCGTCAATTGCCATGTGGCGTGTGAGTCGTTCTAAAACTCGATCCTGTTGACAGTCAGGCCTTACTTCTTGGCCTTTGCCTCAAACCTCGCTAGATGAGCATTGCGGGCATGTGCTTCCGACTTGAGGGCCTGATTGATTCGGGAGGAAATAGTGCCCCACGATTCGTAAGCGGGAGGAATAAGCGCTTCCAACTCAAACCTTTCAATGCAGATCAGGGCAAGCCTCAAGCACTTCGAGGCCCCATGTAGGAATGAGTTAAAAAGGTTCACTGGTAACTGGCCTTCGCGTTCCCACCAGTCGTTAACGTCATCGTTCAAGGAATGGAGAGAATCGTAGTAGCCTATCAATGCGGCCGCGTCGTCCTCACCAAGATCTCGAACCTGTGGCGCATTGGGATATAGTTTCGGCCAATAAGGAATGAAGTCCTGTTTCCGATCGGTTGGTTTCACCTTGCTGTCCGCCGAGTGAGATACGAAATTAGCGACGGCCCTGCCGTGGATATAGAGAACGCGATCGATCGTACGTTGCAACTCGGGCGCTAGGAGCCGCCGAGCCTCGCTTTGGCGGCGCAAGCTGTGTTCCGCCGGTCCTGATGGAGGATGGTTGTTGATCACCTGGTGAATCGTGTGAGCTGTGATCCCTCCTGATTGACCAATCGAGACAGCCGAATGCTCCATGAGCAGTTTGGTACCAGACTCAGCCTCTTCATCAAGGAGCGCCGAAAAACGCTCGGCGTGCTGCTCCTTGAGCTTCGTGAGCGACTCGACCGTATAGGATTCGGGATCGTCATCGACAATTTTGTGGTGGACGCCACAGAGCAGTATGAGATTGGAGTAACCGTGACGTTCGGCTGGTGTTTGGTTCGGGTCGTACCGTGGCCCAAGTGGTCGCGAGGCTCTGATGTGACAGACCTCGCCTATGACCGTCGCTCCGTCTATGAGCTTTGCGTCGCAATTGGGGAACGCACAGCGGTTTCCAGAATCCGCGTAAAGCTGCTTAATTACTGGAAAGCTCGGCTTGGTTTGAGTGCCTGAGGTGGGCATAATCGCCTATGTGGCTGGGTCGCACCTGCCGTCCTCTGCCATCAACGATCATAAACGGAACTCCGACTTTGGTGGGTTGCCTTTGGCCAAATGGATTTGTACTGATAAGTCGGCTTGTGTTTACCATTCAGGTCGACTACGTGACGAGTCTTATGGCTCTCCGCCCGGTTACATTGAGTTCGGGCCAGGCCGACGGAGTTGCGCCTGATCGGAAGTGGGCTGCGCGTCGTTTGTGTCTACGGGGGTGCGTTTGGCTCCGATCCTTCCTTTCCTCTGGCGTTTGATTGCACTCCGTAAGATCGCTGAGTCGGAGATTTGAGAGACGCGCAAAACATCGGCGACCTCCTTCCATGTGAATCCACTGCGGGAACTGCCGGACATGGTCCTACTCCCTGTCGGAAGAGCGTGCGGTTCGCCGACGAGCGGCATGACGATCACAGAGCAGGCACTAGATCTGACCCGTTTTAACTCTGGCCGTCGTTCATGAAATAAAAACCCAACCTAAGCACATCCGTTGCGCTGAAAGTCGGATTTTTCTGAGAAATTGCCCGGCAGTTGTAGGGTTCGCTCCCAGCAGGAAGTTTGGTTTGGTCAGTCGCCGTCCTTCGCGTGCGGTGTTCATCTCCCGAGAACGTCACAAAAACCGCAATTCCAGCGCTTTGGCAGCCTTTTTTGCACGATTTTCTGCAAGAAAAAAATATTTCAACAAGGCTTTGAAATCGTGTATACGCTGGCCTTTCGTGCTCGTTGAATTGAGCTTCGCCACTGCCGTCTGCGTACAGATTTCGAGGCAACTTTGCGTGCCCTTCTGTCTGAAGAGAGGAGGCTTTTTCGAAGGCGCAAAAGCCTTTTGCGAGGAGTGGGCCGTAAGCACTCGACCAAGGCTGGCCTGCGAAAGTCAGCAGTATGGGGGAAGACGAAGGTGTAAGCAAACGCCGGGTGTTCCAGTGGTCGAAACAGGCGAGAGACCTGGCCAGGGAATACAAACAGCGAATGATCGCCGGCCAGCATCTCGCTCAGGCCGACCGCAGCGTGCTGGCCGCAAGGCTGGTAGAGGTCTCTGGGAACCCGCGGGAAGCCTGCTTGCGCTTCCTGTGCCGTTCAGGCGTATCACAAAAGCGCTCCTATCGCGAATGGACCAAACCGGAGCAACGACGGCTTCTCGACCTGATCACAACGATGCCGGTAGATGAGGCGGCGAAGATTCTTCGGCGGCCACCTGGTTCGGTTCGTTCGATGCTGCACCGTCTTGGCATCGGTGGGCGAACTGGCCGGGAGTGGTTCACCAAGTACTCGCTGTCGCGGGCGTTGCACACCCGCCCCGAGGAGATTCAGAAATGGATCGATTGCGGATGGCTAAAGTCCCGCTCTCTTTCGTCTGCTGGTTTGCAAGCCAAAATCATCTACGCGGATGACTTCTGCCAGTTCGTAAAAGAGCACGGGCATGCAGCTGTCAGCCGCCGGCTGACTTATGATGCGCTCTGGTTTGTTCAGAACTATGTGTTCCCTCCAAGCCATGCAGATCTGCTGTCGGTGAGAGGAACCTACAAGAAGCACGATGTAAAAGATGAGACAGAATCTGCCGCCGAGTCTCGATCAACACGCGGTCCCGAGGAAGAAGGAGGGCAGGAAGTTTAGGGTTCGAGGCACATGACCGGATGCGGTTCACGTGTGGGGCACATTCCGCCGTCGCGCGGACTTACAGCAAGGATGCTTCGTGATTCTGCGCTTGTACTACAATCATCCCGCATGTAAGTCTGCAACACAATCCTTCTTTTCGCGAGGAGTCTCTGATGCCTAGTGATATGAATACAGCAAAGCAGGTTTCGCTCTTCCTGGTTGGAGAGATCGACCCAAATAATGTTGACGCCGTGGAAGATGGCTTTGACAACCTCGCCGCCAGCGGGTTCCGAGTCCCTACGAACATACCGCAGCACGCCTTTCAGATTCCGCCCGAAGTCTGGTCTTATTCTCAAACTATTGCTGTGTTTGTCGGAGGGATCTTCGCGGGAGCTATCAAGGACGTGCTAAAGGACCGACTGGCGAAGCTCATGGAACGCTTACTAGAGCGAGAGCGACCATTGAATCGTGACGAGGGAGCGGAATTGATTCGAGCTCTTGACTCTGAAGGTAAGCTGCTCGGACTTCCGGATCAGCATAGAAAGCGTCTCAAAGAAGACTTCAAGCGCGTATTAAAAATGGATCGCGACAGTTTGGGCAGCACAGCTGGGTGAGCTTGTATGAGAACTGAGCATCCGATTATTCTGCAGCGCAGGTTCGGCATCAGCGACACGCGCTTCCTGCTGGTTTCCATAGAGCTCTTTGCGGCGGGCTGCTTTCTGATTTGTGCGGAGGCTGCTGCGCTTGTGCGCCTTTCGATGGCGGTATATGACGTTACTTTGTTATGGTGGGCTCGCTTCCTCGGCCCTGTTGTGGTTCTCGTGCTGGGAGTTCTTCTCTGGACGTCCTGGCGAAAAAGAGTAGCAGTTCGGAGGGGCAGCTGCCTTGAAGTTGAGCTGAACCTAACTCGTCATAATAAATTTCTCGAATGGGCGGAAGGATTACTTCGACGGTCGGAACTGAACCGCCGGGTCGAGCTTCGTTATTTACCGTGGCGAGACGATGCAAATGCCTATGTGACAAAACAACGCGACGTGTTCTTCATTACAGTTACGCGAGGTTTGGTGAAGCTATATGAGATTTCGCCCCAGCAAGCCGAAGCAATTGTGAGTCACGAAATCTCTCATATCGAAGCCGACGATATTAGATTCACGAATGTCGCGCGAGAGGGGGCTGAAATAGCCATTGTGATAATTGCTGGAATGAACGCAGCACTGCTTGTTGTCTATCTCGTGCAAGTGTTGGTATTCGGGAACTCTGACAACGGCTTACCTGTCGCCGGCGCGCTACTTACCTCTGCGATAGCACCTATCGGCGGACTTGTCTACTACAGAGAGTACCTCTTGGGACGCGAGTTTATGCATGATTTGCGGGCGGTTCAGCTGATGAACTTATCAGCGCCAATGGAGGCGTACCTGTCTAGACTTAAAACCGGGGGCGGCTGTCAGAGCCTGTGGTCGAGAATTAGGCTCCTCTTTCAACATTTTCGCGCTTTTCATCCCACTCCGGACGCGAGATTGAGAAATCTATCGCGCCTCGACCCGTATCGCGGATGGGGTTTCATTACCCCCATCTTTGCGGGCGCCTTTCTTGCTCTTCTTCCGATTCAACTGGCACTTGCCCGAGCGGCACTGCAATTTCCAGAGGAGTGGCTGAAAATGGGCGAGTGGGGACTCCTGGCAGTCACGACTGTCCTCCTGCTAAAGTCGGATCTTTCAAGGTTGTCCGTGTACACAATTCACCGTGATCGGGTCGCGATTCGCATTCCCGCTTTTTTTGTTCTCGTTCTTTTGGGTTCATTCTTGGCGGTGTTCCCCTTCATTGCGTTAGCAAGCGCCGTAAGAGGCCGCTCCTTGCTAGCATCGCTTCAATACGCGTCGAATGGTGTCGTGTGGACGGCAATTGGATATTCCGGAGCTGCCGCCATCTTGGCATACGTATGGGGTGTGTCTTTTCTCAGCAAGCCCCGCGTTTGGAAAGCGGTGTTGGGCAGTGTTTATCAGCTGTTTTCTCTTGCGACTATAGTGTTCTTCCTGTTGATAACCCTTTCGCGAGGCGAAACCGCATTTCCATTGCTGCCCGCACTCGTGTTTTGGATCATTCTAAGTTTGCTGCTAGGGGCACTTTGCATCGTGTGCGGCGGCTGCGTTGATTGTGGGGTCCGTTCTTGGAACGCTCTATATTTGAAGAACACGTGCTCCTTCTGCCGTAACGCAAGAATTCCTAAGTCTGTGCTGAATGTCGTGACTGCTGAACACATTGCTATTTGAGACTGCGATATTAACAACTTCGCCCTCTTGACGTAGCCCGAGTGCAGCCTGAAAATGCAGTTCTGTTCCGATGTTGTTTGCCGCACGGCGAACACAATCAAAGCGCTAAAAGGAGGAGTGTGATGCCGGGTGCAGAAAAAGCGGTTGTAGAGAGAGCGATGTCGTTCGATATGGAAAAAGTTGTTGCTCGTTATGCGAAGGATCAAAAAGTATCGATTGGGGATGCACGCGAGCATGAGAAAGAATTCAAGCGCTACATGGCTCTGGTCGCGAGTAACCCAGGGGTGGTTTACGGAATGTGCGGTCCGATCGACGAATTATGGCACAAGTTCATAACGTACACGATGCTGTATGACGCTTTTTGCAAATCCGTCGCGAACCGTTTCATTCATCACTTCCCGAACGAGAATGCGGGGAACAAGGAGGACTCAAAAGAGAGAAAAGCTCAGTACGAGCGCTTTCAGCGCGACTATGCAGACACGTACCACGAACAACCTCCAAAGCATTTGTGGCCTTATGCCATGGAGGCGGATTCTGCGGTTCTGGGATGCTCGACTTGCTATTGCTGTATTGCTGTCGCGTGAGGAAATGTTTGGGAGAGCGCGTTGAGAATTCTGTTGCTAGGGAAATACCCTCCCATCGAGGGCGGTGTGAGCGGGGCAACGTTTCGTTTCGCGCACGAGTTGGCGAGCCGCGGGCACGAGGTAAATGTTGTCACTAACAGCGACGAGGTAGAGTTTGGATTTCGTGAGTTGTTGTGGGGCGGGGACGAAGCTCGACTCGAAGGCGAGTATGGCGGGGGGAAAGTAAGAGTTCATCAGACTCATCCCCTAGCTCCGAACTCTTACATACCGTGGACAAATCCATACGTGTCGAAGCTTGTCGGCCGGGCTATCGAAGTGGGAAATGTGCGCGGGTGTGACGCGATTGTGGGCGTATATCTTGAGCCATTCGGAGTTGCAGCGGCTCTTCTGTCGGTTGTGCTTCAGAAGCCATTAATTCTTCGGCATGCCGGGAGCGATGTGGGCAGGCTTTCTAAGCATCCCGACCTGGTCGAGACCTACCGGTGGACCTTGGGGAGAGCAGATGCAGTGGTGACCGGAGCACCGTTCGGCAATGTCTACGAGACCCTCTTGGCGCTGGGAGTCTTGCCGGCGAAATTGAAAACGTTGGGAGCCAGTGCATTGCCGAACTGGTTCTGCGACTCAGACGAAAATCTTGATCTGATGGCACTAGCGGAAGCTTCAGCAGCATCATCGTGGACAGATCATTTGTTCCCGAAGGCCTTTAAAGGACTCGCCCATGCGAACGAGAAGCGATTGCGTAAGAACGTTCCGACGATAGGAACATTTGGGAAAGTTGGGGCAAGTAAGGGGAGTCTTGTTCTCGTCGATGCCTTGAAGAAACTGGCAGCTGAAGGTTATCAATTCAACTTCGTAGCGCTCGCCGGGGGAACTTCTCTGGCTCTGGAACGATACTGTGGGGCAATTATGGAATCGAGCGCCCTTTGCGATAGATCATGGATTCTTCCGCTGATCGCACCATGGCGGGTCCCGGGGTTTATCCGAGCATGCGATGTAATTCCTTTCCTTGAACATGACTTCCCGATAGCAATACATCGGCCTAGAATCCCGCGAGAAGTTCTGGCGGTAGGGACCTGCCTCGTGTGTTCTTCAGAAGTCGCTGACAAACAAGGATTCAGGGAGAACTTAGTGCATCGCAAGAATTACGTGCGAGTCGATGCGCCGAATGATGTGGCCGCTTTGAGCGAAGAACTGGCGGCGCTGATTGATCATCCAGACCTCTGTTATTCGATCGGAAGACACGGCTTATTCTTGTCGAAGATTATAGAAAAGGGATTACCGACAATCGATCCGATTGTTGGGTTGCTTGAAGGCATAGTTGACGGAGCATTGGGTTAGGACGGGTCAATGTGCGGAATTTTGGGAATATGGTCAAAAGGGCCCGCGTCTGACCAGACAGAATTCGACGGGTTGTTCCACACACTGGCGCACCGCGGGCCAGATGAGTCTTGGTCTTCGAAGTTCCACAACTTCCAATACGGAGCGACGCGTCTTGCGATTGTCGACGCGGGCGTGTCTCTAAGCGACGATTCGGAGTCAGAAACAACGGACGTTTTGCTTAACGGTGAAATCTGGAACTATCGAGATCTGGCACAAAGGTATGGCGTAGAACCTGTATCTGAGCGCAGGGTCATTCGTGAACTTTATGAACGAGTAGGGCTAGAGTTTATTTGTCATCTCGATGGGGTGTTCGCAGCGGTCATAGTTGACAAAGCACGCCAGCAGATCCACGTTTGCAGGGACCCCGTGGGCGTGAAGCCGGCCTTCTGGTGGACAGACTCAAGCCGACGAGCTTTCATATTCTCGTCCGACGTCAAGACGATTTGCCAGTGGAAACGGTTCAATCCCGAGGTCAACGAAGAGTACCTGATCAATGAGCACGTTGTGGGGTTCAGTGACTACGAGGAAAATCTATTCAATGGGATAAGGCAGATCAAACCTGGCTCGTGTCTGACCTTATCAATTCGAGGCGATTCGCTGGGCACAACTGTCTCCGAATACGAGTCTTTGCTGGCCCGGCAGGAGCCAGTTGGGTGGTCGGAGAAGTGCCATCTCGATGTACTACAACAAGCGGTCTGGGATCAGTACAAGCATTGTGACCGCTTGCCCATCGGTCTCCTTCTTTCCGGCGGTGTGGACTCCAGTCTTTTGTTGTTCATCGCGAGATCCATGGGGCTTCGCGAGATTGTGTGTTTTTATTGCGGCAGCGACACCTCGCCCGACTACTACTGGGCGAATCGGGTCTCCCGAGAGGCAGGTTATGAGATACGGAATTTCAACTTGTCTGCGTCGCAAGTTTGGACCGAACTCGCCAGCTCTTGCTATTACATGTCCGGGACGAATTCTCTGTTGCCTCACCTTTGTCGAAAGATTAAGACCATTTCTCCGGAAATTCGGGTCTTGTGGTCCGGTGAAGGGGCGGATGAGTTGTTTGGTGGGTACCCTTGCCATGGGAATGCGACTGGACTTTTGCAGTCGTGGCAGGAAAAGATTGCGCGAACGAAACGCCGCACGGCGCTAGCGAACAGAGTCGAGCAGATTTGGGCGATGAGACTTGACGAACTCAACCTGAGAATGGAGATCTTTAAACTGTACAGAGAAGAGCAGCTTGTGAACGCGCATCTTGTTGCTCATGACTATGCCGGAATGGCTGCTTCGGTGGAAATTCGTCTGCCTTTTCTTGATCTGCACAATGTGGCATTAGCTCGGTGCATTCCGGCAACTCTGGTCTCGGGATCGCTGAGGAAGGAAGTTCTTAAGAACCTACTACGAAGCGTATCGGGTATTTCGGACGACAGCTTTTACAACAGGACGAAAATTGGCTTGCTGCACGGCTACATCGAGGTCGTGTGCGAACTACGGCAGCTGGCTCAGCTACTTGAACAGCAGCCCGGCTGGGCAGACATGCAGACAGCATACTGCAAAGGGCCGTTCCAGCGCATTTGGTATCAGCTTGTGCACCGAGTGTTTGCCGGCCCAAACCGGTGTGGCCTCGGCTCAGCATACCAAGGAGGAGACTGGCAGGAAGAGGAAGTGGCGAATTGACTGATCTTTCCGAGGCGTTCGAAGGCTTTGGCTGTTTCTATTGATTGGACCTCGCTAACACCCGACGTTCTTTATCGATTCAAACGCTTTTCAAGGCTTACGATCGATTCGATGATCGCCTTGAATGCAGGAATCTCACCGAATATCATCTCGGACATCGCGTTGTAATCTTGCTCGAGATTCGTAAGCATAGCGTCATGAGGTACTAGGGCGTAGCCTCCCGGAGCCGCGGCCGCGAGGTCGAAGTCAGGCCGATTGAAGAACATGCGCGCGTGCCGAACGCAGTCGGCGGCCATGG
>Ga0210403_10005721_pt1 | contig 10504 bp, 8 predicted proteins | sample IncBWC19MmetaG_FD_150863 | JGI IMG/M metagenome (GOLD analysis project Ga0210403, IMG submission 150863) | Forest soil microbial communities from Barre Woods Harvard Forest LTER site, Petersham, Massachusetts, United States - Inc-BW-C-19-M | ecosystem: Environmental > Terrestrial > Soil >... | reverse complement strand
AACGAAGAGCCCGTTCCCCCGCGGCAAATTGATCCTACGATTCATCCGGGCATTAACGCAGTGGTGATGAAGGCGCTGGCCAAGGAGCCGGAAGCGCGCTACCAGAGCTGCCGCGAAATGCTCGAGGATTTGCGGAATTACCGCACCATCGCTCCTGGCGCGAGTCCCGATAAAACCATGGTCTCTGCTGGACCAGGCTCGTTGGGCGCGTCGAATGCTACGATGCCGGTCGGCGGACACGGAGTGGGCCCGCAAAGTGGGCGCAGCTTCCACCCGGAAGATCCCATGACCGTGGCCACGACACACTCTTTGAACGCACGAGCTTCCAGTCCCACGCAAACACCCACCGTGCGCCGCACTGGGCCGATACCTCCGTTCAAACCCGTTGAAGTGCCGAAGAAGAAGAGCATCATCGGAACCATTTTCATCGCGCTCCTGCTGATCGGCGTGATCGTCTATGGAGCGCAGAAATTGCGGCCGGTGCTTGAGGAAGCCCGCAAAATCAACGCCGCGCAAAAGCATCCGGAGACGGATGCCGCGACGCCAAATACGCCGGCAGACAATGCAACCAATAATCCTTCCGCAAATCCGGACGGAACCGAAACACAGCCGGCTGCAAATCCAGAAACCGCGGTGGAGAAGAAACCTGTCGAGCCTCCTGCTGAGAAGCCGATACCGAAGAAGGCCGAACCTGTTGTGAGCGCGGCGGCGGCCGCCTACAAAGGGCGGATTGAAGAAGCCATCACCGAAAAAGGTTTGAACGGCCGCGCCAAAGTGCAAGCCATTGGGAACACGCTGATCCTGGCTGGCAAACTTCGCCCCGCGGAACACGGAGCTCTCCTGAAATTCTTGCGCGATGCGCCTGCCAGCGTGCGCGTGGTGGACCATATCGAGTACGAAGACGCCCCGGTGGCGGACAACGGGCATGACGCAGAGGGCGGGCATCCCGTTCCGAAAAACGGGCAGGGCGCCATCCACGTTGTCTCGGATCTAGTTGGCGCGACGGCCGTTTTGCGCGGACCTGCGGGACACGTCGTCAATCAATGCCAGACGCCGTGCAGCTTCAATGACCTGAATCCCGGCCAGTACAGCCTGGCAGTGGAAAAAGAAGGCTACCAACCGATGCAGACGGCGCTGCAAGTAAAGGGTGGAAGCGTCGTCGATCAGAAGGTCACGCTGGAATCGCTGGCCAAAGGCTTGTTCCTCACAAGCAAACCCGCGGGCGCGGATGTATTCATCAACGGGGCGAAGCAGTCCGGTCAAACGCCTCTGACATTGCCGCTTGCACCGGGTTCCTACAACCTGGTGTTGCGCATGCCCGGCTACGATGCCTACGCCACCAGCGTACAAGTGAAAGACAATATCCAAACGCAGTTGCTGGACGTGCCGCTGAAGGAAAAGTCCACGGTGCGCGTGGCCTGGGCTGAAGTGGAAACAAATCCCAAGGGCGCCGAGATTTTTGTAGACGGGACCACGACCGGCCAGAAGACTCCGGCCCGCGTACAAGTTCCCGCTGGCCTGCATACCGTCATGGTGAAACTCGACGGCTACCAACAGGTGCGGAGAACCATCCAGGCGACCGAGGGTGGCACGGTCAACATCACCAACATATCGCTCAACCCCAAATAGTGCTTTTGAGCCAGTAGCAGTCTGGCTAAAGACCAGGGACCCATCGCCGAAAGCCTATTGGGCTAGGTTCCTGCCTACTAACAACGTAACCTTTTGTAACGATCCCCCTGGACAGGTCCTAGAACCAAGGAATCAACCTACTCAAAACAAACAGCTTAGCTACGGAACTTAGGGGCAGGCAGCGTGCTTGCTTTATAGCTAAGGGTACCCTGCCCTCGCGCCGGTGGTTCACCGTGGATTAGGCCGGGCAAGGGGGGTATTTAACCGATTGGTTAAATACGGGCCTGAACTGAGTTTTGTGGGTAGCAAGAGGGGAACGACTTGGTACTTCGGGCCATCATGCCGGTGGAGGAGCAGCGCTACGACGCGGAAGCGCGCCCGGAAGCCGAGCCACGGCCGCGGAACGCGGCACGGCCGCTCGCCGGATCGGTCCTGGAAACAAGCACGCCGACTCCGGATGCACGGACGGTGGGTTTGATCCATTCGCTGCGGTGCCTTCACTTGTTGTTCCGTTCGGAACGGCTCTACGACAGAAACCATCCTCGGCGGTTGCAAAGTTTGGACGCTTGCTACGAGACTTTACGCGATTTTGCGAGCGCGCTAAACGGAATCGAAATCCACATTGAGCGCGGCGGGCTGGTTGTACCGAAACTCAGCGACGCGCATTTGCCGGATGCTCGCGGCGAAATGCAATCGCTCGCGCAGGACTTGCAGCGCGCCGGGATTCAATCTCTGGCAATCGCAAGACAATTTCATGTAGGCGAACTGGACACGCTCGCGCAACTCTTCAAGGCATCGTTGTTAAGATCGGAAGAGTCGATTAAGCGCGGGGGAAGCTCCTGGTGGGCCGCGCGGTTTTTGGAGAATCGCGTGGAAGGGATTTCGGTCAACACACAAACGGAACGTAAAGTGGATACGGTGCTCGCCAGCTTGATGGGCGCGCTCGTGGCCTATGGCGGAAATACGCCGCGTGAGGTCAACGAGACTCCTATTCTGCGGCCGGAGGTTGAGGATCTTGCTGGCGCGCTGCGTTTGATCGGGCGTTTAACGCCGCCGCTGGAAGCGGCACGCGGGCTTTCGCCGGAGGAAGCGGCACGCGCGATTCACGGAGCGATGGAAGATGCCAGCCGCGAGACGGTGCGCATGCTGCTGGGCTCGATTTCGCAATATGCGCCGCGCGAAGGCGAGCGGCCGCAGCCTTATTTGCTGAGACTTTCGGAGAGTTTGATTCTTGAGTTTCTGGGCGCGGAGTTTGCCGCTGGGACGCTTCGGGCTGACTTGGTGCGGCAGACGTTTCATCGTTTGAGCGATGTGCTGGTTTCTTCGGGCGGATACACGGGCCCGCATTCTTCGCAACATTTGACGCTTCTGGCGACGGCTTGGGCGAGCGACAAGCACCGCGAAGAAATCGTCGAAAAATTCTGGCTGGAACTTCCGCCGCGGGAAAAGTCCGTGGTGCTGCGCGGGCCGGACGTTTGGTGCGTGCCGGTGGTGGCGCTAAAGCGGACGCTTGGACAGTTGGCGGAGACGGGCGCGGACGCTCCGCGACGCGAGGCGCGAAATATTTTATTGAATTATTCGCGGCGCGTGGAAAACGAAAATGTAAATGCGCGGCGCGCGGTGGCGGCGGGCTTGAATGAAATGACGCCGATCATCGAATCGCTCTGGCCCAATCAATTGCCGGAGGATTTGAGCCGCGGAACGATGAAGGCTCTTGAGAAGGAAACCATTCCAGAGACCGCGGCGCTGCTTGCGGCATTCCTCGAGACGCTCGGGCGGGTTGCCGTGGTTCGCGCGGATTACGCGGGCTTTGAAAATATTTTGATTGGCCTGGAGCGCGCGCCGAGAGATAAGGAACACGACCACGTGGCGGCGCTGGCGCACCGGCTGGTGGCGCAGGACCGCTGGTTGCTGCTGGTGGATGCGGCGCTGGCGAATCGTCCGCTCGATCACGTTTTGCCGCGGCTTTTGCAGCGCGACCCGGAGAGATTGCTGGACCGTTTGACACTGCTGCTGACGGAGCCGCGCGGCGCGGAGATGGTGGCAGCGATGGCGCGGCTGCTGCGGACGATTGGCGTGCCGGTGCTGAACCTGCTCGAGACTCGACTGTATGAAGCGCGGAGACAGCGCGTGAGCGCCGCGATTAAATTGTTGGCGGCTGCCGACCCAGAGCGTTTGCTGCGCGGATTGGCGCGGGCGCTGGCGAGCTGGGAATGGAATTTGCAGGATCTGGCAGTGAGCGAACTTTCGCGGCCGGCCAATGCCGGTTCGTCGCAGGCTGCTGCGTTTGTGTTTTCCGCAGTGCTGGCGGATGCGCATCCGCTGGTTGTGCCGATGATGATCGATCAGATTGGCTTGGCGCAGGAAACGACGGCTGTGCCGCAGTTGATGGAGATTGCTGCGGGCGAGCATGAAGTGCTGCGCGATTTGTTTGTGCGCATCAAGGCGATTGAAGCGATTGGGCGGATGCACGCGGTGGAAGCGGCGGAATTGCTGCGCATGCTGGCGGAAGGGCGCGATGGACTGGCGTTCGCCGAGCCTTCGGGATTGCGTGCGGCAGCGGAAGATGCGCTGGCCATGATTGAGAACCGGCCGTCATCGGCGCGGGCGCGGGCCGCGTTTGAAGCGGCGCCAGCGACCAATGGGAGTTACGTGGTTCCGCGACGGTATGTGCGCGTGCCGCTGGAGTCGCCGTTGCGAGCGCAGATTGACGGATCGCAAGCGGGACTGGCGCGGGTGAAGACGATCAGTCTGGGCGGAGCTTATTTGGAATCGCCGAAGAAACTGTCGGTGGGAGATTCCATCAAATTGGAAGTGCGTTCGGGGCTGCGCAAGATTCACTTTACAGCGGTGGTGCGGAATCTTGGGCCGGATGGCAGCGGCGTCGAATTCGTACACATGAAGGATGAGGATCGAGAGAAGCTGCGCAAATTGGTGCAACGCCACTTGCAGTTTTAAGTCAGTTCCCCTCCCCCGTAAGATTTCTGGTGTTGTGACAGGCTGGTGCGTTTTCTTTGGCCCTCCCCCCTCCCTTTTTGCGTAAGTGTTCATTCTAAAGGGAGATAAAGTCGTTTGTTTTCAACACTTATGTAAGTGTTCATTCTAAAGGGGCTTGCGGGGATTTTCTGCACCAAGATTGTGCAAAACCTGGTATTTGACGCGTAAACCATTGTATGCGAATGGCTTACGTCTGTGACACTTTTACTATGATATGACATATGCTAGAATTATGTCTCATCGGGAGATAGTGACATGAAACTGAAAGCGCGGATGCGGGTGAACGAGAATGGGCGGGTGGTGATTCCGGCTGCGTTTCGGAAGCGGCTCGGGATTCAGGTTGGGGACGAGGTGGTGCTGCAGATTCAGGACGGCGAATTACGGATCACGACATTGAAACGGAATATCGAGCGGGCTCAGCGGCTGGTCCGCAAGCACGTGGAGGCGGGAACTTCTCTGGTGGACGAATTGATTGCGGAAAGGCGCGAGGCTGTGCGGGATGAATAAGATTGTGCTGGACGCTTCGGCGCTGCTGGCCGTTCTGAATCAGGAGGAGGGGGCGGAGATGTTGACGCCGGAATTGTTGAGCGGCGCTGCGATCAACACCGTCAATTTGGCGGAAGTGCATGGCAAACTTGTCGGGCGCGGCCTCCGGCCTGATGATGCGTGGGAGGCGGCGCTGAGCCCCGTTGGGGAAGCTGTTCCCTTCACTGCGGAGCACGCCAAGGTTGTGGGCGATCTGGTGGCGCAAACGCGGCCGCTGCGGTTGTCTTTGGGTGATAGGGCTTGTTTGGCGCTTGGGATTGCTTTGAAGGTTCCTGTGTATACGGCGGACAGGTCGTGGAAGAAGTTGAGGGTCGGGGCGCGCATCCACATCATCCGGTAACGGGCAGTTCGACGAAGAAGCGATTGTTAAGCCTCCAGAGGTTTCAGCAATTGCAAACATCTTTGATGAAGAGTTTGAACCGGGGACAACGGGACGCGATCCGTTCAATGTCCGCGTGGCTGGCGACTTCCCTGTACACCTGGGGAGTATCGGGTAGACCTGCCTCCGAGAGGCGTTTCTGGAAGATCTCTTTCGCGTCCCGGTATGTCTCTAACTGAAGGTTCACAGGCCCCATGTGCCTGTTTTTGCCTCTGTGTTGGGCGGTCTGGCTCATCGCGTTCTCATCGGCTAACAGCCAAGATTCGAGTTCGCATTTCGTTGCGTGAAAATGGACGGGAAATCCAGGGTCGAAGTGTGATCGATCCAGAATCTCCGCTAGTTCTTCTTCCCAATCGGATGCATCAGAGCAATCGGAATCAACGATAACGAGTGCTTTCTCTATCGCGTAAGATGAACCTGGTGCGTACCACTTGAAGATCTTCAGACCTGTGAGGAATTGCTTTTTCAGCGTGCTATTGCCGTGGCATGGGTAAGGAATGATGGTTCCGATATCATCTCGGATTTTTCGAATCAATTGTGAATAGGCTTCGGCATCACGAAGGTCTTCGACGATAATGCCGAAGTTCATTTTTCGTTGCCAAGCGCGCCCGAGTACATCAAGTCTCCGAGTCCGAGTTCCTTATCTTCTACGAGCTTCCTTATGTGAGTTTTGCTCGACGGGCGGAAAGCCTTGGTCTCACCATGCTTCTTTTCAATCCAGATGACTTCGTCTAACGAGAACTGGTTAACCAGGTATGGAGACTGGGTGCTAAAAACGATCTGGGTCACAGGGCGCTTCGAAATGCTCCCTTCCTGTTGGACTTGGCGGAGCAAAGCAACAAGTGTTTCCATTAAGCGGGGGTGCAGGTAGTTTTCCGGCTCCTCAATACAAATCAACGTTCCCGCAAGCTCTGTCGGAGCTAAGATTAGTGACAGCAAAGCGGTCAAAGCCAAAAACCCATCGGACATCTGGAAGGTGCGCGTAACTCGTGCGAGGTCCTTCTCCTTGGCAACCAAATAGGCGCGGCTGTCAGTGGTGGGTATGGCCTTAAGCGACGATATCTCGGGGAATAGATCAGCCAGCACTTCGCTTACACGACCGAACGCTTCTGCGGAGTGAGCCTGAAGCCACATTAGCCAGGCAGAAAGATTGTGTCCATCTTCCGCAAGCATTTGACCTTCGGAGACTGGCCCTGACTGCTTCATCGCTGCAGGAATTAGATGGTAGAAACGCCAAGTTCTCAGCCACTCATGAAACGTGTTGCCCTCCCATCCCGTTAGCGGGCGTTCGAGAGCTGATGATTCAGGAGGGCCAACGGATCCCAGATCTCTCCCGTCGGCGCTTTTTGCCCAACCGACGCCCTGCCGATGGACGATCAAGTCGTGCTCTTCGTCGTGCCGAAAGAGCTTTAGAGATTCGCTCTGAAGCGATACAAAGTCTCCTGCCCCGGAAATCATCCTCAGCTCGTACTTGTATTTGCTATCGGGTTGGGTGTCATCAATCATTTCCACTGCCAAACTTATCGGCGATCCAAAGCTGATGGGAGTGCCGATGGAGTCCCGTCGATCTTCGCCTTTCCAGACGAGTTCGTTTATGCCTCCGTGCTTCGCAACTGCATATCCGACACCCTGCGCTCCACCTTCGGGGAAAACAACTTCCTGGAGGAATCGAAACGCACTAAGGATGTTGCTCTTGCCCGACATGTTCGGACCCACAAGAACATTGAGGGGACCCAACTCAAGGTCGATATCGCGGAGACTCTTGAAGTTTCGTGCCTGCAATCGAGTAATCATTGGTGATCTGCTAGATGATACCCTCCCTAGCGGCAACTCGGCTAGCGACTTCTCCTTAAGGACAGAATTCAGTCCCCCCCAAACGAAAATCCTGCCACAGGAGTCGCGGAGCCGGAGTTGGGTTATGCTCGGGGTATGGGTGGCGGCCTGGAAGCTGCGCTTGCGTGCATGTGTGGAGACAGAGCTTAGATGAGAAGAAGAAGAGTGTTGAGATTGAGGGCGAGAGTTACGCTGTGCGGGAGACGGCGAAGAGGAAATTGAAGCAGGTGGATTTCCGGTTTGAAGGGCGGGAATTGCGGGGGTTGGAGCAGAATCCCGAGACGAAATCGCGGTGGGCGAGGTTGGCGCGGGAGGGTGGACGGGTGATGCAGTTTTTGGAGCGGGGGAAATATGTTGCGGTGGTGGTGGATGGGAAGGTGCATGTTTATGGGTAGTGGTGGGGCGGACTGAAGAGTTAGAAAGAAGGCGGTGCCAGCACATCGGTAAGCGATGCAGCGGGAATGACCGAAGGAAACCCAAGACGGGCACGATATACCGTGCCCCTACAAGAGCGGGGGAGAAGAGAAGGCGACGCTACTCGACGGATTTTGCGGTAGACTACGGTAACAAGGACAAACAAAATGGCGCTGGATTGGTCACAATGCGCGGCGGTGGAAAGCGTACCGGGAAAAGTGAGTGGTGCGTGGGTGCTTCGCGGCACACGCATGCCAGTGTCTGTGATTTTTGAAAATTTGGAAGCCGGGGCAAACATCGACGAGATCATGGAGTGGTTTGAAGGGCTAGACCGCGAACAGGTTAAAGCCGTGATTGAATTTGCCGCGCGCAGCTTAGACGCTGCCCCCTCTGCCACCAGGCGCTGATGCTGGTTCTCTTCGACCAGGGAACTCCGGTGCCCATGCGTGCCTTCCTCAAAGGACACACGGTGGAAACGGCGGCCCAACGAGGTTGGGACAAGCTCAAGAATGGTGAATTGCTCGAGGCCGCTGAAAAAGCCGGCTTTGAGGTGCTGGTCACTCCCGACAAGAATATTCGTTACCAGCAAAATTTAGCGCTTCGCAGAATAGCGCTCGTGGTGCTGGGCAACCCCCAATGGCCAGTGCTCCGGCGACATGTCGAGCGTGTCGTCGTTGCGGTAAATGCCGCGCAGCCAGGCAGCTACACTGTTGTTGACATACCCCTCCAATAATCAGAATGCATGAGTGCTACGAATCGTTTAAGGCTGCCTGAAGGCGGGGCAGCACGGGTGTATTGCTTGCTGGAGCATGGCGGGGACAGGGATAAGATGAAAAAAAGGGGATTGAGGCATAGACTCTGGTAATTGTTGAATAAGTTTTGATTGAACTCAACGGAACGTTGAAGTACAAGCTGAGTATTCGAATCGAGCAGCCATCTTTCGGCGGGACATCCCGCGGCCGCTAGGGGTAGCGGAAGATTGCATGGTTTCTTACAGACAGATTTTTCATGGGTTCCATTGGGAGGACTGAGATGCAACGACGTCATGGTGTGTTTGCGTGGATCACGCTGTGGATGTTGGTGCTGGGGTGCACCGGGATGGCTGCGGCGCAAGTAAATACGGCGACGCTTTCGGGGACAGTGATGGACCCGCAGGGGCTGGCGGTGCGAGGAGCGAAGCTGACGGTTACGAACGCCGCGACCGGTGCGGAACGGACGGCGGTTTCGGATGAAGGAGGGCGCTATAAGGTCGTTGGACTGACGCCTGGGAAATACAAAGTGACCATTGATGGCGGGCCGAGCTTCGGGGCCTATCAGAACGATTCGGTGGTGCTGACGGTCGGCGAGGACGCGACACTGGATGCGCGGCTGGAGTTGAAAGGCGTGCAACAGACAATCACGGTGACGACGGAGACCGCGCAGATCGAGACGACAAAGACAGAAGTGTCGCAAACGGTGGGGGAACAGCGCATCGATAACCTGCCGATCAACGGACGAAACTACATCAATTTCACGCTGACGAATTCGCAAGCGAACCGGGACGTGGCACCGACGATTGGCCCGGCACCGACAAGCGGGCTGAACTTCGGAGGACAACGGGCGCGATCGAACGAAGTGAGCGTGGACGGCGCAGACGCGGTGGATAACTCGATCAACGGGATACGCGCGACGGTTTCTCAAGAGGCGGTGCAGGAATTTCAGGTGATTCTGGGAGACTACAGCGCGGAGTATGGGCGCGCGACGGGCGGCGTCGTCAACATTGTGACGAAGAGCGGCGGGAACGACATCCACGGGGACGTATTCGGATATTTCCGGAATAAAGCCTTTCAGGCGCGAAACGCGTTTTCCGGGCAGGTGGATCCGACGACGGGGACGCTCGATCCCACGAAGCAAGCGTACACGCGCGTGCAGGCAGGAGCGACGATGGGCGGTGCGCTGAAGAAGGACAAGACATTTTATTTCTTCTCTTACGAGGACACGCTGCGGGAAGAGACGGGATTCTCGAGCATCGGACAGGGGGCGACGGGCACTGGACCGTGGGGATTGGTGACGGTGCCGCTGCCTAACCCGCTGAATCCAGGTGGCGCACCGATCCCTGTGCAATTGACGCCGTCACAGGCGGCTTCGGTGCAAACTTTGCTGGCGAGCGGAATTGCGCCTTACCAATCACTGGGAGTGTCCTACGGGCTGCTGATGGGATCGGCATCGAGCGTGGCGCTGAACCGGCTGGATTTTGGGGCGGTGGCGACGAATTTTGGGTTGAATCCGGGACCAGGAGCGAATTTTCCGATCCCGGTGACCTGCCCCGCGAATATGACGGTAGGCAATGTGGTATGCCCTACGTCGCCGTTCGGACTCGGTTACGCCTACGGAATGGTGCCGCTGCCGACTTCGTACCAGGGGTTGAACAGCTTGCGTGGAAATTTTCCCGTGACGGAAAAGACGAGCTTGTGGTCGTTGAGGCTGGACCAGAAATGGAGTAACGCAAACAGTTCGTTTCTGCGCGTGGGAGTGTCGCCGTCGCTGGTGACGGGGATCGAGTCCACGGCGCAGAACCAGACGTTTGGAGAAAATGCGGGATCGCGCACGGGATTGAACCAATCGCGGGACCTAGACATCGTGTTCCAGCACGACACGATTCTAAGCGCAACGGGATTCAACGAATTCCGGGCGCAAGTGGCCCGCCGCGGGTTGCATTTCGGGTTT
>Ga0210403_10005720_pt1 | contig 10505 bp, 5 predicted proteins | sample IncBWC19MmetaG_FD_150863 | JGI IMG/M metagenome (GOLD analysis project Ga0210403, IMG submission 150863) | Forest soil microbial communities from Barre Woods Harvard Forest LTER site, Petersham, Massachusetts, United States - Inc-BW-C-19-M | ecosystem: Environmental > Terrestrial > Soil >... | reverse complement strand
TCAGCTCCAGGGCGGCTCGCGTCTCCGTCTCATTTTCATAATGCCAGTGCGGGTCGTACCAGGCGCGGCTGTTCTCGACTTCCTCAACGGTGAGCCCGAACAGAAACATGTTCTCTTCTCCGGCTTCCTCCGCCATTTCGATGGTCGCACCGTCGCGGGTTCCGACGGTTAAGGCTCCGTTCATCATAAATTTCATGTTGCTGGTTCCGCTGGCCTCATAGCCGGCGGTCGAGATCTGGTTGGAGACGTCGCTGGCTGGAATCAGCCGTTCCGCCAACGAAACGTTGTATTCAGGGAGAAAGACGACGTTGAGCCGGCCGCGCGCCGCCGGATCAGCGTCAATCGTGTCCGCCAGGTTGTTGATGAACTTTATGATGAGCTTGGCCAGTTTGTAAGCTGGCGCCGCTTTACCCGCGAAGAAAAATGTCCGAGGCACCATCTTCATGCGGGGATTTTCCCGCAGCCGGTTATAACAAATCACAATCCGCAGCGCATTCATCAATTGCCTTTTATATTCGTGAATGCGCTTGATGTGGCAGTCGAAGATAGTATCAGGGTCCACGACCTGCCCGGACGTTGACTTGAGCCAATTGGCAAACTCCACTTTTGCCTCTCGCTTTGACTTGAGGAAGCGATCGCGAGCATTGGAATCCTCCGCGAATGGCTTGAGCTGTTTGAGCAGGCTAAGATCCGTAATCCAGCGATCTCCGATGACTTCCGTGATTTCGCGGGCCAGTGCGGGATTGGCCTCGAGCAACCAGCGCCGGGGCGTCACTCCGTTTGTCTTGTTGCTAAAACGCTCGGGGAACATTTCGGCGAGATCCTTGACCGTCGTGGTTCGCAGTAACTTGGAGTGGACGGCAGACACTCCGTTGGTGCTATGCGAGCCGACAATGGCGAGGTTGGCCATCCGGATTTTGCGCGGGCTGCCTTCTTCCACCAGGCTCATGCTCTCCACGCGCCCCACGTCGCCGGGGAAGCGCACCCGAACTTCATCGAGCAGCCGACGGTTAATCTCGTAGATGAGCTCCAGGTGACGAGGAAGCAGTATCTCAAACCACGCCACCGGCCATTTCTCCAGAGCCTCAGGCAACAAGGTGTGATTTGTGTACCCGAGCGTCTTCTTCGTCAGGTCCCAGGCCTGATCCCATCCCAGGTGCACATCGTCGAGCAGGATTCGCATCAGTTCCGGAACCGACATGGAAGGATGCGTGTCATTGAGTTGAATTGCGGCTTTCTCCGGAAACTTTTCCCAATCCGAGTTGTGGCGCTCGAAACGGCGCACCAGGTCGGCCATGGAACACGCGACCAGGAAATACTCCTGCAGAAAGCGCAACCCCTGACCCTTCGTCGTAGAATCGTCCGGATACAACACGCGGGTAAGCGACTCCGCTTGGAGAGTTTCGCCGAGTGCGCCCACGAAGTCCCCGGTGCCAAACTTCTCAAAATCAAAATAGTCAGGCGCAGCCGCTGCCCAGAGCCGGAGCGTGTTGATCGTCTTTCCGCCATAGCCCACCACGGGACGATCAAACGGGATACCGATCAAGCTTGATGGCTGGTCGCGGATGACTTGAAAATTACCCTCTTCCAACTTGAACGAGACGTTCAGCTTGATTTCCACCTTCTCGTGAAGCCGGGCAATCTCCCAGGGATCACCCCAGCGGAGCCAGTTGTCAGGATTCTCCTTTTGCCAGCCATCTACAATCGTTTGCTTGAACATTCCGTACTCATAGCGCAAACCATAGCCGGTGCCAGGGAGTTGCATGGTCGCCATCGAATCGAGAAAGCACGCCGCGAGGCGGCCCAAGCCGCCGTTGCCCAGGCCGGCGTCTGGTTCCTGCTCAATCAACTCCAGCCAGTCGATCCCATGTTCTTTCGCTGAATCCGGCAGAAGCGGATCCAGCAACAGGTTAGTGATGTTGTTGGCTAGCGAACGTCCGATCAGAAACTCCATGGAGAGGTAATAGATGCGTTTGGCATTCTCTCGCTCATAAGTGTTCTTGGTTAGCACCCAACGCTGAGCGAGGATGTCTCGCACAGAACTGGAGAACGCCTCAAAGCGCTCACGCGCGCTCGCTACTTTGGGATCGATCGCTCTGTCAAAAACCAGGTGCCGTTCATAAAAAGCGTTTTCCGTCCCGATAAACGGCATCGCGCCGTACCCGTACCGTTGCAGAACATCTGAAATATTAGTTGCGCTCGTGGTCAAGGGAACTACTTTGGCGGAGCTTGGGCGCGCCACGCGATTAGTGCTCATAAGTTAATCCTTAGTTTTCCAGGTTGTGGAACGGTTCGTGTTCACTATTCAAAGCCAACGTTAGTCAAGAGTACAGATCCTCGTCTGGCCCGAGCTTTATTCCCGACGCTAAAAGGTACGCACGCACGGCCTTTTCGGCTGCAAGCCAATCGATTTCAGGCGAACCCAGCGGAGAGCCTCTTTTTTTCCAGAACTCGTACGCGAGTTTTTGCACAAGTTCATGACGATCCTCGCCATAAAAATCGGTCAGTGGCTTGGGTCGTTGCACGCGGTCTTCGCTTGCGGGCTGTTCAGTCACGGGACGGTCCTCCTCGTCCTTTCCAGGGTGTCTAGACGCTCCACGAGGCTTGCTATGAAATTGCACACACCGCCACCACTACGTGTCTTGTCGTTTCATCTTCACGTCGAACGATCCGATAACGATTCTCCCAGCTGAACTAGGGACAGAACCACTGCGGTCCGTCCCTCACACCGAATTCGGCATGACTGAAGCCACACTAGCTATATCTTGGATGATTGAGCGAGCATTTCCGCGACAAAAGAATCGCATCTCTTTATTAAAATTAAACATTGCGTCATACAGATGGAGGAACAGTGAACATGAATGGCTTCCTTTAGACCGTAGGGAGGCGGTTACACCTTTGGTAGCCGGTGGTAAGCTTGCAGGACGAAGTTTCACACGCGAGTCGAGCGTAGGATTTTCGGACGGTGAAATCTGCGGGCCCCACCGGCGACGACACGCGATGGAGACCGATCCGATGACCACACCTGTAGCGGCAGGTAGATTGCCTGTCCTCGCGCAAGCAGTAGCCGCTCCGCTTAGCCGCGCCGCGATCTTCCTGGTCGCGACGCTCAATCCCGGCTCTGAGCATCGCGCCACTCTGCGCTCGTTCTGCCGAGACCTCGCCGCACTGCTGCGCGCCGTGGAATTTCGCGACCTGGAAGGGAGCCTTTCCTGTGTCGTGGGGTTTGGCTCAGACGCATGGGACCGCGTCTTCGGGCAGCCCCGGCCGGCAGAACTACATCCCTTCCGCGAAATTCGCGCCGGAGCGCGCCACGCGGTCTCCACGCCGGGCGATCTTCTGTTCCACATCCGCGCCAAGCGCATGGATTTATGCTTCGAGCTTGCGACGCAGTTGATGGCGCGTATCGGAAATGCCGTTTCGCCTGTGGATGAAGTGCACGGCTTTCGTTACTTCGACGACCGCGATCTGATCGGCTTTGTCGATGGCACGGAGAATCCCCGCGACGCCGCCGTAGCCGACGCCGTGCTCATCGGCGACGAAGACACGAAGTTTGCAGGCAGTAGCTATGTCATCGTGCAGAAATATCTCCACGATCTTGGCGCTTGGAATGCGCTCTCCACCGAAGCGCAGGAACGCATTATCGGCCGGACCAAGCTTTCCGATATCGAATTGGACGATTCGGTCAAGCCAACCTCAGCGCACAACGCGCTCACAACCATCGTCGAGGACGGGAAAGAGATTAAGATCCTGCGCGACAATATGCCTTTCGGGCGGCCCACGCATGGTGAGTTTGGCACTTATTTTATCGGCTACAGCCGTTCGCCCCGCACCATCGAACAGATGCTCGAGAACATGTTCATCGGCCGCCCGCCCGGCAACTATGACCGGCTGCTCGACTTCAGCCGCGCTGTAACCGGAACCCTGTTCTTCGTGCCGTCGGCAACATTTCTGGAGAACGTGGCCGAAGATGGAATAAACGAAGAGCAAGCTGTAGAAGATCAGGCCGCGGCCGAAACTTCTTCACCCAACTCACAGGAGCGCGACGGTTCGCTCGGTATCGGATCTCTTAAAGGAGACACACGACATGAATAATCTCCATCGCGAACTCGCCCCCATTTCCGATTCAGCCTGGGCGCAGATCGAAGAGGAAACATCACGCACGCTAAAGCGCTACCTTGCCGGACGATGTGTCGTCGACGTAAAGGGGCCGGGAGGCACCAGCCTCTCTGCCATTGGCACGGGTCACCTGCGAACAATCGCCGCCCCAGCAAAAGGCATTGTCGCGAGCCAGCGCGAGGTGAAGGCGTTGGTCGAACTGCGTGTTCCCTTCGAACTGGATCGCAAGAGTATCGACGACGTTGATCGTGGAGCGAACGACTCCGACTGGCAACCAGCCAAGGACGCCGCTCGACAGATCGCCTTTGCCGAGGACGCTGCGATATTTGAAGGCTATGCCGCCGCCGGCATTGGGGGCATCCGCCAAGGAACCAGCAACCCGATCATGACTCTCCCCGCCGACGTGCGTCAGTACCCGGAGGCCATTGCCCAAGGCTTAAGCCGGTTGCGTCTCGTCGGTGTTAACGGCCCCTATGCGGTGTTGCTCGGCGCCGACGCCTACACCGCACTCGCCGAAACCAGCGACCACGGATACCCCGTGTTGGAGCATGTCAAGCGGCTGGTCAAAGATCAAATCATCTGGGCGCCCGCTATCGCTGGCGCTTTCGTGCTGACCACTCGTGGCGGTGATTTCGACCTGCACATCGGGCAGGACGTCTCTATCGGCTACGTCAACCTCACCGACGCCGCTGTCCGCCTGTATTTGCAGGAGACATTCACTTTCCTCCTCCTCACCACGGAGGCCGCTGTCGCTCTGCTTCCTCCCGCGAAGGCGAAGAAGGCCTGACGCGATGGAGCCCATTCCGCGCCAGTAAGAATACGAAAACTTTCTGCTTTCGGTGTCGATAACCTAAACTGCTGTGAGCGAGCGGGAGAACCTGGGACAACCAAGGCCAAGACTTCGGGGGTGCTACTCGCTTCTTTCGCTGGCAAACGTAATTGTGGCTTCGCCGTGGTGGTAGATTTGGGACTCTTTCTCTTGCGAGTGCGCACTTATGGTAAAGCGATACAGTTCTGGCGCAACCGTCTCGAAGGTCGCGCCCTGGACGTTCTTGATTGTCCACGGCGTCCGGAGTTCGAAGCTTGATGCTTCCGATGGTACATAATCGAAATCTACTGAGTACACGCGCCCCTTTAAATCAACTCCGGTAATCTTCATCTCTTTACTCGGCTCTCCAGTCAGAAGTTGAGGGGAACCGGAAATAATTGCAACTCCGCCCGTATGCACAATGGTCAAGGATGCGCTCCCATGCTGCATGGTAAATTCAACCTTCGCGTGCGTATCCTGCGGATTCTCTTCCAGCTTGGCGGCAATAGGCTGCTTCCCTAATCGCGCGCCTTGCAACTTCGCCCCGAACGGAATTTCCGGATCAAAGACCATTTCCACGGGAGCACCTTCATTTTGGATTTCAAGATGTACTTGGTTAGACGACTGAACCATCCGGATGGTGATCTCCGACGCGCCAGCGTGCAGGTTGCGTAGGGTGATTGTGTCCCAGCCTGGCGGCAGATGCGGAGCGAAGACGACGCGATTCGCCGTGCCATATACCTGAAGGCCGAGCAGCCCATTGACGGCCGCCGTGAAGAATGCCGCCGACGACCAGGTTTGTTCAGGCACCGATTCTTCTTCTTCGTGATAGTAATCTCCGGCGAGCGCTTCATGCATATGCCCCAGAGAATCGAGCGAACTCCATGGCACGAGCGCGTTCCAGATCGGCAGCGCGGTAGCGGGCCGATGCTCCGCCCAAAATGCGGAGGAAACGCTGGAAGTGCTGACGGCCCAAACGCTTCCGCTGGCATAGGAATTTGGATCGTAAGTGCTGGCGCTCGAAGCTCGCCCTCGTGTTCCCCAATCCGCCTGAAAATCAGAAGTGGCGAGCTGATTAATTATCGAGTCACGCTGTGCCTGAGAAAAAAAAGGTTTTCCAATTATGTGGACGGGACCTATATCGCGACCGGCAACTGGAGCTCCGGAACGTGTATGCCCGATGATCCAAAAGTTCTGGCGTTCGTCCCAATATCTTTGGCCAATGGTTTGGCTGGCTCGTTGGGCGGCTGTGCTCGCTTCCGAAGCCGCTGCGTCATGACCCGCGGCCGCAGCGAGACGCGCAAACGCCTGCGCCGCAGCTGCCCAGTTCGCAGACAAGGCCAGTTCGTCGCTCAGGGGATCCTGCTCTCTTGCGCCTTGTTTGCCGGGGGGAATACGTGGCAGGCCATCCTTAGGATCGAGGAGCGAGCGGCAATATTCATACGCCGATTGAATTGAAAGCCAATGCGTCTTCACGAAATCCTGATCGCCGGTCGCTGAGAAGTAATCTCCGATTGTGCTAAGAAAATCAAAAGTCAGGTCGACATGCACAAACATATAAGGATACTTGGGCCAATCCAGCAATGCGGCACTTTGCGAGAGCTCATGCCAGATCATGCCGGTTTTCTGATCCTGATACTTGAGGATGAACTCCAGTTCTTCCCGAGCGCGGGCGTACTGCCCTGCTGCGATCAGGGCGGGAACCGCGACCATCCCGTCCCCGGCAAAGAACCAGTCATACTGCGGACGCCTCGCCTTCCGTGATGGACCGTACCCGGCGACTTGTCCGCATCCCAGGTCGGGGTTGCAGACCCAGGCCTGGTCCAGCGCGATTTCGGACCAGGCCAATGCGCGATTCGCTTGAGCGTCCGGCGTTTCAATCTGCAAGGAATGGCTCAATAGATCGGAGTAATGATCGACGGCAGCTTTCTCCAGTGAGGGCTCGTCTTCCAGGATGCTCTTAGCAATCGCACTTGCATCCATCCCCGGCTTACTCCCGGCGATGACTACCCGCGCCGTTTTATGGTTACCGCCGGCGCGAATAGTAAAAGCCAGGCCCGGCTCGAGCCTTAGGTGCAGGGTATTATTTGGGGTTTCGTCATGCGCCACGATATCAGGCGAACCAATGCTCGCGGCAAAGCGGTGGGTCGCTTCGGAGAGCAAATAAGCCGAAGCATTAGAGCTCCACAACGCTTCCTGACCCCCAATCGAGGCTGGCCACATCAGATCCAGCACCGGAGCGAAACGGATTTCAATATCAAGCGGGCGTGTGCTCTCGGTTTCATAGGAAATGATCGCGACCGGTTCATCGAGCGGAACAAAAAGCTTTTCGCGGACGATAAAATCTGGCCCGGCGTAGATACGCGTTGCGGCTTCCGGACTGTAAATAATTCGGCGGAGAATGTTCTGGCCATCAATCCCCGTCGTTTCACCCGGTCCGCGAAAAGTTACTTTATAGGAACTGACGACTTGCCAGGGATAAGTCCACACTTCCATGCCGGTTTCTGTATAGCCGAAGATTGCGGCGCGGCGCCCGTGGACCGCGATGAATCGCCGAGGCCCGGTCGAATCTGTACTCCATGACATATCCGCGAACGCCCGATCGGTCGTACCTATGGTCTGGGCTCGGAACGAGTTCGGGCAAACGATAAACACACACACAACGAGCAGTACGACTTTCGTTCTTTGACGCGAATGAACTTTGCCGTTTTGCATAGTGCTCGCGGCCTTCGTTACATCACATGCAGGGCGACTTATGGATGCTCCAAGGCGCAGATCTCCTCATGAGCCATTCGAACCCACGCCTCGCCCCTCAATCAGCGTAACGAAAACGTCGGCGTTGCTGCGCGGAAAACTCTCGGTGTTCCCGTTGGGCCACCGAATCTCGATGCGGTCGACCACTGTACTGCTTCCAAGTCCGAAATGAAGCCGCATATCGTTGTTAGAGATATAGCTTGATCCGCTGCGCACCTCTTGCACAAATTTATGACCTCCGGCGACAACTGTAACCTTGGCGCCGATACCGTCACGATTTGACTTCGTGCCTTTTGTGATCACACCCAGCCAATGGTTCACACTGCCGGCATGGTTCACCAGAAGCATCGGCTGGCCGCTCATATCGTTTACAACGGCAGAGATGCGGCCATCGTTCCACAGGTCTCCGCTGGCCAGACCACGACTTGACCGCGGTTCCGTGCAGCCTGGGCCGCATTGCTGGCTAAGATCCTTGAATTTTCCACCGCCAGCGTTCCAATACAGCAGCCTGGGTTCGCGGTACGTGGAACCAAGATGGTTGGTATCCACCTCCGGATAAACGTGACCGTTAACAGCAAGAATATCCGGGCGACCGTCGTTGTCAACATCGATAAACATCGTTCCCCAGCCCAGGAAACGAGTATTCAGGCTCAATCCCGCCTCAAAGATGGTCGAGGAAAACGTGCCGTTCCCATTGTTGTGATAAAGCGAGGAGGCATCGTCAGAAAAATTGGTCTTGAAAATATCGGGGCGTCCGTCGCCGTCATAGTCGCCGACGGTGGACCCCATGCCGGCCTGCTCGCGACCATCTTCATCGAAGGCCACGCCCGCCTCCGGCCCGACATCAGTAAAGCTTCCATTTTTCTGGTTGCGATAGAGAATGCTGGCCGTACTGTCGCAAGCGACGTAAATATCGGGCCAGCCGTCGTCATCGTAGTCAAGGGTAGAAACGCTGAAGCAATAATGGCCGTAGGTTTTTTCAATCCCGCTCGATTTGCTCACGTCCGCGAACTTCCCGTCCCCGAGATTGTGATAGAGGATGTTGGGCGAGTGATCGAGTCCGCGCGGTCCACACATCACAGGCACGCCTTTCCACACGCATCTCACTCCCTGGCCTGGTTTGGGCGCGGTTTTGAGGTCGAACAGAACGTAGTTGGCCACGAAAAGATCGAGTTTGCCATCGCGATCGTAATCGACAAAAGCGCACCCTGTTCCCCACGCCTTGCCGTCGCCCGCGACTCCGGCCGCGGCTGCAACTTCTTTGAAGGCTCCATTGCCCTCATTGTGGTAGAGGCGATTTTTCCCGTAGTACGTCACGTAGAGGTCGTCGTAGCCGTCGTTGTCGTAATCTCCCACACACACGCCCTGGCCCCAGCCGCTGAACTCCAACCCAGCTGAGTGAGTGACGTCTCTGAAGGTTCCATCATGGTTGTTGTGAAATAAATGACTGGTCGGTTTCTTGATTCTCTCAGTTGTTTCATCCAGCGTGGTGCCGTTCACTAGAAATATGTCGGGCCAGCCGTCGTTGTCATAATCAAAAATTGCTACTCCACTGCCCGTCGTTTCGATAATGTACTTCTTGGTTTCGACTCCTCCGTTCACATTTTCCATGCGGAGTCCAGCCTCCTCAGCCACATCGATGAACCATGCCGGGCCGGGTCGACGGTCGTCCGCGGGATAAGGAGGCGTCGAGATGGTCTTTGTCGAAGCGCCTATCGCAGAAGCGGGTTTGTGGGTCTGGCCGGACGGAAATGCGAGGAAAAGGCAGACCATGAGGCTCAAACAACCGCCGGAAGATTTCTGCCACGACCGCACACAGGAATCGTAACACCGGAGTGAATGCAAGCGGGGGAGCGGAATAGAATTCAAAACATGCGGACATTTTCAATATTCTTGCTGCTGTGCCTCATTCGCGGAGTCGTCGTGGGGCAGTCATCAAGCCTCGACCCTCCTTCTGGAACAAAACCCCAGGGAGGTTCGGCAGCGGCGACAACTCCCGCGAAGCCCAATATCGAAACCACCTTAGCAGCAGCACTGGAAAAGCTGGAGCATGGCGATCCGCAACAAGCGACCGCGACGCTCGAACAATTGGCCTCAACCGAAGGGACGGCTAAGGGAGTGCAACATGCTCTGGGCATCGCCTACTATCGCACCGGCAAACTGCTCTCCGCCGAACAGGCATTTGCGCGCGCGATCGACCAGGACCCCAATGATCTCGAATCCGTGCAGATGCGTGGACTTTCCCTTTATCGTTTGGGGCGTCCTGCCGCTGCCATCCCATTTCTCGAACGAGTCAAGCAATGGACGCCCAATGCCAATGCAGACGCCAGTTATGTCCTTGGACTGTGCTACCTCAATGCAAACCGCTTCGACGATGCTCGATTGGCTTTCGCCAATCAATTCTCTGTCGCCCCGAACTCGGGAGCGGCTTTTCTTTTGTTAGGCAAAATGCTGATGCAAGCCAACTTGCCTGAGGCCGCCGCCGAGGCTGCGAAGAAAGCGCTTGAGCTTACGCCAAAGCTTCCGCTTGCCCACCTTTTGCTGGGCGAATTTTATTTGTTCAAATCCGATCCTGCGCAGGCGCTGCGCGAATTCGACCAGGAGCGGGAGATTAATCCTTCCAATCCCGCCGTCTACGACCGGCTCGGAGATGCTTATACGCGTGCGGGTCAATATCAGCAGGCCCAGGAGGCTCTGGCGAAAGCGATTTCGCTCGATACTTCAATCACCGGACCATTCATACTCATGGGAAAAGTGCTCCTGCGACGCAATGACCCGCGGACTTCCCTTTTGTATTTGCAACATGCCGAAAAGATGGACCCTG
>Ga0210403_10005718_pt1 | contig 10505 bp, 7 predicted proteins | sample IncBWC19MmetaG_FD_150863 | JGI IMG/M metagenome (GOLD analysis project Ga0210403, IMG submission 150863) | Forest soil microbial communities from Barre Woods Harvard Forest LTER site, Petersham, Massachusetts, United States - Inc-BW-C-19-M | ecosystem: Environmental > Terrestrial > Soil >... | reverse complement strand
CACGAGATCGCCCTTGCCGACGAGGCCCTTGACGATGCCGGCCAGATCGGAGGATTTCGGCAGCGGGATCACCTCGCGATGTCCGTGCGCGCGCAAGCCGGTGACGAAATGATCGCGGTCGATGCCTTCGATCGGCATCTCGCCGGCCGGATAGACTTCGGCGACCACGACGCTGTCGGCGTCGTTGAAGCAGGTGCAGAACTCCTCGAACAGCGATTGCAATCTTGTATAGCGATGCGGCTGCACGACGGCGACGATCTTGCCATTGGTGGATTCGCGCGCGGCCTTCAGCACGGCCGCGATCTCCACGGGATGATGGCCGTAATCGTCGATCACGGTGACGCCCTGCCATTCGCCAGTCTTGGTGAAGCGCCGCTTGACGCCGCCGAAGCCCGCGATCGCCTTGCGGATCGCGTCATCGGAAATGCCGAGCTGATGCGCGACCGCGATCGCCGCCGTCGCGTTCGAGGCATTGTGCCGTCCCGGCATCGGCAGGTTGATGTCCGATATCTCGTGCGCGGCGTCGGTCTTGCGGTCGCGGATCACGACCTTGAATTTCGAGCCGCCGCCCATCGGCGTGAGATCGACCAGCCGCGCGTCGGCCTGCGGGTTCTGGCCGTAGGTGATGATGCGGCGGTCCTCGATCTTGCCGACGAGGGTCTGCACCACGGGATGATCGGTGCACATCACCGCAAAGCCGTAGAACGGCACGTTCTCGACGAAATTGCGGAACGCGTCCTGGATCGCGTCAAAGGTCTTGAAGTGATCGAGATGCTCGGGATCGATATTGGTGACGATCACGACATCGGCCGGCAGCTTCAGGAAGGTGCCGTCGCTCTCGTCGGCTTCGACCACCATCCAGTCGCCGGCGCCCAGTCGCGCATTGGAGCCGTAGGCATTGATGATGCCGCCATTGATTACGGTCGGATCGAGCCCGCCGGCATCGAGCAGGGTTGCGACCATCGTGGTCGTGGTGGTCTTGCCATGGGTACCGGCAATCGCGACGCAGCTTTTCAGCCGCATCAACTCGGCGAGCATCTCGGCGCGGCGCACCACGGGAATGCGCTGCGCGCGCGCCGCCACCAATTCCGGATTGTCGCGCTTGATCGCGGTCGATACCACAACCACGTCGGCACCGTTGACGTTCTCGGCCTTGTGGCCGACCGAGACCTTGATGCCTTTCTCGCGCAGGCGCGCCACATTGCCGCCATCGGCCGCATCCGAGCCCTGCACGGTGTAGCCGAGATTGGACAGAACCTCGGCGATGCCGCTCATGCCGATGCCGCCGATCCCGACGAAGTGGATGGGTCCGATCTCGCGCGGCAGTCTCATGCGGTTTCCTCTGTTGCGAGTCGTCTTATTAAAGGCGTGGCTGGCGGGGACAAGACGCCAGGATGCTGAAAAATCGTTGTTTTGGCCTAAATTCCAGCGGTTTTCACCACCAGATCGGCCAGCCGCTCGGCGGCGTCGAGGCGGCCGACGCTGCGGGCGGCTGCGGCCATCGCGGAAAGGCGTTGCGGTTCGGCGGCAAGCGCGGAGATTTCGGCGGCCAGGCGGTCGGAGGTGAACTCGGTTTGCGGGACGCGCAGGGCGCCATTGGCTTGCGACAATACGCCGGCATTGGCGAACTGGTCCTGATCGATCGCGCCCGGCAGCGGTACCAGGATCGAAGGCCGGCCGATCGCGGCAAGCTCGGCCACGGTGCCGGCGCCCGAGCGCGAGATCACGAGATGGTTGGAGGCGAGCCGCGCCGGCAGGTCGGTGAAGAACGGCGCGAGCTCGGCCTGGATCTTCAAGCGGTCATAGACCGCGCGGACTCGTGTCATATCCTCATCGCGCACCTGCTGGGTCAGAATCAGCCGGCTCCACAGCGCGGGCTCGAGCCGTTCGATCGCGCCGGGCACGATGTCGCTCATGATCCGCGCGCCCTGGCTGCCGCCGACCACGAGCAGGCGGAACGGTCCGCTGGTTTCAGGCGCGGTGTAATTTGTCGCTGCAGCCGCGAGGATCGCCGGCCGCATCGGCGTGCCAACGGCGGTGGCTTTTCCCGACAGCGCGGGATCGCGGTCGAGCACGCCGGGCAGCGAGGTCGCAATCGCGCTGACATGACGCGAGAGAAAACGGTTGGCGCGGCCAAGCACCGCATTGGCGTCATGGATCACGCTGGGAACGCCGGCGAGCCGCGCCGCAATCAGCGGCGGCAGGGTCGGATAACCGCCGAAGCCGACGACCGCGACGGGTTTCAGGCGGCGTACCAAGCGGAGCGCGGAAAAGGTGCCTGCAACAAGCGTGAGACTGGCGTACGCAAGCTGCAGCGGATTGCGACCGCGCGCGGTCTCGCTCGCCACCACGTCGATCATGTCAGTCGAGAACAGCCCGCTGTAGCGCAGCGCACGGTCGTCGGTGACCAAGCGGACGCGCAGGCCGCGCTTGATCAGCTCGACGCCGAGGGCTTCCGCCGGAAACAGATGGCCGCCGGTGCCGCCGGCAGCCAATAGAATGAGAGGCGCGGTATCCATGGCCCCTCACATAGCCGACGCCGCGACGTTCGTCATTACCGTTGATTTGGAGCGATTACGCGTAGCTGTGCGCGCCCAGCGATTCCAGCTCGCTGCTGGGCCGCTGCCGCGTCAGTGCCAGCATCATGCCGACGCCATAGGCAAGCGACACGATGGACGAGCCGCCATAGGAGATGAACGGCAGGGTCATGCCCTTGGCCGGGATGAGCTGCAGATTGACCGACATGTTGATGGCGGCCTGCATCCCGAACATGATCGCCAGCCCCGAGGCCGCAAAGCGCGCGAACATGTCTTCATTGGAGTAAGCGCGCGACAGCGTGCGGATCACGACAAAGGAAAACAGCGCGAGCAGCGCCAGGCACAGGATGATGCCGAACTCTTCGGCGGCAACGGCAAACACGAAATCGGTGTGGCTGTCCGGCAGGCTGCGCTTGGCAATGCCTTCGCCCGGGCCAAGGCCGAACCAGCCGCCATTGGAGAAAGCCTCCATCGCAGTGTCGACCTGGAAGGTGTCGCCCGAGGCCGGATTCATGAAGCGCTTGATGCGGCCGGCGACGTGCGGGACCAGCAGATAGGCGCCGAACAATCCCGCGGCGGCCGCACCCGCAAGCCCCGCCACCCAGATCATGCGCATGCCGGCGATGAAGAACAGCGCGCCCCAGACCATCAGGATCAGCATGGTCTGGCCGAAATCGGGCTCCATCACCAAGAGCGACACCAGCGTCAACAAGAGGCCCAGCGCCATCGAGGTCGCCGGCATTTCCGGCTTCTTGGTCGATTCCGCAAACAGCCACGCCGCGATCACGACGAACGCCGGCTTGGCGGATTCGGAAGCCTGGATGTTGAGGCCGAGCAGCGTGATCCAGCGCCGCGAGCCTTTGACCTCCGGCCCGATCAGCAGCGTCGCCACGATCAGCACGATCGAGATCGCGAACACGATCAGCGCGCTGCGCCGGATCTGCCGCGGCGACAGGAAGGACACGCCGATCAGCACGAAGATGGAGGGCAGCAGGAACATCACGTGGTGGCTGAAGAAGTGGAACGGATCGAGCCCGATCCGGATCGCGACCGGCGGGCTTGCCGCCAGCGACAGCACGATGCCGCTCAGCATCAGCGCGAGAATTGCGCCCAGCAGCGGACGGTCCACCGTCCACCACCAGTCGGAAAGCGGATTGCGTTCTTCGCGGGAGAGCATGGCCGGTCCCCAAGGCTAAGGGTTCTCCCATTGGCGCCCATGGTGGTTTCCAAGGGGTTAATGCTTTCGAAATGTTTTGAATTTCCTCCGTGCCTAGGCTGGTGCGGCCAGGTTGTGAGCACCATGGCAACCGGATATCTTGCCATCATGGGAAAACGCAGCGGCGTAGTCGAAGACGAAGCGAGCCTGAGTGTCTTCAGCTTGGAAGAGCTGGATGAGGAGATTGCTCGCTGCAAGGTGCGTCTGGATTTGGCGAGCAGCCGTGAATTGGAAAAAGCCTTCGAAAAGCGCATCCACAATTTGGAGCGCATTCGAACCCGAATTGCAGTGGTCGACGGTTAAACCAAAGGCTCACACCACCGGTTTCACGCCCGGCAGCGCATTGACCAGATCGCGGAACTTCGCGCCGCGAATTTCGAAATTGCGGTACTGGTCGAAGGAGGCGCAGGCCGGCGACAAGAGCACGACCGGATCATGCAACCCCGAGGCCTCGGCGTCGCGCGCGGCGCTGGCGACGGCGACATCGAGCGTCTCGGAAATCTCGTGCGGCACGCGGTCGCCAAGCGTGCCGGCAAATTCGGGCGCGGCCTCGCCGATCAGATAGGCCTTGCGGATGCGCGGGAAAAATCCGGTGAGGCTGGTGATGCCGCCGGCCTTCGGCTTGCCGCCGGCGATCCAGAAAATATCGGCGAATGACGACAGCGCATGCGCCGCGGCATCCGCATTGGTGCCCTTGGAGTCGTTGACGAACAGCACGTTGCCGAGGCGGCCGACCTGCTCCATGCGATGCGCGAGGCCCGGAAAGCTGCGCAGGCCGTTTTGCAGCACGTCCTGGCCGACGCCAAGCGCCAGCGCGGTACCCGCGGCGCAGGCCGCATTCTGCGCATTGTGCAGGCCGCGCAGCGAGCCGATGCCGCCGATCCGCGCAATCTCGCTGCGGGCGCCGCCGGAAGCGCGCAGAATGGTCTCGTGCTCCACATAGATGCCGTCGGCAAGCGGATTTTTCACGGACACGCGGACCACGCGCTTGCCGGCGCGGTCGAGCCGATCGGCGATGTTGCGGCACCAGATGTCGTCGACGCCGACGATCGCCGTGCCCTGGGGCTGCACGCCGGCAACCAGCCGCTCCTTCACCGCCGCGTAATTTTCCAATGTGCCGTGACGGTCGATATGGTCCTCGCTGACATTGATGAGAATGCCGACCGTCGGATCGAGCGAGGGCGTGAGATCGATCTGGTAGGACGACATCTCGATCACATGCACACGGCCCATGCGCGGCGGCTCCAGCGACAGGATCGCGGTGCCGATATTGCCGCCCATCTGCGTGTCATAGCCCGCGACCTTCATCAGATGCGCGATCAATGCAGTGGTGGTGGATTTGCCGTTGGTGCCGGTGATGGCGACAAAGGGCGCGTCGGGCGCGTAGCGGCGGCGCTCGCGGCAGAACAATTCGATGTCGCCGATCACTTCGACCCCGGCTGCGCGGGCGAGCAGCACACTCCAATGCGGCGCCGGATGGGTCAGCGGCGCGCCGGGCGTGAGAACCAGCGCGGCAAAGTTTTTCCAGGATACGCTGCGCAGATCGGCGGTGATGAAACCGGCCTGCGCGGCCTCGGCGACATTGTCCGTGTTGTCGTCGCCGGCGACGACTTCGGCGCCGCCTTCTTTCAGCGCATGGCAGCTCGCAAGCCCCGAGCCGCCGAGGCCGAACACCGCGACCGTCTTGCCCGCAAAGGAGGTGACCGGAGTCATGGCCGGCCGATCACCGCAGCTTCAGCGTCGAGAGACCGGCCAGCGCCAGCATCACCGAGATGATCCAGAAGCGGATCACGATCTGCGGCTCGGTCCAGCCGAGCTGCTCGAAATGGTGGTGGATCGGCGCCATCCTGAAGAAGCGTTTGCCCGTGAGCTTGAACGAGGCGACCTGCACGATGACAGACACCGCCTCCAGCACGAACAGGCCGCCGATGACCGCGAGCACGATCTCGTGCTTCACCGCGACCGCGATCGAGCCGAGCATGCCGCCGAGCGCGAGCGAACCGGTGTCGCCCATGAAGATCGAAGCCGGCGGCGCGTTGAACCAGAGGAAGCCGAGGCCTGCGCCGAACACGGCGCCACAGAGCACCAGCAGTTCGCCGGTGCCCGCGACATAGTTGATCTGCAGATATTCGGAGAACACCGCGTTGCCGGCGAGATAGGCGATCAGGCCGAAACTCGCGGAAGCGATCATGACCGGCACGATGGCGAGCCCATCGAGACCGTCGGTGAGATTGACGGCGTTGCCGGCACCCACGATCACGAAGGCGCCGAAGATCACGAAGAACCAGCCGAAATTCACCACAAGGTCTTTGAGGAACGGGATCGCCAACGAAGTCGAGGACACGTCACGGCCGAGCTTGACCAGCGCATAGCACGCCGCGAGTGCTATCGCCGCCTCGAGCAGAAGACGCAGCCGTCCACCGAAGCCGGCCGAGGTCTGCTTGGTCACTTTCAGATAATCGTCATAAAAGCCGACAAAGCCGAAGCCGAGCGTCACCGCGAGCACGATCCAGACATAGGGGTTGAGCGGATTGGCCCAGAGCAGGGTCGACACCACGAGCCCGGACAGGATCATCAGCCCGCCCATGGTGGGCGTGCCCTTTTTGGCGATGATGTGCGATTGCGGACCGTCGCTGCGGATCGGCTGGCCCTTGCCCTGCCGCAGACGCAAGTGATCGATGATCCAGGGGCCGAACAGGAACACGAACAGGGCGCCGGTAAAGACCGCGCCGCCGGTGCGGAACGTGGTGTAGCGGAACACGTTCAAGAGCGTGCGCAGCGCGCCGAGCCCCGTGGGGAATGTATTGGAAATCTCGTACAGCCAGTAAAACATTCCGTTTCCGCCCTAACCCGCGGCCTCGTTGTGCGCGGAACCCGGAAAGCGCTTCTCCAGCGCATTCACAATCGTTTTCATCTTGGAACCCAGCGATCCCTTGATCATGATCGCATCGCCCGCACGAATGGCGCCGACTGCCTGCGCTTCCAGGCCCGCCGAGTTTTCCGCATAGCCGCCTCGTTTACCCGTGGAAAGTGCATCCCACAAGTTGCGCATCAAGGGGCCGCAGCAATATACCAGATCGATCCGGTTGCCCTTGATGGCGTCGGCCAGCGAGCGATGCAATTCGGCACCGGTGGGCCCCAGTTCGAGCATGTCGCCGAGCACGGCGATGCGCCGGCCGTTGGGGCCGATTTCGGCCTGGCCGAGCACGTTGATGGCGGCCGCCATCGAAGCCGGATTGGCGTTGTAGCTCTCGTCGATCAGGGTGGCCTCGCCGCTCCCGACTTCCAGCGTGCGCTGCACGCCGCGGCCGGCCGCCGGCGTCACCTGCGACAAGGCCAGCGCTGCGAGCGCGAGATCCGCGCCCGCAAGGGAGGCGGCGGCGAGCACCGCGAGCGAGTTCATCGCCATGTGGCGGCCGGGCATGCCGAGCTTGTAGGTGATGTCGTGGCCGAGGATGCTCGCATGCACCGCCGAAGAGCTCGCATGCAGCGACAGGTCGAGCAGCCGCGCGTCAGATTTGCCATCGGTGCCGAAGGTGACGACGCGCGCGATGCCGCGGCCTTCGGCATTGGCGGCGAGCCGCGCGAATTGCGAATTATCGCGGTTGAGCACGACAGCGCCACCGGGCTCTACGCCAGCAAAGATCTCGGCCTTGGCATCGGCAATCGCCTCGATGCCGGCGAAGAACTCCAGATGCACCGGCTCGATGGTGGTAATGATGGCGACATGCGGCCGCACCATCTTCACCAGCGGCTCGATTTCGCCGGCGTGGCTCATGCCGATCTCGGCGATGGCAAAGCGCGCGCTTGCCGGGCAGCGCGCCAGCGACAGCGGCACGCCCCAGTGATTGTTGAAGGAAGCGACGGAAGCGTGGGTCTCGCCCTGCGCGGAGAGCACGCCGAGCAGCGCTTCCTTGGTCGAGGTCTTGCCGACCGAGCCGGTGACCGCGATCACTTGCGCATTCAGCCGCGCGCGCGAGGCGCGGGCGAGATCGCGCAAGCCTTCGAGCACATCGTCGACCACCAAGAGTGGCGCATCGGCCACAAATTTACTGCGCTGCGCGGTCTCGACCACCGCGAGCGCCGCGCCGGCCCTCAGCGCCGCGTCGACGAAAGCATGTCCGTCATGCACGTCGCCCTTGATCGCGAAATAGGCCTCGCCCGGCTTGATGGTGCGGCTGTCGATCGACAAGCCGGTGATGCCGTCGGGCAACGCGCCGCCGGCCGAGGCGCGCATCGCCTCGGCCATCGCCTGCGACGTCCAGAGAGGCGCTGCGCTCATGCGACCCTCGACGCCAATGCGGCGGCGACTGCATCGTGATCGCTGAACGGCAAGGTCTTGTCGCCGATGATCTGCCCGGTCTCGTGCCCCTTGCCGGCGATCAAGAGTGCATCGCCGGGCTGCAGACCATCGATCGCCGCACGGATCGCACCGGCGCGGTCGCCGATTTCGGTCGCGCCCTTTGCCGCGGCGAGGATCGCGGCACGGATCGCTTCCGGCTTCTCGCTGCGCGGATTGTCGTCGGTGACGATGACATGATCCGCATTCTCGCTCGCAATCGCCCCCATCAGCGGACGCTTGCCGGCATCGCGGTCACCACCGGCGCCGAACACCACCACGAGCTTGCGCTTGGCATAGGGCCGCAGCGCCTGCAGCGCCTTCACCAGTGCATCGGGCTTGTGCGCATAGTCGACAAAGATCGGCGCGCCGTTGCGCTCGCCGACCCGCTCCAGCCGTCCCTTGGCGCCTTCGAGATGCTCGAGGCCCGCAAACACGGCGCCCGCCTCACCGCCGGTCGCGATCGCAAGCCCCGCCGACACCAGCGCATTCTCGATCTGGAAGTGGCCTACCAGCGGCAAACGCACCAAAATTGTCCTGCCGCGATGTTCGAGAGAAAGCTTCTGAGCAAAGCCGTCGATGCTTGCATCCGCCAGGCGGATGCCCTCGCCTTTGCCGTCACCGTTGGCGCCGACGGCCACAAGCCGCAAGCCACGCGTCTTTGCAGCCTCGATCACTTGCGCCGAATGCTCGTGATCGGCGGAGATCACGGCCGCACCACCGGGCGGAATCAAATCGCGGAACAGCCGCAGTTTTGCATTGAGATAATGTGCGACGTCGGGATGATAATCCATGTGGTCGCGCGAGAGGTTGGTGAAACCGCCGGCCGAGATGCGCACGCCATCGAGGCGATATTGGTCGAGCCCGTGCGAGGACGCCTCGAAAGCAAGATGCGTCACGCCCTCGCGCGCGATCTCGTCGAGCTGCCTGTGCAATGCGATCGGATCGGGCGTGGTCAGCGAGCCATAGACGGTGCGCTTCGGCGATACCAGACCGATGGTGCCGATGCTGGCAGAGGCTTGCCCCAGCCGCTGCCATATCTGACGCGTGAAGGCGGCGACCGAAGTCTTGCCGCTGGTGCCGGTGACGGCAGCGATCGTTGCGGGCTGCAAGGAATAGAATCCCGCCGCAGCCAGCGCCAGCGCGCGGCGCGGATTGGACGTCGAGACAAATGGCACGGAAATGTTCGGCGGCGGATGATCGCCGGCCACTGCCACGGCACCGGCCGCAACCGCCGCGTCGATGAAGCGCGCGCCGTCGGTCCTGGTCCCTGCGAGCGCAAAGAACAGATCGCCCTTCTTCACCACGCGGCTGTCGACGGCGAGCCCCGTAACGGCGATCGCCTCGGCTTGCGGATTAATCTTGGCCTCGTCGCTGAAGAGGTCGCGAAGCTTCATCTTGTTCCAGTCGTAGAGACGCGCAGGAAAGCGGCGGCAGACCGCTCGAAGAGACTCAAAAATGGCGGCTGAGTAAGGCTTTACTGCGTCGGCTTCGCTGCCGCAAGAATAAGCCGGTCAGGCGGCGGCAGATCGAAACGCGGCTCGATGCCCAAAAGCGGCCCGATCCGGGTGATCACATTGCCGGCGGTCGGCACCGCGTTCCAGCCCGACGTGATGAAGCCATACGTCTCCTTCAAGGGTTGCGGCTCGTCCAGCATGATCAGGAGCTGGTAGCGGGGCTTGTCGGCCGGAATGATCGCGGTGAAGGCGGTGAGCACGCGCTTCCTGGCATAGCGGCCGTTGATGACCTTTTCGGCGGTGCCGGTCTTGCCGCCGATATAATAGCCCTTGACGTCGGCCTTGCGCGCGGTGCCGATTTCGGCGTTGAGCCGCATCAGGAAGCGCATCTTTTCCGAGGTCTCGGGCTTGATCACCCGTTTCGCGATCGCCCTCGCCTCCTCCTCGGAGCGTTTCAGGAAAGTCGGCGGAATCAGCAGGCCGCCATTGGCGAGCGCGCTGACGCCCATCACCGCCTGCAGCGGCGCCACCGCCATGCCGTGGCCGAAGGCGATGGTGATGGTGTTCAGATCGCTCCAGTGCTTCGGCACCAGCGGCATCGCGCTCTCCGGCAATTCGGTGCGCAGCCGGTCGAGCTGGCCCATCTTGCGCAGGAACGCCTTGTGCGCCTCCACGCCCTGCGACAGCGCGATCCGCGCCGCGCCGACGTTGGAGGAGAAGGTGAAGACTTCCTTCATGCTGAGGAAGCGGCCCTTCGGCTCGTCGTCGTGGATCGTGAATTTGCCGAAATGCAGCGGCCCGCGCGCATCCCACATCGAGTTGAGATCGTATTTGCCGGTGTCGAGCGCCATCGCGAGCGTGAAGGCCTTGAAGGTCGAGCCCATCTCGTAGACGCCGGTGGTCAGGCGGTTGATGCGATCGGGATCGTGCGCTTCCTTCGGATTGTTCGGATCGAA
>Ga0210403_10005717_pt1 | contig 10506 bp, 10 predicted proteins | sample IncBWC19MmetaG_FD_150863 | JGI IMG/M metagenome (GOLD analysis project Ga0210403, IMG submission 150863) | Forest soil microbial communities from Barre Woods Harvard Forest LTER site, Petersham, Massachusetts, United States - Inc-BW-C-19-M | ecosystem: Environmental > Terrestrial > Soil >... | reverse complement strand
CGCCGGGTGCGATGGGCGAATACGGAGCTGCAGCACCGAACGAGACTGCGTCCGGACGGGCCGAGAACCGCAGGGTCGTAGTGAAGGTGTTGGTGAATCGCGGAGTGGCCGGAACAATGTAGATAGCTTGCAGGCCATGAAAGCCACAGGACCGGCAGCTCACAAGGCTGCCGGTCGGTAGCAGTCAACTCATACAAGAAGACGGGTCCAATCACGCCGGGGGCCATGGTGAAGTGAGCTGAAGAAGTCGCGCATCCGCGTGTGGGCCTCTAGTTTAGTCCCAATGGAGTGACCGGTCCAATGTGCTGACCGTGGGTTACGCTGTGATTTTGGAAGGAAGCACAGTTCAGAGCCACAAGCGGAGAGGAACCGGTCATGCAGGCAAAGGTACGGTTTTTAGGTTTGGATGTCCATGACGCAACGATCCCAGTTGCGGTTGCCGAAGCAGATGGCTCAGAGCGCAGCCTGGGCACGATTGCCAACCGCGCGGAGTCGATCCGCACGCTGGTGAAGAAGCTGGGGCCGGTGGAGCAGTTGCGGGCCTGCTATGAGGCCGGTCCGAAGGGCTATGTACTCTACTGGAAGTTGGCCGGCAACCGGGTGAAGACGGACCGGCGGGATGCGGAGAAGCTTGCCCGCAGCTACCGGTCCGGCAACTTGACTGCGGTGTGGGTGCCGGACGAGGGTTCCGAGGCGTTGCGCGATCTGGTGCGTGCACGGGAAGCGGCCAAGCAAGATCAGTTGCGGACACGTCACCGGCTGAGCAAGTTTTTGCTGCGTACCAGGCGGCGGAGGGCGGTGGGGATGAAGGCGTGGACGGCGCCTTACATGCCTTGGGTACGGCAGGTTCAGGTTGCTCAGTCAGCGCAAGAAGCTACCTTGCTGGATTATTTGCACGAGGTCGATCATCAGGGCGAGCGGGTCAGGCGGTCGGAGCAGGCGATTACGGAAGCGGTGAAGCTGGCATCCCCGCAGGTGCAGGAAGTGGTCAAGGGTTTACAAGCGTTGCGCGGCATCGCGGAGATCTCGGCGGTGACGATCGTATCCGAGTTGAGCCAGTTCTCCCGGCAGTTGATGGGGTACAGCGGCGCGGTGCCCAGCGAGGACTCCAGTGGAAAGCGGAAGCAGTGGAAGCAGCATCACCAAGACAGGCAACGCTCATCTCCGACGCATCGTTGTCGAAGCCGCCTGGGGTTATCGGCACCGACCCGCTACAGGGCCCAGATTGCGCAAGCGACAGGAAGGGGTTCCGGAACCAATCAAGGAGAAGGCACAGCAGCAGGAGCAAGCACGAAGGAGAACCCTCGTTTTCCCTATGCGGCAGGCTTAGCCGGACTCGCGCCACTAGTCAGAGGGAGCTCCCGATGGATCATGATTATGCGGCTCCGACCCGCGAATATCAGACTGATCAATCGTCGCTCAAACCTGCCCCGACTGCCGCTCGCCCTGTCCTCGAACAACTGCAAAGGCAACGACAAATACAAAAACAACCCCACCGTTGTGCGGGGGGGACAGGACCTCTGAAGTCATGACTGACTCGATCTCCTCCCACACCACGGAGCCCGGCTGGGTCCCCCGCCATGCAATGGTGGCGAATCAAACCGGCTGGATGCGCTGGCTTCCCGGGCTGGACACCCTGCGTCGGTATGAATCGTCTTGGCTACGACACGACCTTGTAGCCGGCCTCGTCATGACGACCATGCTTGTGCCGGTAGGTATCGCGTACGCCGAGGCGTCCGGGCTACCGGGGATCAACGGCCTCTACGCGACAATCGTGCCGCTGCTCGCGTACGCCCTGTTCGGTCCGAGCCGCATTCTCGTCCTGGGTCCTGACTCTGCGCTCGCGGCCTTGATCCTCACAGTCGTGCTACCGCTTTCGGCGGGTCAGCCACAACGTGCGGTCGCGCTGGCCGGAATGATGGCAGTCGTCTCCGGCGTAGTATGTGTTGCCGCCGGCCTGGCGCGTCTGGGCTTCATCACCGAGCTCCTCTCGAAGCCGATCCGCTACGGCTACATGAACGGCATCGCACTGACGGTGCTGCTGAGCCAGGTCCCGAAGCTCTTCGGCTTCTCCATCACTGCGAAGGGACCCCTCCGCCAAGCTTGGGGAATCATCGATAAGGTGCTCGCAGGGAACACGAACGTCGCGGCACTCGCGATCGGCGGTAGCACGCTCGCCCTAATACTGCTGCTGAAGCGTCGGCCGCGCGTCCCGGGCATTCTGATCGCCATGGTCGTCGCTACTGTTGTAGTCGCGGCCTTCCACCTCGCAACACGTGCCGGGGTGTCCGTGCTCGGTCCTCTGCCGCGGGGATTGCCAGCACCACGCCTTCCCCTTATCCACGTCGCCGACCTGGTGCCTACCCTCACGGGTGGCGTCGCGGTCGCGCTTGTTGCATTCGCGGACACAAGCGTGCTTTCTCGAACCTATGCGGCGCGCCTGCGTACACCCGTCGACCCGAACCAAGAGATGGTGGGCCTCGGCGTCGCCAATCTCGCCGCAGCCTTCTTTCAGGGATTCCCGATCAGCAGCAGTTCCTCTCGCACACCGGTAGCCGAGGCGGCGGGCGCCAGGACCCAGCTTACTGGGGTCGTCGGCGCCCTCGCCATCGCATTGCTGCTGGTGCTCGCGCCCAATCTGCTCCAGCATCTGCCGCACACCGCCCTGGCTGCCGTCGTCATCGCTTCGTCCATCGGCCTGGTCGAAGTGTCCGACCTGCGCCGCATCTATCGCATCCAGCGCTGGGAGTTCTGGCTTTCGATGGTCTGCTTCGCGGGTGTGGCTGTGCTCGGCGCCCTTCCGGGCATTGCGCTCGCAATCGTGATTGCGGTGATTGAATTCCTCTGGGACGGCTGGCGTCCGCATTCGGCAGTGCTCGGCCGCGTGGAACACGTCAGGGGCTACCACGACATCACCCGATATCCGGAGGCACGCTTGATCCCGGGCCTCGTGTTGTTCCGCTGGGATGCACCGCTGTTCTTCGCGAACGCCGAGCTGTTTCATGAACGGGTCCTGGATGCCGTTGCGAGCTCACCGACCCCGGTCCGCTGGCTCGTAATCGCGGCAGAGCCGGTCACCAGCGTCGACGTCACCGCAGCCGATGTCGTGTGTGAACTCGACGACACCCTGCACGCCGCCGGCATCGAATTGTGTTTCGCAGAGATGAAGGGTCCCGTAATGGACAAGCTGAAACGCTTTGGGATCTTCAAGCGGTTAGGCGAACAGACCTTCTTCGCGACCCTCGGCGAAGCGGTGAGCGCCTACATCGCGATCCACCCAGTCAAGTGGGTGGATTGGGATGATCGCACGTCGTAGTGCCAGGTGTGAGTAAGCGATCGCCATCAAACGACGGATTACGTGCATCAGGATTCGCTTGTTCTGTGTCGGGCTTAGTAGCGTGCAATAGGTGCGGAAGGGGATGTCACAACGTTTCGAATTGCTTCTTCCGCAGGCCCCAACGATATTCAGCGCCCACTCTGAGCCACCTGAGAGCGGCGGCAACAGATGGTGCTTACTGGGAACTCGTTGGTGAAAAGGCGGTGGCAATAGGTACAGCGGCCCATCGTTGTTGGCACGGCGGGGCGCATCGAGAACAGCCAGGTCGGTGTGTCTCTTTGCTATGCCACGCACCAGGGCGCGGCACAGGTGGATGTGAACTTTATCTTCCCGAAGAGTGGGCCGCCTACGGCCCTCGTCGCCGCACGGCAGCGGTGCCGGAAGAGACAGAGTCTGCCACCAAGCCGGAGTTGGCACGCCGCATGATCGAGCGTGCGCTCAAGACGGGCGGCGCTTGTCCGTTACCTCACAAATCAACATCCTGCCCCGCACAGCTATGCCTTGGGTCAGGAGGGAGGGTGATGAACGCAGATCAAAAAGCGCTCTCATCGGAATTCCCCTTGCGTAATCTTTCATGCAGGGGGAGAGCCACGTTTAAGACTGCTTCGTCTACCTTCCTAATGCAGTGAGAACAGAATCGTTGCTGGCTACGGCACCTGTCATCGTCTCGATCGCATCCGGGGTTTCGGAGTTGCCTCCAAAATCTCGTTGCTCCAAGCTGACGCTTCGTCGATCGCCGCAGGAAACAAGCGCTGCACCTTGTTGTATCTAATTATCTATGCATGCAAACCAAGAGAGCTTCGCAGATGCTCCTGAGGCTTCAACGCTATGATCATCTTCTTCACTCCTTCGACTCGTCACAGCAGAAGAATGTTCCCGATCACACTGATCAGGAGAAGTGTCCCGAGCAAGAGAATTACCGTGGCCATTTGGAAATTCGGATTACTGACGACACTCTCCTTCTTGCCCATTCGCTTCAACGTTCGGGAGTACTGAATCATCATGAACAATAAAGGGATGGTTCCCGCCACCAGCATGATGATCCCGAAATTTCTCGGCGTATGAGGCCGCATCACTTTCATGGGAGCATGCTCTTGCAGGTACCTCAGGAGGTTGAACACGGTGAAGCCGAAGCCGATAAACGACATCGATGTGCGCACTCCGGCCAGCATAGTTCGGTCTGCTGCTAGGACTGTCCGCTCAATCGCAAGCTTGTCGGCCAGTCTCAGTTCTTGTCCGATTTTGGGTTCTTCTTCGCGGACTTCCCTATTTATCTCTTCGTCTGGCATTTTTCTCCTTTGCTGCCTTCATCCAGCGCTGATCGCACTTCTTGAGATAAGGCAATCCAGATTGCCTTTGCTGACAACCTTTGATCCCGCTCAAGACATTGGCTAAGACGATATCCTGATTCGAGGGAATTTTCCCTTGAGGTATCGGGCCTTGTCTCGCATCGGCTTCATCACACTCTATGCCACCGGACACCTGAATCCATCCATTGTCCTGGCGCGAGCTCTTCAGCAGCAGGGCCGCGGACTGTGGACGGATCGTGTTGTAATGGATGCTCCAGCCCGGGCCAAAAGCAAACGGCCAGACACACTCGATCTGGAAAAAGCTCAATGGAAGAACAGGCGGAGTGCAGGAATGACCGACCTAAAGTTGCTCTCGGCCTTACGGTGCATGTCTCACAAAGGGTAGGAGGTCTTCTCAAATGTCCGAAGCTGGAGGCGCCAACAACATCGAAGTCGCCCAGATCCTCAGCGAGCACAAAACAACGCCGCCGTCTTTGGGACACGCAATATTGGAGATCGCGGAGGCCCTAGTGCTCGCCGTAGTCGCTATCGCCACCGCGTGGAGCGGCTACCAGGCTGCGCTCTGGACTGGACATCAGGAAGAACTGTACGGCCAAGCGAGCAAACTGCGGGTTGAAGCCGAGGGAGCCGCCACATATGCCAATCAGGAGCGCTTGTATAACGCTTCGACTGTGGTTGAGTGGCTGAAGGCCGAAGCCCACAACGACAAAAGGCTCGCCGACCTTTTTGAACGGCGTTTGCTTCCCGAGTTTCGTCCCGCCTTTGAAGCTTGGAAGAAGACTGATCCACTCAACAGTCCCAATGCTCCGGCGGGTCCTCAGTTGATGGCGGAATACCGAAGCTCCAAGACGGACGAGGCTGCCAAGTTGAATGATCAAGCCACAGAGGTATTCGAGCAAGGTACCCGATCCCGGCAACGCTCCGACGAATACGTGCGAGCAACCGTGACGCTGGCAACCGTGCTGCTACTTATTGCTATCAGCCAGCGTTTCACGGCTCGTAGCGTGCGGTATGGACTGCTGGTGATCGCCGTGGTTCTGCTGTGCATTCCGGTTTACCGCATCCTTACCCTGCCCCGACTATAGGGCGTCTGCCACTCCACAGCTATGCAATGGAGTGTCGTTTTTAGGCGGTGGTCCGTCGCGTATTTGCAAGCAAGATCTCAAAGAGCAGAAGGTTGGTCTGCGACCATGTATGCGGCCTGTAGGTGAGGCGTTGCCTCCGGAGCTGGTGGTTTGCGAGGAGTATGGCCTAACGGTGTTTGAGTAAATGCGCCAGCGTTCGGCCAGCACACGAAGCTCTTTGATGGAGTGGCGTTGCCTGGTGACAAGGAGCCAAACGAACTCTGAGAAAAGGCGACTAATTCGAAACAGAGTGCTTCCAGAGCTTGTGCCTCCGCAATCGCTGGCCTTGAAGTACTGTCTCGCTACAAGTCCAACATATTGGGCGACCTCCACAAATTGGGCGAAGCTAAAAGGCTTGCCCTCAGAGCTTTCCAGCGAGAGATCCTTGAAAGTCATCGGCTTCCACGTGAGAAAGGCGGATCGTCCATTTGGCTTTCAAATTGCTATTTCAGCGCTGAAAGGCAGCGCCTAGGCGGTCTATCTATATGGAAGACCTATTCTGCGCATGTTGGACATTTTGCACACGACCGATAAGGAACGAAAGATCGAAGACTAGACGCCTCCGAGCGAGAGAAGGGGGGAAGGAATGGCGCCAGCTCTGGAGTCAGTCAATTTCCGCAGTCGTAGGAGGAAAACACGCAATGTCACGACATATTCGCTTAGTCGGTCTAGTTCTCACACTCTGCTTGTTGAACTACACTCCGTCATCGTCAGCCCAGCAGAAGCCGCAGTGGCTACCTGGCCAGATAGGACTCAACGCAGGACTTATGCCGTCACCCGGATTCACTTACATCAATATAGCGGTCGATTACAGTGCGGGGAGATTCAATGGTCCGAACGGTAACTCCATTTCAGCGAACCTAATAACCGGCAACTATACGGTCTGGGCCGATGAGAATGTGTTTTATTATATCCCTGATGTAGACATCCTGGGCGGCAATCTGGGATTTATGCTGATTATCACACCTGTCAACGGGTATCTAACCGCCGATGTCCTCCCCAATCTCACCTCGCTGACCGCAACTCCTGGCGGTTCTGGCCTCACCGATACCTGGGTTCAGCCATTTGGTTTGGGATGGCACCTTAAGCGGGCAGACGTCCTGGTTGCCGAAGCGGTCGTCGCACCTACTGGCCGATACAACCCAGGGGCCTCAGATAACCTCGGGTCGGGCTACTTCGGGAATCACGTTCAGACCGGGACAACGGTCTACATCACAAAAAACAAAGGGACCAGCGCAAACCTGTTCACCGATTGGGAGGTTCATGGCGCCAGGCAAGGCATCAATGGGGCTGACAAGACGCCTGGGCAGGCCTTCACAGACGAATGGGGGCTAGGACAGGTTCTGCCACTGAAAAAGGATTTGAGCCAATTGCTGCAAGTCGGAGGAGTGGGTTACGACCAATGGCAAGTGACGAAAGACAGCGGCACCATTGGAATTCCCGGAACCAGTCTGACCACTTCCGCAAACTTCATCCCAACTTACTCCGTGCATGCTGCGGGCGTACAGCTGAACTATGTTATGCCAGCAAAAGAAATCAGCGCATTTTTCAAGTATTACCACGAATACAGGGCCTACTCTCACTTCCAGGGAAACACGATCGTGTTCGGTGGAACCTGGACGTTCCGGATTCCAAAGCCGCCAGCCCACAAGCCGTAGCGACAGGTCAGGCCAGCCGGTTGTGCAGAGTGCTAGCCGATCGAGCGAGGTGTCGGCACCAGACTGCTGAATGTGCTGCCCTGGCCAAAGCCCACACCGTCAAGCAGAATGACGACATATGCCAATCACGAAGGCAGCAGGCACAACAGCGAATACTACTGCCTGAACCACCGTTTGGGCCGTTTGGAGCAAGATAGGTAAGACCTACATCGATTCCACAATGGAATACCTTAAGGTTCCAGCGCCGCCCAACGGAGCGGGACGTCGAAGATCTCGGCTGATTGACAGTTACTCACTTGCATCGCGGTTTGCGGCGAAACTGTTGCGATCGGTGAGACCATCGATAATCTCCTTCTGAGTCACACGGGTAACGTCCAAGGTCGCTGAATGCCTCATGCGCCGCCAGGCGAAGTGGGCGCGTGGAACTCGCAAGCGGAGGGCCAAATGTCTATCCGCATTATGCGCTGTTCCTCCGGGATCAACCGTTCAACGAACCACCACGCACGAGTTGCCTCTGCATATTACTTGTGTTCGCATTGGCAGAGTTTTAGCTGCTCGGACAGTTCGTTGATGCGGGTTTTGGTCCATCACAATCGATGCCTTGTCCGAAGCGGATGCTTTGTTTAACTGCGCCAGTTCCGCTCTGGTATCGGTCAGAAGCTTCTCCTGTATCTTTTGTTGAGCATCGGCCTCTTCGTGTGACCGGGCACTGTGAGAGGCCGATTAGGTGGCTTCGCCGAGCGTCTGCTGATCCAGGTGTTGCCGCACAAGCAGAAGACATCCCAGAGTGGGCTTTGCGCAACGGCCGCGGGCCACAACGATCTCTCCCATCGAATCGGGAACGTGCGCCGCTGCCGCCGCTACTCGAACAGCGGAGGCATTGGAGTAGCAGCCATACTCTGGCCGCTATTGCGATTGCGTCAAATTCACCGGAGGTCCACTAACGCGCTTCGCATGTATGTCGATATTTACCTCGACACGATCGGCAATCTTTATAAAAGGGATGCCGCTGTTCATTCCGTACTCTTTGCGGTCGAAGGCCATTGTGCCCTTGATAGCGCCCGTACCCGTCCCCGCGCCCGAGACCGTCAGCGTCAACGTCTCGGGTTTAGAGACACCGCGTATGGTAAAAGTACCGGGCACGTCAAAGGTGGTCGGGCCCGTCTGTACCACCTTTGTTGACTTGAACGTGATCAACGGGTTTTCCTTGACGTCAAAAAAGTCCTTACTCCTTAGCTTATTGTCTTTCATTCCGCTGCCGGTATTTACCGTGGCCGCGTGAATAGTAATATCCAAAGCCCCAGTGGTGACATCGGTAGACCCAAACGTCAGGGAGGCGTCCCACTTATCGAAGTGACCTGCTATCGCTACCGACGCCTTCACGCTGAAGTCGATCGCGCTGTCTTCCGGCGTCACCGCGAAGACAGGAACTTGTGGTCGCGCTACCGGAGCTAGCAATAGGGTGGTGATCAACAACGACAGCTGCGCCAGATATATTGCCTTCATAAACTCTCCCTCTCTTGCTTCGATGCGCACCCTGGCGCGAGGTTGTTAGCTTGCACCTGCTCAAACAAGCTCATACTAGCCTGAAGCTGTGCCGCTCTGTGTTCGGTCGTTCCCACTGAAGTGGTTTTCAACCTTTTCCTCCAATGAAGTTGCAACCTAGAGACCAAAGCCAAGTGGCGTTCTCTTGGCGGGAACTAGTAGACATTGACCTCACATGCGAGAATGCTGGCGCGGTGCAACCTTAGCTCGTCCTAGAAGCACTCCAACATTTGGGAGACACTCCGAAATGACGGAGTAGGACTTCGAGGCCCTTGAGATCGATTTCTGGAGATAGTGTTTTTGGCCCCATCGCCTAAATTACTTTAAGTGGGAAGGATGACGACTTGGACGACACACCCGTCGATCCTGAAGAAACTGATCCCAGTTGTGCGTTCTCGAATAGCGGACGAAATAACTGCTGCTCTCCCCAGCACTATTCTTGACATTCTAGTACTATGACCGCGTGAATGAGTAGTTTAGTTTCAGGCGTGCCAGCTTTCTTGTGAACTTCCACTTGATGGTGATCTGGTTGCGGTTTACGCGGCGGTTCCAGGCTTTGGCTTGGCGGCGCAGGGTGGCGATATCCCCGATTCTGCGTTTTCCGAGGCACTGGCGGCTGAAGAGGCCAATCTCGATCTCGGCTTGGTTGAGCCAGCTTCCATGTTTTGGGGTGTAGTGGACGGTAAAGCGTTCCCACAACCATCCCCCGTCCTGTTCGCCGAAGCGCTCGACCAACGCCTTGCGGGTATGGGTGCTCAAGTTATCCATGACCAGATGAATGGTGTGGGCAGCGGGATAGTGCTCGGCGATGCTCAACAGAAAATCGGCAAACTCGGGTGACGAGCGGGTGGGTGTCACTCTGGTGAAATGAACCCCTGCTTTGGGCTCGATGCCGCAAAAGACATTGGCCGTGCCGCAACGCTTGTACTCATAATCCCGTCGTGCGACCTGCCCGGGCTGCATTGGAATTGGAGGTCGCGTGTCCTCATGCAGCACCACCGGCTTCTCGTCCACGCAAATCACCGGTTCAAGCTCAGACAGAGGCTTTTCGTATGTCTTGAGCACGTTCTCCATCTTGTCGATGTACTCCTCGTCCAACTTCCCCACACACCACATTTTTTCCCGCCACGGTTTGAGGTCGTGGCTTTCCAGCAGCACTCGGATGGTCTCCCGGCCAACGTGCGGAACCAGTTTGCGCTTGATCACTTCTTCGGTCAGCAGCCGCACCGTTCAACGCGCCCGCCCCTCTGGAGGCGGAGAGCAGACCACCGCGATAATGCGCTGCTGTTGTTGCTGATCAAGAGCTGGGGCCTTGCCTGGACGGGCGGCATCGAACAACGCCCGCTCCAGGCCGCCAGCAAGATACCGCTTACCGATCTGCCATACCGCCTTGGCGGAAAGCCCAAGGTTGGCTCCCACTGCAGGCGTGGACTGTCCCTGATCCAACTGACGCAAGGCCAAGGCACGCAAGGTCGTGCGTACCGACTGCAACCCGCTTCCCAACAACTGATCGATCTGCTGTCGATCGCGCT
>Ga0210403_10005715_pt1 | contig 10508 bp, 5 predicted proteins | sample IncBWC19MmetaG_FD_150863 | JGI IMG/M metagenome (GOLD analysis project Ga0210403, IMG submission 150863) | Forest soil microbial communities from Barre Woods Harvard Forest LTER site, Petersham, Massachusetts, United States - Inc-BW-C-19-M | ecosystem: Environmental > Terrestrial > Soil >... | reverse complement strand
TCACCAGGTAATCCACATCGCGGTGAAAGACGGGGCCATCGAGCCGGTCGATGAATTCAAAGGGCGCATCATCCAGGACCGCCGCTGGCCGGCCGGGCTGCATGCGGCCATCGAGGCCAAAGAGGGTGTGACCTTGCGCCAACAGGGCCGGGTGCTGGGCTCGATCACGCTGCAGAATCTGGTCGCGCTGTATCCACGGGTGTGCGGGATGACCGGAACGGCCGCCACACAGGCCGCTGAGTTTCGCACCATCTATTCGCTGGACGTGGAGGTGGTCCCCACCAACCGGCCGGTGATTCGCGTCGATTATCCCGATGTTGTTTTCCGCACCAAGCGCGAAAAAGAGGATGCTCTGCTGGAAGAAATCCAACGGGTCCACCAGACCGGGCAGCCGGTTCTGGTAGGTACCGCCAGTGTGGAAGAATCCGAGCGTCTCAGCGGCCGCCTTCGTCCAAGGGGTATCGCGCACCAGGTGCTGAATGCGCGCAACGAAGAGCAGGAAGCTGCGATTGTCGCCCTCGCCGGCGAGAGGGACGCAGTCACCATCTCCACGAACATGGCGGGCCGGGGCACCGACATCAAACTGGGAACAGGCGTGGCGGAGTTGGGCGGCTTGCTGGTGCTGGGGGCGAACCGCCACGAGAGCCGCCGCATCGACCATCAGCTCCGCGGGCGCGCCGGACGCCAAGGCGACCCGGGAAGTTCGCGCTTCCTGGTGTCGCTCGAAGACGATCTGCTGGTGCGTTACGGCACAGATGACCCCCTGTTTCGAGAAAGGCCCGATGACATTCAGCGCCTGGTCGAAGGCCAGAATCTAGAGATCCGGCGATTTCTCCACAAGTATGAAGCGAGCATCGAAGGCCAGCGGCTGGCCCTGCAGGAAGAACGCCAGGCGCTGCTCAATGGCGATACCGAGTGTGCTTCCGATCTGGAACGGCTGGTGCGTCTCACTACCATGGACGACCTGTGGGCCGACCATCTGGCGGCGGTCGCCGAACTTCGAGACGGAATCCACTGGGTGTCATGGGCCAACCGCGATCCTCTGCACGAATACCTCGTCGAGGTTGACCGTCTCTTCCAGGAACTCCAGGAGCAAACCGAGCAGGAAACTGCCGAACGGCTAGCCAAGGCGGAGGCCGGCGAGATCCATCCCCGGCAACGCGGCGCCACATGGACCTACCTCACCACCGACCAGCCCTTCGGCAGCGCGTCCGAGCGATTGCTGCGCGCGTTTGTAAAGAAGTTGAAGAAGGGATGAGAAAACCAAAGCGCATCACGGAGTCACGGAGAAAGCAAAACAAAGGCAAAAAGCAGCCGCGAATTCACGCGAATCAACGCGAATTAAAAAACGATTCCAGCAGACCAAAAACATTAGCAGAAATTTCCCATAACAATTGTCGCAGATCAAAAACCAGCAACAGAAATCTCAAAAACAGAACAATTGCCACTTTTTGTTTGGTTCTTAATTCGCGTTCATTCGCGTAAATTCGCGGCTGCTTTTTGTTTTGCCTCCCGGTGGTTCCCTAAATCCTTGCGGCGCTTTCCCGGTGTCTAATATAGAATCCTACATAGCGTATGCCTTGAACGCATTGAAGCGCTACCCGTTACTGGCGCAACTGGCGCCGGAGTAAGTCCGGCCGCAGGCAGTAAAAGGAGCTGGCATGAAGCCACCTCGCGCAATACGCGGTTTGATCTGGCGAAGCAATCTGATTTTGCGGGCAGCCAGCCTGCTCGTGCCTGGCGCGCAGCGCGCTGAGTGGTACCGTGAATGGCATGCCGAAATCTGGCACCGCATCCACTTTCTGCACGAGTCGGGCCGCTTGACTGCAGCCATCCAGATGGAATTGGCCCGCGATTGCTGGGGCTCATTTACCGATGCCGCCTGGCTGCGCTTTGACCGGCAAAAAGTATTGCACGCAGCCCGGGAAGTCCCGCGAACGGCGCGCTTCTGCCTGGCGGCGCTGGCCGTGATGCTGGTAATCGTCCTGCTGGTCAGCGGATTCGCGCCCACCATCCGGACGGCCTTCGCTTCCATGCCCTACAGCCAGCCGAGCCGCCTCGCCGACCTCTCCTTCACCGGCGGCTCCATCTACTATCCAATGGACAATCTGTTCAACATCATTCCCGCGTGGCAGGAAAAGAGTACGACCACTGAATCCGCGGCCGGCTACTCCTGGTACGCATCGCGCATCGTGACCACCCATGGCTCGCGTGGCGTGGTCAGCGCGCGCGTCTCGCCGGGTTTCTTTGAAGTGCTAGGCGTCAAGCCAGCCGCCGGCCGGATTTTTCACGCCGGTGACGAACACGAGTGCGCCCGCTGCGTAGTCCTATCCCACCATCTGTGGACTTCGGCATTGCAGGGCGATCCCGCCATCGTGGGAAAATACATCCTGGTGGGTCACCGTGAGCGTCTGGTGATTGGCGTCTTACCCGCCCAGTTCAAGTTCATTTCCCCGGAAGCCGCGATATGGGCCGTGACCTCTCCTGAAGAAGGAGAAATCTATAATTTTGCCGACCACACGGGTGTAGTCCTGCGGCTGCGGCCCGGAGCAAGCGTGAAGACCGCATCCATGGAGTACCAAAAGCTGGTGAAGGCGGCGGGGGCGGCCTTCGGCTCAGCCGATTTCAACGTCGCCTCCATCAGCAGCCGGATGCGGCAGGGCCTCCGGCTTTATGTTCTCTTCACGGTGGTCACCTTTATTTGCAGCCTCCTATTGCTCTCCCGCCAATTCTTCAGCGCCACCGCGGGCACGCCCCTGCGCCTGGCGGGAATCGCCAAGTGGTGGACATTCTTTGCGTTCAAAACTCTATTGCTGATGCTGATCTGTTTTGTGGTGTCCATCGAAGGAGTACGCCTGTTTTTCCTGAATGCCTCGGGATCGGTGCCCGCGATGGCAGGCGCAGTTTCCACCTGGATGTTTCTCATCACTACGATTCTGGCGCTCACCTGGTCCTTAAAAGACCAGCAGCATCGCTGCCGTAATTGCCTGGGCCTTCTCACCCATGAAGCCTATGTCGGCGTGCCCGGATATCTCTTCCTAGACTACTGGGGCACCGAACTGGTCTGCTCTCACGGCCATGGACTGTTACACGTTCCGCAAATGGACGCCTGCTGGCTCGAAGAGAACCACTGGACCAAGCTAGATCCCTCATGGAAGCCGCTCTTCGAGCAGGAAGAAATCACTACTACTCCGTAGCTGCGGAAAACCCAGAATCCACCACGAAAACACGGCGCGACGTCGCCGCGACCAAAACCTTTGAAACACAGCGCAACGAGCTGCAAACGAAAACCTTTGCAACACAGAGGAAACAGAGGATTTTGGGGTTGTGAGGCGGTGGAAAAATCGTCGCAAGCCGCGAACACTCTGATGGATAGTAATTACAGAGGGACAGAGGCAACAGAGGTTTTGGGGGTCGTGGGGCGGCTGCAGGAATTGCCGCGGGTGCGAGAATTTCTTCAAAGCAATCGTTGCCAGCCACGAAGGCAATAATGCGTAAGCTGCTCTTCGAAAACGCCCGGAGATTTGGAAGCAAAAGCAATTCAAACTCCAAATGCTAAACAGGGCAGTTATGTGTTGTGGATCAAAACCTTCGCGGTCCGCGGTGATTTCTGGGGCCGCCTCACAACCCCAAAATCCTCTGTTCCTCTGTGTTTCAAAGGTTTTCGTTGCAACTCGTTGCGCTGTGTTTCAAAGGTTTTGGTTTTGTCTGGACAGAGACGCCAGATACCTGAGTTCCCGGGAGTTCAAGTCACGCCACTCTCCTGGCTGCAGGCCTTCCAGCGTAAGTTCGCCGATCGCGGCGCGCACCAGGCGCAGTGCGGGATGCCCTACGGCTGCCGTCATCCGGCGCACCTGCCGGTTTCGGCCTTCGGTCAGTACGATTTCGATCCATGCGGTAGGCACGTTTTTTCTAAATCGGATGGGCGGGGTACGCAGGGGCAATTGCGGCTCATAAGGCATGAGACGCACCTGGGCGGCGCGGGTACGATGACCCTGAATGACCACACCGCCCGATAACGTTCGCAATGCTTCTTCCGGCGGAATGCGTTCAACCTGTACCCAGTAGGTGCGCGGATGTTCGAATGCCGGGTCAGAGAGCCGATGCTGCAAAGCCCCGTCATCGGTAAGAAGCAACAGCCCTTCGCTATCCTGGTCCAGACGGCCTGCCGCGTACACGTCTTTTACCGGAAGGTAGTCTTTGAGAGTGCGCGCCGCTCCCGAAAACTGGCTCAGAACGCCGTAAGGTTTGTTTAGAAGAATGTACCGGTGAGCCACGCCCCAGCTTACATGAGAGGCTCGAAATGCTGCACGTCAGGAAGGTTGCAAGGCTGATGGCCGATAAAGAGCCGGCAGCGCGGAAGACCTTCAACGCTGAGAAATCAGCATGAGAACTCCGGAATCATCCGCGCTGCCGGATTAGTGTTAGATTTCGATGGTCACTGGGGTCGATTCAGCGAGCAAGAGGCGCAGAGTGGCGGGACCACGGTCCCCCGCGGGTAGGCCGTCCCGGCCCCCGTTTGTCTGGCGCCGGGCCTCTGATGGCACGTCAATAGCCGCACCGATTCCTGATGCACGACCAATTTGGCGATTACTTTTGCTTTCATTGTTTCCTTCTCCTTTAAGGCTCGACAACTTATGTGAATGTTTATCGGCAGAGGTTGAGGTGCCTTTAAAGGGGAATTGCCCTGATTAAAATCGCCTAATGAACTAAATAGTTCTGGCAAATTGGACCGAAAAGTGAGACCCTTCAAAATAAGAAAGCGCTTGTGGAAGCAATGGTAGGGAGTCCCCTATGACCATCCCGCTGCGAGAATGTGAGATGGCCGGGCGTGCAATTATTCTGGGAACGTGTTCCTGAGATCGCCATAGGTAGGCACGATGGCTGCACCTGATACCGATGTGAATCTCGCGTTTCCCTAATTGGAATACCGGTACACTAGAAGTGCAGAGCTGAACGCTCTTGCACTAAGGCACGGACCACGCGGCAGACCTGATGTTCGGGCGGATTTGCACCCAGGGTCAATGGCAGATTTGGCAGCAGGGGTATTGCCGTCGCAAGCGATATGGTGTTGCCCGGATTTAACATTCCGCCTCGTTTTCTCAGAGCTGCGCCTTTCCTTGTCTTGCTTTGCGGCGCCCTGGCCCAGGCCGTCGATCCTGCCACCCCTTTCCGGCAATACATTCATAATTCGTGGAACTCTCAAGCGGGGTTGCCCCAGGAGTCAGTGCAGACAATCCTTCAAACCAGAAGAGGCTTCCTGTGGATCGGCACACAACTTGGCTTGGCAAGATTCAACGGCATCGAATTCACGGTTGTTCCCCAGCTCGAGCACAGCAATATTCGAGTGCTGCTGGAAAAGCCCGCAGACCGCGGCAACGCTGAAGATGAAGCATTTTGGGCGGGCACATACGGCGAAGGACTGGCCCTCTATGAAAAGAGGTCCGTCAGATTTTATACGACGGCGCAGGGCCTTCCCGGCAATGTGGTCTTCGCCCTCGCCATGGATGCGAGCGGCAATCTTTGGATCGGCACCGACAACGGCTTGGCCTTTCTCACCCGTGATGGAAAGATCCACAGATACACGTCACCCTCGGTGCTGGATACGGAACAGGTTCCCAGCCTGACTTACGCTGATGGAGCGATCTGGGCCGTGGCCGGAGGCTCGGTCCTCCGGATCGGTCCGGATGCTAAAGCCATGGCCCCGTTGGAAACTTTCCGGAAACGGCTTGACGCCACGGTTCTTTCCGTCGACCAGGAAAAAACACTGTGGATCGGGACCAAGGAGCGCGGGTTTTTCCGTCTTTATCACGGCAAGCTGACCCAATATTTCGAGCCCTGGATGAAACAACTTCCCGTGAACTCCGTGGCCCGAGACAGCAAGGGTACTCTCTGGATTGGGTTCCATGGAGGCGGTCTGTGCCGCCTTCGTGGCGAACGATGTGATCGCTACACGGCGAAAGAGGGCCTGAGCAGCAACCTCGTTAGCACCACGTATGAAGACCGCGATGGAAGCCTGTGGGTCGGCACCTTCAACGATGGTCTCAACCTGCTGCGTGACCGTAAGTTTTTTACTTACAGCAAGAATGACTCCGATTCAGTCACCGGCCTCTATGAAGGGCGTGATGGAAGCATCTGGGCCGCCACCACCCAGGGACTCAACCGGCTGCAGCATGGAAAGATCACCTCCTACGCAGCCGGGCCAACCAAACAAGGCAACTCCATCAATGCGGTGATCGAAGACAGCCAAGGCTTTCTGTGGCTCGGTACCGAGGACAGCTTGAAGAAATTCAGCAACGGGCGGGTCATCAGCACTTACCGCAAGGAACAGGGACTGGCCAGCGACCATGTTTACGGTCTTCATGAAGACCATGCCGGCAATCTCTGGATCTCAGACCGCGGCGGGCCCAAACGCGACGGCGGCCTCACCCGGATGACAAAGGGCAAGTTCACCGTCTATACCACGAAAGACGGGCTGGCATCCGACCACATCCGCACCATTTTCGAAGATCGCCATGGCAATCTGTGGTTTGGAACGGCGAAGGGAATCACCAAACTGAGCGGGGGCAAGTTCACCAACTTCAGTATTCAGGAGCCGTCCAGCAGCATCGGAAACGGAGCCACCTGCTTTTACGAAGACGCCAGAGGCAATCTATGGGCCGGCACTTTTGCGTCGGGCATTCTCCGCATTCGCAACGGCCAGCTTACGGCGCTGCCCGTCAACGGCAGCATTCTCAAGAAACCAGTCTGGAGCCTGCTCGGAGACGACGCCGGCAACCTGTGGATCACTTCTGACCTGGGGTTGTTTCGGACCAGTTTACTGGAAATGCAGGACTTTGCCGACGGCAAGAGCCTGAAAGCGCCGGCCGTCACCAGATACGGAATCCCGGACCTTCTAAATCCCGAATTCAACGGAGGCTCACAGGCCGGCGCCTTGAAGACGCGTTCCGGAAAGCTGCTGTTCGCCAACAGCCGGGGCGTGGTGGAAGCCGACCCCCGCAACGTGCCCCAGAGCATGCCGGATCCACCGGTAGTCGTGGAAGAGGTCACCATCGACGGCCAGCCACTGGTGGAAGGCGCCAGGGTCCTGGCGGGGAAGAACCGTGTAGAGTTTCATTTTGCCGCCACCGGCTATGTGATCCCCCAATGGCTTCGTTATAGATACATACTCGAACCGAATGATCTCGAATGGGTAGAATCCACCAAGGGCATAGCGTCGTACACAAATCTTCCTCAGGGTGAATACGTATTCCGCGTGACTGTCTACAATAGCGACGGGGTCGCCAACCCGGCCTCGGTCACTCGCACCTTTGTGGTGGTGCCCCGGCTCTACCAGACAGCCTGGTTCAGATTTCTCAGCGCGTTGACGCTGGTGCTGGCCGGGTTGGGCATCTACTCTCTGTGCATGCGGCAGATGAAGAGCACCGAACGGCGGCTGACAGCCTTGGTTGAAGACCGTACCCGCGATCTCCGCCGGGCCAAAGAAGGGGCGGAAGCAGCCACGCGCTCCAAGAGTGAATTCCTGGCCAACATGAGCCATGAGATAAGGACACCCCTGAATGGCATTGTGGGGATGCTCGAACTGGCGCGCGAGACCGACCTGACCGCCGAACAGACCGGGCTTCTACGCATCGCCGAAGATTCCGCCGGACTGCTGCTGACCGTAATCAAAGACATTCTCGATTTCTCAAAGATCGAAGTCGGCAAGCTGGAAATCTGCGCCCAGGTATTTAATCCCGCCGAAGTCATCGAAGGGGCCGCGCGCATGTTGGCGGTGCGCGCCCATGAAAAGAACCTGGAACTGGCCTGCCAGATCGCCCCCAATATACCCGAGGGCCTGGTGGGCGACCCGTTGCGTCTGAAACAAGTACTGCTGAATCTGATCGGCAACGCCATCAAGTTCACGGAAAAGGGTGAGATCGCCGTGTCCGTTCAAGTGGAAAAACGCTCCGAGCAGGCAATGGCGCTGCGCTTCTGCGTTGCCGATAGCGGCATCGGAATACCCCAATCGCAGCAGCAGATGATCTTTGAAGCCTTCGCGCAGGCTGATTCCTCCGTGACCCGCAGGTTCCACGGCACCGGACTGGGGCTGGCGATCTGTTCCCGGCTGGTAGAGCTGATGGGTGGAAAAATATGGGTTGAAAGCGAGGAAGGCGAAGGCGCCCGCTTCTATTTCACTGTGGGCCTCACCATCCCGGCCATCCTTGAGGAGCCGGTCTGTGAGGGCCGTCCGGACCTGCAAGGGTTCTTCGCCGTGGTGGCCGACGATAATCCTTCCAGCCGCTACATTATCGAAGGGATGCTTACCTCCTGGGGTATGGTGACAGCCATGACTGAATCCGGAGTTTCGGCCCTCACCCGCTGGCCCAAGGGTGAACCCGATGTGGTGCTGATCGATTCGTCACGTTCGGGAGCTGAGGGGGTAGACCTGTTGGAGCAGTTGCGGCAACGGGGCAGGCCCATAAAATCCGCCATCATGATGCTGCCGGCGGACAACTATCATGTTCTGGCGGCGCGTTTCAGTGAACTCGGCTGCGGCGCCTACGTCATAAAGCCGGTCACCGCCTCAGACCTTTCTGCGGCCATTGCTCGTATACTGTTCCCTGCAAGACCGCTATCCAACGACGCTCCGGCCGCTGTCCCGGTTGGATCTCCGCGGCAGTCTTTGAGAATTCTGCTGGCGGAAGATAATCTCGTGAACCAGACGCTGGCCGTCCGCATTCTTCAGAAACAGGGCCACAAGGTGGATTTGGCCCTCACCGGCAGCCAAGCGCTCGAGAAACTCGCGGAATCCTCATTCGACCTGGTACTCATGGATGTGCAAATGCCCGAGATGGATGGCCTTTCTGCCACGCGGGCCATCCGCTGCCAGGAAGAGGAAAGCGGCCAGCACGTTCCCATTGTCGCCATGACGGCATACGCCATGGAAGGCGACCGCGAGCGCTGTCTCGACGCAGGCATGGATGATTATCTGGCCAAGCCCATTCACCCAGCGGTGTTGTTCCGCACGATCTACCAAACCCTGGAACGGCTTCAACCTGACACATTGGAGAAGAACAGTCCCCGCGCAAGCGAGGAGTCGTCGGGACGCTCCGTGGTTTCCGGACCGAACCCTAGGGTTATTAGCGGAGATGGTCTGTAGATCACCCTTTCTACCGCTGGTTATACGCCTATGAGAATCTCTGGCTCTCTCGCTCATTCCCGCCCGGATGGCCTATACTGGCATCGCCATGAAACGCCTTTCCCTTCAACTCATTTTTTGCGTTTGCATAAGTTCGCTGACAGTTGCACAACCGCGCAGCTTTACCGTTGGAACGGCCACCGCCGCGCCCGGCATGAGGGCCACTGGCTATCTCCAGGTGCCTGTCGGCTCCGACGCTGCTACTGAGATTCCGGTCGCGGTCGTTCAGGGCGCCAAGCCAGGACCGGTGCTGGCCCTGGTTTCCGGTTCCCATGGCACCGAGTATGCATCGATCATTGCTATAGAAAAGCTGATTCAGAAGATTGATCCGGCACAGGTTTCCGGCACCGTCATTCTCGTGCCTCTGGTCAATGTGCAGTCCTTCCTGCAGAAAGTCCCGCATGTGAATCCCGTGGACGGCAAGAGTATGAACCGCTTTTACCCGGGCCGTGCCGACGGCACCCAGACCGAGCGCGCTTCCTGGCTGATCACGCGCCAGATTGTGGAGCGCAGCGACTATCTCATCGATTACCATGGCGGCGACCTCGACGAAAACCTGCGCCCCTACAGTTACTGGCCTAAATCAGGAAACGAGAAGCAGGATTCCATTACCCGCGATATGGTGCTGGCGTTTGGACTGGACCACATCATCGTCTGGTCCGACCGTCCCAAAGACCCGAATGCCTCGCGCTATCTCGATAACACCGCCAACACCCGGGGCAAACCGGCCATCGCCGTGGAGGCCGGATATTCCGGCACTGTCATGCCCGGCGACGTGGACGCTCTGGTCAACGGCACATTGAGCGTAATGCGCTACCTGAAGATGCTTCCGGGAACGGCGACTGCGGTGCAGAATCCAGTGTGGATCGGAAAGGTCGATACCATCGCCAGCGATCATGAAGGAGTGTTTTATCCTCTGGTCGAGCGGGGCACGTATGTCGAAAAGGACATGAAGGTCGGCTATGTCACCGATTACTTTGGAAACACTATTTTCGAGGCCCGTGCTCCCGCCTCGGGCATCGTCCTATATATATGCGCGGTACCGTCGATGAAGAAGAGCGACACGGTGGCCAATATCGGGGAAGTGACGAAGGCTCCCTGATTCGCCCGCCAGCCAGATTCATGCAACCTTCTCGCACACCAGCCGGGCCTTCTGGTGTGCGGCCTCCACCCGCACCACCGCTCCGGAATTGAAATTGAGATAGTCGGTTTCGATGCCGTCGCTGAAGATAACGCCGCCGGAAGGCATCAGCGATTCCAGCGTAAGCTGCTGGTGTGGCGCCACCATGCCGGCGACGATTTCCGCAGCCGAGTGGCGGCTGACAAA
>Ga0210403_10005712_pt1 | contig 10512 bp, 10 predicted proteins | sample IncBWC19MmetaG_FD_150863 | JGI IMG/M metagenome (GOLD analysis project Ga0210403, IMG submission 150863) | Forest soil microbial communities from Barre Woods Harvard Forest LTER site, Petersham, Massachusetts, United States - Inc-BW-C-19-M | ecosystem: Environmental > Terrestrial > Soil >... | reverse complement strand
ATGAATGAGCGGAAGGCCTGGGATCGTGGCCATCGGGGTCGCATCTTGCCGAGGCTTTGCCTCTCGGCGGCGGGCCGTCCGCACTCTTCCAATCTTGGGCGCGGGACCGGATACGAGAAAATCGTTGGAAGTATCGTCATCCAAGCTGAGTGATTCAGGGATTTCGACGCAAATTAGCCCGAATGCAAGCGAGAGGACCAGGAGGATGCAGAATCTTCTGAATCGCATTGGCGATGAGGTGCCTTTCTTAGCCAACCCGACATTAGAACCCAGGCAAGATCGACGGGTATAATAGTGGGCAGAATTCTCTCCGTCAATAGAAACTCAAGTACGAATCGTAATAGACAAACCCGGTTTCGTCCGGGAAAACAGACCATTCTGGAAGCCCTGGTCTGGGAGTAGCTATGGTACGCCAGGATTAGTTTCATTTGAAAAGTGGAATGATAACAAAAGCCATGAACATCAAAATGACTATCGTTCGCATGTATCTCTTCGTAGCCCAAGTGCGGCGCTTTTTTGCCCATCCTCATCTGAACTCACTTGCTCGCATTCTGCTTTTGGACTGCCGAGTGGATTTCCGCGATGTCTCCGCCGGGGAACTGGACGACATTGGCTAGGAAGACTGAAGCTAACCAGGCGCGGTTTCGACGTGTTGGGCAGGCGGGGCGAACCTGTGCCAAATGACACGCAAGGCGGCGACTAACGGAACGGAAAGATAAATCCCCACGATTCCCCCGACCGCGCCACCAACCATGACTGTGAAAATGGCCAGCAGAGGATGGATCTCCAGTTCGTGGCCCATGACGCGCGGGGCAATTCCGTAGTCCATGACCATCCGCCAGAGGCCCAACAGCGCCGCCATCCAGATCCAGTGGGAGTGCGTAAGCATCCCAGCTGCAGCGATGGCGATTAACGCGGTGATCCAACCGGCCACCGGAATGAATTCAAGGACTCCAGCCATTAGCCCAAGAGCAAGTGCGTGCGGGTAGCCCAGGAACAGCATGGCAACGGCGCAAAAGATGAGCGACAGGAGGGCAAGGATAACCTTGGCCCGAATGTAATGTCGCAGCATGTCGTTCAGGTCCGCGGCTAGGGCCTTGGCATCTTCGTACGCTTCCCCGGTCGAGAGGAGTTGAATGACTCCATCCGCCAGTTTCTCTCCATCACTCAGGAAAAAAAGGCCGAGAATCGGAATCAGCACAATTCCACCGAAGGCAACCGACACAAACTGCTGCACGGATTCCACCAAACCGCGGATACTTGCCCTGCGTTGTTGCAGAAAAGCCTTTGCGCGAAGCGACTGGGCTTCGTCCCATCCATTCCGGTGTCCCATATCAACGGCAATGTCGCCTGAATAGACATTTTCCATCATTGCCGGCGAGTCTCGGACGAGCTGCATCACTCCGGGGACGAGTTGCGGAGCGAGATTGTGGATAATGAGCCCGAGAAGAATCAGCAGCGCCAGGTAGGCTTCCGCAACGTGCGGGCCCCTCAGATTTCTAAAAAACAGCGAGTGCCTCTGCAGAAACCTCACGATGGGATTAATCAGGTACGCGAACAGAATCGAGAAAGCGAAAATCACGATGACGGCGCGGGCGACGTAGACAATCGCCAACACCAACCCGAACACCAGCGCGGTCGTGAGTGCACTCAAGGTGCGGCGATCCGGGAACGCCATTTTCATCACCTCGGTTGATTCGATGATTGCGCCTGAGATTCGAGTTTCTGCTTGATGGAAGCCAGGGCCTTCTCCAGCGAAGAGCGGGTCTTATCCACAGCGACTTTCCGCACAATTCCACCCTTCAAACCGGTCAGGCCCGCCTGTTGCGATCCCTTCATGGTTATCAGGTAGAAGCCGGGATGAGCCGGGTCATCGCCTTTGACGCACACCGTCATGTCCAGCGCGCTTTCAAAGTAGTGGCTCGCGTACAGTTGTTTCACGGCGACGGCGTACACCGGCCGCTCCGGCGACTTGCCTTGATAGACGATCGCTTGCACCACGCGCAGGGTTGGCTTCAGCCCAAAATTCACCTTCTCCCAATAGAACTCGGAGTGGATATTGCCGGAATCGGCCTTGGGATAGTTGAGGAGGTATTCGCGCAATTCGGGCAGATACACAGGGAGTGCCTTGGAGCGGCTGAGCAAAGAAGCAAACGTTTCCGCCACCACCGCCGGGTGATTTTTGTCGCGATAGGTTCCCAGGGCCGCGTTGCCGCCCTGTTCGTAGTTGAGCAGCGCTTGCAGGGCCATTTGTTGCGCCAGGCGATTGGCCTGGTCGTTGGCATCCGGCGCGGACCAATTCATGGAACGCTGGAACTCTTCCATCGCTTCGGTCGGCAACTGCACCTCGCAATGGCCTGGCTTGCAAGTCTTCAGTTGTTTGAAATCCTGCTCATCCATCGTGAAATCAGTGAGGTCTGAAAGTTGCGGTGGATCGCTGAACTTCCGGATTGCGATGTAACTCGAAAGTTTGCGCAGCGCATCGATATCCGACGCGAATTTAAGATAACGCTCCGGCGTCGAATTTATGTAGACAGAGCCAAAAACAAATACCTGATCCGCAGTCGGAGAGTCCAATATCTTCGCAATTGCCTTTCCTTCGCGGATTTCCCTAATTTGGCCGTCATTCAGGCCAATGAACTCGTGAAAAAACTTGTCGGGTTCGGCCGGCTTGTCCGTTGACGGAATTCCCCATCCGATGACCGGAGAAAGTAGCAGGGCCAGCAGAACCACAATCGCAACTCTTCCGTGCATGAGCTGATTCTCCGATACCTGGCTTCAAAGGAAGAAAATGGCCGTTTTTCTGCTCTTGGCTTATGACGCTGCGTCACGCTGTAATTCTTCAGCCAAAAGTGTAACTCCAAGATTGCAAGCCTGCACTCCCTGCACCACACCGAGCTTTAGAACTTGGATTAGGAGGGGAGCATTAAAGCTGAAGGAATGAATGGACATTACGGACGCACACTTGAGAACGAATAAAATTTCCTTACAGCTCGCACCCGCGGCGAGCGCAGCTCGAATGTGGCGGCGCGTGCCCTCCGGGTTGAGGTTTGTGCAGGAAGCATTTAAGCCGACGCTGACCAATTCGATAAACTTGACGGGCAAAATCCCGTCCGTCCATGGATTCGTGGTCATCTTCACGGTGTGTTCCGCCCAGGCTGGATCCCATTCCTTGAGTTGGTTCAGTGTTGCCGCCCAGGGGCTTACCGGCTGCTGATTCGCTGAGGCCTTCGCCTGACCGCTTTCCGTTGTCATCTTTCTTCCTTTTTTCATCCGTCTATTGCCAGACTGGACGCTCCTTTTGAAGCATTGGATGAACAAGTGAGCTAACTGATGCTTTTCTTGTGTAGTGCTCGGATTTGGGGCTCTAATAGCGATTAGCTGACCTTATGGATGTAAGCAGTTGAACAGGTTTCTTGGCGGTGTAGCGATGGGGTGCCCGGCACGATCATTGGTCGCAGCCTTTCTGATTCAGCGCGCCCGGCCCAGAGTCGAAAGCGAGCAGCCGAGCGCCGCTCTCGTCCGTGCTACCGGCAAATGCGCCGAATGCCACGCCCGCACGCAATACTCCGTCGTCCACGAATACGAAATGAGCCGGCACGCAGCCAAGGGCATCAACTGCCCCGACTGCCATCAGCCCGCCGCCAACCAGGAAAAGAAGGACCATCACGGCTTCATCATCTCCACCAAGCTCACACCCGGAAATTGCCGCTCCTGCCACGAAAGCATCTACCAGCAATTCCTCCATAGACGGCATGCCGCCACCGCCTGGGCCGCCATCTACGGCGAAAAGGGCCTCACGCCCGAGTAGGTGAATAAGTTCACAATAATTTTCGAAAATATCCGCGTTATTGCCATTTAAAATTTAGCTTTACGCCCGAAACGAGCCGCGGTCGTCAATGTAGAGCCAAGGAAAACGAACAAGACCACCCTGGGAGTAAACAGTGAAGTCTGCTCAAAAAAGATTTGGCAGGATGCCCGGTAAGAGTCAATTGGGATTACGCCGCAGTTTGGTAGTCATTTGACTGAGAAGAGGCGGACTCGAAACCTAGAGATGTTTCGCCTCGATCCGGCGTATCAGGAGGTGACTGAAACGGGATGAACCCTCACTGATGGCCCAGAGAGAATCGCCCTCAGCCAGGAGGGTTGCCGGGGATGCCCCCTGCCCTCCCAGGGTGGTGCGCGGAAGGAAGTGAGTCCTAAGAACCTTGTTCGTTCCCAGGTCGATCTCAGTCAGGAAGTGACCTTCTGCGGAGTTTCCGAGCGTGGAAAGCCAAACCGAGTTGTTCCAGAATACTGGCGGGCCGACGGAATATTTCACCGCGATTGCGGCAACCTGCTCGTGAGTTTTGTGATTGATGCAAAACAAGGTGTAGTCGCCATTTTCAATCTTGCGGTCGGCGACCCACACCCAGCCTCCGCCAACAGAAAATGTGTAGATTCCGGCCTTGGGGTTAAAGACTCCATGCTGTCGCGTGCCGGCAGAAAACTCGTCGACTATCTTGTTCAACTGCGGATCCACATGCTTGACCACGCCGCTCTCTGAGCCCATAACCCAGACGACGCCATCACCAACTATCAGCGGAGCCCAAAATCCCTTTCCAACCTGAATTGTGGTGGCAATCTGGTTAGAATCTGGATCGATTCGCAGCAGCGTTCCGTCAAATTGGTTCAACACCCAAAGTGTCCCCATTCCGTAGGCGATGCTGGTTTCTCCCTTTCGCTTGTCCAGACGAATGGTCGCGACGCAATTGCCTGTTGCAGGATCGATGCGGTGGATGCCGCCAATATTGTGTGCATTTCCAAATGCCCAGATAGAGCCGCCTCCTATCGCCATCGTTGGAGTGCCGTAGGCGTAATTTTTTATCTCTTCCATCGGGACCGACACGAACCGATTATCTTCAGGATCCACCTTGAGTAGTTCATGGTTGGTGAGGAGCCAAGCGGTGCCATCTCCAGCCGCGGTTGCGGATACGCTCCCCACAACCGGGCCTTCAATAGTAGTGACGCGGAGCGTGGGATCGTCAATCCGAGCACTCTGAGGGCTCAGTTGCAGAGCGAGCACCACGGCCGACACGAAGGCTGCGAAAAAGCGCGGCATAAGCATCCTCTTTGATTTGAATCTCGGGCTAGCGCATCCTATGCTTTTCCTACCGTCGACTCAATGACTTCTAAACAGAATCTTATAAACAGAGTGGTCCCCCGACACAGCGTTCACCGGCCACTACGATAAGCCGCGAAGCCTTACACTAACTCGGATCGTCACTTGCCTTATTTTCTGGCCGACACGAGACCGGCCGCGGTCAACCATTCGTTGAGAAGAAGCTGATCTCGGACGCAACGCACCCACCCTGAGGCAAGGTTAAGCATTCTTTTTGCACCTTAGCGTCGGAGGCGCGCTTTAACCAGGTCTTGTAACCTCCTGTCTTCAGCGTCCAACCTTCCGCTGGCATCCAATCACAGTAGAGCACCCGCCTCCAGAGTTTGTCATCTGGGGGGTCCCAGGAGCACCGCGAATTGGGAGCGTCCTTCTTCTGGCGGACTTCCACTAGGGTGTTAACTTGACCCGGGTCCTTCTTGGTTGCCTCGCGGCCCATTCGGACTACGACGATATCACCCGGCTGCAACGGCATGTCAGGTGGAACATAGAACCATACTGCCGTTCCTTCGTCCGTCGAAGGGTGGCAGCAGTAAACGCGTCCCATGGCGAGGCTCCCATCCCTGAAGTCAGAGTCTTGCAATCCCGATGCAAGTAGATGCTCCCGCTGGACTGTGAGCTTGAGGATTTCTTCACGGGTTGCTGTCTGCATCACCTGTGCGAGCCGCAGCGCTCCAGCTTCGTCCTTAGTCGGTGGGTACAGTTTTGAGGTCCCCGCGCGGGAGACAGTGCAAACAGAACAAATCGTCATAAACAACACTGTCACCCGCGACTTGGGGAACAGGCAGCGCCATGAACGCGAATTCGATCGGTCCCTTTCCAATCTTATTTTCCGCATTGAGTTCCCTCTCAGGGTACATGCTGCCATTTGCCTCGGTAGTGTCAACCTAAATCCTAAATTATTAGGGCAACCAGAAAAGTTGATCCTAGCGCCCGCAGCTGTTTATCAGGCTCTGACTCGAGATGCTGAATTGCATTATGTATCCACGATTGAAATGTTCAGATGACTCGAATATTCACCGGCCTTATCGTCATTCTGGCAATTGCAGCGACATTAATTCACTCGAATTTGTAAGTCGCAAATGGCGAGTAAACGCAATAGAGGCTGACATCACTCCGTATATTTCGCCGCACAATCCACAATTCTTTTTTCGTGACGAATGATTGGCGATACATTCAGGGTTGTTGGGAGCCGCTGATGGCGACGGTTACTTTTGCATCGTCAAGCAATTGGTCGAGTTGAGTGCGGTTTAACAGCTTGCCATTCACTACAACGGAATCGATCTTCCTGGTGTTCGAGATATCTACCAGAGGATCGGCACTGAGCAAAACAAGATTAGCTGTGTAGCCAGTCTCGACACGGCCCCAGATCTTCGATAAGCCCAACAAGACGGCGGGGTTCGTGGTGGCGGTTTCGAGTGCCTGCATTGGAGTCAGGCCAGCTTCAACAAACAGCTTGAGTTCATCGTGTAAGCTGAAACCCGGATAAGTGTACGGAATCGTGATGTCCGTTCCAGCCAGAAGACGGACGCCGAGCATCTGCGCACGATGGACTTCCTCCAGCATCTTTGCATACTCCCGCTTTCTCATCGCGATGTACTCTGGCGTCCGGTATTTCGTCAGCATCCCGTTCTCCGGTTTCCACCATTTCCGCTCCTCAGCCGAGACATACTGCATTCTCGGATCGATCTCTTCGTTCAGATCATCGATGAACGTAAGCGCTCGCTGTGTCACCAGAGTCGGAGTGATGAACGTATTGTTCCTGGCAAGCAATCTATAGGTTTCATCCGCGCGTTCCTGACTGAAGTGGTCAATCATCGCTGTTTCATCTCTCGCGATCTTTGCAGGAATCAGCGAGAAATTCTTTGTTTGGATCGCTTCCTGAAATGCCGACTGGTCCAGCCGCTGCTTAATGTACTCGTCCTCGATTGCAGACCCGCCTGCGAGTGCGATTCCGTGTTCAATCGTGCGCTGCCCAGCGTTCGACGCTTCCCTTACACTGATCGCACTGGGAATATGCCCTACGAATGGCAGGTCCAGTTTCTTTGCTTGCTCAGCAATCGCGAAGTACTCATCCCGCGAGAGCCCATCGTAGACCTTTATGAAGTCGGCGCCTTGTTGCCTGAGCGAACGCACCGCAGCGCGAGCCTCATCCGGAGTCTTCACGGACATAGTGAACTGGGGATTCGACCATGAATCGGGGCCGTCGACGATGGGGCCGCTCGCGACAATCTTAGGGCCTAGCCGCTGGCCTGCGGCAATGGCATCTCGCAGAGGAAACACCTCTTTGGCGACTCCGCCCATGTTGCGAATCCCGAGTACCCCATTTGCAACGTCCATCTTTAGGTCGCGGGCCGCATCACGGAAGTGAGAATGCATGTCCCATAATCCTGGGATGGCAAACTTCCCGGTGCCATTGATCACATTGGCAGAGGGGGACAACTTGAGATCCTTGGATGGGGCAACCAAGACGATATTGCGACTGCGGATCACAATGGTCATATCCGGTTGAGGCTTGCCGGCAGAGGGGTTGATGATCGTGACGTGTACGATCGCAATGTCGGCCGACTGCGCGAAAGCGGCCCTCGTGAATGAAAACAGTGCGACGAGCAACAACAAGCGGTACAGCGACTGAGTATGCAAACCCCGACCTCCTCTTGGATCTCGAGAACGGCAAATATCCCACATATCAGACACCGAGCGAGTGCAATTTATTCCAGCTTGGGGCCTTCATTAGCTCTCCGTGGATCGCTTCCGAGCGCCGCCGACAGTGGAAACTAGTTCAACCAAGTTCCTGGAGAATTAGTGCCAGTCGGAGGGGCTCATTGGATGACCGAAAGGCAGTACATCGAACGAATGGTGGACGCGCCCGTCGCATTCCACCAACGGGCTTCGAAGAAGTGACAGAAGGGGTTCCGGACGAATTGTCGGCGCAAACCGGAAGTTCTGGGAACCGAACTCGGGACCAGGATGGGGTCCGTGGACTTTTTCCAACCCACAACCCATAATTTGCGATTTCTGATGCGACTTCCGCGTAGTTTGGCAGTCCCCACGGTCTTGTAAGTTGTAAAGCCTAACCACGCTACTCTGCCAAGATAGCGTTCAAACGCGATGTGCAAAGGCTAAAAGACCGTCGTATCCCCATTGCTGACCTGGGTCGCTTGCTCACGAGGCGGGCTCTCCTCCTCTCATTTGCGGCCTCCTGCTTTGAGCCTCCTTCTGAAACAGATCGCTGAAGGACATTACCCCTAAACAATAATCCTCGGCCCAAAAAGACCAAAGGAGCGGCTTAAGAAGAAAAGAAGCCGCTAGGCGACCTCAGGATTGGCGTCTCGTGTCGATTAGCGTAAGCAGGGAGTTCAGCCGCCTTCCTTTGATGCGCGGGACCGGCCAAAGGGTTAGCGGATTGTCTCCAGTAGATCCGCAGGCTCAGCGTCCAGACCGTGGGCAAGTTTAACAATATTGAGCAAACTGACGTTCCGCTCACCTCGCTCAACACCGCCTACATAGTTTCGGTGCAGTTCGGCCATCTCCGCCAATTTCTCTTGGGACAGACCCAGACCAAGTCTAAGTTCGCGAACGCGCTTGCCGAAGAGAATACGTGGGTCTGGACGGGGCACGTACAAATAATGAGAATATGACCACTATGAGTCTACACACTATAAGTGTGATATCATTGATTCACTTTCGTTTTGCCCTTAACCGTCACGGTGATATTGACCATGACAAACAGCATAAGTTCAGTATGGTTTCCGCGATTTCGGCCAACTCAAGGGGCACGTGGTCGCTCTATTGATGCAGCGGCACCCAACGATCAATCCGCGATTGACCGTTCAGAGATGGCACCCGTGGGCCTGCTACCCGATCTCATTGAGGACCCGTCGATTGTTGCCGAAGCTAGCGACGAAGCGCTTATTGCGATGCTGGCCGAAGGCAGACAAGATGCAATTGGGTGCCTCTTTCGGCGATATGCCAGAACTATCCACGCTGTTGGAAGGCGCATCCTCCACGATCCGACTGAGGCGGAAGACCTTATTCAAGAGGTCTTTCTGTACGTTTTCAGGAAGTTTAAGGTATACGATCCATCCAAAGGCTCTGCACGGTCTTGGCTGATTCAAGTAGCATATTCGCAAGCCTTCATCCGTAGGAGAAAACTGAAAGCTCTGGGTTTTTACGAGGATGGCCTGCGTCAAAACGACAAACCCCAGTTTGCAGAATCTGACTATGACTACACAACATTAGGGGCGCTCTTCGGCCACAATCGCCTTAAGTCAATCCTAGAGGACCTTAGTAGCGACCAGGCGCGAGTTTTGAAACTTCATTTCTATGAAGGTTACACATTTGCGGAAATCGCTGAGAAGCTTGGTCAGACCTACGCGAACGTCCGAAACCATCACTATCGAGGCCTCGAAAAGCTCCGCAGATACCTGGCCGAAGACCAATTGAACAGGCGATAGTCCGTGTGTTATGAAATGAAATCCGATGGGAAGTCGAGGCATTTGAGCAATGGGCGCGCATGAGGAGTTTCTCGAACTTTGCGCTGCTGCGACCGCTGGCGAATTGAGCGCCGACGAACAAGTGAGACTAGATGCCCATCTGTCCGCGTGCCCCGAATGCCGCCTAGCAAGGAACGATTACGAAGCCGCAAGGCGAACAGTGGTGACAGCTTTAGCGCACGATCCGGCTCTGATGATGGGAGCAGAGGACGACTCCTGGTCTGTCGAAGACGCGGAAAAGAGGCTTTTCAGGCGGCTGGACCGAGAGCAGAAACAGGAGCAATCCGCCGCACCAGAACACGGCCGGGCTGAGGAACCGAAGGCAGGCCGCCGTTTCACCTACCGTCCGTCTCAAATCCATTGGCGCGAAGTATGGATGACATTCGCTGCGGCAGTGCTTCTCGCATTGGCGCTTGGCATCACCTTATACGGGACAGGCGGGAAGCGGGGCGCGGAAGTCGCGCAGCCAATTCCGGTGGCGCCCAATGAGTCGGCAGGCTCTCTCGAAGAGCAAGCCAGCGATGCGGGTCACGAACGAGCACAATTGGAGGCAAAACTCGCAGAGAACGCTAAGGTCATAGATGATTTGAAGGGGCAACTGTCCGAACAGGCCAAAGTCGTGAACTCGTTGAAATCCGTGGGGACCGCGCCGGGAGACTCTTCGGGAAGCGCACAAGGAGCCATCCGAGAAGTGGGTGATGCACGGGCCAGACGAGACGAGGAACTTGTAGCCGCACAGGCAAAACTCGCGGAGTTTCAAAAGATACTTGATGCAGCGACTGCACAGCGCGATGAGAATGCACGCAAGGCTGCTGTTCTAGAAGCCAAGGTTAACGAGTTGACCCAGCAAGTGAGGGA
>Ga0210403_10005711_pt1 | contig 10512 bp, 9 predicted proteins | sample IncBWC19MmetaG_FD_150863 | JGI IMG/M metagenome (GOLD analysis project Ga0210403, IMG submission 150863) | Forest soil microbial communities from Barre Woods Harvard Forest LTER site, Petersham, Massachusetts, United States - Inc-BW-C-19-M | ecosystem: Environmental > Terrestrial > Soil >... | reverse complement strand
TGTGACCACCCGCCGAGAGGGAATGAACCAAAGACTAACACTCCTCAGAAAACCTAATTCTGAGGCAAGGCTGCATATTGTGATCCAGAATTGATACCCGTAAAGAATAGGCCGACGCTTGCTGAGACCGTTTCCTCCCCGAGGTATCACTCTCGGGCCAGCGGCACGGGGTCTAGGGGCCGCGCTTCAATTTCCACTTTGGAGACTCACGTTGCGCGATCTAGCGTTACGCCAATCGGCGTAAGACCGTTACGCTTCCGCCCACTTGCATATTACGCTATTTAGCGTTACGCTAATCAGCGTAATATGGCGCCCCAAGAAAATCCTTTCGTTTTTGGCGAGATCATCGACGACGCGAATTTCGTCAACCGAACTGATGAACTCAGCCAGCTCGTCCGAGACTTGGCCGATGGCCAGAAAGTGTTCCTGTTGTCTCCACGACGCTTCGGAAAGAGCTCCCTCGTTGCTCTGGCGCTCCTGAAACTGAAGAAGAGACACATTCATACCGTCAACTTGACGGTGAGCAGCTACTCCAGCTACGCCCAATTCCTGGAAAAGTTTGCTGAGAAGGTGTTACGCGCTGCCGGTCCTTGGGAGCGGGTCAAAGACTGGGCTGCGCGATTTGGACGGCAGGTGAAGCCCGACGTCAGCATCAACATGGCGACTGGGGAGATCAGTCTGTCCCTTGGTAAGGGGGCGGGTTTTGATCCCACCCCGATCGCACCAGACGTTTTTGCGCTGCCGGGAGAGTTGACCAAAAACGCAGGATTTCGCATGGCGATATGCCTTGACGAATTTCAGCAGGTCTCCCAATTCAATGGAGGCTCGGTCGAAAATGCGATCAGGAACCAGGTTCAGGAGCAAAGAGAGGTGGGCTATGTTTTCGCGGGCTCTCAACCGTCGTTGATGGAGGACATGCTCTCTGCGAAACGTCCCTTTCATAAAGCCGGCCCTCAGGTGTTCCTAGACAAGATTCCAGCAAAAGACTGGAAGGACTTTATTACTCGTCACTTTCGCAAGAGAGGCAGGTCGCTTGACGAGCCGGGCCTAGAAACCCTGCTGGCTTCTGCCGACTTAATTCCCTATGACGTGCAGCGTATCGCGCATGAGCTTTGGGATTACGCGGAACTGAAGGATAAGCGCCAACTCGATGTCCTCGATGTGAAGGCCGTCATTGAAAGTCTGGTTACGAGCCAATCCACCTACTATGAGCTTCTCTGGGAGCAACTTTCCGCGCGGCAACGCGCAGCGCTACAAGCCATCGCTTACCGCGGGGCGTCCGAAATCTATTCCCAAGGCGTCCGCGAGGAGTTTCGCCTCGGACCAGCGTCCTCTGTTCAAAAAGCTCTTCAGTCGCTTGATTCAAGAGATATCCTGGATCGGTACAAGGGCAACTACTTCTTCCTCGACCCGCTGTTTCCATGCTGGATAAAAAAGAAGGGTGCCTAGCAAGCGGCTACGCCATTCGGCGTTACCCCAGGAAGCGTAATCAGGCGAACCAACCTTCAGGACCACCCCAGTCGCTTCGATCGTCCCGATTCCGAACGGGTCATGGACGCGTGAAACTGGAGAAGCTTGTCGTTGACAAGCGCCTTTAGTTGGCGTGGCGAGGCACAGGCTTCACCGTAAACGCACTCGTGCCGAAGCGCGGCTATCATCTTTCATTCTTGCGCGGAGTTTGTCAGCATGTATTCGTTTCATGCTGCCCCTTGCGCGTTTCGCGTGAGGCCCGTCGTATGGCGGTACGGAATGGATCACAGCGCACCACCACTGGCGCAGGGGATTCTGAGTGAGCGAATACCAGTACTACGATTTCCGGGCGATCCACCGGGAACGTGAAGAACTCGAAAAGTCCATCGCGCCTGAGGTTGGGCAGACTTTGGGCAGAGTTGCACTAAAAACGGTCAGTGAGCAAATGGTGCCCCCGCATGCACCTTTGCCTAACTAGTTTTCTCTTCTGTGGGTTGAGCGTGGTGCCGGGAGGGGGAGTCGAACCCCCAAGGGCCGAAGCCCGGCGGATTTTGAGTCCGCTGCGTCTGCCAGTTCCGCCATCCCGGCACTTCGTGGAAGTGCTTGATTTTACGACCTATTTCTGGCTCTATTCCTTTTTCATCCAAAACGACGAATGTGCAACTGTGTATGAAAGTGTGAAAGTTTTCGCGGATTTGCACAGTTCATTGTCACATTTTGCCGGGAAGCGCTTTGCCGACGATTCTCGGGCTAAGAGTCCATTGCCAAGTCATAAGAAAGCACCCGTACGAGATTCTACCACTCCGTTAGAGCTGCTATCTTTTGATTTCACGCGAAGCGGACGACTTCCCGTTCGAAAGAACAGCACCAGTACGAGCCAACGACTCAAGCAGTTCGAACTTTACAGGTCGTGGATATTTTTGCGCGTACAACAGAAGCTTCTCGCGATCGAGCTTGCGGAGGTCAAACTCGTCGGTGATTGCCTCAGTTCCCCCCTTTCGCGCCAAGTAAAACCAGTCCAGCAGAGCCTTCTCTGGTTCTGCAGTGTTGTACGTCCCGTATAGGGTTCTCCGTGCTTGGAACCCCCAATAGAGACTAGCTTTGATATGTCTGAACGTTATCGACACCGTGCGCGAACTGAACGATGCTGGTTCGCCGGTAGTAACGCCGGTGATCGAAACTGGCGTCTGTGAGCTTATGCCCGCTTCTCGAAGGACCGTTTGAAGCGAAACATATGATCGAGGCCGGAGAAGATTCACAAGCTCACGACCCGAGAAGTCTCGTGCAAGCAGGTTGATAAACCACTTCTTCGCAAAGTGTTCGATCATGCCTCTCTTCACAAGTCTGAGAAACGATCTTCTTACAACTAGCTCAGACATTCCCAAACGGCGGGCGATCTCATCCGACTTCAATAGTGGAGAGACCTTAGCTTCTTCCGATACGAATTTCGCCCAGTCGATACGTGATGTTTTCATTGTTTTAGCCACTCCGCGAATAGATCTCGCAGAGATTGCCGCAGTGGTTCGAATTCTTTTTCCGCAGGCTGTCGATACACCTTTTCGGGGAGATATTCGCGTAGTTCAGCCTCGCAGCGTTTAGGCGTCACTGCGACAATTCGTGCATTGATGAAGTTTGGATCTTCAAGCCGGTCCGAGACAACTCCATCTTCTAGATGGGATTTGAGGTTCCCATCCAATTCTGCTCCTGAGTCCTTCAAGACCGTAATATCAAAAGCGTCTCTACACTTAACGTTCTTCCTGCCCAGGAAGGCTTCGGCTTTGTGCAGCAGAAGCAAATTTCGGGTTGGGTACTTGACGATGGCGTCGTCCGTGAGGAACGACTGCTCAACAAGTTCGCTTTTTATGACTGTCGAAGTCCGCGAAACATCAATCGTGAACAAGGTTCGTTGATCTTTAGATTCCACCTTTATTTTGAGCAGATATTCGCTATCGGCAATTACGCTGATTGCCAAGGGAGCGAGCCCTAGCGCCTGTGCCACTTCGCCAAGCGCGGGCGATATGGAATCAATGACATTCTCGGCGTTCGGAGTTTCATCACAATTGGGGAAGAGATCGATGTCACCGGAATGCCTCTGACTTCCATAAAACAAGACGAGAGTTGCCCCACCGAAAAGCACAAACATGTCCCAAACTGGTGAAAACGCTATGCAGTGCCTCCTCGATAAGCACCAACACGGCGGCGGTTTCAGCTCGAAACCCTCAGTCTTCGAAGTTTTTCAAGCGTTCAGCAAGAGTCATCGGCGACAATAGACATTTATGGTACTAATTGTATTAACATCCATTACATTCGTAGCTAAATAGCGACATTTATGGTGTCCATATCCCAACAAAAATATATCTCATGTCAGCGATCACTGACATTCGGTTATGTCGTCGAACGTTGACATTTTGAGAGGTAGCACGCGGATTAGAACGCCAATCGACCTAGGAGCCGTCATACGCGACCGGCGGATGAAACTCGGTCTCGACCAAAAAACCCTAGCGACCTAGGTCGGCGTCAGCCGGCAATGGATCGTTGACGCGTTGACGTAGAGAAGGGCAAGCCCCGTGCCCCGATATCCCTCGTCTTGCGGACGGTCGAGGCTCTGGGAATCCATCTGACAGACAGCCGACGATCAGGGAAAAACGAAGCGGCGACCAGGCCCGCCTCCGGTCGATATTGACTCGATCATCGCTTCCGCGCGTGAGAAACGAAAATGACCACGGAACTGATCGCCATTCTGGACGGGAGAGGAATGGGACGCATCGTCCGTGACAAGCGAGCACGGCTGACCTTCACGTATAACCTAGAGTGGCGCACGACCGAGAACGCTTATCCACTTTCGATCTCCATGCCCACAGCTCTCGCGCAGCAGTCGTTTGTTCCAAGATGAATTTTCAGGAAGGCACATTTTCGCCTCTTCGATTCGCACCCTACCGTTATCAAGGATCGCAGCATCAGGGACACGTTTTACTTTCGGGAGACCATGGGCTGCGAAACTCGCATGAGGAAAGAGCCGATTGCGCGAAACCGATCACGGGTGAAGTCCACGTCGCGACTCAAGAACCGCGGTGGAACGGGACCGCATTCTGGAATCGCTACACTGCCCTGATTGGACCGGGGTACTGCGACACCGCGGAGTCGACGGTCAGCAGCGTAACCCCCTCGACAGTCGCTTGTGCCACTAAGATCCTATCGAAGGGATCCTTGCGAATCGGTGGCAAGCTATCGATGGCAACGACGTGATCGCTGATGATTGGCAACTCGCCGTACCCGTTATCCAATAGACCGCGTCGCAGGAGACGCGCATCAACCTTAAAATCTTTCCGTCCTAACCCGCGTTTAATCGCTACTTCCCATAAACTAGCCGCGCTGAAGAGAAGATCGTTGTCCGGATTGTCGATCAGGGCGCGAGCTTGTTTTGAGAGGCGGCGGGGTTCGGCGGCAGCCCAGAGGAGTAGCTGTGTATCCAGTAAAAATTTCATGCGCCACCGCCGAACATTTGCTCAATCTCCTCCTTGCCCATCCGGTCAAAGTCGTCCGGCACAGAGATCTGCCCCGCCATGAAACCGAGCCGCCGCACTTGAGCGCCGGTTGGAGCGCTAAGGGCGGTGACCTTTACGACGGGTTTGCCGGCCTTGGCGATGACAAACGACTCGCCCTTTGACGCCTCTTCTATGAGTTTCGAGAGCTGCGTTTTCGCCTCGTGAATGTTCACTGTTTTCATAATTTCTAGCCTAAACTAAGTCTAATTAGTTTAGTCTAGCATGAACGTCGTTGGGTCGCAAATAACGACTACCGATCTATCGCAGCGTTGCTGAACCTAGTGATTTGGACAAAACAGGGGGCATGGTGTCCGCGTTGGGAAAATCGGGGTAGATTCAAGTTGTCAAGATCGGCCGGATGCCCACATTTGACTTTTTTCAAGCGCTCGTCGTAACGCGACGCGCCTGGAACGGTAAGCCAAGCGCGAGGCCTACGAAAACTTATCTCGCGAACAATCCGCACAATGTTCTCTCGTTTGGTCTATCTATAGACGCGGTGCGTGGCAGGCACGGTGAGGATTTCGATGGGTAAGGAGGCTCTTGGAGTGGCTGGACGCTGGACGAGGCGATCACTCCCAAAAGCGACTGTGGCTGAACCGTGGCTGACACCCTGCCGAAAACACGTGCCAGAACCGCACAAGCCAAACAGGCCACTTAGACCTAAGTCCAAGTTTCTACAATAAGATTGGAAAAATGGAAATCCGACCAGAGTTTTTTGAGTCCGCTGAGTCTGCCAGTTCCGCCATCCCGGCTGAGGTGGCAAGTGACTGAGAATAAAGCTTAATTCACTTTTGTCCCGTTGTCATCTGCACCATTTTTGGTGCCCTATGGCGGTTCTATGGCTGAACTCCTTTGCTTGATGCTCGATTCGCCCTAACAGGCGCGTTTGGCGCGTTTTGACCCAGTTGACTCAATAGATGACTATGGTTATCATAAAGGTCATCTGAGAGATCCGGATCTATGAATGAAATCTCCATTTCGGAATTTAAGGCTAAGTGCCTGGGCCTGATCGACGAGGTTCAGAAGACGCGCCAACCTCTACGCATTACGCGTCGTGGGAAACCTGTGGCGGAAGTGATTCCAGCCGGTCCTGATCACACACGTAAATTCGTGGGTGATCTGGTTGGCACAGGGAAGATTGTCGGCGACATCGTGGGGCATGTTCTCGATGTTAAGGACATGGAGGCGTACCGGGATTGAGGCTTCTTCTAGATACGCATATTTGGCTCTGGAGCAAGTTGGAGCCGAAGCGCTTGGGACGGCGGGTGAACAACGAACTTTCCAACGTGAACAATGAACTCTGGCTGTCCTCAGTGAGTGTGTGGGAGGCACTGGTGTTGATGCAGAAGGGCCGAGTTCAGGTTGAGAATCCGTTCGGCTGGGTGAAGCGGGCTAGAGAGCAGTTGAGAGAGGCACCCTTGACGGCCGAGATGGTCGAGATAGGCTTGGCATTGGGCCTTCCCCACGCTGACCCAGCAGACCGGTTCTTGGCGGCAACGGCAAAGGTCCTCGATCTGACACTAGTCACAGCAGATGAGAATCTGCTGAATTTGAGCGAGATCGTGACTCTCCCAAACCGTTAGCCTTCTCCGATTGCTGGGCGGGTCGCTTACGCAGCGGCGAATTCCCAGATGTTGAATTTCTGCGCGGACCGTAGATCGCCTCTCCGAGCTTCTTCGATTCCTTCTCCATCCACTTCGCGATCTGCTGCCGCGTTTTGGCACGGTGAGGATTTCGTTGGTAAGGGTGGCTCTTGGGGTGGCTGGAAGAGTCGATCACTTGCTAAAGCGACTGTGGCTGTACTGTGGCTGACACCCTGCCAAAATACATAACGTGCCCGTGAAGCGCTTTGCCGGCGATTCCCGGGCCAAGAGTCCATTGCCAAGCCATTTATTTACTTGAACTTATGAGGTTTCAGCATCCGCTTTTGAGTCCGGACATGGTGCTAGAACGAATAGCGCAAGGCAAACTCCATCACCCGCGGATTAGAGAGTGTCGAACTGAAATTGCCGAAGCTGGTGGAGGAATATAACGCGGTGTTGCCGTTGATCTGCATGGTGCCCACATCGAAGCGGGGCGTATTGGTGACGTTGAACACTTCCCAGGTGAATCGTACGGATTGGCGCTCGCCGATTTGCCAGTTCTTGGCCAGGCCGGAGTCAAGGTTGAAGGTGCCCGGTCCGCGCAGCCAGTTGCGTGAGCCGCCTTCTCCCGGATAGGCAGGCCGCACCAGGTTGATAGCGGCATTCGGGTTCGTGGGGTCGGTGATTCCGGGGTCCTTGAAAACGTTGGGTCCCGTGCCTCCACTGGCTTGGGCAACGATAAAGCTGCCGGTCTGCGGTTTCCGTGAGCTCACAGGAACAACAGGAGACTCAAGGTCAAAATTCGTCGACCACGCCGGACTGAATTCGGTGAAGGGATATCCCGTGGACCAGCGCCACAGCCCCGAAATTGTCCAACCGCTGAGCATTGCGTTCGCAAAACGACCCATGCCAGATCCGAATCGCTTTCCGTGTCCGATGGGGAACTCATAAATCCAGTTGGCGTTGAGCTGATGAGTGGCGTCAAAGTCTGAAACCGCGCGATTCTGATTGGGCGCCCACGAGTTGATCACCTGGCTGCTGCCGAAACCGATTCCCTCGTCAAGACTGATGCGCTCCGCGTTAGAGCCAAGGTCGATGGACTTTGAGTAGGTGTAGTTCAGATCGAACTCGAGTCCGTTGGCGCGATGCCGCAAGCTGAACTGCCCCGAGTTGTAAGCGCTGTTGCCGGTGCTCCTCCACGCGTAAAGCGAAGAGAACTGCGGAGTGTAAAAAGCGTACGGAGTTACCGCGCCATTGATCGTGGCGCACGAGGGATAGCAATTCCCCGCCGGCCAGCCGGCCACTACGCCCGGCACGTCGGCCTGCTCGAGAGCGGTGGTTTCGTTCCCGGCATTTTCGCAGAACAGGTCGTACATGGCTTGCGTCGCGGTTACATGCGCGGGAGCCGTTCCGAGGCAAGGCGTCCCAAAGCCAACGGTGGACCCGCCAATCTGCGTCGAGGAAGGACCGGCGGCGCCCGGATACATATTCTCCCAGTAAGGAATCGGTTGCACATTCTGAATGGGAACACCCGCGTAATACTGCCTGGCTAGCGCCTGCGCCGCCTGGAAATAGCTGGTGCTGCTCTTGGGATCAAAGATATTGGTCGGTTCGGCGAGATCTTCTTCCTGCAACAGGCGGTGCGCGAAGCGGCCAACGTAGGATGCCTCGAGAACAAAGCTGTGGGGCAATTCACGCGTGATTGAAAAATCGATCACGTGCGAATACGGAGTTTTGAGTTTGTCATCAAGACCGTAGTAGATGGCGAATCCACCGTCAGCAACGCCCAGCGGAGGCGTAACTGGAAATGGGCCCCTGGGAGCCGCTTCCACGACGGGGCAGTTTTTCGCGCAGTTGCCGGTAGGAGACTGACTGATGGTGGGGATGGTATTCAGTCCAGAGTAGCGCGCCGATCCGTCCACGGTCTGGACGCCAGCAGCGTTCGTAATGGCGGTCGTCAGACCGAAGCTTCCGTTGCGGTCGAAGGTATTGGTAATGCCTTCGCCAAAGTGATCGAAGTAAAGTCCGTAGCCGGCGCGGATGGAAGTTTTTCCGGCCCCGCCCAGAAGCCGCTTTCCCCAGCCGCTGTCGCTGCTGGGTGAATAGGCGAATGCGAGGCGGGGCGCAATGTCTTTGTGATCCCATGCCCAGTAGGGCTGCTTACCGTTCGCCTGCCCGGAGAGTGCAAAGCCAATCACAGGATCATAGACCTGGCCCTTCACCATGGCTTGTCCGCGCGACCGAAACCAATCGTTCAAGCTTATCGTGGGGGCGACCTGTGTGCCGGTCGTTTCGTAGGGAGGTTGCAGCAGGGTATAGCGCAAACCATAGGTAAGCGTCAGGTTCGGCTTAACGCGCCATTGATCCTGGCCATAAAACTCGATCTCATGCGCACGGAAGTGGCGCGAAACCAGGCTGCCTTCAGGGACTACAGAGAGATCCTTGGTGAGCTGATAGTTGGAGCCGATTTGCGTGACAAGACCCGCCAGCGCAACCATCGCGAAGTCATAGCTCGCGCCGAAGTAGGAATCAACCTGTGGGAAGCCGAAAGCCCCGGGATCGAGGCTGATTCCCTTACCCGCGATCGCGGAAGTAGACAGCCAATAAGCGTTGGTAATCGCGCCAAAGAATGACTGCGCATTGGATGCGCGCTCGTTGTCGATCTGGCGCAGGTTCCCGCCAAACTGCAGGGTGTGGTTGCCCTTTACTTTGGTGATGTCGTCGGCCCAGTTCTGGACTGGGACCTCGGTGTTGATGGTGGGGGTCTCGCCGGTCAGATTATCCATCCCACGAAATTGAATGAAGTGTTCGGTCTGCAGGCCGGACTGATCGAGTCCCTGGCGGGTATAGCCGAAGCGGAAATTGTTGATGAGCGTGCTGCTGAAGGTCGCCGTGTAGCCTGCGGTCAGGCTTTTGCTATTGGTGTGCAGGATCTGTCCTGCTGGCTGCCCGGGGAATTGCGCTCCCCCGTCTTGGGAGATGGTGCCGTCTCCGTAGGTGCCGAGCGGAAGAGACCGCTCCGCTTCGTTATCGTTGTTCAACACGCCGCGCACGAACAGACGATGATTCCCGTTCGCGGTCAGGTTGTAATCCAGTTTGGTTACGTAGGCATCTTGCTTCGAGGGCACGGGCGATGCGAACGTGAATCCACGGAAGTCGAGGCCATCACCCACAGTGTCGGTGTTGGGGAGCGGGTATTGGTTGAAGAGAGCGGCCGGATTGCCGCCGCTGATGTTTGCCAGCAGCGGATTCGCTCCCGGGCCCAGCGGACAACTGCCCAGGCTCGAACAATTCGGGTCCATGCTGGCAATTTGCGCCGCCGTCAAGGTTTCCACTCCGCTGGTTGGACAGGCCGGATCTTCCGTACAGGGATAACTGATGATCCCGTCGCGAAGACTTGCGCTGGGCACCACGCGCGTGGCTTGCAGGTCTTCGCGTTTGCGCTGCCCTTCGTAAGCCGCAAAGAAAAACAGGCGGTCTTTGATAATGGGGCCGCCTATGTTTGCCCCGAAGGTGTTGCGCAGCAAGAACGGCGCCGTGTTCGGTTCATCCGACTGAATCTCAGACGCCTTGTTGAACCAGTCGTTCCCGGTGGTGAACGTAGGCCGGTAATATTCGTAGAATGAACCGTGGATGCTATTGGTGCCGCTCTTGGTCACCAATGACACTTGCCCACCCGAGGAACGACCCGAGCCGGCATCCGAGTTGCTGGTCGTGACTTTGAACTCTTCGAGCGAATCCAGGGGAACGCGTACGGCGCCTTGAAAGGCGGTGCCCAGCAGCTGGTCGTTATTGTCGACCCCGTCGAGCGTGACGTTGGTCTGGTCGCTGCGCGCGCCGTTGACCGATCCGCTGCGGCTGTCCGACGCGCTGGCGATTCGGCTGCTGTTCCCGGTAAACACCACGCCCGGCTG
>Ga0210403_10005710_pt1 | contig 10512 bp, 9 predicted proteins | sample IncBWC19MmetaG_FD_150863 | JGI IMG/M metagenome (GOLD analysis project Ga0210403, IMG submission 150863) | Forest soil microbial communities from Barre Woods Harvard Forest LTER site, Petersham, Massachusetts, United States - Inc-BW-C-19-M | ecosystem: Environmental > Terrestrial > Soil >... | reverse complement strand
GGTGGACGTGACCGGGATCGAACCGGCGACCCCCTGCTTGCAAAGCAGGTGCTCTCCCAGCTGAGCTACACGCCCACCGTTGCTACACCTCTATTTTAGGACACTTTCCGAAGGTGCGCATCTCCGATCGGTGTGCAGGTAAACCGGGCAGTACTGTGTTCGGCTATTTCCAGGCGCCCAGCTGGCGGCGCAGCAGGAGCAACTCTCCGAGGTGGTAGGCGTTGTGGTCGGCCACGAGCAGCGCTTCGCGCAAAACTGTTTGGCCGTCGCCGTGTGGGAGCGGGGCGAAGAAATCCGTGGATTTGCTTTCCACAATCTGGATCATTGCTTTCAAATCAGAGCGAAACGCGGCCACGCTTTTGTTCCAGGCTTTGCTGTCGGGTGGAGCCTGCGTCTTTGGCCAATACCCGGCGGGGAATTCCGGAGAGACGTGCTTGGGGTTGCGCGTGAACTCGACGATGTCCCACTGGGCGATGCGCATGTGCTCCAGGACTTCCCACGGGGAATGCGCCGCGCCCTCCGGCTTTTTCCCCTGCAGATTCGCCGGCCAGTCTTTCACCGCGCTCTCAAAATCGATGTGGGCCTGGCCGCCATTCAGAAGTTCCACCAAATGTTCCGGCAATGACCTTTGTTTTTTCATGTGTTCCACCTTCTATGCTTCGCCGTAAAGACCGATGGCGCCCTTTTCAGAGTTGACGGCCGAACTTAGCCCGCGCCGCTCGTTGCTGCTCTCCGGGCCCTCCATGATAGCCGGGATTCGCAGGACGAATGGTCCCCGGAAGGGGATCGCTCTTGCAGATGGGTTGGGTGCGGCACTCATCACAGAATGTTCTTAAAAGATTGATGAAGAATTTACGAGGGATGTGTTCCCTTACTGGGTGCCCCCGCCCGCGCACGCCAGGGCAAGAAAGCTAAATTCGAGGAGCAACATCCATGAGATTCAGGCAGTTTTTCCGAGCGGCGCTATTCCTGCCGCTGATTCTGGGATTGCTGGCAGTGGCGCATGCCAATGCCGACGGCAACATGAAAAAAGTGAAACATGTGGTTGTGATCATGCAGGAAAACCACTCGTTCGATAACTACTTTGGGGCGTTGGCTTACGCGCCGGGCAGCCCTTACCATAGGGGCCTTTTTGGGTGCCGAGATGGAGACCACTCTTGCGTCGACGGCCTGACCTGCGTGCCGGACAATAGCGGCGGCTTGCATTGCTACAACGCTAACCGGGATGACGACGGGTCGCTGGTCTCCGTCTTTCATGATTCGCGGCGCTGCGCTTCGCCCGACCTGGATCATTCGTGGCTGGGAACCCATCAGGAGATGAATTTCCTCAACCCAAACGGCACGCGCCGATTTTCGCTGAGCGACGGGTTTGTCCGCGTGAACGACAAGACGGAGCAAATTGACAATGGGATCGAGAATCGCACCGATGACCAGACCATGGGGTTTTATACCCAGGAAGACATCCCTTTCTATTACAGCCTCGCAAGCAATTTCGCGATCAACGACCGCTACTTCGCGTCCGTGCTTGGCCCGACGTTTCCGAACCGTTCTTACCTCCTGGCAGCCACTTCGTTTGGTCATCTGACGACCAGCGACACGTTTGCACCTCCAGGGGGCTACAAGCCCATCACCGGCACAATTCTGGACCTGCTGGAGAAAAACAACGTGAGCTGGGCCGATTATTTCCAGGACGCGCCTCAGGCAGCCACTTTCCGTTTGTTCAGTGCAACTGGTATCGATCCCCACTTCTTTCCGCTCCCGGTGTTTTTGCAGCAGGCCGCTGGCGCGCCCAACCTGCCGCCTCTGCCAAGCGTATCTTTTGTGGATCCGAATTTCGGCTTATTCGGCATCGCGCACGAGAATGACGAACATCCGCCAACCGATATCCAGCGCGGACAAGCATACGTCTCCCAAGTGGTGAACGCGCTGCGCAACGGCCCGTACTGGCAGGACACGGTTATTTTCATCACCTATGACGAGCACGGCGGCTACTTCGACCACGTGGCTCCTCCGGCGGCCCGGCAGGAATCTTCGCGGACACCGGACGGCATTTTCCCTGGACAGTGCGCAGACCTTTCGAACCCTCCGCTAAGCCTTCAGCCTGGTGCGGGAGCGGAGTGCACGCACAATCCTCTAAGTGCGACAGATACAACCGTAAACGACGCCGCGGCGCTTTGCCCGAAGTTCGCTGCCGATCCGACGGGCCCATTCCCGGCAGACTGCGCGTCATTTGACCAGTTGGGCGTGCGTGTGCCGTTCATGGCCGTGTCGCCGTTTTCAAAACCTCACTACGTTTCGCACACGGTGGGCGATCACGCATCCATTCTGGCGTTCATTGAGAAGCGGCTTTTGAGCACCGACGCGACCAATGGCGGCGATGACGAGGACAACGCAGAGGTCACCCGGCAGTTCCTGACGCTGCGCGACAAGCACGCGCACACGTTGGAGGATCTCTTCGATTTTGACGGTTCTCCCTCGCTGAATACCGGGATTGCCCTTGCGGCCCCTCCGGCGCAGGATTGCACGCCCAAGTAGCAGACGGGCGCGACAAGAATGGGCCGAAGGGTTTGAACAGAGAGGTTGCAGAGAAGCCTTGAAGTTCGCTGGAACGCGGCTCATGCGCTGAGTCCAAAAGTAATCAGGAACCCGCCGGAAAAACGAGAGAAAGCTCCCCACGTGCGAAGATGACACGTGGGGAGCTCGAGTGCTCTCGTTCAGGACGAACCTTATTTGTTAATCGTGATCCGGGTGGCTATGGCGCCAGTTCCAGTAATGGTGCTGGTAGCTATGCTTCCGGTGCTCGTACGCAACGTACGAGTCGCGGCGTTGCTGCTGGTAGTTCCGATAGGCACGATCTTCGCGGTCATCCCAGTTGTGGTAGTCGTGGTGATGTGAGTCGTAGACGCGAATCTGAACCCCGGCATCCTGCGCCGCCGCGGCCACGATGGGACCGCTGATTGCGAGGGCAGCCGTCAGGAACAGCCCGCTTAGAAGTAGATTTGTGCGTTGCATATGATGTTCTCCAGACCGCAATCCCTGGATTCTCGATATTGAAATCACGGTTGACACCACTATGCGCTTTGCACTGATGGAAAGATGCCCTATACAGGACACCTTGGGAAGAGAACAATTGTGGCGGTTTGGACGTGGTTTCGAGCGAAACTAGCCCGAGATCAGGCACCAACCCCAAGAAGTGGAAAAAGCGTCCGCCGTTCGCAGCAACCCGCAAAATAGGTCCGCCGGTAAACGAAGAGTGGAGCGTCTTCCGAGGCGGCGACAAGCCTACATTTTTTTGGCGTAGTGGTCGCCGAAGAAATCGTGCGCATTCCACGCGGGACGCGCCGGATCCTGGGTGATCAGCCAGCCACAGAGGTAGGCGAACTGCGCGTATTTGACGGCCTGATTGAAATCGAGGCCCGGCTGCTGCATATCGTCTTGTGGCTGGTGATACCGGGTGGCTTCCCAATCCTTGAAGATAGCCGAGGGATCGATCTTCGGGTCGTTGGACTTGAATCCCGCCACTAGAAAAACGGCGGGAACGCCCTGCCTCACGAAAGAGTATTGATCGCTGCGAATGAAGATGACTTCTTCGGGCATGGGATCGGGACTTATGCCAAGGTGCAGGCGCTCGGCGGCGCGCTTGACGACTCCGTCGAGCGTCGAATGTTCGGCGCCAAATGGAATAATATCCAGCAACGGCCAAAGCATCTGGTCCTCGTCCATGTTGACGTTCGCGACGATGGCGTCTTTGCTGACGGTTGGATAGTGAGCGAAATAATCGGAGCCGAGCAAGCCGGCTTCCTCTCCGGTGACAGCCACGAAGAGGATAGAGCGCTTCGGGCGCGGATTCATTTTCGAAAAAGCGCGGGCAACTTCGAGAAGGATAGCGCAGCCGGAAGCATTGTCAAGCGCGCCGTTGTAGATGCTGTCGCCCTTAACGGGCTCACCAATGCCCAGGTGATCGAGGTGCGCGCTGTAAACGAGGTATTCGTTCTTGAGCGCCGGGTCGCTGCCTTCGAGCTTTGCCACCACATTGTGGCTGCTGACATCCTCGAGCTTGGCCTGCCGGTGGATTTTGGCTGACAACGGAAGCGGAAACGCTAGCGACTTCCCTTCCTTGGCGGCCTGAAACACTTCTTCCGGAGTGTGGCCGCTGCCAACAAAAAGCTGCTTGCTGGCTTCGAGGCTTAGGATGGCTCCGCCGTGCAGTTGGGGGAAGTAATCATTCGGCAGACCCTCTTTGGTCAGCCAGCGGAATGCCGGGCGTGAAAGATCCCTGACTTGTTCCTTGAATGGATAGAGGCCCTCGAGGACGGGATCGATGACCACAATGAGCCCAACGGCGCCGTGGGCGGAGGCGTTGGCGATTTTCTGCTCGGAGGAAGAGTAGTGGGCTTTGAGCGAGGATTCGAAATTCGGCGCTTCGGAGACCATCGCAACGATCTTGCCCTTGGCATCGATGCCTTTATAGTCGTCGTAATTCTGCTCGGGCGCCGTCACGCCGAATCCGACGTACACAACTGGAGCCTCGACCGAGGTTTCCTTGCGCGCGGGATCGCCAGGGGCGAGGAAATCCTTGCGGGAGACAAGAGTTTCCGATTTTCCGTTGCGGATCAGCGACAGCGTGGTGTTCGGCTCGTCCGGGCGCACCGAGCGCAGCGGAACATTCTGAAGATACGTTCCGGCGTCGCCGACGGGAGTGAGCCCCATCGATTCAAATTCCGTGGCCATGTACCTGGCTGCGATTTCATAGCCGCGCGAGTCAGTTCCGCGGCCTTCGAGTAGATCATCGGCAAGGAAATTCATGTGGGCGCGAATGGCTTCCGGGCGGATGGATTCCATGGCGTCTTCCGATGGATCAGCGGATGCCTGGGCCGATCCAGCAGGCAAACCCAGAGCCAACGCAAGAGCCGCGCACACCAGATGTTTGAAAAGATTTGGCATGAAGGACACCCTTCTGAGTTACGTATGAAATTTACCGCTAGACAGCGTATGCAGAGCTTGGACGGGTGTCAAATGGACGTGGTGAGCAGCGATTTGCAGCCAGTTATGGGGAGACTGCGGGGAGGGATCAGGAGGCGTCGGGTGGCTCCGGGTGAATGGTGACGCGTGAGATTTGCGGGAAGCGTTCCTTGACGCTGTCTTCGAGAGCGGCGGTGACATCGTGCACGCGGGTGATGGAGAGGTCGCCTTTCATCACGCAGTGGCAGGAAACGAGGATGTGGTGCTCGACCTGGCGGACTCGAACATCGTGGCAATTGATGAGCTCGTCGTAGGTGCTGGGCATGCCGTTGAGGAAGGATTCCACGGACATTTCCAGCTGGCGCATCTCGCCGGCGCGGGTGTCGGGCGTGGCGATGTGGCGGCCGAGCGGCTCGATGTGAATGTTGACGTCGACATCGCCCTTGCCGAGTTCCCGGATACCGTCTTCGAGTTCCGTGGCGCGGCGGTGGGCTTCGCGGAGGCTTAGGTTTTCGTCCACTTCGAGGTGCAGTTCGACGAAGAGGTGGCTGTCCTGCTGCGAGGCGGTGACGTCGTGCACAGCGAGGCCGAGGCGGAGAGCGACAGCACGGACGGATTCGAACAGTGTCTCATCGCGAGGGGCGCGAGGTTCGGCGTGGACGATGACGTCCGCGGGAACGATCTGGGCGATGCGCTTTTCGATTTTGTCGGTGAGGGCGTGGACCTGTTCGAGATTGGCGGTTCGCGCGACGCTGACGGTCGTCAACGAAGTAGCGGTTGCCGGCGCGGCGGAGGCGCACGCGCTCCACGTGGAGAACGCCGTCAATATTTCCGACCTCGGTAACGAGCTGATCCTGCAGCCCCGCGGGAGCGGCGTCGAGAAGTGCGTCCAGGGTGCGGCGGCCGAGTTGTGAACCGACCCAGAGAATCACCCCTGCAACGGCAAGACCGGCGAGCGAGTCGGCGTAAGCAAGCCAAGGAAGGTTCCAGACATTGCCTGCCCAAACGAGCGCGACACCAAGGATGACCACAATCGTGCTCCACACATCCGTCGAAAAATGCAGGGCGTCGGCTTCGAGGGCTTCGCTGGAGTAGCGCTTGGCGACGACATTTAGCGTGCGGGCGCGGGTCATGTCAATCGAGAGGGCCACGAGCAATATCAGGATGGCGGTGACGCTCGGCTGGATATGGACCGAGCGGAAAAAGAGGCGATGGAAGGCTTCGTAAACGATGTAAACGGCAGTAAGGATGAGGAGGCCCGTCTCGATGAATGCGGAGAAATTTTCAAACTTGCCGTGGCCGTAGGGGTGGCGCTCGTCCGCCGGTTGGTCGGAGACGCGCACGGAGAGAAAGGTGATGACGGCGGCGACGAGGTCGAGGCCGGAGTGCAGCGCCTCAGACAGGATGCCAAGGCTGTCGGTGCGAATGACCAGGAAGGTTTTCAGGCAAAGCAGGACCGCGGCGGAACCAATGCTCAGCAGGGCGGCGCGCTTCTTTTCCTGGATGGCGGTCTGCAGGCCTCGGGAAAGGACCATGAACTAAGACTACAACATGTGGCGCGAGTCTGCCGCACGGGGAGTTGAGAGAGCGTGATCCGTGGCCCGTGTTCCGTGAGTAAAAGGAAGAGCGCTAAGTGGACTCGTCGAGCAAGATTTGAGGTTGAGGTTCTTCGGGCATCTCCGGTAAAACCCACCGGAGTCCAAACCCCGGACCTTATCGGATGCCCTCAGAATGACAGATGTGTTCCTTAGACGTTTTTCCTTTGGGCAACTTCTGCGCCTCGCTCAGGATTTCTTTGCGGGGAGGAAGCGGAGAGACGCGGAATTCATGCAGTAGCGCAGACCGGTGGGACGGGGACCGTCGTCGAAAACGTGGCCGAGGTGCGCGTCGCAAAGGCGGCAGGAGACTTCGTCACGGGACATGCCGAGACTGTTATCGCTGGAAACGAAAATATTTTCCTTGGCGATGGGCGCCCAGAAGCTGGGCCAGCCGGTGCCCGATTCGAACTTGGTGTCCGAGGTGAACAGGGCGTTGTCGCAGCAGATGCAGCGATACAACCCCTTGGCGTGATTTTCGAAGTAGGCATTCTGGAACGGACGTTCCGTGCCGGCATGGCGGGTGACGCGATACTGCTCGGGATCGAGCAGCTTGCGCCATTCTTCGTCTGTCTTCACCACTTTCGTAAGCGTAACCACACCGAGTTTTTTCCCTGCATCGTCAAATTGAACGATTTTCAGCGGGCCGCTGTTGGTGTCGGCGGAGACCAGCGAGGAAGGAGTGGATAGTTCGCGGCGCACGGTCCACAGCATCAGCGAACCTCCAGCCAAACCACCCAATCCAGCAAGAAAAGCGCGGCGTTTGGATTCCATGGAAAAACCTCCGAATGGCAGAACGAGGCGGTCCATAGGGACCAACCCTGCCACATGCGAGTGATGCGCGCGGAAAAGGTTACAACGAGCCCTTGGCGCTCATGGGAGGCTCGGGAAGCAGCGGCAGGTGCTTGGGTTCGCCACGCGCCCCGCGCACTTCCACTTCCTCAAAGAGCAGCGAAGGAGCGACGACGGAAGCGGGCAAGCCGTTCTGCGCGGTGCCGAAGGCAGCCAGCGCCGTGCCGGCAACTCCGGCAGTCTGGTTCTGCATGTAATTGAAGACCACGCTGTCGTTGCCGATGCCTTCGATGTTGCGCAGCATGCGCGGGCTGAAGCCGCTGATGCGCGCGCCGCGGACGATCTCTTCGTGGCCATCGGACGGATAAATTTTGTAGACGACGAGCGGAAGTCGATCCGTGGCCGCGTTGCCGCCAAAGCTGGCCAGGAGTTCGCTGAAATCTTCCTGGTGCAGCAGGCTGAGGGAGGGGTTGTCCATCTGGCGGACCACCATGCAGTATTCAAGCTTTTCCGCGCGGCAGGAGTCGAGGAACTTTTTCTTCAAATCTTCTTTCGAAAGAGCTTCCGAGGAGGAAAAGAAAAGATTGCTCATCACCGGCCTGGCGTCGCTGAGGAACGAGCTGCGCCCATGGCCATTGGACTTTTCGGAATCCGGGCCGGGACGGCGAGACATCAGAAGATTCTTGAGCTTGCCCTCATCCACAACCGTGACCTTTTCGCCGGGAACACCTTCCTGATCGATGGCGTAGCCGCCGACGAGCAAAGCGCCTTTGTAATCCGTGGCGGCAGGATTATCGAGGAGGGTTACGCCCGCGGGAAGCACGCGCGTGCCAACCTTGCCGCTCCAATCGCTGCGCCCGCCGAGGCTGCTCATCAACTGCTCGACAACAGGCTGAAACGCGAGAGGAGGCCGCGCTCCGCTGAGCGAAGGAGTAAGCGTTTCCGCGAGAAGTGCAGCCGCTGCGCGAGGTTCGAAAAGCACAGGGCCGGTGTAATCGGGCGCGGGCGGTGCAGCGCGCATGCCCATCAGTTCCGTGCCGGCGACATTCAGCGCCTTCCGGACTGCATCCGGTGTGGGGAGATCCGCGGGCCGCGGCGCATACGTCGCGTAAAAATTGTTCACTTGCATGCCATCATTGGCAAGCGAACTGAGCCCCGATTCGATCGCGGCGAAAGAATGATTCGCGCGGATTTCCGTGCCTTCGCTGGTGAGCAGGTACTCGGTCATGAACACGAGATAATAGGTGACCCGCGACTCATAAATCTGCGGGAATGCTCGGAGCGCCGCGGAAGAGTCGCGGGCCTCCTGATCCCAATTGCGGCTGGTCCAGTCCGAAGCGACGAGAGGCTCGATATGCTTCACCGGTTCGACGCGCGCGAAATCATCGATGTCCGACGGCCGCGCCAGGCTGCTGAGATAGGCCTGCTTGCGCGAGTAGGTTTCCACCGCTTCTTTGAATGCCTGGTCGGTGGCGATCCAGAGATCCTGGCGGAGAGAATCGTAATCGCGATCGATGCCAACCGTACCGGAGGGGCCGATGAAACCGCGGAAGCCGTCTTCGCTGATAAAGTTGGAGCTGTCGAGCTTGTAATCGCCAACCCGCGCGGAGACATTCATCACCCGGCTGCGATTGTGCGCGGAGGTGACCAGGGCACCGTATTCGGCAACCACTTCGCGAATATCCATGTCGAGAAGCCGGTACTCGATGTAATAGGGCCGCACGGGCTTATCGAGTTTCGGAATCTGCAGCTCAAGCCGCGATTTGGCGCGCGCCATTTCATCCTTCATGGCCTGCAGAGTGTGATCGTTGTCGGCGGGAGCCTGCGCGAATGCGGCGGATGCGGCGGCGAGGGCGAGAAGGGCAGCAAACGAGCGAATGGCGCGCATTACTGAAGGCCTCCGGATTTCTGAATGTCGTGCGCCGGGGGCGGCAGAATAGGCGGCCTATCCGTGGACGATTGCTTCTTCTGCACTTCAAGTTCGGAAGTGAGAATTGCCGGAGAAGCGGCGGAAACCGGCACGTACCCGGATTCGGCGCCGCAGTAACCGTTGAAAACTTCCGGCGTGTCGCCGGTGGCAACGATTTTCGTCAGTGCGGCAAGCGGTGTTCCCACGATATCCACACCGCGCACGAGTTGATCGGGGCGGCCATCCGCAAAAACCTTGTAAACAACGAGCGGCTCCACCTGGAAAGCCTGCGGCTGCCCGCGGCCGGTGAAGGTAAATCCTCCGGCGATGTCGTCGATCAGCAGCCCATACGGCTTGCCCTGCTGTTTGACCAGTTCGATCAGCTTGGCGCGGAGCTGCGCGTTGGTGAGCATCTTGTTGCTTTCCACCAGCAGATTGCCCTGACGCGAAACAGGCGTGGCGCCAATCTGGCGGCGGCCGTGTCCGTTCGAATGCGGAAAGTCTTTCAGCGGGGAACGCGACATTTCGAAATTTTTCAGCACACCATGATCCACGAGGACCACGCGCTGCCCGGCAACGCCTTCGTCATCAAACTGGTAGTAGCCGAGCAGATCCTGGCCCACCACCTTTTTTTCTGTGGCGTCATCCACCACCGTCAGGAAGCTGGGGAAAATCTGTTCGCCCACTTTTTTGGCGAAAGTCTGCCCTTCGGTCACGTCCTTCTGGCGATGGCCTTCGGCGCGGTGGCCGAATACTTCGTGGAAGAAGACAGCCGCGGCGCGCCCGGTGAGCAGAGCCGGGCCGACGGTAGGATCGTTCAACGGCGAAACGACCAGCCCTTCCATCTCTTTGCGTAACTGCGCGGACGCGGCCAGCACCGCCTTGTCATCCGGCGCGTCGCCGGGATTCACCCAGTCGAAGTTGTAATAACGATTGATGTCCATGCCATCGGCGGCTTTGCCCTGAATAAAAAGTTCCAGGCGGTAGCGGATTTGGCCAAATTGCAGCTGCGTGCCCTCGGAATTCACCTGAATCTGATTTTGCGCCTGGGCCGTGAAGGTGACGATGGAATTGATCACCGCGGTGGATTCGCGGAAGTAGCGGGTGTAATCGCGGACCTTCTGTTCCCAGGGTTTGCGATCGAGCGAAAAGGAAACCAGCGGGCCGGTGAAGGTTTGCGGCTTCTCACGGGAAAAATCCGGAGCGGCGCCTTCTTCGGTTTGTACTTTCACTTCCTTGCCGGTTTTGATCTTA
>Ga0210403_10005709_pt1 | contig 10513 bp, 13 predicted proteins | sample IncBWC19MmetaG_FD_150863 | JGI IMG/M metagenome (GOLD analysis project Ga0210403, IMG submission 150863) | Forest soil microbial communities from Barre Woods Harvard Forest LTER site, Petersham, Massachusetts, United States - Inc-BW-C-19-M | ecosystem: Environmental > Terrestrial > Soil >... | reverse complement strand
TGGCAACAGCGGATAGTTGCGTGTCTCAATGAGATTCGCGCGGCCTCAAGCAAGTTGGACGTAAGCGATAAGTACACAGTTTTGCTGCGTGGCGAGAAGGGCCGCATCGTGTCGGATCCGTATAGCAACTATCGGCGGCCGATGATCGACAAGATTGGGGGCTGAGTGGGCGAGAACAGTAAAATTTCCTGGACCCACCATACCTTCAACGCATGGGAGTTTACCCGTAATGGATATCATCATGACACTTTTCGCAAAGCGTGCGGCCATTAGAAACATCAAAGCGAAGTTCTGGAAAATCAGCGAACGGCTTAATGTGGTGGGCGATCAAATTACCGCCGGTCGCGTCGCCGCAGTCCTGGCACGTGAAGTTATCCCGAAGAAAAACGTCGTACCGCCATCGTTTATACTCAGAGCTAAACCTGAGGCCACGTCTTTCGGAAACCTTTCCGTCTTTGTACGAATGGCAATCCGGACCACGAACCGCTCGTTCTCGGACAACCGCGCTAATCTTGGCGCGTGTCTGAGTGGAATGTTTAGCGCCAGTCCTATTACTCCCCCTTTGCTTTGCGGCAACGCTCATTTTGAGACGGGATTCCGCACTCATAATCTTTCCCTTCATTGGCGGCACAAAGCCAGGAAGTCTCTTAACCCACCCACGCTTAGCGGCCTCACTTCGTTTTTTGCGAGTAAGTGTCATGGCTAAGACTAGTATATCATGGTGTGATTTCAGTTTCAATCCATGGTGGGGTTGTACGCGTATCGAGGGATCGCGAGCATGCGGGCCCGTCGATGGACAAGGTGGCGCAATCTGTTATGCGGAAACATGGTCGGAGCGTGTTGGCTACAGCGATACCGGATCCAAGTTTCCGATCTGGGGGGCTAAGTCCGAGCGCCGCTACTTCGGAGACAAGCATTGGAACGAACCGCTGAAGTGGAACGCTGCGGCACAGAAGTCCGGTACGCGCGCCCGGGTATTCTGCATGTCTATGGGAGATTGGGCGGAGGGTCGACCGGATCAGGTGCCGCACCTGGAGCGTCTGTGGAAATTGATCGAGGCCACGCCATGGCTCGACTGGCTGATGCTGACCAAACGCCCACAGCTTATCACCAAGTTGTGCCCATTCAAGAACCATCCGCGCGTCTGGCAGGGGACGACGACCGAGGATCAGTACTGGCTGGATCTGAGATGGGAACTGATGAAGCGCGCCGAGGCGGAGATTTACTGGCTGAGCATCGAACCGATGTTCGAAGCGCTGAAGCTACCAGCGGATTTCCTGTCGCTTGGTGGGCGCGCCTGGGTGATCTGCGGAGGTCAGTCCGGAAACGGGGCACTCCACATAAATCCAGAGTGGGCACGGTCGCTGAGAGATCAATGCCTTGAGGCCGGCGTTCGCTTCCACATGAAGCAGATGAGCGGCCGTACAAAGGCAGAACTCGAAGCAATACCGCAGGATTTGATGATCAGGCAGTACCCAGAGGTCCGCGCATGATCGCGCAAGAAATCTTCGATCGCGAGAAATTCCTGGTGATGTGGGTGAGAAGGAATGCCGTAAGCTGCGTAGAAGTAGGCCATCCTGTATCGACTGACAACCCCGTGGAAGAAATTATGTATGGCTTCCCGGCCGACGCCATTCTAATGCCCATAGAGGAGATTTCGGCGGAGGAGGCGCGCGCCTTGTACAAACGCAACGGGATGACCGGGCATACCGATGCCGAGCAGTTCCGCTATTATAAAGTGGTCGCTGAATGACCTGCCTGCGGCAGGCTCCCTAAAAAAGTTCTTGACACCGTTACCGGTTTTGTGGTAACGTTCTAAACGTGGAGCAGAACTCTACAGTCTCGACTGCGCGAACAAGCAAGCCCGTACCCATGGTGGGCGGCGGGGCTTGTATCCTTGCTGGTGTCTGTCCGATTCAGACTGCGGGCTCCAACGAATTAAGGCGCTATACAATCAACCTGGTAGATGGCGGCGCTCATAACGCTGCGGTTAATCGTTCAAATCGATTTGGCGCTCCCAAGATACACCCCACGCACAGGGGAGCCAAGCCGAGACGTCCGGCCCAGACTCCCCATAATCCTGCGCGGGTCGTGCGCGAGCCATGGCATTTTACCGATGCATTCGGTATTCCGGCCGGCGCCAATACCGGGAAAGTCACGATTGCGACTACGCAACCGGACCCACGAAGCCGATAGGCACTCAAACTGGAAGCCTGTCGGCGCAAGATCCAGAAACAATTCAGCGCGGTAAGCATTGCTGGCGATGCATCGGCCTCGTAAGTCGAAGAATCCCGTCCGATTCGGGAACTGCGCTCCAGATAAACGCCGATATCGTTCAAGCGGAAGGACAGATGCTTGGTAAGCATCTAATACCTGTTCAATTCAGGTTATCGGCTCCATGCGGGCATAGCTTAAGAAGGAGAGCGCTTGGCTTCCACCCAAGGAATGCGATTGCGAGTGTCGCTGCCCGCTCCATATTCAATTCGGGGGACGGGGCTGCTGGCGGTGGCCGCCGCACTTGCAATGCGTGCAAACAGTTCGGTTGGAATCCGAAGTCTTCCACCAAATATACTAATGAATAAGGAATTCAAGATATCGACAGAATGGGACGGGCAGCGCAGAAAGTTGTATCGTACGAAATGCGGAGCATGTCCGAATGTATTTTACGCCCCCAAGCACGCTAAGGCCAAATTTTGCTCGCCTGAGTGTTCTGCGTCTAGCAATTCCCGTGTAAGTCGGATGACCGTCGAATGTTGGACATGCAAGTTGCCGCTATCGAGGACAGCCTCAAAGATTAAGGCGGCGACCCACGGTGTTCACTTCTGTAGCAGGAAATGCAAAGACATAGCCCAGAGTATACGGGGAGATGGTGGCTGCAAGGCAATACAACCGTTGCATTTTGGGACTGGAAAATCCTCCTATCGACAGGCCAACCTTGACGACCTATTAACTGGGTGCGTGGACTGCGGAGAAAAGCGCCTATGGATGCTTGAGTTTCATCATATCGACGGGAATAGGAAGAATAACAAAAAGACCAACCTGGAGCCGGTGTGCAACAACGACCATCAAAAGCGACACCTGCGACTAGTTGGGGGTATATGGATCAGGGACAATCGGGTATTGACGCCGCGGGAACTGCTCCCGCTATTATGACTGGTCCACCAAGTAGCCGGAAACCTGGGTTCGATCCCCAGTCGCAAATGTGCTCCAAGGCGTAAAGCGTCGGCACTGCGGTCGTCTAGTGGTAGGACGCCGGCGTTATCTTGGGACGGTGGTATAGTGGTTTGTGCCTCGGCTTGTGGCGCCGAGAACGAGCGTTCAATTCGCTCCCGTCCCTCCAGCTTTTTTGAAATTCTAGTTGACAAACAGGAGGCGCGACATGGTAACCGGCATCATTTTAGCAGTACTCTTGATCTGGATGATATCAGGCTTCACCGTGGACTCCGCGGAGAAGAACAGGTTCACGTGGTGGGAGGAGCTCCGGATGTTCCCGATGCTCCTGCTTCTGTGGGTGATATTCTGGACGGCTCAGCAGTGGGATCGGGCGAGAGGATTGACGAATCATGGCGAAGATCAGTATTGAACTCGAGAGTATGTATCGCGCGAAGAATCGGCGCTTCCGCAGCTTTTGGGGCGAGGAGCCGAACTGGATTGAATGGCCTGATCTGGTGCGCGTGCTGAATTCGGCGGCCGAGCCGGGGCTGGAAAGCGATCCGTGGGTCATGTACGTTTTGAAGGATGTGCGCCCGTAACTCAGATGGAAGAGTCCAGGTTTCCGAAGCCTGCGTGTCGCAAGTTCGAGTCTTGCCGGGCGTCCCAGTTTTGCTGGCGTAGCTCAGTTGGAAAGAGCGCTCTCCTCCTAAGAGAGAGGCCCTCCGTTCGATTCGGAGCGTCAGCACCAAAGACATTGGGTCTTGCAGATTGTTTGAAAATAGAATATCATTGAAGCGGCTGTTCGATCCCCCGCGAGCCGGGCTTGCGCTGCGTTAATAGCGGAGAGGAACTCTCGACCACGGCCGGTTGATCACCGGTGATTGAAGTGTGTGGCAAATAGACAAGTTTGATTGAACAGCCAAGAGTCAGGCCTTTGTCGCCTGCGCCGTTGGTGACTTGAGTCATCCTGGTTTATCCGGCGGGAGACGGCGCGGGTGAGAAAGGCTTTCGTCGAGCACTTGGGAAACGGCTTAACCCGCTCGCCCTGGGAGCGAGAGATTCCCAGTTCAAATCTGGGGTGCTCGACAAAGGACTTTCAGGAGGTGCTCTATGACATATTAGTTATGTCACGCTCACTACACTATAGATTCTGCGAGAAGTGCAGACGCGAACAAGTGTGTCCGCGTCACGAATGGCGACACGAAGAGCTTGGAGACAAGTATTCGTGGTACGTCCCGAAAAATGAAACACCCCAGGGCGAAGCCAAGGAAATCCTTGGGCGCAGAAACTGGAAGAGAAAGCCGCGGTGGCCTTGGTTTTCCATCAAGAGCTTCATTAGTCCTCCGCCGCGTTGGTGGTGGCACGAAGCGCACGCCAAGGCCCGTCAGAAGTACAAGCAGATGATGTTGAGGTCCGAAGATCCGGCATTACCCCGCGAGCGCGATTTGATCGACTTGTGGGGATGGTATTAGAGTTTTTCCGAGGTAGCCAAGTTGGTAAGGCACCGTCCCGTTAAGTCGGATATGCGCAGGTTCGAATCCTGCCCTCGGAGCCCGCCCGTTAGCTCAATGGTAGAGCGCGAAGCTTACATCTTCGTAACGGCTGTTCGATTCGGCCACGGGCGACCATTTTTCTACTCGTAGCTCAACGGTAGAGCCATCGGCTGATATCCGATAGACAGATGTTCAACTCATCTCGAGTGGACCAAATTTACATGGGCGACCGGACGGTGACGGTAGCAGCCTCCAAAACTGCGATTGAGGGTTCAATTCCTTCCGCCCATGCCAGAAAAGTAGAATGACCGCAACCCAATTGATGCAGGCCCGGCTCGACGCCGGCAAGGAATCGCTGGTGCCGAAGCCGCTACCACAGCCAAAGCGTCAGGAGATCTTGCGCTCTCCGCTACGGTGCGGTATGATCGAGAAGCGGCCGGAGTGCCGGGATTGCGCGAGATGGTGCGGATAAGGTTTGTGCCATTAGCTCAGACGGACAGAGCGCTTGGTTTCTACCCGAGAGGCCGTTGGTTCGACTCCAACATGGCATTCCAGCATTGCGATGAAGCTTCAGATTACCATTTTGCTCTACGCGGGCGCGCTGCTCCTGCTGAACCGGAGGAAGCGTAAGTGACGTACAGACAGTGCAGGTTGAAGCGCGGTGCCACCGCGCAGATCGCCTGGATACCGCAGGAGTTCGCCAAGATCGGTCGTTACCTGGAGATCCAGGGCGAGAACGGCTGGCTGGTTGAGGGCGTCTACGGACGTAGCGCCGGTGAATATCTGACGACTGATGGGCGCGATTACCGGAAAGAGTTTGGGAGTTTAGCTTGACCACTGAGCGCGAAGCTGAAATCCGCCACTTCGCAACGCGAGGCGGCAACGCGGCCGACGGGACGATGATCCCGGGCGGCGGGCTGAAGGCGATACAGGATTTGCTGAAGCTGGTGGACACGCTTCGCGAGATTCACCATCTGGAGAATGAGGGGTAAATGCCGACGTCGTTCAATGGCAGGACGAGACTCTTTGAAAGTCTTCACAAGCGTTCGATTCGCTTCGTCGGCACCATGCGGGTGTCAGTCAACGGTAGGCCAGCCTCCTTATAAGGGCCTTATGGGTGTTCGACTCACCCCACCCGCACCAGTTTTATGAAATGCTCAGAATGCGGATCGGAAGGCGTAGCTTACAGGAGGGCGCCGCAGTGTCTGGATAACGGCACGTGGGGGCCGCTTGCGAAGTACATCTTCGATCCGCGGATTCAGGAAATGGTCTGTCCTGGTTGTGGCGTCATAGGCACGAGCTATTTCAGGATGTCGGACCTCTGCGCGGTTGTCGAGTGGCGCCAGCGCGCGGAACGTAGGAATTAATTTTTGCGCTCGAAGCTCATGAGGATGAGCGGCGGATTCTTAATCCACAGGCAGTCAGTTCGATTCTGACCGGGCGCACGGCCGCTTAGCTAAGACGGAAAAGCGCCGGATTTTTAATCCGGAGATGCGGGTGTTCGATTCACCCAGCGGCCACCAAGTTTTGGAGCCAAACTCGATCTGGAGAACAGAGGCTGGTTTTTCACACCAGTTACGTCGGTTCGATCCCGACTGGCTCTACCAAAGTTTTAGAATGCTCGCGTAGTCAAATTGGATTGGCACTTCGCTACGAACGAAGTCAAATGCAGGTTCGAGTCCTGTCGCGAGCGCCACGGTGATGAAGGCGAATAAGCCGAGCCGCCAGCCCGTCACGCTGGAAGAAGCGGGTGCGAGACCCGTCATCACCGCCAGAGTTTAGAGCGCATGGGCCAGTGGCTTAAGCCGGCTGCCCCTCAAGCAGCAGATCGCCGGTTCAAATCCGGCTGCGCTCACCAGGGGTTCGCCCGTCGCAATCAGACAGCGGTCATCCGCCTGACAACGGACCGCCGACGGGCGAGCAGATTTTGGCTGGATAGCTTATATGGTAGAGCATCCGTTTGAAACGCGGACTAAGGAGATTCAAGCGCTCCTCCAGCCACCAACATTCCGGTGTCGTTCAATGGTAGGACGTCTCGCTCTGACCGAGAAAACGGGGGTTCGATACCTTCCACCGGAACCAAGGATTGAAAGGGGAATATGGTAATCCAGGAACCAAAGAATAAGAACTACGCCGCTATCGTGGTGGAGTTGAGCAACTTCGTCGACCTACCAAACTGCGATAACGTCAAATCGGCGATGATCTTCGGCAACTCGGTGATCGTCAGCAAGGGCCTCGTCGGCGGAGAGATTGGCCTGTATTTCCCGGTAGAATCGCAATTGAGCAAGGAATTCGCGGGTGCTAACAACCTGTTTCGTAAGCCTGAATGGGGCAACGCAGACCGGGATAAGAAAGGCTTCTTTGAGGAGCACGGCCGCGTCAGAGCGGTTAAGTTCCGTGGCCACAAGTCTGAAGGCTTCTGGATCCCGCTGGATTCGTTGGCGTATACCGGGCTGCCCGGGGGAGAATTGCCTGTTGGCGCCGAATTCGACAAGCTGGGCGACCATGAGATTTGCTGCAAGTACATTCCAGCCGGCCGTGGAACAGGTCCGCAGAACGCGAAACAAGGGCGCCAGCCGCGGCTTGAGGATCAGATTGTGGACGGTCAATTCCGGTTCCACATCGACACGGAAAACCTACGGCGGAATATCGACAAGATCGAGCCGCACATGTGGATCAGTATTAGCGACAAGTGGCACGGCAGCAGCGCCGTGTTTGCCAACATCCTCGTGAAGCGCGAATTACGCTGGCACGAACGACTGCTGGCGCGTTTTGGCGTGAAGATCTCCGACCAGGAGTACGGCTACACCTGGAGCTCGCGGCGCGTCGTTAAGGGGATCGCCGGGTCAGCCAAGGCCAATAGTGTACATTTTTACGGCACCGATATCTGGGGCGTAGTAGCCAAAGAGATCGAATCGTTAATCCCGCGTGGCTACACCATCTATGGAGAGATCGTAGGCTATACGCAGGACGGCGGAGTAATTCAAAAGGGATACCACTATGGGTGTCAGCCGAAGACCCACCGCTTCGTCGTCTACCGGGTGACAAGTACCAACGCAGACGGCAAGGTCCTGGAACTGTCCTGGCGGCAACTGACTGAGTTCTGCGCACGGACCGGCCTTGAAATGGTGCGCGAGTACTGGCACGGCCGCGCAGGCGACTTCTATCCAGAGTCCGAGCCGCTAGATGCGTGGCAGCGTGGATTTCTAGCGAAGGTCGAAAAGGCGTACGTCCAGGATCAGATGTGTCCGCATAATAACGGGGAGGTCCCTTCTGAGGGGGTGGTCGTTCGCGTCGATGCGCTGGACGAAGCACCGGCGTTCAAGGTAAAATCCTTCAAGTTCCTCGAATGGGAATCAAAACAGCTTGACTCTGGAGAGGCCGATATTGAGTCAGCGCAGGACGTGGCATTATGACAACCGCTTACGTTGGCCCAGCGCCAGGCTGCATGCTTAGCTCTGGAGACTCGCGATACGACTCCACGCCAGATACATTCTTCCTGGCGTACCGGGGCTCGATTGCCCATAACATGTTCGTCCCGTCGACGGACCCTAAGAGCATCGATGACATCGACCTGATGGGCTTCACGTTCGGCGAGCCCCGGCACTACTTCGGGCTGCAGGAGTGGGGCTCCAGGGGAACCAAGGAAATCAAGAGCGGCTGCTATGACGTGGTTCTCTATGAAATCCGCAAGGCCGTCTCGCTCCTGCTTCAGGGCAATCCCAATATAATGTCGATGCTCTGGGTGTCGGCAGAGCACACCTTAGTAAAGGACGAAGCGGCACGCGTGCTGATTGAGAACCGCAATCTGTTTGTAGGCAAGCATGTTTACAACGCCTTCGCCGGCTACGCGCATCAACAACTCGAAAAGATGGAGACACGGGACCCGGCCGAACTACGGGAGTACCTTGCCGTCACGGCTGAACTGAAGTACCGCGGCAAGCATCCAAACAAGGAATCCGGCGCCGATCCGATTCCACAGCCGGGTGATTCCGAGCATGTACGCGATCTGTCTGGGGCAACTGGAGAAGTGCGCGATGCCGCCAATTGGGACACAGAGAAGCTGCTTGCCCGGCTACGGCACTTTCAGCGCAAGGGCGAGAACTTGGGCTATATGGGAGACAAACGCAAGCAGTTGGTGCTAGAGCATGGCTACGATTCGAAAAACGCTGCTCATCTCATCCGGCTCTTACGCATGTGCATCGAGTTCATGCAGACCGGAGAGATGGTGGTGAAGCGGCCGGACGCTGTGGAGCTAATCGACATCAAGAAAGGCAAGTGGACGCTCGATCAGGTCAAGGAACTGTCCGCAATGCTGTGGGAACGGGCTAAGGCGGCGCGCGATGCCTCTTCGCTACCGCCAGAACCCAACCGTCAGGCGGCTGAGGGGATGCTCATCGAATTAGTAAGAGAGCGCCTATTTTCCGCTTGACTGAACCACTGAAACGTGTCACAATACCGAACTAGGGGAATCAACATGCCGAAGCTCAACGAAATCTTGTCAGTAGAGGGTGATCTGCGCTCCCAGGCCGAGTCCTGCCGGACGGACCTAAAAAACACCTTCGAGAAAAAGGGCCACCACTTCACCAAGAAGCTGGTCACATTCAAGTCATCCACAGAAAATACACCGGATAAAGTAGAGAGCCAGTTGAACTTGCAGTCCACAATCCACAAGGAACTGGAGTGGATCGGCGAGAAGATCGGCAAGGCACTCGACGCCGGCCACCAGATTGACGCAGCCAACACGCTCGCCAAGGCGGACGTGGTGCTGGATAGCGGGAGCACCCTATTGTCTGGGGTGCCGTCAACATCGCTCCTGCGCCTAGAGCACCGCATTGTCGAGGTCCGTGACCTGATTCACGCCATCCCCACGCTCGATCCAGCCAAGGGGTTCGAGCCGGATGCCGACGAAGGTGCCGGAGTCTATAAGGCCCGCGAGGTCCAGAAAACCCGCACCAACAAGATTCAGGAACACGTAGTGGTGGTCCAGCCAACGAAGGAGCATCCGGCTCAGGTGGCACTCGTCTCCAAGGACGTTCCGGTAGGTCAGGTCCACGAACAGGAGTGGTCCAGTCTAATCACGGTCGCGGCCAAGGGCGACATGCTGGATCGTGTCGAGGAGCTTATCCGGGCGATCAAAAAGGCGCGTTCCCGCGCAAACGACCTTGACGTCGACGTCAAGCAGAACAAGATCGGACATGCTGTGCTGAACTACGTGTTCCACGGCAAATAAAGGCTCGGGTGGGCCGGGCAATCGGTCTATCCAGATTCAGACTGAGCTTGAGGATTGAGTTTGAGATCCAGACTGCAACCCGAGAGATTCAGTAGCTAGCGGAAAGGCTGAAGCGGCAGGCAAGGTAACCAAAGCGGAAACGGCGGTTCAAATCCGTCGGGGACCCCCATCAAACATTATGGTCCCCTGGTCTAGCGGTAAGACGCTGCGATTAGAATCAACCAAGCCGGGTTGTTAGGTCCAGAATCACTAGCAAAACTACAAGCATAGCTCAATGGTTAGAGCGACGGACACATAATCCGCAGGTACTCGGTTCGAATCCGAGTGTTTGTTTACTAGAAGAGCGGGTTCGCAGGCACGCGGGCCCGCTTATAAAAGGGAATGTGATGTATCAGGTACAAGCGGCTGTCTTCACTGACATTCAATCGGCGATAGCAAGGCACTTCAAGGCGATGTCCGCCAAGCGGCTGTTTCGTACCGCCTCGGACGGAGCGCAACTGTGGGATACCTATCTCGGTAGCTTTCCGGCCGGGACCAACCCCATCTACAAGAATCGCACTGAGCACGATTGCAGTTGCTGTCGGCATTTCGTCAAGTCCATTGGCGGAGTCGTCAACATTGTGGACGGGCGTCT